>Ga0207707_10000308_pt1 | contig 51301 bp, 43 predicted proteins | sample KBSC83BmetaG_FD_184336 | JGI IMG/M metagenome (GOLD analysis project Ga0207707, IMG submission 184336) | Corn rhizosphere microbial communities from Kellogg Biological Station, Michigan, USA - KBS C8-3B metaG (SPAdes) (version 2) | ecosystem: Host-associated > Plants > Roots > Rhizosphere ... | reverse complement strand
GCGCTGAGGATCTTCCGATTCTCAGCGTTTCAATTCATGACGGGATTTCCGACAAGGAACTGGACGAAGCCGAGATGGATCGTAAGGTCACGCGTAGCGAAGATCGCTCGAAGTACAAAGCGGTCCAGCCCGGCGATCTGGCTTACAACATGATGCGTGCTTGGCAAGGTGGTTTCGGCGCTGTCACCGTCAGCGGACAAGTCAGCCCGGCGTATGTGGTTGCGCGACCCTTTGGCGAAGTGTGCACGGCGTTCGTAGAACAGCTGTTGCGTACTCCCCATGCAGTCGAGCAGATGCGCCGGCATTCGCGTGGCGTGACCGACTTCCGCCTACGTCTTTATTGGGAGGAGTTCAAAAATATTCGCGTCGCGCTGCCACCCCTTCCGGAACAGCAAGGAATCCTTGACGCAGTGGCGATGAAGACTGCGAAGTTCGATTCACTTATCGGAGAAACTGTAAGCGCAATCGAATTGCTCAAGGAACGCCGCGCCGCCCTGATCTCCGCCGCCGTCACCGGCAAGATCGACGTGCGCGATAAAGCTGCGTCCAACAAGCAGGACGAATCACGCGCCATCGCCGGCCTTATGGGTCAGGAAGCATAAGTCCCAAATATGCGTCAAATCCGATATTGACGTTTTATCTAAAATAACGCATAGTGCCGCGCAAGGAGACGAGCCATGTCCGACCTTGCCCGCACCCCCAGACAGATCGGCACGATCATTCGCCGAAACCGCAAGCGCCTGGCCTTGAGCCAGAGCGAGTTGGGCGAACGCGCGGGTCTGCGCCAGGAAACGATCTCGCTGATCGAGAACGGCAATCCAGCCGCGCGGCTGGACACGATGCTTGCGGTGCTTGCCGCGCTGGAACTGGAGTTCCGGATTGCCGCCCGCAGCCGCAACGCCAGCGTCGACGATCTGGTCGGATGATGGCCAGGACCCGCCGACACCCGCCGCTGCGCGTTTACCAGAACGATCGGTTGGTCGGGCAACTGCTGAAGCAGCCGAGCGGCGCGATCGAGTTCCGCTACGACAGCGGCTGGCTGGACCGCAGCACGGCCTTTCCGGTTTCGCTTTCGCTTCCCTTGCGCGAGGAGCCTTGGCGGGGTGAACCCGTCGTGGCTGTCTTCGAAAACCTGTTGCCGGATTCGATCTCCTTGCGAAGACGCGTGGCCGAGAAAGTCGGCGCCCCCGGTTCCGACGCCTACAGCCTGCTGGCCGCGATCGGCCGGGACTGCGTTGGCGCCCTGCAATTCATCGCCGACGAAGCCATGCAGCCGGCCCCTGCAACGCCACCCTTCGGGGAAGCGCTCGACGACGAGGGCATCGAGAAGCTGCTCAAGTCACTCGCGCAAGCCCCGCTGGGCCTTTCCCGCGACGATGCGTTCCGGATTTCAGTTGCGGGTGCGCAGGAAAAGACCGCGTTGCTGCGACTCGACGATCAATGGATCAAGCCGCACGGAACCACGCCCACCACGCATCTGTTCAAGACGCAGATCGGGCAACTGCCCAATGGCATCGACCTGTCGAACAGCGTCGAAAACGAGTTCTACTGTCTGCGGTTGCTCAACCACCTCGGTCTGAGCGTCAACAACGCGCAGATCATGACGTTTGGCCGAACCAAGGCCCTGGTCGTCGAACGGTTCGACCGGACCTGGAGCAATGGCCGCCTGATCCGCCTGCCGCAGGAAGACTGTTGCCAGGCGCTGTCCGTGCCGCCGGCGCGCAAGTATCAGGGCGACGGCGGTCCCGGCATGCTGGCGATCGCGGCGTTGCTCAAGGGCGCCGACTCGCCATCGGACGACCACCGCGCGCTGTTTCAGGCACAGTTGGCCTTCTGGCTGATCGGTGCAACCGACGGCCACGCCAAGAACTTCAGCATCTTCCTCCATCCCGGTGGAGGCTATGCGCTGACACCGCTCTACGATGTACTGACTGCCCAGCCCAGCCTCGATGCAGGCCAGGTCCAACGCAAGCAGATGAAACTCGCGATGTCGATCGGCACGAACCGCCACTACCGCATCGACGAAATACAGGCCCGGCATTTTTTCCAGACGGGCGATGCCGCAGGCCTTTCGCGAAAGCTGATCCGGGATGCCATCGAAGCTGTCGCCAGCCGAATGGACGATGCCCTGCGTTCGATCGAAGCCGAACTCCCGGCCGACTTCCCGGCGAGCCTGCACGATTCCGTCGGCGCAGGTGTCCGGCGCCGCATGCAGATTCTGCGCGCGGGCCTCGACAATTCGACTTGATACGATTCCTGCGCGTCGGCAACGCCGCTCCACTCGACAGCGATCAAAGGGGATTTTGCGGGTGAACCTGCACACTGAAATCCATTTCGAGGATGACATCTGCGCGCATCTGGCCGCGCACGGCTGGTTACACGCGTCCGACGACGCAGCCCGATACGACCGCGCGCGCGCGTTGTTTCCCGCGGATGTAGTGGCATGGATTCAGGCGACGCAGCCTGATGCGTGGGAAACGCTGGCGAAAAATCATGGTGCCGTGGCGGAAACCGTACTGCTGGACCGGTTGCGCAAGCAACTGGAAGAACGGGGCACGCTGGACGTGTTGCGCCACGGCGTGGAGATGATCGGCCTGCGCCGTCCCTTGGATCTGGCTCAGTTCAAGCCGGCGCTGGCAATGAATCCGGACCTGCAGGCGCGCTACGAAGCCAATCGCCTGCGTGTGGTGCGGCAGGTGCGTTACTCGTTGCACAACGAAAGTTGCATCGACCTGGTGTTGTTTCTCAACGGCATCCCGGTCGCGACGGTGGAGCTGAAGACCGACTTCACCCAGAGCGTGTACGACGCGGTGGATCAATATCGCTTCGACCGCAATCCGCGGCCGAAGGGCCAGTCCGCGGCCGAACCCTTGTTGGGTTTCCCGGGCGGCGCGCTGGTGCACTTCGCGGTCAGCAGCAGCGAAGTGGAAATGACCACGCGGCTGGCCGGTGCGGCGACGGCATTCCTGCCGTTCAATCGCGGCGATCACGGCGGCAAAGGCAATCCGCTCAATCCTGACGGTTATCGAACGGCGTATCTGTGGGAACAAGTTTGGCAGCGCGACAGTTGGCTGGAAATCATCGGCCACTATCTGGTCACGCCGCGTGACGACAAGAAGCACATCGAGGCACTGGTGTTTCCGCGCTATCACCAGCTCGATGCGACCCGCAAGCTGGTGGCAGACGTGTATGCGAAGGGCGCCGGCCAGAAATACCTGATCCAGCATTCGGCCGGCTCCGGCAAGACCAATTCGATCGCGTGGACGGCACACTTCCTGGCCGACCTGCACGATGCCGACAACAGGAAGGTGTTCGACACGGTGCTGGTGGTGAGCGACCGCAACGTGCTGGATGCGCAGTTGCGCGACGCGGTATTCGATTTCGAGCGCACCACCGGCGTGGTCGAGGTCGTCACGGGCGAAAACGCCGCCAAGAGCGCCGAACTGGCCAAGGCGCTGGCCGGTGGCAAGAAGATCGTGGTGTGCACGATCCAGACGTTTCCGTTCGCACTGAAGACGGTGCAGGAACTGGCCGCCACGCAAGGCAAGCGCTTCGCGGTGATCGCCGACGAGGCGCACAGCTCGCAGACCGGCGAGGCGGCCAGCAAGTTGCGGCAGGTGCTTTCCGCCGAGGAACTGCGCGAGTTGGAAGACGGCGGCGAGGTGGATACCGAGGACATGCTGGCCGTGCAGATGGCCGCCCGGGCGAGCACCGCGGGCGTGACCTACGTGGCCTTCACCGCGACGCCGAAAGCCAAGACGATGGAGCTGTTCGGCACGCGACCCGATCCGGACCGGCCTGCGGGCGATGACAACAAGCCTGCGCCATTCCACATCTATTCCATGCGGCAGGCGATCGAGGAGGAATTCATCCTCGACGTGCTTCAGAACTACACGCCGTACAAGCTCGCGTTCAAGCTGGCCAACCAGGGCAAGGAGTGGGACGAGAAGGAAGTCGAGGTCAATTCGGCGCTGAAAGGCATCATGCGCTGGGTGCGGTTGCACCCGTACAACATCGCGCAGAAGGTGCAGGTGGTGGTCGAACACCTCCGTGAGAACGTCGCGCCGCTGCTGGCTGGTCACGCCAAGGCCATGGTGGTGGTGGCCAGTCGCGTGGAGGCGGTGCGCTGGCAGCTTGCCATCGACAAGTACATCAAGGATCGCGGCTATCCGATCGGCACGCTGGTGGCGTTCTCGGGCGAAGTGCACGACCCCGAATCCGGCCCGGACGCTTTCACGGAAAACAGCACGTCGCTGAATCCGAATCTGCGCCGCCGCGACATGCGCGAGGCGTTCGCGACCGACGAATATCAAATTCTGCTGGTTGCCAACAAGTTCCAGACCGGCTTCGACCAGCCGCTGCTGTGCGGCATGTACGTGGACAAGCGGCTCGCCGGAATCCAGGCGGTACAGACACTGTCGCGCTTGAACCGGGCGTACCGCGGGCCGTATGGCAGGAAGGACACTACCTACGTGCTGGATTTCATCAACGATGCCGGAGAAATCCTGCAGGCGTTCAAGACCTACTATGAAACGGCCGAGCTGGAACGCATCACCGATCCGAACCTCGTCTATGACCTGCTCGCGCAACTGAATGCATCGGGCCACTACGACGACAACGAGGTCGAGCGCGCGGTGCGCGTGGAGCTGGATCCGCAAGGCACCCAGCGTGAACTGGCAGCGGCGATCGAGCCGGTCGCGGATCGGTTGTTGAAGCAGTACCGATCCGCGCAGCAGGCGTGGCGTGTCGCGCAGGAGAACAAGGACGCGAAGTCCGAGCAAGCCGCGCGCGATGAGATGAATGCGCTGCAGCAGTTCAAGAAAAACCTCGGCATCTATCTGCGCGTGTACGCCTTCCTGTCGCAGATCTTCGATTACGGCAACACGGCGGTGGAGAAACGCGCGATCTTCTTCAAGCGTCTGTTGCCGCTGCTGGAATTTGGCCGTGAACGCGAAACCATCGATCTGTCGCAGGTCGTCCTGACCCATCATCGGCTGCGCAATCTGGGCAAGACCGCGATGCCGCTCATGGATCAGCAGTATCCCAAGCTGAAGCCGATGGGTGAAACCGGATCGCATGAGATTCGCGACCCGGCGAAGGAGCAGCTGGCGCAGATCATCGAGCAGGTCAACGACCTGTTCCAGGGCGACCTGACCGAAAATGACAAGTTGAGTTATGTCAACGACGTGATCAAGGGCAAGCTACTTGAGTCGGACGTGTTGGCGCAGCAGGCTGCCAGTAACACCAAGCAGCAGTTCGCGAATTCACCCGACTTGGGCAAGGCTCTGATGGATGCAATCATTGACGCGTTCGCTGCGCACACTGCGATGAGCAAGCAAGCCCTCGATTCCGAGCAAGTGCGACACGGCATTAAAGATGTTCTGCTCGGGCCTGCGCAGCTGTATGAGACATTACGAGCGAAGCACAATGTTGCGATTGGCGATAACACCCGGTGATTTTGGGTCGCCATCCATGGTGCTCACCCTTCGCCGCTGCGCGGCTCAGGGCCGCCTTCGGCGTTCGCTCCGGCATCCTGCCTCCGCAGTGTTCGGTTCATCCCTGAGCCTCACCCCTCGCTTCGCTCGGGGCCTGCCTTCGGCAGTCCGAAATTGTTCCAGGCAATTTTGTCGAACCCCTGCGCGGGTGTCACTCCATCACCGCCGCCATGAAACAGAAGCCGCGCAAGGCGGCCCTTCTGTTTCATTGGTGGGGCGGGGCTGTCTAGCAAACTCGCCAAGTGTTTGAAAGATAGAGCTGGTTTAGCGATTCGGTTTTGCAGTTGCCGCCAACGCGGCGCGACCCTCAGAGGTGAGGATTTCCTGGCACATGCCGTCGCACAGGACGAACGGATTTTCAAACTGAACCGCAACCTTTAAGCACGGAAGGTGTACTACTCTTTAGTCGAATCGAGCACTGCGTGCTCGATCCGCAAGTGCGCTGCCCATGGCGCATGGCAACGCTGATTCGTTCAGTTGGCGCGGCATTTCTCTCGCGCGAGAAGGCGAATACCCTTTCAGCATGTTCCAGCGAGGAATGTATGGAACTATCGAGACAGAAGTGGCTCCTCGGTTCGGGCATGGGCAAGTGTGCATTCGCCTTGACATGCGCCGTGCTCTCGCTGCTCGTATTCGCTTGGCAGCCGACAAACGGTGAACCAGCACGTCCCATTCCGGCTTCCGGCGCACCCTCCACGCGCCCGGCTGCCTCCGCAAGTGCGCAGGAGAGCCCCTTTCTGGCTGTCGGCTCACCGTTTGCTTTGGCTGGCGGCACGCTGGCCCTGACGGTTGCTGGGACGCCTGGCGCCTCTGTTCGTCTGGTCGAGTCGCAGGTCCCGGTCGAGCTTCATCGGGGACTTTCTGGTATCCAGTTCTACAAGACAGGAACCGAAAATACACTCGCTACTGGAACCATCTCCGAGAACGGCATCTTCACGACGACCCTGCCGATTTCAGCTCAAGCACCGCTGGGTGCGATTTTCTACGCGCAGGCGATCTCCAGGTTGAATGGGAAGGCATTGTTCAGCAATGCCGTTGCCTATCGCGTGCAGGAAGCGCCCCCTGCTGGCGCACGCAAGACGCAGTCGATGGCTGTGACGCCGGACGGCACGCTCGCCTACGTCGCCGACAATCTGGATGGCGTCGTCAGCGTTGTGGATGCGGTCAACGATACCAAGCTGACGGATCTCCCGGTCACCGTTGGCGCCGGTGATGTGCCCTATCGACCCGTGCGGATCGCGGTCGATCCGGAAGGGCGGCATGCGTTCGTTTCCAATGTGGCCGCGTCCACCATCGCCGTGATCGATACCGCTACAAGTTCGGTCTCTGCCCAGATTCCGGTACCTCGCGGGTGTCGAGGGATCGGATTCGATTTCAGGAACGGCACAGACCTCATCTATGTCGCGAATGAAACCCGGAACGCGGTGCTCGTATTCAAGGAAGCGCCGGTCGGGACCTTCACGGCCGTGGGATCGATTGCCATGCAGACCTACGCGCCCGGACCATTGCTGGTGTTGCCCGACGGCAGGCTGGTGGTCGGAACCCGCGCGAGGAACAACCTCGAATTTCTGGCCCCCGACACGTCCGGTGGTTCTCAAACACTGGGGATCACCCCGTTGCCCGGCACGCCGTACGAACTCGGCTGGGACGGATCCAGCGTGTTGGTCTCGACCTTTGCGGTTCAGGCTGGAGGGTCGCCAGGCACCAATCGCGTATTGCGCGTGAGTCCTGCGAGCCACCGCGTCACGAAGACCATGTTCGACAATCTCGGTACCGACTATCGCAGCATGGCGGTACTGCCGGCGCTGGCGGGCACCCATCCACTCATCGTATTGGGCGCCAGCGGTACCGGCACCGTGATCGTTGCCGATGGTTCGACCCAGGCAGTGCTCGCAAACATCGAATTGACCGGCGGCTTTCCGGATGCGACGCCACAAGATGTGGCCATCATCAATGATGCAGCCTCGCAACCGTACAAGATCTATGTACTCGATTTGTTCCGCGAGACCGTGCGACCGATCATCCTGTCCGGCGGCCCTCCGTACACCGTCGGAGCCGAGATCCCCCTGGCATGGTCCGGAAAGGTGCGTGTGCCCCTTACCGGCGACTTGTCGGACGCGGACAACGGCGAGTGGAGGTTCCGCGAAGTTGCCACGCTCGGAGGAACCGCGTTCAAGCCCAACCCGGTGACGTGCAATACCTGCCATACAGATGGCGCTTCGGATAACTCCCAAAGGCACGAGATCCAGGTGCCGGCCCCTTGGGGCACTGACGTGACGGCGCCGTACTTCTGGGACGGACATGTCCCGACGCTCGTGAATTTGGTCGCAGGCGCACTTAAAAAAAATAATGAAACTGGGAACCCGCCGGCCCCTGGGTCGGCGCCGGGTCTGTTGAATTATCTGAGTGCGCATCAGCCGCCATCGAGCATCTATCTGGCGCAAGACGGCACGATGACTCCGGATCAGCAAGCCGGGAAGGCGATATTCGAAGGCGTGGCCCATTGCAGCCAGTGCCATGCCGCACCCGCGTTTATTCCACCCCTTGGCAACCCTCCGACCATCAAGGCCGGCATCGGTACCGGGCTGGCTCCTGCCAACGTACCCAGCTTGCGCGGCGCGTGGGCGACCGCACCGTATCTGCATGATGGGTCGGCCTTGACCCTGATGGACGTTCTGACGATCAATCCGTCCGATGTCCATGGCCAGGACGCGGCACCGCTCACGGATACAGAACGGCAGCAATTGGTCGACTACCTGCAGACGTTGTAATGCGATTGACCTCCTCCCAATCACTGTTGGGAGGAGGTAAAGCCGAACGGGGGGCAGCGGTCCAGTTTGAATTTCTTTTCTTGTACGCGCAATGGTAGAGGCAGGGGAATGCTCGGCCCATCCATGGGCCTCGCCCTCGCTGCGCTCGGGCCTGCCTTCGGCAGTCCAAAATTGTTCCAGACAATTTTGTCGAACCCCCTACGCGGGTGTCACTCCATCACCGCCGCTATGAAACAGAAGGGCCGCGCAAGGCGGCCCTTCTGTTTCATTGGTGGAGGCGGCGGGAATCGAACCCGCGTCCGAGGGCGCTCCGCGCCCGGCGCTACATGCTTAGCTCATCGTTGGGTCTCGCTCCGGAGCAGCACGATGCGCAAAGCGCACTCCGGAACCAGCCGGTTTGTTTTAGCCGATTGCCGACCGGCGGCAACCATCAGCGATCATGTGATGATGACCCTACATCCACGAGCACATGCACAAGTGGGTTCGGGGCTAGGCCTTAAGCGGCCAGAGCGTAGACGTCGTCGTTCGCGTCTAGGTTTTTGCCACCGGATTAACGAGGAAGATGACGCCCTCGGCATGCTCCAGACTACTTTGCTGCCCCCGTCGAAGCCAGGTCGCCCCCGGGGATTCCAATGGTGGTGGCGAACGCGCGCGAAATCAATCTTCGCTGGTGCGGGGATTCACGTTCTCTTAGGCTCCCATTTTCCGTATCGCGTCTCCGCTCATGGGCAACATCGTCTGGCTAGCGTCGTATCCGAAATCAGGCAATACCTGGCTGCGCGCGTTCCTGGCCAACCTGATCGCAAATCGCGCCGATCCGCTCAGGCCGGACGAGTTGCGCAACTTCACCGACGAGGAAGCGAAGGCCTCGCGTTTCAGCGAACTCGCGGGCCGGCCGAACACCGAACTCGCCGCGGACGAGATCGCCGCGCTGCGGCCGCGGGTGCACGCGTTGATCGCGGAGCGCGCGCAGGGCACGCGGCTGGTCAAGACGCACAACATGTGCGGCAGCTTCGACGGCCATCCGTTGTTCAACTGGCAGGTCACGGCCGGCGCGATCTACGTGCTGCGCAATCCGCTGGACGTGGTGGTCAGCATGACCCACCACTTCGGGCTTTCGGTCGAGGAGGCGATCGACCGGCTGGGCGACGAGCGGGTCGCGTCCGTCAACGACGCGCTCTTCGTCAGCCACATGATCGGTTCCTGGTCGCAGCATGTTTCCGGCTGGGCGGACATGGCCGCACGCGCGCCGGACAAGGTCCTGGTTTTGCGCTACGAGGATCTGCTCGAGAAACCTGCAAAGAACTTCGCCAGGGCCGCGAAGCTGATCGGGCTGGGGCAGGACAAGCCGCGCGTCGAGCGGGCGGTGAAACACGCCTCCTTCGGCACGCTGTCGGCGCTGGAGAAGCGCGAGGGCTTTGCGGAAGCGGTGGACGAGAAGACCGCGTTTTTCCACAAGGGCCGCACCAACCAGTGGCGCGAAGTGCTTGGCCGCGAGCAGGTCGCGCGCGTGGTGAACGATCACCGCGGGCAGATGGCGCGGTTCAAGTACTTGCCGGCAGGGTTTTAAGCACGGTCACTTGTCTTCGTCATCCCGAGTCCCGAGTCCCGAGACTCATGCCGTCCGGTTCTTCGCCCGCATCGTGCGCTGTTTCTCGCGTTGCCAGTCGCGTTCCTTCTCGGTCGCGCGCTTGTCGTGCAACTGCTTGCCCTGGGCCAGCCCGACTTCCAGCTTGACGCGGTTGTTCTTCCAGTACATCGCGGTGGGTATCAGCGTCATGCCCTTGCGCTCGACCGCGCCGATCAGCTTGTCGATCTCGGCGCGGTGCAGCAGCAGTTTGCGCGTGCGACGGTCCTCGGCCACTACGTGCGTCGAGGTGGAAATCAGCGGCGGGATCGACGCGCCGAACAGCCAGATCTCGCCATTCTTCACCAGCGCGTAGGCTTCGCTGAGGTTGATGCGGCCCTCGCGCAGGCTTTTCACTTCCCAGCCCTGCAGCGCGACGCCCGCCTCGAAGCGCTCGTCGATGTGGTACTCGTGGCGCGCGCGCTTGTTCAGCGCGATGGTCGACGAGCCCTTGCCGTCCTTGTCTTTCTTCTTTGCCATGTTCGCTAAAATGCGTTGGATCTTGCCATCCCTGGTCCTGGATTCCGGCCAATCCATTGCCGGAATGACGACTCGAGGAGCCGATTTGACGCACGTACACCGACAAGCCTTGGTACGCCACACCTGCGAGCAGATGTTCGACCTGGTCAACGACGTGGAAGCATACCCGCGCCGCTTTTCCTGGTGCAGCGGTGCGCGCGTGCGCGAGCGCCAGGGCGATCAACTGGTAGCGCGGCTGGACCTGCGTTTCGCCGGTCTTACCCAGCACTTCGTCACGCGCAACACCATCCACCGGCCGAGCTGCATCGCCATGCGGTTCGTCGAAGGCCCCTTCCGATCCCTGTCGGGAGAGTGGAATTTCGTGCCGCTGGGCGATGATGGCTGCAAGGTGTCCCTCGACCTCGATTTCGAGATTTCCAATCCCCTCACCGGATTGGCGCTGAGTTTCGGCTTCCAGAAACTGGCCGACCGCATGGTCGACGACTTCGTCGCCGAAGCCGATCGCGCGCATGCCTGAGCGCATTCGCGTCAGCGTAATTTTCGCCGCCGCGCCCGACCGGATCTTCCTGCGCGAACTCGAATTGCCTGACGGTGCGAGCGTCGATGACGCGATCGAACTTTCCGGCGTTCGCGCTGCATTCCCGCATTTGCAAGCCGACGACGCGCAAATCGGCATCTTTTCGCGCAAGACGACGCTCGATGCGCAATTGCGCGATGGCGACCGGGTGGAGATTTACCGGCCGCTGAAAATCGATCCGAAGGAGGCGCGGCGGAGGCGGGCAATCAAATCGTGATGCATTTTCGGCAAGCATGCATCCACGAAATGCTTTCCAGCCCGCACGTCTTTGTGCGGACGTTCGCCGACGCAGCCGATGCCATTACTCGCGCCGTCCATGGCGCTCACCCTTCGCTGCGCTCAGGGCCAGCTTCGCTGTTCGCGCGCGCTCCCGGCGCGCGCAGTCAAGGCACCGGCCAAGCGCGTCGGCTCACCCCCCGCCGCTATCGCTGCTGCCCGAACCCTGCTCGGCCTTCTTCTCCAGTTCTTCCTGTTCCTGCTTGGTCAGGTTGGACGGATACAGCGGGCCGTATTTCTTGCTCTCCTGCAGCAGTTCCTGCGGGGTTTCCTTGAGGAAATCGCCGTCGGTGCGCACCAGCGTGTCGTTGCTGAAGTACAACGTCAGCGAACGCTCGAGGATCTTGCCGCCGCGCCTTTGCATGGTCGCAACATAGTCCCAGCGATCCTGCGAGAACGGACTGTTGACCGAGGGCGACCCCAGCAGCGCCAGCACCTGCTGCTTGCTCATGCCGGGCTTCAGTTGCTGGACGTTGCGGCCGTCCAGCAGGTTTCCCTGCTGCACGTCGGGCTTGTACACCACGCCGCAGCCGGCGAGCAGCGCGACGGCGACTACGGTGACAAGCGTGGGGAGGATCGATTTGCGCATGCTCTTTGGTCGGGTCTGCCGAACGGTGAATGATACACTAGGCGGCCATGGCGCTTGTCGGTTCATGGACATCGCACCCGCCCCGGAGTTCAGCATGGAATCCCAGGAGCTGCGCAAGGCCGGCCTGAAGGTGACCCATCCGCGCATGAGGGTGCTGGAGATCCTGGAAGGCTCGCACAGCCACCTCACCGCGGAGGACATCTACAAGCGCCTGCTCGTCCACGAGGAGGACATCGGCCTGGCAACCGTCTACCGCGTGCTGACCCAGTTCGAGGCCGCGGGCCTGGTGACCAAGCACAACTTCGAAGGCGGACAGGCCGTCTACGAGCTTGATCGCGGCAAGCACCACGACCACATGATCGACGTCGAGAGCGGCAAGGTGATCGAGTTCGTCAACGAGGACATCGAGAAGCTCCAGCGCGAGATCGCCGCCCGGCACGGCTATGAACTCGCCGATCACTCGCTGGTGTTGTACGTCAGGCCCCGGAAGAAGAAGTAGGGCGGAGACAGGACCGGGGAAACTGCACGAGGACTCGACTCATCGGGTTCCGAGCCCCGGGCCGCGAGTTCCGGCCCTCTCAAGCATCTTCTTCGCGTGCGCTCGCGCTTCGCGATCGATTTCCACGCCGCCCAGCATGCGCGCCAGTTCCTCGTTGCGGCCCATCGCATCCAGCGCTGCGATGTGCGTGCGCGTGGACTTGCCTTCGACCGACTTGGCGACGTGCAGGTGCGCGTGTCCCTGCGCGGCGACCTGCGGCAGGTGCGTCACGCACAACACCTGGCAACGCGAACCGAGCGCGCGCAGCTTCGCGCCGACCGTTTCGGCCACCGCGCCGCCGATGCCAGCGTCAACCTCGTCGAACACCATCGTGCCGGTCGCGTCCGCCCCGAGTGCCGCGACTTCGATCGCCAGGCCGATGCGCGACAGCTCGCCGCCGGAAGCCACGCGCCGCAACGGACGCAGCGGCATGCCGGGATTGGCGCTGACGGTGAACTCGCAACGCTCGCTTCCTTGCGCGTCGGGCTCGTCGCCGGGTTGCGGTTGCAGGTCGACCGCGAACGAGCCGCCGGGCATGCCGAGTTCGCCCATCAGTTCGGTCACCGCCTCGCCGAGCTTCTTCGCCGCGGCGGTACGTGATTTCGACAGCGCCTGCGCGGCGGCGGCGTAATCGCGCAGGAGTTGCGCGCGTTGCGCGGCGAGTCGGGCCAGCGCGTCGCCCGCACCCTCGAGGGCCTGCAATTCCTCGCGCAGCGATCCTGCCCTGGCGTGCAGCTCCGAAGCCGGAACGCGATGCCTCCGCGCGAGATCGTGCAGGGCGGCGAGGTGCGCATCGACTTCCGCGTAACGGTTCGGGTCGAGATCCAGGTCCTGCGCGTAACGCGACAGCGCGTCGCCGGCTTCGCCGAGCTGGATGCCGGCGGTGTCCAGCAATTCCAGCGGCTCCTTCAACGACGGATCGAGCGCGGCGAGTTTTTCCAGTTCGGATCGCGCGCGCGCGAGGCTGCGCGAGGTGGCGTATTCCGAATCGCCGTCCAGCAGTTCGGCCAGGCCCGAAGCGCCCTCGGCGAGGCGGCCCGCATTGGCGAGCCGCTGATGTTGCGTTTCGAGTTCCGCCAGCGCTTCCGGTGGCAGGGCCCAGCGCTCCAGTTCGGACAACTCGTGCCGCAGCAGTTCGATCCGCGCCTGAGCGTCTTCGCCGCCGGAAAGCACGCGCTCGCGCGCCACGATTTCGCGATGGCGCGTGGCCAGTTCGCGCACGCGCGTGGCCTGGTCCTGCAAACCGCCGAACGCATCCAGCAACTGCAATTGCTGCCCCCGTTCGAGCAATGCCTGGTGCTCGTGCTGGCCGTGGATTTCGACGAGCGTGGCCGCCAGCTCCGACAATTGGTTCAGGCTCGCGGGGCGGCCGTTGATCCATGCGCGCGAGCCGCCTTCCGCCGCGATCACCCGGCGCAGGTTGCAAGCGCCTTCGTCGTCCATCGCCTGTTCGCCCAGCCATGCTCGCGTGGCCGGCGCGTGCTCGAGATCGAATTCGGCCGACAGTTCGGCGCGATCGCAACCGGCGCGCACCAAACCCGCGTCCGCGCGCGCCCCCGACAGCAGCAGCAGCGCATCGACCAGCAACGACTTGCCCGCGCCGGTTTCGCCGGTCACCACGGTCAGCCCTTTGCCGAGCTCGATCTCGGCGGCTTCGACCACGGCGAAGTTGCGGACGGAAAGGCGGGTGAGCATGGGGGGTGGCGGACTGATTTTGCTCGTCATTCCGGCGCAGGCCGGACAAATTTGTCTGGAACAAATTTGGACAACTGTAAGTTGGCCCGCAGGGCGAAGTCCATGGACGGACTTTGCAATCCGGTGACTTTACCATCCATGGCACTGGACCCCGGCCAATCCATGGCCGGGATGACGAACCGTTTGATGGGTCGAGGCCCTCTATTGCATTCCGCCCCGGCGCACCGTATTGATGGCGCGATGCCGAATCCCTCCCCCCAACTCGACACCCGTTCGCGCCATCTTCTGCGCGCCCTGATCGCGCGTTACCTGGAAGAAGGTGAACCGGTGGGTTCGCGCACCTTGTCGCGCGCCTCGGGGCTGGATGTCAGCCCGGCCACGATCCGCAACATCATGTCGGACCTGGAGGAACTGGGCCTGATCGCTTCGCCGCACACTTCGGCCGGGCGCGTGCCGACCGTGCAGGGCCTGCGGCTGTTTGTCGACAGCCTGCTGGAAATCCGCCCGTTGCCGCGAGATGCGATGGCGCAGATGGAACGCGGATTGCCGCGCGGGCAGGCCGATCAACCCTCGACCACGCGCGACCTGCTCGGCAACGCGTCGTCGCTGTTGTCGGCGATGACGCATTTCGTCGGCGTGGTGACGGTGCCCGGTGGTTTCGAAACGCCGCTGAAGCAGATCGAATTCGTCGCGCTGGAAGCCGGCCGCGTGCTCGCGATCCTGGTGTTCGCCGATGGCCAGGTGCAGAACCGCGTGCTGGCGCTGCGCCAGAAACTCGACGCGCGCGCGCTGGAGCAGGCTTCCAATTTCCTCAACCGGCACTACGCCGGCTTGCGGCTGGACGAAATCCGCCTGCGAGTGCTGGCGGAATTGCGCGGCGCGGGTTCGGAGTTGAATCGCCGCCTGGAAGCGGCGGTGGAAGTCGCCGCGCAAACCTTCGCTCCGGAACCCGAAGCCGACATGCTGGTTTCCGGCCAGACCAACCTGATGGGCGAAGACGCCTCGCAGATGGATCGCCTGCGCGAATTGTTCGAGGCGTTCCAGCGCAAGCGCGACCTGCTGGCCTTGCTCGAGGGCTGCGCCCGCGCGCCGGGCCTGCGCCTGTTCATCGGCGAGGAAGCCGGTTTCGCGCCGCTGGAAGGTTTCAGCCTGATCAGCGCGCCCTACCATGCGGGCGACCGCGTGCTGGGGGCGCTGGGCGTGATCGGCCCCACGCGCATGGCCTATGATCGCGTGATCCCGGTGGTGCAGGCGACCGCGCGGATACTCTCGGATGCCCTGAATCCCGGCACTTGAAGCGCCGGCGCAAAGGCCGCATAAATATCCGGTTGGGACAGCCACGCGGCGCGCTTTGCGCCGTGAATTCGAGTTGCGAGGAACGACGGGTGATGACCGAGAAGGACAGGCTCGAGGAAGCCGGCAAGACCGCTGCGGAAAATGCGACCGACAATGGCGGCGAGGGGCACGAGGCGCTGGCGCGGCAACTGGCAGAGGCCGAGACCACGATCGCCGGCCTGCGCGAGGCGATCCTGCGCGAGCGCGCCGAGATCGAGAACCAGCGCAAGCGCATGCAGCGCGACCTGGAGCAGACGCTGAGGTTCGCCAACGAGAAATTGCTGCGCGAACTCCTCCCGGTTTACGACGGCATGGAGCACGGCCTGGCGGCCGACACCGGCAACGCAGAAGCGCTGCGCGAGGGCATGCAGTTGACGCTGAAAGCGCTGCACAAGCTGGGCGAAGCCAACGGCCTGACGGAAGTGAATCCCCTCAACGAGCAGTTCAATTCGGAAACCCAGCAGGCGATGAACACGGTGCCCAGCACCGATCACGCGCCCGGCACCGTGACCATGGTGATGCAGAAGGGCTATGTGCTGAACGGCCGGCTGCTGCGGCCGGCGCTGGTAAGCGTGGCCAAAGAGCCGGAATGACCCTGAATCCGCTTGAATCCAGCGTCTCAACCCCCAGATATCCAAGCAATTGCGGCTTGAGCCGCCCCAAACCTCAGACGAGTTTCAGGAGCTAACCGAACATGGCCAAGATCATCGGCATCGACCTCGGCACCACCAATTCCTGTGTCGCGGTCATGGAAGGCTCGTCCGCGCGCGTCATAGAAAACGCCGAGGGCGACCGCACCACGCCATCCATCGTCGCCTTCAGCAAGGATGGCGAAGTGCTGGTCGGAGCGCCTGCCAAACGCCAGGCGGTGACCAATCCCAAGAACACCTTCTACGCGGTGAAGCGCCTGATCGGCCGCAAGTTCACCGACGCCGAAGTCAAGAAGGATCTAGACCTCGTGCCGTACAAGATCGTCGGGCACGACAACGGCGATGCATGGCTGGAGACTTCCGACGGCAAGAAGATGGCGCCGCAGGAAATCTCCGCGAAGGTGCTGATGAAGATGAAGAAGACCGCCGAGGATTTTCTCGGCGAGCCGGTCACGGAAGCCGTGATCACGGTACCCGCGTACTTCAACGATTCCCAGCGCCAGGCCACCAAGGACGCCGGCAAGATCGCGGGCCTCGAGGTCAAACGCATCATCAATGAGCCGACCGCGGCCGCGCTCGCCTACGGCCTCGACAAGGCCGGCGGCGATCGCAAGATCGCGGTGTACGACCTCGGCGGCGGCACGTTCGACATCTCCATCATCGAGATCGCCAATGTCGACGGTGAGAAGCAGTTCGAGGTGCTCGCCACCAACGGCGACACCTTCCTCGGTGGCGAGGACTTCGACAAGCGCGTGATCGACTACCTGGTCGAGGAATTCAAGAAGGACCAGGGCATCGATCTGCGCAACGATCCGCTCGCATTGCAGCGCCTGAAGGACGCCGCCGAGCGCGCCAAGATCGAGTTGTCTTCCGCGCACCAGACCGAAGTGAACCTGCCGTACGTCACGGCCGATGCTTCCGGCCCGAAGCACCTCAACATCAAGCTGACGCGCGCGAAACTGGAAGCGCTGGTCGAGGACCTGATCAAGAAGACGATCGAGCCGTGCCGCACCGCGTTGAACGACGCCGGCCTGCGCGTGTCCGACATCGGCGAGGTGATCCTGGTCGGCGGCCAGACGCGCATGCCGAAAGTCCAGGATGCGGTGAAGGATTTCTTCGGCAAGGAGCCGCGCAAGGACGTGAATCCGGACGAAGCCGTCGCCGTGGGCGCGGCGATCCAGGGCGGCGTGCTGGGCGGTACGGTCAAGGACGTGCTGTTGCTGGACGTAACCCCGCTGAGTCTCGGCATCGAAACGCTGGGCGGCGTGATGACCAAGCTGATCGAGAAGAACACCACGATCCCGACCAAGGCCACGCAGGTGTTCTCGACCGCCGACGACAACCAGACCGCCGTGACCGTGCACGTGCTGCAGGGCGAACGCGAGCAAGCGCGCTTCAACAAGTCGCTTGCGCGGTTCGATCTTGCCGGCATCGAGCCCGCGCCGCGCGGCATGCCGCAGATCGAGGTCACCTTCGACATCGACGCCAACGGCATCCTGCACGTCAGCGCCAAGGACAAGAAGACCGGCAAGGAACAGCGCATCGAGATCAAGGCCGGTTCCGGCTTGTCGGACGACGAGATCAAGCGCATGGTCGCGGATGCGGAAACGCACCGCGAAGAGGACAAGAAGTTCCAGGAGCTGGTGGTCACCCGCAACAAGGCCGACCAGCTCGTGCACGCCACGCGCGCGGCGATCAAGGAACACGGCGGCAAGGTCGGAGGCGACGTGATCGGCCGTGTCGAGGAAGCGCTGTCGGATCTGGAAAAAGTGATGAAGGGCGACGACAAGGATGCCATCGAATCGCGCATCACCAAGCTCGAGGAAGCGGGCCAGTCGCTGTACGCGGCTGCGGCGGCCGGACAGCAGACCGGTGCGGAAAGCGGCGGTGGCGAGCAATCCGCTGCGCAGGGTGGCGCGCAGAACGAGGATGTGGTGGACGCCGAGTTCACCGAGGTCAAGGACGACAAGAAATAAGTTGTGTTATCCGCCGATGCGTCGCATCGGCGGATCAACTGTTCGTGTTCGAGCCGCGCTGAAAAGCACGCGGCTCAACACGGACGGCAACATGTAGGGGCGGGGAGCCTCGAGCATGCACAAGGGCCGGATGGAAGCATTCACCGATGGCGTGATCGCCGTGATCATCACCATCATGGTGCTCGAGCTGAAGCTGCCGCACGAAGCGACGTGGCAGGCGCTGCTTGCCGACCTCCCGGTGTTCCTGAGTTACGTGCTGAGCTTCGTCTACGTCGGCATCTACTGGAACAACCACCACCACATGTTGCAGTTGGTCAGCCACGTGAATGGCAAGGTGCTCTGGGCCAACCTGTTCTTCCTGTTCTGGCTCTCGCTGTTTCCCTTCACGACGAGTTGGTTGAACGAAACGCATCCGATGCCCGCGCCGGTGCCCACCGCGCTCTACGGCATCGTGCTGCTGCTGGCGGCGCTGTCGTGGGTTCCCCTGCTGCGCACGCTGATCGCCGTCAACGGCGGCGACAAGGGCAGCCTCGGCCAGGCGTTGAAGGGCGACTGGAAGGTTACCCTCTCGCCGGTCGGCTACGTGCTCGGCATTGCGTTGGCGTTTTTCGCGCCAATATTGTCTTGCGTGATCTATGGCGTGGTCGCGGCGCTTTGGTTCATCCCCGATCGCCGCTTTGAAGCAAGAATGCACACATGAAACGTTGCTACTACGAAGTCCTCGGCGTCGAGCGCACCGCGAGCGTGGAGGAAATCAAGAAGTCGTTCCGCAAGGTGGCGATGAAGTCGCACCCGGATCGCTGTCCCGACGATCCCGCCGCGCAGGAGCGTTTCAAGGAAGCCAAGGAAGCATGGGATGTGCTGGGTGATCCGCAGCGGCGCGCGCAGTACGACCGCTTCGGACACGCCGCTTTCGAGCACGGCATGGGCGGGCGCAACGGCAACGGTTACTCCGATGTCGGCGACATCTTCGGCGACATCTTTTCCGACATCTTCGGTGGCGGCCGGCGCGCGGCACGTGGCGCCGACTTGCGTTACATGGTGGAGCTCGACCTGGAAGAAGCCGTCGCCGGCGTCGAGAAGCAGATCGAGATCCCGACGCTCGTCAATTGCCATCACTGCAACGGCAGCGGTTCGGCGGACGAGAAAACCGCGGCGTGCGCGACTTGCCGGGGCATGGGCCGCGTGCGCATGCAGAACGGCATTTTCTCGATCCAGCAGACCTGCCCGCACTGCGGCGGATCCGGCCGCGTGATCCAGAACCCCTGCAAGGCCTGCCACGGCGAAGGACGCTTGCAGGAGGAACGCATGCTGTCGGTGCGCATCCCCGCAGGCGTGGACAACGGCGACCGCATCCGGCTGAACGGCCAGGGCGAGGCCGGTCCCGGCGGAAGCACGGCCGGTGATCTCTACGTCGAAGTCCGCGTGCGCGCACACGAGATCTTCCAGCGCGACGGCGACGACCTGCACTGCGACGTGCCGATTCGCTTCGCGCAGGCCGCGCTGGGCGCGCACATAGAAGTGCCGGTGCTGGGCGGCACGACCACTACCATCCACGTTCCTCCGGAGACGCAGAGCGGGCAAGTCTTCTGCCTGCGCGGGCAGGGCGTGAAATCGGTGCGCAGCGGGCGCGCGGGAGACCTGCTCTGCCGCGCGATCGTCGAAACGCCGGTACGCCTCACCAAGCAACAGCGCGAGTTGCTCGAACAATTCGAGAGTACCTTCGCCGATGCCGAGGAAGCGGCGAAACACTCCCCGCGCAACAGCTCCTTCATGGACGGAGTCAGGCAGTTCTGGGCGAAGATGACTTCGTAAACCCCGGGCTCGGAAAAGCACGACCGTCATTCCGGAGCCGTCGCCGCTGCGCGGCGTCCGGAATGACGATATTGTTGCAATGTCGCGAGCATCGATCAGGTCCATGAGCCAGTCAATCCGCCTCGCCATCACCGGTGCCAACGGCCGCATGGGTCGTGCGCTACGGGCCCTGCTGCAGGACGATGCGCGCTTCGATCTGGTTGCGCGCATCGCGTCATCGAATGACTGGGGAAGTGCGCCGCCACTGGATGTGGTGATCGACTTCAGCACGCGCGACGGATTCGATGCCACGCTGGCGCATTGCCGTGCGAACACGGTGGCCGTGGTTGCCGGCACCACCGGGCTCGACGCAAACCAGCGCGAGCGGTTGCAACACGCGGCGCGCGACATCCCGGTCCTGTACGCCGCCAATTTCAGCCTCGGCATCGCGGTGCTGACGAAGTTGTTGCGCGAGGCGGCGAGCGCCTTGCCGCAGTGGGATCTGGAAATCATCGAGGCGCACCATTCGCAAAAAGTGGATGCGCCGTCCGGCACCGCGTTGGCGCTGGGCCGCGCGGCGGCCTCGGCGCGCGCACAGGATTTCGATGAAGTCGCCGTGTTCGGCCGCCAGGGACACACCGGCGCGCGCAAACAGAATGCGATCGGTTTTGCTTCGATCCGCGCCGGTGGGATCGTGGGCGAACACGCGGCAATGCTCGCCGCGCAGGACGAGCGCATCGAGCTCACCCACCGCGCGTACGACAACTCGATCTTCGCGCGTGGTGCGCTGCAGGCCGCGGCGTGGCTGGCCGGCAGGCCGCCGGGGATGTATTCGATCGACGACGTGATTGGTGCCCGCGGCTGACCGCGGTGGGTCATCCTGACGCAAGCCGGGTTGTTGCTCGAACCCGTTCCAAAGCGCATTCCGGGTTCCACGCTGCGCGCGGCTCCGGAACGACGTATCGTTCATGCTTCGCCAAGTCCCGAGTGCGGAACTCCTCAGTCCCTGTGCGATGCGTTGCGGTCACGCTGGGCGCCGAGTTTCCTGTCGAGATTGCCCGCGAGCTTCTTGAACAGGCGCGACATCCTTCCGCGCGAGGTCTTGCGCAGCTTTTCTTCCTCGCTGGTCAGCCACGCCACCTGGATCACGCGACGCTCGCCTTCGTAGGGCAGATGTCCGTGGAAGGAATTGTCGGCGCGCTTGAAGATTGCGAACTCGCCGTACAGCGGCTTCACTTCCGGCGCGGCGAGGTCGTCGATGTTGTCCACGCTCTTCAGGAAACGCAGGCAGCCGTCGCTGGTGTCCGGCCACTGCCTGTTGAGGTAGAGCAGGGCGGTGGCGACTTTCGATTTGCTGTCGGTATGGATGGTGCCGTGGCGCTTGTTGAGCGAACGGCACAAGGTCACCAGGGTCGGATACTGGCCCAGGTTCTGGATGCCGAGCCTGGCGCCCACGGCGCTGGCGAATCCGGGCGCGGTCAGCGCATCCACCAGCTCGTTGACCGCGGGGCCGCAATCCTTTTCGTCATAGGGGAAAAAACCCGCGCCCGTGTATTTCGGAAAATCGCGATCCAGCGCGTCGCGCGCCTCGTCCGGCAATTGCCCGTGCGCCAGCAGGTAGGGGAACGGGTCCTGCCGCACCAGCGTATCCGGGCGTTGCAGGCGGGCGGGGTCCAGCAGGGCGGCGGGCATGATCGCTTGCGGATGATTCGATGTGGCGATTGTAACGCGCAGCACCGCCGTGCCACTGAACGTGCGCGGTTCTGCTATCATTCCCGCTCGCCCGATTACCCAACCCTCAGACCCCGCTCCAGCGCGGCCTGCGGGTGAACTTGCACCCGGACGAAGTCTCGATGCCAACCCCAGCCCTGCTCGTCCTCGCCGACGGAAACGTATTCCACGGCGAGTCCGTTGGCGCGAACGGCGCGAGCGTGGGCGAGGTGGTGTTCAACACCGCGATCACGGGCTATCAGGAAATCCTGACCGATCCTTCCTACGCGCGGCAGATCGTCACGCTGACCCATCCGCACATCGGCAACACCGGCTGCAACGCCGTCGACCAGGAATCCAGGCGCGTGCACGCGGCCGGACTGGTGGTGCGCGACGTGCCGCGCCGTGCATCGAGTTGGCGCAACGAGGAATCGCTGCCCGAGTACCTGCGACGGCAGAACATCGTCGCGATCGCGGGCATCGATACGCGCAAGCTGACACGCATCCTGCGCGACACCGGCGCACAGAACGGCTGCCTCGCGGCGGGCGAAAGCATTTCGGCGGACGACGCGCTGGCACAGGCGCGCGCATGGCCGGGTTTGAACGGCATGGATCTGGCGAAGGAGGTCAGTGTCGCCGAGTCATACGCGTGGCGCGATGGAACTTACGATCTTGACGCGGGGACGTTCCGGCAGGAGCAACCGCGGTGCAAGGTAGTCGCGTACGACTACGGCATCAAGTTCAACATCCTGCGCCTGCTGGCCGACTGCGGCTGCGACGTCACCGTGGTGCCTGCGCAGACGCCGGCGCGCGACGTGCTGGCGATGGAACCGGACGGGGTGCTGCTGGGCAACGGCCCCGGCGACCCGGCCGCCTGCGACTACGCGATTGCCGCCACGCGCGAATTGCTGGACGCGCGCATCCCGCTGTTCGGCATCTGCCTGGGCCACCAGTTGATGGGTCTCGCGCTGGGCGCGAAGACGCGCAAGATGCCGTTCGGCCACCACGGCGCCAACCACCCTGTGAAGGATCTCGACAGCGGCCGGGTGCTGATCACTTCGCAGAACCACGGCTTTTCCGTCGATCCGGATACGCTTCCGGCAAACACGCGCGTCACGCATGTCTCCCTTTTCGACGGCTCGTTGCAGGGCTTCGCGCTGACCGACCGCCCCGCGTTCTGCTTCCAGGGCCATCCCGAGGCGAGTCCCGGGCCCAAGGATGTCGCATACCTGTTCGAAAAGTTCGCGCACACGATGCGGGAGGCGCACTGATGTCCCGCCGCAGCGACCTCTACACCATCTTGATCATCGGCGCGGGGCCGATCGTGATCGGCCAGGCCTGCGAGTTCGACTATTCCGGCGCGCAGGCGTGCAAGGCGCTGCGCGAGGAGGGTTATCGCGTGGTGCTTGTGAATTCGAACCCTGCCACGATCATGACCGATCCCGAAATGGCCGATCGCGTCTACATCGAGCCGATCAACTGGCGCACGGTCGAGAAGATCATCGAGAAGGAAAAACCGGATGCGCTGTTGCCGACGATGGGCGGACAGACCGCGCTGAATTGCGCGCTCGAGCTCGCCGACCACGGCGTGCTGGAAAAGCATGGCGTGGAACTGATCGGCGCCTCGCGCGACGCGATCCGCATGGCCGAGGATCGCGAACTGTTTCGCCGCGCGATGGACGAGATCGGCCTGGAATCGCCGAAGTCGGTGGTCGCCCGCACGATCGAGGAAGCGCGCGCGGGGCAGTCGCAAGTCGGGTTTCCGACCATCATCCGCCCGAGCTTCACGCTGGGCGGCAGCGGCGGCGGCATCGCCTACAACGTCGAGGAATTCGAGGAGATCGTCGCGCGCGGGCTGGAGCTCTCGCCCGTGCACGAGGTGTTGATCGAGGAATCGGTGCTGGGCTGGAAGGAATTCGAGTTGGAAGTGGTCCGCGACACCGCGGACAACTGCATCATCGTCTGTTCCATCGAGAACCTCGACCCGATGGGCGTGCACACCGGCGATTCGATCACGATCGCGCCGGCGCAGACGCTGACCGACAAGGAATACCAGCGGCTGCGCGACGCCAGCATCGCGGTGCTGCGCAAGATCGGCGTGGATACCGGCGGCTCGAACGTGCAGTTCGGCGTGAATCCTGAAAACGGGCGCGTGGTGATCATCGAGATGAACCCGCGAGTGTCGCGTTCGTCCGCGTTGGCGTCGAAAGCCACGGGCTTCCCGATCGCGAAAGTCGCGGCGAAACTTGCGGTCGGCTACACGCTGGACGAACTGAAGAACGAAATCACCGGCGGAAAGACGCCGGCCTCGTTCGAACCCAGCATCGACTACATCGTCACCAAGATCCCGCGCTTCGCCTTCGAGAAATTTCCGGCCGCCGATCCGCGCCTGACCACGCAGATGAAATCGGTCGGCGAGGTGATGGCGATCGGTCGCACCTTCAGCGAGTCGTTGCAGAAGGCGCTGCGCGGTCTGGAGACCGGCCGCACCGGTTTCAACCGCGGCGGCATCGACTGGTCCAACGACGAAGGCATGGAAACGCTGAAACGCGAGCTGCGCCAGCCTGGAGCGGACCGGCTGTTCCACGTTGGCGATGCATTCCGCGCGGGCCTCTCGCTGGAAGATGTTTTCGAGCTGACAAAAATCGATCCGTGGTTCCTCGCCGCGATCGAGGACATCATCGCCGCGGAGAACGACGTGCGCATCGGCGGCATCGCGCGGCTCGACGCGGCGCGCATGCGCGAACTGAAGCGCATGGGTTTTTCGGACGCGCGGCTGGCGCAATTGATGTCCTCGGACGAAGAGGCGGTGCGCCACCTGCGCCACACGCTGGGCGTGCGGCCCGTGTACAAGCGCGTCGATTCCTGCGCGGCCGAGTTCGCCACCACCACCGCCTACATGTACTCCACCTACGAGGAAGAGTGCGAAGCGAACCCCTCGGATCGCAAGAAGATCATCGTGCTGGGCGGCGGTCCCAACCGCATCGGCCAGGGCATCGAGTTCGACTATTGCTGCGTGCACGCGGCGCTGGCGCTGCGCGAGGATGGTTTCGAAACCATCATGATCAACTGCAATCCGGAAACGGTGTCCACCGACTACGACACCTCGGACCGGCTGTACTTCGAGCCGCTGACCCTGGAGGACGTGCTCGAGATCGTCGATGTCGAAAAGCCTCACGGCGTGATCGTGCAGTACGGCGGGCAGACGCCGCTGAAGCTCGCGCGCGCGCTGGAAGCGGCGGGCGTGCCGATCATCGGCACCTCGCCCGATTCGATCGACCTTGCGGAAGACCGCGAACGTTTCCAGAAATTGATCGCGCGACTTGGACTGAAGCAGCCACCAAACCGCATCGCGCGCAACGCCGACGAAGCGGTCGCACTAGCCAACGAAATCGGCTACCCGCTGGTGGTGCGTCCGAGCTATGTGCTCGGCGGTCGAGCGATGGAAGTGGTGCACGCGGATGCGGACCTCGCGCGTTACATCCGCGATGCGGTGCGGGTATCGGAATCTTCGCCGGTACTGCTGGACCGCTTCCTCGATCACGCGGTGGAAGTGGACGTGGACGTCATCGCCGACCGCGAAGGCAACGTGCTGATCGGCGGCATCATGGAACACATCGAGGAAGCCGGCGTGCATTCGGGCGATTCTTCGTGCTCGCTGCCGCCGTATTCGTTGTCGCAGGAGACGCAGGACGAATTGCGCCGCCAGGTCGCCCTGCTGGCGCGCGAACTGCGCGTGGTCGGGTTGATGAATACGCAGTTCGCGATCCAGAGCGACGACAAGGGCAGGGACGAGGTGTTCATCCTCGAAGTGAACCCGCGCGCCTCGCGCACGGTGCCGTTCGTGTCCAAGGCGACCGGCCGACCCCTCGCCAAGATCGCCGCGCGCTGCATGGCCGGCAAGACGCTGGCCGAGCAGGACGCCACGCACGAGCTGATCCCGAAGTATTTCTCGGTGAAGGAAGCGATCTTCCCGTTCCTGAAGTTCCAGAACGTCGATCCGATCCTCGGTCCCGAGATGCGCTCCACCGGCGAGGTGATGGGGGTGGGCCGCAATTTCGGCGAGGCCTTCGCGCGCGGCCACGAGGCCGCGCACATCGCAGCGCCCGCGCAGGGCAAGGCGTTCCTGTCGGTGCGCGACGCCGACAAGCAGCGCCTGCTGCCGGTCGCGTGCGAACTGCTGCGGCGCGGTTTTACGCTGATCGCCACCGGCGGCACGGCCACTTTCCTGCGCGAGCACGGCCTCGTCTGCGAGCGCATCAACAAGGTGCTGGAAGGGCGCCCGCACATCGTGGACGCGATCAAGAACGGCGAGATCTGTTATATCGTCAACACCACCGAAGGCCGCCGCGCGATCGCGGACTCGTTCTCGATCCGGCGCGAGGCCTTGCAGCAGCACGTCACCTATTCGACCACCGTGGCCGGCGCGCGCGCATTGCTGCATTCGCTGGACTACCGCGGGCGCGGCGACGTGGTGAGCCTGCAGGAACTGCATCAGGAGTTGAACGCTTGAAACGAGCACCCATGACCAAGACCGGCGCGGAAAGATTGCGCGCCGAACTGGAACGTCTGAAATCCATCGAGCGTCCGCGCATCATCGCGGCGATCGCGGAAGCGCGCGCGCACGGGGACCTGAGCGAAAACGCCGAGTACCACGCCGCGCGCGAGCAACAGAGTTTCCTCGAAGGCCGCATCAAGGAACTGGAAGGCGGTCTCTCGCACGCCGAGATCATCGACGTCTCGCGGCTCAATCCGGGCGGGCGCGTGGTGTTCGGCGCGACGGTGGAACTGGAAGACGAAAACGGCGGCAATGGCATCGTCTACCAGATCGTCGGCGACCTGGAAGCCGACATCAAGCAAGGCCGCATCGCGGTTTCCTCGCCGATCGCGCGCGCGCTGATCGGCAAGACCGAAGGCGATTCGTTCGAATTCGACGCGCCCGGCGGCAAGCGCTGCTACGACATCGTGGGCGTCAAATACGAGGTCTGAGCGGTTGTGGGCTTTTGCCGACACGATTGGTCGGCCCGCGCGTGTTGTCGTTTCCCTGTCGCTCGCGCATCCTCGCGAAATGTCCGCATCCTCGCAGCGCACGCTGACCATCATCCGCCGCTCCCTCACCGGCCAACCGCACGGCTGGGGCGACCAAGTGCATCCGGTATTGCAGCGCGTGTATGCCGCGCGCGGTGTGTTGTGTCCCGAGCACGCGGAAACGCGCCTGTCCGGACTGCTGCCGCCCGACGCCGTACACGGCATCTATGCCGCGGTCGATTTGCTGATCGATGCGATCGTGCAGCAACGGCGCATCGTGATCGCCGCGGATTTCGACTGCGACGGGGCCTGCGGGGCGGCGATCGCTGTGCGCGGCTTGCGCGCGCTCGGCGCAAGCAACGTGGGTTACGTCGTGCCGAACCGCATGGTGCATGGTTACGGGTTGTCGCCGGCGCTGGTCGACACGTTGCAAGCCTTGCCGGACCTGATCGTCACCGTGGACAACGGCATCGCCTCGCACGCCGGCGTGGCCGCTGCAAAGGCGCGCGGCTGCAAGGTGATCGTCACCGATCATCATCTGCCCGGCGCGACCTTGCCGGATGCCGATGCGATCGTGAATCCGCAGCTCGGTTGCGATGCGCTGCCGAAAAACCTTTGCGGCGCGGCGGTGATGTTCTATCTCTTGCTTGCATTGCGGGCGAGGCTGCGTCAACGAGGCGCATTCGCCTCCGCGCGGGAACCGGACCTTTCATCGTTGCTCGACGTCGTGGCGCTCGCCACCGTGGCCGACCTGGTGCCGCTGGACCGCAACAACCGGATCCTGGTCGAAGCCGGCCTGCGCCGCATCCGTTCCGGGCGGGCGTGCGCGGGAATCGATGCGCTGGTGGAAATCGCCGGTTGCGATCCGCGCCGGCTGGATGCCGCGGATTTCGGCTACTCGCTGGGGCCGCGCATCAACGCGGCTGGGCGGCTGGAGGACATGACGCTCGGCATCGAATGCCTGTTGACCGACGACGCCGCGCGTGCGCGCGAATTCGCCGCGATCCTGGACGGCATCAACGGCGAGCGGCGCGGCCTGCAGGATTCGATGGTTGCCGAGGCGGAGGCGATGTTGTCGCGGGTCGATGCGAATGCATGCGGCGTCAGCCTGTTCGATCCGGCCTGGCACCAGGGCGTGATCGGCCTGGTCGCATCGAAGATCAAGGAGCGGTTGCACCGGCCGGTGATCGCGTTCGCCCATGCGGGCGAGGACGACACCGGCGATCTTCGCGGCTCGGCGCGCTCGATCCCGGGCTTCCACATCCGCGATGCGCTGGCCGAACTCGACGCCCGAGAACCGGGACTGGTCCAGCGTTTCGGCGGGCACGCGATGGCGGCCGGCCTGAGCCTGCGCGTAGTGGACTACGATCGATTCGCGCGATGCTTCGATGCGATCGCGCGAGAACGCATCGCCCCGGAATCGCTGCTGCCGCTGCTGCACAGCGACGGCGAGCTGGAGTGCGGCGATTTCGACCTGGAACTGGCGCGGCAACTGCGCGCGGCCGGCCCTTGGGGACAGGGCTTTCCGCCGCCGCTGTTCGACAACGTATTCGAATGCATCGGCTGGCGGCGCATCGGTGCGGAGCAGCGGCATCTGCGCATCAAGCTGCGCGATCCGCGCGACGGCCGCGTGCACTCCGCGGTGCAGTTTAACGCGAACTCCGAGCCACCCTCGGTGCTGCGCGCCGCCTATGAACTGGCGATCGACGACTGGCAGGGCGTCGAGTCCCTGCGCTTGCGGCTGCGGCACTTCGAACCGGCCTGAAGGGCGCCCATGACCTGCGCCGCTGCCGCGGCGGCCCGGTTGGTTGTACCCTCGCCGCTCCGCGAGGCCTGCTCGCGGGGTGACAGCACCCGAGGGAAACCCACATGCGCCGATTTTGGTCGTCCTGCGCCACCGTACTGCTGCTCTGCGCCACATCCGCGGCATATGCCGAAAGCACTTTCCAGTTCGAGGACCTGCGCAAGCTGGTGTCCCTGAGCGAGCCGCAAATTTCTCCCGACGGCACCAGGATCGCCGTGGTTGTCGCCACGCCCGACTGGAAATCCGACAAGCGCCGCGAGGAAATCGACCTGGTCGATGTCGCGACCGGCGCGAAGCGTGCACTGACCTGGAAGCGCACCGGCCTTTCCTCGCTGCACTGGTCGCCCGACGGCACGCGGCTGGCGTTCCTCGCCGACGATCGCGGCGCGCAGGATGGTTCCGATTCCAAGGACGGCGACGACGACGATTCCGGCAAGGACGACAGCCACGCGCAGATCTTCGTGATGTCCATGGTGGGCGGCGACCCGGTGCGCATCACGCACGTCAAGCAGGGCGTGGATGAGTTTTCCTGGAGCCCGGACGGCGACCGCATCGCATTCATCACCGCGGACGAGGCGAAAAACGCCAAGGAGATCAAGGCGCACGATGACGCCTTCCAGGTGACCGACAACAATTTCCTGGTGCGCGCGGCGCTGACGCCCGATCATCTCTGGGTGGTGCCGAGCAGCGGCGGCGAGGCGAAGCGCCTGACGCAGGGCGAGTTCAGCCTGCAGACCGACCAGCAGGATTCCGCGCCGGTGCCGGAATGGAGCCACGATGGTCACGGCATCGCATTCACGCGCTTTCCGAGTCCTTGGTGGGGACCCTCGTTCCAGTCGGTTATCGACCACGTCGACGTGGTCGGCGGCAAGACGCATTCGCTGGTCGAGGACAAGGGTGCCTTCGCGTTCCGCTATGCGCCGATGCGTGATGATTACGCTTTCATGCGCGCCCGCAATGGCGACCAGAACAACGGCAACGCCGTGTACGTCGGCGGGGGCAAAGGTGGTACGCGCGACGTCACCGCCGCGCTGGCGCGCAATATCGACGAATACGAATGGTTGCCGGATGGCGGGTCGTTGCTGCTGGTCGGAGGGCAAGGCACCCATTCCACCTTCTGGGTGCAACCCGTGGACAGTGCTGCGCGCGAGCTGGACCTCGGCGACGTGCAGTCCGCCCGCGAGCCGAGCGTCTCCGACAACGGCCGGGTCGCTTTCGTCGGCGCAACCGCGGCGCATCCGGCCGAGTTGTATGTGCTGGATTCTATCGACGCCAAACCGCGCAAGCTCACGTCGCTCAATTCGTTCGTCGATCAATTGGAACTCGGCCGCAGCGAAGCGGTGCAATGGAAGAGCGCGGACGGATTCGACGAGGACGGCGTGCTCACTTATCCGGCGGATTACCGCAAGGGCAGGAAGTATCCGCTGGTGCTGCTGATACACGGCGGCCCGGAAGCCTCGTCGGACCTGGGCTTCTCGCCGCTGGCGCAGTTGTTCGCCGCAAGCGGATTTTTGGTATTCCAGCCGAACTACCGCGGCAGCACAAACCTCGGCGACAAGTACCAGCACGCGATCTTCCGCGACACCGGCGATGGCCCGGGCAAGGACGTGATGGCGGGCCTCGCCGCGGTGGAGAAACTCGGCATCGTCGACGAAAAGCGCATCGGCGTATCCGGCTGGTCTTACGGCGGCTACATGACCACCTGGCTGACCGGCCACTACGACAACTGGAGAGCCGCGGTCGCCGGCGCGGCGCTGACCGACTGGGTGATGGACTACACGGTGTCGTACTACCAGACCGGCGACGTGTATTTCTTCGGCGGCTCGCCATGGACCGAAAAGTATCGCGACATCTGGCGCGAACAGTCACCGATCGCGTATGCGCAGAACGTCAAGGCTCCGACGCTGATCATGGGCGACGTGGGCGATCCCAACGTGCCCCTGGTCAATTCCTACGAGTGGTTCCACGCGCTGCGCGATGCCGGCGTACCGGTGGAGTTCTACGCCTACCCGGCCAATTCGCATTTCCCGCACGACATCGTGCGAACGACGGATGTGTACAAGCGCTGGGTGGGATGGATGAAGAAGCATCTGGAGTGATCTGTCATCCCGTCGCACGGAGCAATCGCACGATGGATGCCTTTCGGCTCGACCCGCGACGCACGGCCTTGCTGTGCATGGATTTCCAGGCCGGCATCGTGCAGAACTTCGCCGGCGAAGATGCCGCAGGGTTGCTGGAACGCGCTGCTGCGCTGCTTGAGGCCGCGCGCAATGCCAAGGCGAAGGTCGGATACGTCAAGGTCGGTTTCCGTCCCGGCTATCCGGAAGTCAGTCCGAACAACCAATCCTTCAGCTCCATCCGCTCGTCCGGCCGCTTCGAGGGCGACGCGCCGGGAACGGAGATCCACCCGCGCGTGGCGCCGCGCGAAGGCGAGTTCGTGGTCACCAAGCACCGCGTCGGCGCGTTCCATGGCACCGACCTGGACATGATCCTGCGCGCCAATGGGATCGACACGCTGGTACTCGCCGGGATCGCCACCAGCGGCGTGGTGCTCTCGACCGTGCGCCATGCGGCCGACGCGGACTACCGCATCGTGGTGGTGGCCGACTGCTGCGGCGACACCGACGCGGAAGTGCATCGCGTGCTGACGGAGAAAGTGTTCCCGCGGCAGGCGAAGGTGGCCAGCAGCGGCGACGCGATCGCCGCGTTGCGTGGGTAAACCCGAATCCCTCCCGCCAGCACGAATCCGGAGTTGGGCGTACTCTAGTCGGCTTCCACGTCAGGAGGACTTGCCATGTCGCAGCGGATTGGCTTGAAGGTGGTCGCTTTCGCATTCGTCGGCGCGCTGTGCGCCGGAGGTGTGGCTTACGCGGCGGACAACGGGCCGATTGCACGGGCCGGCGACACTGCCGCCCTGTTGAAGGAGGCGACGGCCGGAAGTTGGCGGTCCGACGCCAACAAGGTTCGCGACCAGTACCGGCATCCGGTCGAAACGCTGACGTTTTTTGGGCTAAGGCCCGGCATGACCGTGATCGAGCTCGATCCGGGCGGCGGCTGGTACACCGAAATCCTGGCGCCTTTCCTGTATGCGAATGGGCACCTGATCGAGGCGACTTCGCCGCCGCGCGCCGGCAGGCCGGACAGGTTCGGGCAGAAGCTGAAATCCGACCCGAAGGTGTATGGACACATCACGAAAGTGATTCCGTTTTCGCCGCCGCAGCAGGTGAACCTCGGCGCAGACGATTCGGCCGACATGGTGCTGACCTTCCGCAATGCGCACGACTGGCTGAACGACAGCCCGCAGACGCTGGATGCGGTGTTCAAGGCGGCCTACAAGGTGCTGAAATCCGGCGGGGTACTGGGCTTCACCGATCATCGCGCGCGGCCGTTCGAGGATGCCGTGCAGAGCTCGAAGGCGCTGCACCGCATCCCGGAGGACTACATCATCGAGATGGGCCTGAAGAACGGCTTCCGCCTGGCCGGTGCGTCGCAGATCAACTCGAATCCGAACGATCCTGAGGACATCAACATCCACCATCTGCCACCCGATCTTTCGGGCCCGGACAGCGAGCACGCGAAGATGAAGGCGATCGGCGAATCCGACCGGATGACGCTGAAGTTCGTCAAGCCTTGAATTTGCACGTGGTCGACGGCATCAAGGTTGATGGAATCCCGGGTTCTGCGCTTGCGCGCAGCCCCGGAACGACGGACGACCGCGCAAGGAAAAACGCATGAACATGAGGGTTGCAGTGCTGGTCGGCAGCCTGCGCAAGGAATCGATCAACCGGAAGCTGGCATACGCGCTGGAAAAGCTCGCCGAAGGCAAGCTCGCATTCGACCATGTCGACATCGCTGGCTTGCCGCTGTTCAACCAGGATCACGAGCGCGAGTACCCGCCGCCGGCCAAGAAGATGAAGGAACAGATCGCGGCGGCCGATGGCGTGCTGTTCGTGACCCCGGAATACAACCGCTCCGTGCCGGGCGTGCTGAAGAACGCGATCGACATCGCATCGCGTCCCTACGGCAGCAGCGCTTTCGCCGGCAAGCCCGGCGCGGTGATCGGCACCTCCCAGGGCGCGATCGGCACGGCACTGGCTCAGCAGCACCTGCGCAACATCTGCGTGTTCCTCGACGTGCCGATGCTGCAACAGCCCGAGGCTTTCGTCCGCTACAAGGAAGGATTGATCGCCGAGGACGGCTCGGTCACCGACGAAGACGTCCGCAAGTTCCTGCGGAACTTCATCGACCGCTACATTGCCTGGGTAACGCGCTTCGCCCAGGCCTGACGCCGCGGCTCAGCGCGGCGGCGTCTGTTCCGGCGCGGCGTGGCATCGCCCGCCGCGGCCGAGCATCGCGATGCCGCCGAGGATCATGAACAGCGGCCACCACATCTGCCAGGAAAGATCGAGGATGAAGAGCGTGGCCACGGTGACGATGGCCGCCCCGACGAACAGGTGGTGCACGACGGCGCCATCGAATCTGCCGTTCGCGCGATAGAGTTCGAAAGCGTGCGCCAGCGGCGCCACCGCACCGATCAGGATGAACCACGCCCACCAGTTGCGCGTGTCGAGGAATGGAATCTTTACGCCGAGGTTGCGCAGCAGGAACAGCGCGCCGATGCCGATCACCCACAGTGCGGGAAACAGGCGGTATCCGGTCCAGCGTTCGTTCGAATTCTCGTCGCCTTGCATGAAGATCGCCTCCTGACATCTGCCACGATAGGCGGCCGGCGGGCGCGCGGCCAGTGACAGGTGTCAGCCCCGCGCGGTGATCCGAGCGCGCGCTGCAGCCGCATGGCGCCGGGAATTTTTGTTAACATCGCGCACCTTTCGGATTCCACCACGGCCATGCTCGAAACCAATCCGATCCACGCGCAGATCGCCGACCTGCAAGACCGCGTCGAATCGCTACGGGGGTATCTTTGACTACCCGGGCAAGCGCGAACGCCTCGAGGAAGTAAGCCGCGAGCTGGAAAATCCGAACGTCTGGGACGATCCGCAGCGCGCGCAGGAGCTGGGCCGCGAACGCGCGCGCCTTCAACAGGTGGTCGACGGGCTGGATCAGATCGGCTCCGGCCTGGGCGACGCGGACGAGCTGCTGGAGCTGGCCGAGTCGGAAAACGACGAGGCTTCGGTGCAGACCATCGTGCGCGATGTCGATGCGCTGGCCGCGCGCATCGGCAAGCTGGAATTCCAGCGCATGTTCGCGGGCGAACAGGACGCATCGAACGCCTTCGTGGACATCCAGGCCGGCGCCGGCGGCACCGAGGCGCAGGACTGGGCCGAGATGCTGCTGCGCATGTACCTGCGCTGGTGCGAGAGCAAGGGCTGGAAGACCGAATTGTTGGAAGCCAGCGCCGGCGAAGTCGCCGGCATCAAGTCGGCGACGTTCCGCGTCGAGGGCGATTACGCATACGGCTGGCTGAAGACCGAGATCGGCGTGCACCGGCTGGTGCGCAAGTCGCCGTTCGATTCCGACAACCGCCGGCATACGAGTTTCGCTTCGGTGTTCGTGTCGCCGGAGGTGGACGACGACATCGACATCGAAATCAATCCCGCGGATTTGAAGACCGACGTTTACCGTTCCTCCGGCGCCGGCGGGCAGCACGTCAACAAGACCGAATCGGCGGTGCGCATCACGCACGTGCCGAGCGGCATCGTGGTCGCCTGCCAGACCGAACGTTCGCAACACGCCAACCGCGACCGCGCGATGAAGATGCTGCGTGCGAAGCTCTACGAAATGGAATTGCAGAAGCGCAACGCGGAGAAGGCCGCTCTGGAGGCGACCAAATCCGATGTCGGCTGGGGCAGCCAGATCCGCAACTACGTGCTGGACCAGTCGCGCATCAAGGACCTGCGCACCGGCGTGGAACGCTCCGACACCCAGCGCGTGCTGGACGGCGACCTCGACGAATTCGTCGGGGCGAGCCTGAAGATGGGCCTGGAAGCGGGAGCCAAGCGCGCGGATGCGTCGTGAGTACTGGCGTGATTCTCCACTAATATCGATCCATGAACGACCAGCCTGACGCCACGCCGCTCGACGAGAACAAACTGATCGCCGAAAGGCGCGAAAAACTGCGTGCGCAACGCGGGCACGGCGTCGCGTTCCCGAACGACTTCCGCCCCGATGCGTTCGCGGGCGACTTGCAGAAGGAAACAGAGGGTGTGGATGCGGCGGCGCTGGCCACGCAGGCGCGACGCGTGCGCGTGGCGGGGCGGCTGCTCGGCAAGCGCGTGATGGGCAAGGCCAGCTTTGCGCGCGTGCAGGACATGACCGGCTCGGTCCAGTTGTTCCTGCAGGCGGGCGCGCTGGGCGACGCGTACGAATCGTTCAAGGGCTGGGATATCGGCGACATCGTCGGCACCGAAGGCACGCTGATGCGTACCAGGACGGGCGAGCTGTCCGTCGCCGTGGATTCGATTCGCCTGCTGACCAAATCGCTGCGCCCGCTGCCGGACAAATGGCATGGGCTGGCAGACGTCGAGCAGCGCTATCGACAGCGTTACGTCGACCTGATCGTGACGCCGGAAGCGCGGCGCGCGTTCGAGTTGCGCTCGCGCGTGATCGGCTTCATCCGCAAATGGCTGGAGGCCGAGCCGCGGCGTTTCATGGAAGTGGAAACGCCGATGATGCATGTGATTCCCGGCGGCGCGACCGCGCGGCCGTTCGTCACGCACCACAACGCACTGGACATCGACCTCTACCTGCGCGTCGCGCCGGAGTTGTACCTGAAGCGCCTGGTGGTCGGCGGCTTCGAGCGCGTCTACGAAATCAACCGCAACTTCCGCAACGAGGGTGTCTCCACCCGGCACAATCCCGAGTTCACCATGCTGGAGCTCTACCAGGCCTATGCGACGTACAACGAGGTCATGGACCTGACCGAGGCGATGGTGCGCGAGACCGCCAAAGCCGCGCTGGGCCGCACCGCGCTGGAATGGGAAGGTCGTGCGATCGATCTGGGTCCGTCGTTCAAGCGCTGGACGCTGGCCGACGCGGTGCGCGAGCACAATCCTGAAATCGGCGCACACGAATTGCGCGACGTCACCGCGCTGCGCGCGCACTGCACGCGGCTGAAGGTGCCGGTGAAGAACGAATACGGTTGGGGCAAGCTGTTGCTGGAGATTTTCGAGAAGACGGTCGAGGACACGCTGGTGCAGCCGACCTTCATCACGCAGTATCCGACCGAAGTTTCGCCGCTGGCGCGCGCCAACGACCACGATCCCGAAGTCACCGACCGGTTCGAACTGTTCGTCGGCGGCAAGGAGCTGGCGAACGGTTTTTCCGAATTGAACGATCCGGAAGACCAGGCCGCGCGATTCCGCGCGCAGGTCGAAGCCAAGGAGCACGGCGATCTGGAAGCCATGCACTTCGACGCCGACTATATCCGCGCGCTGGAATACGGCCTGCCGCCGACCGGCGGCCTGGGCGTCGGCATCGATCGGCTGGTGATGCTTCTGGCGGACGTGCCTTCGATCCGCGACGTGTTGTTGTTTCCGTATATGCGACCGGAACAGTAGTGGTCGAACGAAACATGCTCTTCTCCTTCCCCTTCAAGGGGAAGGCCGGGATGGGGATGGTGTTATCGCTGCAAACCATCCCCCACCCAACCCTCCCCTTGAAGGGGAGGGCTTCAATGCGGCTGTCCTGGAACATCCATGTGGTACGCCATTCTCGGTCTTGACAACGAAAACTCCCTCGACGCGCGTCAATCCGCGCGACCCGCGCATCTCGCGCGCCTGAAGCAACTGCTGGATGAAGGCCGCTTGCTGTTGGCCGGGCCGTTTCCGAAGATCGACGCGGACGATCCTGGCCCGGCCGGATTCGAGGGCAGCCTGATCATTGCCGAGTTCGAGAACCTCGAAGCGGCGCGCGCCTGGGCGAAGGCGGATCCGTATGTGGCGGCCGGAGTGTATCGCGAGGTGGGCGTGCGGCCGTTCCGCAAGACATTGCCATGAGCGCGGCTTCGGTCGAAGCCATCCGCGCCGCGCTGGCTGCCGCGTTGCATCCGCTATCGCTGGAAGTGCTGGACGAGAGCCACCTCCACATCGGCCACGCCGGGGAGGGCAACGGGCATTTCCGCGTGCGCGTCGTCAGCGCCGCTTTCGCCGGCAAGAGCGCGATCGAACGGCACCGCCTGGTCTATGCGGCGCTGGATGCGCTGATGGGTCGCGGCATCCACGCCTTGGCGATCGAAGCCCGCGCGCCGGATCAGGATGAACAACACGCTTCAAGCCATTGACATGAAAGCCGCGAGCAACTTTTCATTGCGCCGCCCCGCCGTCCTTGGCACAGTGGCGCATTTGGCGCGGGGCGAGCCCGCGCGTGGCCTTTCGACAAACCCTGACCCATGCGCCTGACCACCATCAAGCTCGCCGGTTTCAAGTCGTTCGTCGATCCGACGGTCCTGCATTTCCCCACCAACCTCACCGGTATCGTCGGGCCCAACGGCTGCGGCAAGTCCAACGTGATCGATGCGATCCGCTGGGTGATGGGCGAAAGCGCGGCCAGCCGGCTGCGCGGCGAATCGCTGACCGACGTGATCTTTTCGGGATCGAGCGGACGCAAGCCGGTCGGGCAGGCGTCGGTCGAATTGATCTTCGACAATTCCGACGGCGCGATCGGCGGCGAATACGCCACCTACAACGAGATTTCTGTAAAGCGCATCGTCGGCCGCGATTCGCAGTCGGATTACTTCCTCAATGGCGTGCGTTGCCGCCGGCGCGACATCACCGACCTGTTCCTCGGAACAGGTTTGGGCGCGCGCAGCTACTCGATCATCGAGCAGGGGATGATTTCGGACATCGTCGAATCGCATCCCGAGCAGTTGCGCGTGCATCTGGAAGAAGCCGCCGGCATCTCGCGCTACAAGGAACGCCGCAAGGAAACCGAGAGCCGCATCAAGGCCACGCGCGAGAACCTGGACCGCGTGCGTGACGTGCGCGAGGAAGTCGAGAAGCAGCTCGACCACTTGAATCGCCAGGCGCGCGCGGCCGAGCGCTGGAAGAAGCTGAAAGAGGAACACACGCGGCGCGAGGCGGAGCTGCGCGCCCTGAGTTACCGCGCCATCGCGCAGGAACTGGAACAACATCGCGAAGCATTGCGCGAAGCCGAAACCGGCATCGAGAAACAACTGGCCGAGCAACGGCACCTGGAAGCGGCGATCGAAGCCGCACGCGCGCAGCACCAGGAGCAATCCGACGCGCTGAACGCGGTTCAGGGCGAGGTCTACCAGGTCGGCGCGGAACTCGCGCGCGTCGAGCAACAGATCCGCCATCATCGCGAGTTGGGCGAACGCCTGCGGCAGGCGCGCGACGAAACCGAACGGGCCTGGGAAGAACTCGCCGCGCATATTCAGATCGATCGCGGACAACACGAATCGGCGAGTGGCGCGCTGAGCGAAGGCGAACCCGAACTGGAACGCCTGCGCGGGATCGAGGCGCGTGCGGGGGAAGCCCTGCGCGAAGCCGAGGCCGCGCACGCGGCATGGCAGCAGCGTTGGGAAGCGCACGGCGGCGATTCGGCCGCGACTTCGCGCGAAGCCGACGTCGAGCGCACCCACATCGATCATCTCGATCGCCAGTTGCTGGAACTGGCGCGTCGCCGCGACGCGTTGCAAGGCGAGCGCGCCGGCTACGACCTGGATGCGCTGCATCGTGCGGCCGAATCGTTGCAGGGCGAGCACGAGAATCATCGCGCGCTGGTCGAATCTCATTCGGCGCAACTGGAATCGCACAAGTCCGATGCCGAACGCCTGCTCGGCGAGGAGCGCCAGGCGCAAAGCTGGCTGGCCGAAGCGCGGGCGCAGGAGCAGGGGCTGCGCGGCCGCATCGCCTCTCTGGAAGCCCTGCAGCACGCCGCGTTGGGCGAGGATCGCGACGCCGCGCGCGAATGGCTGCGCAAGTTCGGCCTGGCCGACGGTGCGCGCCTCGGCGCCAAGCTGGAAGTCGAGCCGGGCTGGGAACGCGCGGTGGAAACCGTGCTGGCCGGCCTGCTGGAAGGCGTGCTGGTCGATGATCCACTGGCCCTCGCGGATGAACTCGCATCGGTCGAGCGCACAGACATCAGCCTGGTCGGCGCAGGCGGCGCCTCGTCGAGCGTGGAAGGCACCTTGGCCGCACAGGTTCGCGGCCCCTCCGCCGCGTTGGCGCTGCTGGCGCAGGTGCGCCTTGCGGAAACGCTGGAACAGGCGCGCTCCGTCGCGGGTACGCTCGCCGCGCCGCACTCGGTGATCACGCGCGACGGCATCTGGCTCGGGCCGGGGTTCGCGCGCGTGCGCCGCACCGAAGGCGGGCAGGTCGGCGTGCTGGCACGCGGCCGCGAACTGCAATCGCTGCAGACCGAATTCGAGCACCTGCAGACCCGCTTGCAGGAATTGACGCGCCGCGCCGAGGAAGTACGCGCGCAACGGCTCGCCGCCGAGCAGGCCCGCGACGACGCGCAGCGCGAGTTGTACGGTGCGCACAGGCGCCTTTCGGAACTGGCCGGCGAACTGCAAGGCAAGCGCGGTCGCATCGACAGCGCGCAGGCGCGCTTGCAGGCGCTGGATGGCGAACTGGCAGATATCACCAACAAGCTGGCCGAAAGCGAAGACTCCGCGCGCGCAGCGCGTGCGCGCATGGATGCGGCGGTGTCACGCATGGGCGAGCAGGAGCGTGCGCGCATGGAACTGGAGGGCGAGCGCCGGCAATTGCTGGAGCGGCGCGAAGCCGCGCGCGCGGACGCGCAGGACGCCGCCGATGCCGCGCACCGTCACGCACTCTCGCTGGAATCGCGCCGTGCCGCGCTCGCCTCGCTGGAGCAATCGCTGGCGCGGATGGAAACCCAGCGCGCGCAGCTGGAAACGCGCCGCGCGGAACTGGACCAGCAGATCGGTGCCGGCGACGATCCGATCGCCGCGCTGGAACGCGAGCGACAGACGTTCCTGGACCAGCGCCTGCAGGTCGATCGCAAGCTGGTCGAGGCGCGTCGCACCGTCGAGGAAATCGATGTCGAACTGCGCCGCCTCGAACAGGAGCGCCATGCCGTGGAAGCCGCACTGGGCGGCCGACGCGAAGCGCTGACCGAAAGCCGGCTGGCCGAACAGGCGTTGCGCATGCGCGGCGAACAATTGAGCGAAGCGATCAGGGCCGCGGGCTTGCAGGTCGAACCGCTGCTGGCGGAACTGGCCGAGGATGCGCACCCCGATCAATGGCAGGAACGCATCGCCGAGCTGGAAGGCAAGATCGCGCGGCTGGAACCGGTCAACCTCGCCGCGATCGCGGAACACGCCGAGAGCCTGCAGCGCAAGGAATACCTGGATGCGCAGCTCGCCGACCTGACCTCGGCGCTGGAGACGCTGGACAACGCGATCAAGAAGATCGACCGCGAAACGCGCCAGCGGTTCAAGGATACGTTCGACCGCGTCAACACCGGGCTGCAGGAACTGTTTCCGAAGCTGTTCGGCGGCGGCCACGCGCACCTGGAGCTGACGGGAGAGGACCTGCTCGATACGGGCGTGGCGATCATGGCTCGCCCGCCCGGCAAGCGCGTCAGCCATATTTCGCTGCTCTCCGGCGGCGAGAAGGCGATGACCGCCGTGGCGCTGGTGTTCTCGATCTTCAACCTCAATCCCGCGCCGTTCTGCCTGCTGGACGAGGTGGACGCGCCGCTGGACGAGGGCAACGTCGGCCGCTTCGGGCAACTGGTGCGCGACATGTCCGAGAAGGTGCAGTTCGTGATCGTCACCCACAACAAGGCCACGATGGAAATGACCCACCAGTTGTGCGGCGTGACCATGCGCGAGCCCGGCGTGTCGCGGCTGGTGCAGGTGGATCTGGAAGAGGCGGCGAAGCTAGCAGGCGCTGCCTAGTCCGAAACGCGCACTACCAGAAATACACCTGCAGAGACGGTTCCTTCGGTTTGGGCGGTATCGCCCCGAGGAACTCGCGGTGGTCGGGGAAGTTCATGGCGCTGCGCCGCAGCAGCGTGTCGATCTCCGCCATGTCGTACTTCGCCTCGTCCCGCGTCGGCGGGCGCACGTCGCCCGGGAACAAGCCCACGCCCGCCAGCAGGCTGTACCACGACATGATGGGATAGCCGCGGCCGAACTTGCCCTGCGCGATGCCGGCGGCGATCGGCTTGCTCGCCAGCCACGTGCGCAACAGTTGCTGCAGGGGCGCCGACAGGTTCGTGTTGGCGGCGTTGGCGCGCCAGTAGTCGGTGTCGGTACGCGAATTGGTCTTGAAGTGGGTGACGATGTAGTCGCGCGTGCCTTCGACGCGGCCGTTGAGCGTGTCGTTGAACTGCTTGCGCGTCCCTTCGCCCAGGTCGCCTTTCTCCAGCAACGACACCAGCATCTCCGCTGTACGTTGCACGAACAGCAGCGTGGTGGCTTCCAGCGGTTCGATGAAGCTCTGCGCGAGACCGTTCGCCACGCAGTTGCGCGTCCACGGCTGCGCCACGCGGCCGGGGCGGAATTTCAGGTGGCGCGCGGAGATATCGTCGTCCAGCAATCCCAGATGTTCGCGCAATTCCTTTTCGGCCTCGTCGGGCGAACAGAAATCCGTGCTGTAGACGTAGCCGCAGCCGTAGCGGTTGGTCAGTGGAATCTTCCACGCCCAGCCGTGGCGCAATGCGGTCGACACGGTCTGCGGCGTGATCGCGCCGTGGTGCGGCTTGGGGATGGCGACAGCGGCGTCGTTGAACAGGTTTTCCCTGAAGGAAACGAACGGCGTGCCGAGCGCCTTGCCGATCAGGAGCGACGCGAATCCCGTGCAATCCACGTAGAAATCGCCGGCCAGCGTCGCACCGTCCTGCAGGCGCAACGACGAGATGTCGCCGGCTTCGTCCCATTGCACGTCGGTGACGTGGCCGGCGACATGATGCACGCCGCGTTCGACGGACTTCTTCTGCAGGAATTGCCCCAGCAGCACCGAATCGAAATGGAAGCCGTACCAGATGTCGAACGGGAAGCTGCGTTGCGGCCGCGGGGCCTTGCACTCGCGTGCCAGCCGTGCAGAGATGAAAAACCGGTTCGGATGCGCGTGCACGTCGGCGCGATCGAGGCGCGCGTGCACGTTGTCGATGAAAGGCGCCATCGTCATGTTGTCCAGCATCGACGCGAACGAGTGGAAATAACTGTCGTATCCCGGTCGCGTGGACCAGTTCTCGAAGGTGATGCCGGCCTTGTAGGTGGCGTGGCACTCCGGCATCCATTCGGCCTCCTCGATGCCGAGGCCCTCGAAGAAGCCGCGCAACCAGGGCGTGGAACCTTCACCCACGCCGATCACGCCGACCTGCGGCGATTCCAGCACCGTGATCTTCAGCCGCGATCCGTAAGCGGAGCTCGCCAGCAGCAGCGCGGTCATCCAGCCGGCGGTGCCGCCGCCGACCACCACGACGTGTTTCACCGGCGGTTCGGCATCCGTGCGCACGCCAAACCGTCGCGCGACGACGTTGTGGTTGAAGACGGTGGCGGTGGCGTCGGACATGGTGGTCGTCGAAGTCCGGCTCGACAGCCGGTTTGTCGGGGGCGTGCGGCGGACGCGAACGATAGCACCGCCGCGGCCGCCGGTTCGGGATCCGGGCGACGCGCGCCAGCCATTGCCTGCGTTCGGCAATTGTTTATTCGGCGCGGTGCGATTGTGCACCGTGCTTTGCTAAAGTCCGCCCATGGACTCGCAGGCGATTTCGCCCACCACCTTGCGGATCATCCTCGCCGTCGTCGGCGCGCTGGTGCTGCTCGCCATCTATTTCTTCGGCCGCCCGGGGCGCGAGCAGGGCCGGCGCGTGCTGTTCCGCCGCGGCAGCGGGCGCGTCGAGCCGGTGATCGGCGAAACGATCCACGATCCCGCCGATGCGGACGCCCTGGTTCCGCAACCGCAGGGCGAGCTCGATGTCGGGGTCACCGAGGAACTGCGCAAACTGGGCGACACGGTGGCGGCTTCGCGGCAGCGCGCGTCCACGCCTTCGCGCCCGTTGCCCGGCAAGCGTCCATCCGATCTGCCGGTGGAACGCATCGTCACCTTGTACGTGGTCGCCCGCGGCAACGCACATTTTTCCGGCAGCGACGTGGCCGTTGCGGCGGAAAAAGCCGGGCTGCAATTCGGCGACATGCAGATTTTCCACCGCCCGCTCGACGGCAAGCCGGAAACGGGCCCGATTTTCTCGATGGCCAACATGGTGAAGCCCGGCACGTTCGACATGAGCCGCATCGACGAACTGCAGACGCCGGGCTTGAGCTTCTTCATGACCTTGCCCGGTCCGCTGTCCGCGCTGGATGCGTGGGACGCGATGCTGCCGGCTGCGCAACGCATGGCCGAACTGCTGGGCGGCAACGTGCTGGACGAGGAGCGCAACGCGCTCGGCCGACAGCGCATCGCGGTGCTGCGCGACGAGTTGCGTTCGTGGGATCGCAAGCACGAAGGACCGGAAATACAGATGCGCCCGCGGCGCTAGAGCGGCCGCGAAGCTCGCGCTCGGCCCGATTCGATGCAGCATGTTGCGCGCCGGCTGTTTTCGGATCAGGCCCGGTAGATGGATGTGGGCCAAGGTATCCTCGTGTATCGACATATACACTCCGGATCCTGCGCTCCGGCGTCGCGCCCGATTCAAGACGGCATGTCGCCTTCGCCCGCTACGCTTTGAAATCCGCTCCAGTCACGACCAAAAGCCATGGCGTATCCCGGTCCTTCATTCCGCGAAGAGCGCGTCGAGGTCTTGCACGCGGCGATCCGCGAGCTCGCCTTCTGCACGCTGGTCACGCATGCGGACGGCGATTTCGTCGTCAGCCACCTGCCGTTCGAACTGGATGCGCAGCCTGCGCCGTCCGGCACCTTGCTCGGGCACATCGCGCGTTACAACCCGCAATGGCGTGGCATCGGCGAAGATGGCGTGCCTGCGCTGGCGATCTTCCAGGGCCCGCACGCCTACGTGTCGCCGTCGTGGTATCCGGGGAAGCGCGACGATCCGCGCCAGGTGCCGACCTGGGACTACATCGCGGTGCACGCACGCGGCACGCTGCGCGTGTTCCACGACGAGGCGCGCCTGCACGACCTGCTGCGGCGGCTGGTGGAACGAAACGAATCGCCTCGGCCCGATCCGTGGAGGATCACCGATGCACCGGCCGACTACCTGTGCGAGCAGATGCGCTACATCGCCGGGCTGGAACTGCGCATCGGGAAACTGGAAGGACGCTACAAGCTCAGCCAGAACCGCGACGCCGCGGACCAGGAAGGCGCGCGCGCCGGGCTTGCGTCAGGCAATGAACGAGAGCGGGACGTGGCAGAGGAAATCCAGAGGGCAATGCGGCGCAAATGAACGCGAAGGGCGCAAGGCCAGGGAGCAAACAAAGGCTGCTTCTTTCGCGGTGCCCACCCGCGTCCCCGGGCTATTCGCGGATTGAATTCGCTTTCAGCGCGTCAGCCGCCCCCTCCAGCTTGCGCACCATTTCGATGTACTTCTGCCGAGCTTCTTCCGCGGACATGCCGCGCAACTGCGCCCATGCCTCGTACTTCGCGGTACCGACGAAATCGAAGAAGCCGGGTTTGGGCCCGCACACGTCGCCCTGCGAGCCCTGCTTGTACAGGGCGTACAGTTTCAGCAGGGTGTCGTTGTCCGGACGTTTCGCCAGCTGCTTGACGTCGGAGGCGGCCTGCTCGAATTCGGCTGTCAGCTCGGACATCGCGGCCGATTCTATTTCTGGCTGGCGCTCTTGCCCGCGCGCTTGCGCGGCGCCGCCTTGCTCGTGCGCACCTCGCGGGCCAGTTCATCCAGCCGCTCGTGCAATCTTTGCATGTCCTCGCGCGTGGGCATCTGCATGCGCTGCGCTGCGCGCGCGATCCGCTCGTCGAACGCCTGCTCGATTTTGCCGAACGCTTCGCTGGTGCGCTGGCGCGCGGTTTCTATCCAGGGGCCGGCCTTGCGTTGTGCTTCCTCGAATTGCGCCTGCGTGTAGGCGCGGGTCTTCTCCTGCGTGCGCGCGCCTTCCTCGACCAGCGTCTCGAAGAAACGGCTGCCTTCCTTCTGCGCCTTCGCGAATGCGCCGAGGCCAGCCAGCCAGATCTGCTGCGCGGAATCCACCATCGCGCGGCCGAATGCACGCGTCTGCTCGGAACCCTTCTTCCCGCCTGACGGGTCGTTCGATCTATCGCTCATTTCGTGCTCCCTTTGATTCCGCAGGTCGGTGGAACGATACGCTGATCGCGGAACAAATTCACGCGAGCTCCGCCGCGCGCGCGAACGGGGATAGCCATTCGACGGGCCCGGGCATCGCGGCCAGTTGGCGCCATTGTCGCAGGAATTCCGAGCGCGGCCGGGCGAGCGCCCCCATGCGCAACAGGTGCGGATTGGGAACCTGCGCATCCAGCAGCGGGAAATTCCAGCCATGCAACGTCCGGCACAATGCGACAAGCGCGACCTTGGATGCATCGTCGGCGCGGGAGAACATCGATTCCGCGCTGAAGGCGTGACCGATCGAGACGCCGTAGATGCCGCCGGTCAATTCGCCTTCGTTCCACACTTCGAGCGAATGCGCGTGCCCGAGACGGTGCAGGTGCGTGTAGGCCTCGATCATTTCCGGCGTGATCCAGGTGCCGGGGTCGGCGCCGCGCGGTGCCGCGCAGGCGCGAATCACGTCATCGAAGGCGCGGTCGATGCTGAGCGTCCAAGGCGAACGGCGCAGCGTGCGCCGCAGTCGCCGCGACACGTGCACCCCGTCGGTGCGGAACACGCAACGCGGATCGGGCGACCACCACAGCAGCGGGTCGCCATGCCCGAACCACGGGAAAATTCCGTGCGCGTAGGCGGCCAGCAGGCGCGCGGGGGAGAGGTCTCCGCCGAACGCGAGCAGGCCGTTGGGATCGCGCAGCGCCTGCGCGGGCTCGGGGAAATGCGCTGGCGAGGAAGCATCCAGTTGCACGAGGCGGATCACGCGCACACCCCGCGCTGCGCGAAGGGCGAATGCCGCATCAACTCTTCGCCGTGGGCTTCCATCATCGCGGCTTCGCGCCGCAGCGGCACGCGCAGCGCTTGTCGGAAACGTTCATCGGCAATGTAGTGCCGCGAATGCGTGCGCACCGGCAGAAAGCCCCGCGACAGTTTGTGTTCGCCCTGCGCGCCGGGTTCGAAGCGCTGCAACCCCGCGCGCAGGCAATGTTCGATTCCCTGGTAATAGCACAACTCGAAGTGCAATCCCGGCACCGTCTCGCGCGCGCCCCAGTAGCGGCCATGGAGCGTGTCCGATGACGACAGGAAGAGCGCGCCGGCGATGATGCGGCCTTCGCGCCGCGCGAAGGCGACGTGCGAACGCGTCGGCAGCGCGCGCCCGAGGTGCCGGAAGAAGTCGCGCGTCAACGTGGGCGTGTTGCCCTTCTCCTCGAACGTGGCGAGATACAGATCGTGCATCGCGTGCCATTCGGCCGCACCGAGCGACCCGCCATCGCGGAATTCGCAGGCGATGCCCGCGCGCGCGACCTGCGCGCGTTCGTGACGGATCGCCTTGCGCCGCTTGTGATTCAACGCACCGAGGAAATCGGCGAAGTCGCGCCAGCCCCGATCATTGACCCAGTGGAATTGCCAGTCGAAGCGTGCCAGCCAGCGCTCGTCGAAAACATCCAGCTCGTTTTCGGGCAGGAAATTCACGTGTGCGGACGAGAGTTCCAGCTCATGCGTCAACTGCACCAGGGCATCCGCCAGGATCCTCCTGCGCGCGGGCGTATCGGCCAGCAGGCGCGGGCCGGTCACCGGCGAGTAGGGTACGGCGCACAGCAACTTCGGGTAATAGTCGCGGCCGGCAGTTTCCCATGCGTGCGCCCACGACCAGTCGAACACGTATTCGCCGTGCGAATTGCCCTTGAGGTACAAGGGCAGAGCGCCGATCGGAGTGCCGCCTTCGTGGAGGACCAGGTGCTGCGCGCGCCAGCCCAAGGCATCGCGGATGCAGCCGTGCGCCTCCAGGCCAGAAAGGAAAGCATGCGAGACGAACGGATTGCCGTCCGTCAACGCATCCCATTCGGCGGCTTCGAAGTCACCTATCGAAGCGTGCGTGCGCAGCGTCAGCATGCCGCCGCGGTCGCTGCGCCCGCGCGCGGGCTCGACGCACGCGCCGGCTTCAATGATGTCCCGATTTCGACGGCGGTGGCGGTGGCGGCGGCGGTTTCACCACGATCACCGGCTGCGGATAGAACCACGGTCCGCCGCAGCCCCACGGGCTCCAGAACGGGTCGCAGAAAAACGAATCGTAGAACGGATACGGCTGCGCCATGTACTTCGGCCGTTCCGGCCACAGGTACACCACGTCGGCGGCGACGCGCGGATAGTTGTAGTCGTACTGGCCGATCTTGCGCATGACGCTGCCGTCCAACGTGCCGGTGACGGTCAGTTCCTTGCCTTTCGAATAGACCTCCGGATCATAGAAGCCCTGTTTGCAGGCCACGAAGCGGCCGCTGCTCTGGTCGCCGCGATCCGGGCGCGCCTGTGAATCGAGGGACTTGTTCAACACGAAGAAACAGGTCTGCGCTTCCTGTGGTTCGGTGTCGATGATGCGTCCGCCCCAGCGCACGCGCGTGCCTTGCGCGGCGCCGCCGCGCGCGGCATCCGGAGTTACCGCGGGATAGGTGCCGGCAAGTTGCTGTGGGACGGTGGCGCAGGCGCCCAGGCCGAGGGCGGTCAAAAGGGAGGGAATCAAAAATCGGCGTGACATGTTGCCTCACAATGCGCTGCAAGCGCGTAGCAGTTGGGGCCTGTTGACGCTGTGCCAAAATAGCGTCAAGTGGCCTAGTCGCATCCTTGCTACCACCCTCGCCACCCTATTTGACCACACGACGCGCGCGGAAATTGCGTACCGCGCGTGAATAGGCGCGCACCGGTTCAGGCGGCGGTGCGGTATGGCCGTAACGCAATTGCAGGTAGGCGCGGGCCAGCTTCGCGAGTTCGGGCCGGCTGCCCGGCAGCGCCAGCATGCAGCGCGCGAAGAAATCGCGCGGCCCTTCCTGCGGCTGGCGCGACAGGCCGTGTTTTCCCAGCTTTTCCTGCAACCGGCGTTGCGCGGCATCCAGTGCATCGCGCGGCGGCGCGCCGGACCTGTGCAGTGCGACCAGCAATCCAAGACCCAACATCACCACGATGCCGGCGGCCAGCCCGATCGCCAGCTCGCCCCATTCCAGGTGCGGGATGCCGAACGGCGTGAACATCGTGCTCTGGCGAAGCGCATCGAAACCGACCACGCCGCGCGCCCACAAACGGTTGATCACGTCCAGCCGATCGCTCCAACCAAGCCACCAGGCCGCTTCGCGGCTGCCGTCCCCGCTGGCTTCGGTCCCAGCGAACAGCACGCGCCGCACCACCGCGGTGGGATCGACGCGCACCCAGCCGCGACCTTCCAGCCAGACTTCGTCCCAGGCGTGGGCCTGCGATTGCCGCACCAGCAGATAGTGTGCATAGTCGTTCCAGTAACCGCCGTAGTAACCGGCGACCACGCGCGCGGGGATTCCGGCCGCGCGCATCAGGAAGGCGAATGCGCCGGCATAGTGCTCGCAATAACCCTGCCGCGTGCCGAACAGGAAGTCGTCGATGCTGTCGCGGCCGAGCGGCGGCGCGGCGAGGTTGTAGGCGAAGCCGCCGTTGCGGAAGAGGTCCAGCGCCGAGCGCACGATCGCGGCATCGTCGTTTCCGTAACGCGCGCGCCAAGAATGCGCCAGTGCGGTCGCGCGCGGATCGAAATCGGCGGGCAACTGCAGTGCGGCACCTTCGAGCCTGGGATCGATCCGTGGGGCGAGCGTGTACTTGGTCGCGGAGGTGACTTCGTATCGCACCGCCTCGTCCACCGGCCGGCCGCGGTCCAGGATCCGATCCGCGCCCAGTTGCGCGCCGTCCGGTGCCGCGACGGGCACGTCCAGCGCGAACAACCAGCGTCGGCGGGTGGGTTCGAGCGTGACCTCGTAGTGCGTCAGTCCGCCGTGCAGTCGCAGCGGTTGCGGCGCGGTGTTGCGGATGCCGGCCACGCCGCGCAACCAGGCGCGGCCGTCGAAATACCACAGCACCACGCCGCGGAAATATCGCGTGGACTGCGGCGGCGGCTCGCCGTCGAAACCTACCCGCATCGCCGGGCTGTCGTCGATCAGCAGGTCGCGCATGTCGCCCGGCGACATGCGGTCGCTGATTCCGGTGCGCGCCACGTCCGCGCCCGGCGCGCCCCACAACGGCGTCGACAATCTCGGCACGAACACGAATGCCAGCAGCGCCAGCGGCGAAGACGCAAGCAACAGCCCGGCACCGGGGGCGAAAAGGCGCACCATGCGACGCTGCGGCGCGTCGGGCTGCAGCGCGCGCAGCGCGGCGAATGCGGGCAACAATGCCAACGCGACCAGGAAGGTCGTCGCCAGCGTTTGCGTGAACAGCAGCGCGCTCATCAGCACGAAGCAACAGAAGCCGACCGTCATGCGCGCGTCGCGTTCGCGTTCGCTCTCCAGCAGCTTGAGCACCAGCAATCCGATGGCCAGTGCCGTTCCCGGCGCGCGACCGAACGGTGTGTGATAACTGGCGACGATCGCCAGCGGCAGCGCGACCAGCAAGGCGAAGCGCGCGAGCATGGGGATGTGGCCGCGCCGGGTGCGACGTTGCAGCCAGCGCAACAACAGCAACGCGGCGAGGGCAGCCGCGAGCCACGCCGGCATGTGCGGCAGGTGCACGGCCAGCGTGCAGGCGACGGTGAGGCACAACAGGTCGAATGCACGCGTGTCCAGGGATTCGGCCGAATGCATGCTGGTCACCTGCGCGTTCAAGTGTCAGGGCAGCAGCGCCAGTGCGGTCATGCTGCGGTGATAGTGCGCATGGTCCCCCGACGGCCCGAGCGCGCGGCCGTCGGGCAACACCAGCGTCCAGGCCCTGCCTGCCGCGTGTGCTTCGTGCACCCAGCCGGCGAGGCGGCTGATGCGCGTTTCGCGCTCGAGGCCGTGCAGCATGTTCCACTCGAAGCGCTGCGGCGCGTCGTGCGCGGCGCTGTCCAGTTCGCGGATCAGCAGGCGGTCGTGCCGCGCGCTGGCTTTCCAGGCCACGCGTTTGAGCGGATCGCCGAAACGGTATTCGCGCAGTTGCGCGTAGTCCTCTTCGCCGCGTTCTCGCCGCTGCCTGTCGTCCGCACTCCGCGGCGCGGGGAAGCCGGGCAGGGGGCGCGGATAGACCAGAACGTCCTGCTCCGGCGCGATCCAGCTCCAGGCGCGGAACAATCCGAACGGCTGCGTGCTCGCGATGCACATGCGCGGTGCGCGCGTCCAGCCGCGGCGCTCGGCCGGCATCGCGACCATCGCTTCGCCGCCACGGGCGTCCAGAGAGAACGAAAAACGTTCATCTCCGATGTCGATGCGCAGCGCGCGCCGCGCCCGGGCATCCGTATCGAACTGCAGGTGCAGCGGCAGCGGATCGCCGGCGCACGCCGGATCGGCCCGCACCTGCGTCAGCCGCAATCCATCCAGCGCGCGGAAAGCCAGCAGCATGCTGTTGACAACCGCGGCGCCCAGCAGGCAGGTCAGCAGCAACGCGGCATTGTTCTGGTAGTTCAGCGCGCCCAGCAACATCACCGCCAGCAACAGCGCGAAACCCAGGCCCGAGCGCGTCGGCACGATGTAAATGCGCCGGCGGTGCAGGCGAACCGGCAGCGATTCCGGGGCGCGCGTGCGGGTGAGGGACGGCAACCGCCGTTCTGCGCGTGCGATCAACGCCTGCGCAAAAGCCATTTCATTCGACCGTCGTTTCCGCCAACAACTTGCGCGCCAGGGCATCGCGATCGACGCCGCGCGCGGGGACCAGCCGGTGCGCGGCGACCGCCACGAAAACGGCCTGCAGGTCTTCTGGAATGACGTACGCACGATTGCCCAGCAGCGCCCAGGCGCGCGCCGCAGCCAGCAGCGCCAGGCCCGCGCGGGGCGAAAGCCCGACCCGCGCTTCCGGATGGCGGCGGCTCATCGACAGCAGCGCCTGCAGGTAGTCGAGCAGGGCGGGACTCGCCAGTACCGAATGCGCGTGCGCGCGCAGCAGGTCTATCTCCGCCACGCCCAGGCACGGCGAGAGGCGGCCGATCAGTTGCGGGCGGTCTTCGCCGGTCAGCAGCGCACGCTCGGCGTCGGCATTGGGATAGTCCAGGGACAGGCGCAACATGAAACGGTCGAGCTGGGAATCGGGCAACGGATAGGTGCCGGCGAGATCCTGGGGATTCTGCGTGGCGACCACGAAAAACGGTTGCGTCAGAGCGCGGCTGATGCCGTCCACCGTGACCTGGCCTTCGGCCATCGCCTCCAGCAGCGCACTCTGCGTCTTCGGCGTGGCGCGGTTGATCTCGTCGGCCAGCAGCAACTGCGCGAACACGGGACCCGGATGAAAACGGAACGTGCCGGTTTCGCGCTCGTAGACGCTTACGCCGATGATGTCCGAGGGCAGCAGATCCGAGGTGAACTGGATGCGCTGGAACGCCATCCCCAGCGTCGCCGCAAGCGCGTGCGCCAAGGTGGTCTTGCCCACGCCCGGCACGTCTTCGACCAGCAGGTGTCCGCCGGCCAGCAGGCAGGCGAACGCAAGACGCACTTGGTGCGATTTGCCCAGCAGGATGTTGTTGACCTGCGCCAGCGCAGCATCCAGCCGCTTGCGCAGGTCGGGTGCGAGCTGCGCTTCGGGCGATGCGTCGGGTGCGGTAACGGTGGTATCCATCGGTCGCCGGAGATCTTTGGCGTTTCCAGTGTAAGCGCGACAGGGTAACCGTTGCGCGACTAAGGCAGTTCCAGGCCTGCCTCGCGCAGCAGCCGCGCCAGCGCGATCAGCGGCATGCCGACCAGGGCGGTCGGGTCTTCGCTCTCGATTTTCTCGAACAGTGCGATCCCCAGCGCTTCCGCCTTGAAACTGCCGGCGCAATCGAACGGGCGCTCGCGCTCGAGGTAACGCCCGATTTCGTTTTCGGTGAGCGGCCGGAATCGAACATGGGTCAGGTCG
>Ga0207707_10000307_pt1 | contig 51390 bp, 35 predicted proteins | sample KBSC83BmetaG_FD_184336 | JGI IMG/M metagenome (GOLD analysis project Ga0207707, IMG submission 184336) | Corn rhizosphere microbial communities from Kellogg Biological Station, Michigan, USA - KBS C8-3B metaG (SPAdes) (version 2) | ecosystem: Host-associated > Plants > Roots > Rhizosphere ... | reverse complement strand
GCCGCGGCGATGTCCGCAGCCATGTTCGCAGCGCTCGCCGCTGCACCCGCACGCGCGCAGGATCAACCTGCCACAGCGGACCAAGGCGAGAATCAGCCGATTCAGGAAGTCGTGGTCACGGGCTCGCGCATTGCAGTCTCGCCAAACGCGACCAGCGCCAGTCCCATCCAGGTGATCAGCTCGCAATCGATCCAGGCGACCGGCCTGAACGATATCAGCAACGTCATGAACCAGCTGCCGCAGATCTTCAACAACGATCTCGGCCAGGACCTGGGCAACCGCACCTCCGGCCTCACTACGGCGGGCGGCGTGGCCACAGCAGACCTGCGCGGTCTCGGCCCGAACCGCACGCTGGTGCTGATCGATGGACGCCGTCTCGGCCAGGGCTCGCCGTACACGTTCATCCAGTCCCCTGCACCTGATCTCGACCAGATTCCGCTCTACATGGTCGACCACATCGAGGTCCTCACCGGCGGCGCCTCCTCGGTATACGGCTCCGATGCGGTGGCCGGCGTCGTCAACTTCATCTTGAAGAAGAACTTCGAGGGCATCCAGGTCGACGTCCAGCTGGGCCAGAACTGGCACGACAATCACAACTCGTACGCGCAGTCGTTGAATGCCGACTCCGGCGGCACGCCGCTCACCGGCGGCGTCCACGACGGCCGCACCCGCACGTTCAGTCTCATCATGGGAACCAACTTTGCCGACGGCAACGGCAACATCACGGGCTGGTTCAACTACACGCACCAGGACCCGGTGACCAGCGGCGACCGCGACTTCGGCCAGTGCTCGCTGGCGGGCAACTCCAGCGACAACGCGCCGACCATCGGCGGCCAAACAGCCATCGACAGCGCGGTGTGCAACGGGTCATCGAATTCGAATTACTTCCGGACCGCCGGAACCAGTCAGTCCTACAGCGTGCTCGGCAACAACTTCGTGCCGCGAGGCTCTGCCGCGACGACGCCACCGGCCTCCTTCAACTCGCAGCCGTACATCTTCATGCAGCGCCAATACGACCAGTACCTGGCCGGATTCGACGCGCACTTCTACCTGAACGATCACGCGAAGCCGTATGCCCAGTTCAACCTCATGGATAACCGCACTCACCAGGAGGTAGCGCCGGCGGCGCTGTTCCGTTCCAGCAATCCGCTGGACCCCGCCACCAACAACTACTATGTCAACTGCGGCAACCCGTTCCTGAGCGCGCAGCAAGAGGGCATTCTGGGATGTACGCCGGCGCAGATCACAGCCGGCGCCACCCAGTCCGGCGCCCTCGACCCGGCGAACCAGATCAACGTCGAGATCGGCCGCCGCAATATCGAAGGTGGTGGACGCGTCTCGGACTACGAGCACACCAACTACCGCGCGGTGTTCGGCGTCAAGGGCGACATCGTGGAGGGCTGGAGCTATGACGCCTGGGGCCAGTTCTACTACACGGAGTTCTTCAACTCCAACGACAAGTACTTCAACTTCCAGTCGATCGGCAATGCGCTGCTCGTCGTGAACGGTCCGAACGGGCCGATGTGCGCCAACGTAACCGCCTCCGGCTGCGTGCCGTACAACATCTTCCGGGATGGTGGTGTTACCCCGGATGCGCTCCAGTATCTGTACGCAATCGGCACGGGCCAGGGCGAGACGACGCTGCGCACCTACCACGCCGACATCACGGGCGAGCTCGGCCAGTACGGCGTGAAGTCGCCCCTGGCAAACGACGGCGCGGCGGTGAATTTCGGGTGGGAGCACCGCAACGAGAACGTGAAGTTCACCCCGGACGGCCTGGAACAGAGCGGCTTGCTGTCGGGCTTCGGCAGCGCCGCCGTGGCAATCAACAACAGCCAGGCCGTGGACGAGGCGTTCATCGAGGCGCAGCTGCCGGTCGTGCAGGACAAGCCGTTCGCCAAGGATGTGACGCTGAAGCCGGGCTTGCGCCACTCGAACTATTCGGTGAGCGGCAGCGTGAACACGTACAAGCTCGATATGACCTGGACGCCGGTCGAGGACTTCAAGGTGCGTGGCTCCTGGCAACGGGCCATTCGTGCACCCAGCCTCGTCGAGCTGTACAACCCGCAGCTCGTCGGCCTGATACAGCTCGAGGACGATCCGTGCGGGGTCCAGGAGGACGGGTCCCCGCCCACCGCATCGCTCGCGAATTGTCTGCATACCGTGTCGCCGGCGCAGGCGGCCGCGTTTACAGCGGCCTATAACGGCGGCACGATCCCGCAGGCCACGGTCGGACAGCTCTCGCAGTTGACTGGCGGCAATGTCAAGTTGAAGCCCGAAATCGCGACCTCCTTCTCGGCGGGCGTGGTGTTTACCCCCACCGCGATTCCGAACCTGACCGGCAGCATCGACTGGTGGCAGATCCGGATCGACGATGAGATCGGCGTGCTGCCCGCGAATGCCATTCTCAACGGCTGCATCCAGACGGCGAATCCGCTGCTCTGCGGCGAGCTCATCCGCAATCCCAACACCTTCAGCCTGACGGGCGCGACGATCGCCGGAGGCGGCTACATCGTCCAGACCGACATCAACGTCGCCGCGGCCGAGGAAGCCGGTATCGATCTGCAGCTCAGCTACCGGCTCAACCTGCCGGCGGCTCTGGGCGCCGTGAGGTTCAACCTCAACGGCGTGTACCTGCAGAGGAACCTGACCACGCCCTATGCCGGCGCGCATACGTACGATTGCGCCGGTCTGTTCGGATCGACCTGCCAGACGGTCAACCCCCGGTGGCGGCACATCCTGAACGCCACCTGGTCGACACCGTGGAGCGTCGATCTCGGAGCGAACTGGCGGTTCATCGGCAAGGTCGGCCTCGACAACAATGACCTCGACGAGACGCTGCACTTCGCTTCCCTCGGCGCCTACGACACCTTCGATGCGCATATGCCGAATATCAGCTACCTCGACCTGTACGCCGTGTGGCACACGCCGCTGAAGGGACTCGAAGTGCGCGCGGGCATGAACAACGTCCTCGACAAGGATCCGCCGCTGGCGACCTTCGAGATCACCGCGGGCGGCGCAGCCAACACCTACTCGACGTACGATCAGCTCGGACGTCAGATGTACATCGCGTTCACTGCCAAGTTCTAAGCAGCACGCGCTGTTGAGGCTCCTGGGGCGGTTCCGCGTGGGACCGCCCTTTTTTTTGACCCTCGATCGTCAGCGACCGTTGCACTCCGGAGGAAGGCAGGGTCCCTGGTGCATGCGCCCCAGGTCCACGCGCCCATTGATCTCAGTTCCCACAACCCGCCGATCCGGTACAGCCGCTTTGATGCATGCGCTGCATTTCCTCGCGCATCCGCTGTTCACGGTCCTTCAACTGCTCGGCGCTGAGACACACGTTGGTGGTGAATCGGCTTCCGGTCACGGGCTGCTCCTTGCAATAGACAACCTGCCCGTGGCGTTGAGCGGCGTGATATCCCTGCCTGACGAGCTCCGGGTCCACGCCGTCCTGCGCGGAAACGAGCGCAGCCGCAGGCGCACTGACGGCTGTAGAGGATGAAGCGACAGCAGACCCGGGTACTGCGGCGGACGCGAGTGCACCCCCAGGTGTAGGCGCTGCGACCGGGGGAGAGGTTCGTGCGGTGTCGGCAGCAGGCCGGTTGCTCGAGCACGCAGCCGCAAACGCCGCAAGCACGAGGAAGAGGGCGGTGGCTTTCATGTTCTGCGTGTCCCTGGAAATGAGCTGCAACGGCAGACGATAACAAAGCGCGGGGCTTGGGCGCCAACTCGACCGTCGCAGGGCCTTCGCCAGGGGCCTGACTCATGACGGTCACGCGTCAGCCCCTCAGCGGCATCCGAACCCCACACAGTTACCCGGCATGACCATGTGGTTGACGAGCCCCTGCGTCCGGCGGTCTATCTCCTTGATCTGCTCCGCGGTATAGCATCGATTCACTGGAAATCGGTCCGGGTTCAACGTGCGCTTGCAGTAAACCACCTCGCCATCGCGCAGGCTCGCCTTGTATCCTCGCTTGATCAGGTCCCGATCCACGGAAGGTGAGGAGCCGGCGGCCGTGGATGAAGCGGGCGGCGCTGGAGAGCTCGCGGCAGCCGCGGAGTTGGGGGCCGTGGGTAAGGAAGTGACAGCCGCTGGGCTGCCGCCGCCCGCAACCGCTGCGCTCCGGGGCGGCGGATGCGGAGTCATCGCGCACGCGGCTACAAGAGGCGCGATCGCAGCTAACACGACAACCTTCATCTCGAGATCTCCCTGCTGTAGGTGCGACCTACTCCCCATCGGGGCGCGGTCGGTAGGATTCGACCAGCTCCTGCTGTCGCCGTGCAGGGACCGGATCGTAGTGGCTGAGCTCCATCAGATAGGCCCCCTCGCCACCGGTCAGCGCTTTCAGGCGCGACTGATAGTCGCTGATCTCGGCCAGCGGCACCAGCGCCGTCAGGGTCGCCAGTCCACCCGGAAGGGCGTTGTTGCCGTTGATGCGGGCCCGCTTGGTCGCCAGATCGCCGGTGATGTCGCCGATCGAGCTGGCAGGAGCGGTGATCTCCACGCGCACCACCGGCTCCAGCACGATGGGGCTCGCTTTTTGGACGGCATCCAGGAAGGCCTTGCGGCCGGCCGACACGAACGCGACCTCCTTCGAATCGACCGGATGGTGCTTGCCGTCGTGCAGGATCACGCGGATGTCCTGCATCGGGAATCCGGCGAGGGCCCCTTCGCCCAAGGCCTGCCGCACGCCCTTCTCGACGGCCGGAATGAACTGTCCCGGAATGGCGCCGCCGACGACCTCGTCGACGAACTCGAATCCCGATCCCCGCTCGAGCACCTCGACGCGCAGGTACACCTCGCCGAACTGCCCGGCGCCACCGGTCTGCTTCTTGTGCCGGCAGTGGCCCTCCGCAGCCCGTGTGATGGTCTCGCGGTAGGGGATGCTCGGTGGATGCGTCTTCACGCGCACTCCATAACGCTCGCTCATCCGCTCGAGGAGCACGCGTAGATGGAATTCGCCCATCCCGTACAGCACGGTCTCGTTGACGGCCGCATGATGCTCGATGCGCACGCACGGATCTTCTGCCGTCAGCTTGTGCAAGGCATCCGCGAGGCGTTGCTCATCGCCGCGCCGCTCGGGATCGATCGCAACTCCCAACATCGGAGGCGGGAAATGCACCGCCTCCAGGTGATAGTGGTCCTCCTCGTGAGAGTCATGCAGCACCGCATCCAGGTGCAGATCCTCAACCTTGGCCACCGCACAGATGTCCCCGGGTACCGCCGCAGGAATCTCGGTGGTGTCTTTTCCCATCAGCTTGAACAGGTGAGCGATCTTCACCGGCTTGCGCGCGCTGCCGACGAAGAGCTGGCTCCCGGGACGAATCGTCCCCTGGTGGACGCGCAACATGCCCAGCTTGCCGACATACGGATCGATGCTCACCTTGAAAACATGCGCGACGACGTGTTTGTCGGGATCCGGCACGACCGGCACACGCTGCGCGGCATCGCCCTCGCCTGAGAGGAAATGCGGCGGGTTGCCTTCCGTCGGATTCGGCAACAGTCGCTCGAAAACTTCCAGCAACTGCTCGACGCCCGCGCCTGTTTCGGCCGAGGCGAAGCAAACCGGTACGAGGTGGCCCTCTCGCAGGGCCTTCTCAAAAGGGTCGTGGAGTTGCTCCGGCGAAAGCTCCTCGCCTTGCTCCAGATACAGCGACATGAGCTGCTCGTCGACCTCGACGACCTGATCGATGATCTGCGTATGCGCCGTCGCAACGGAGGAGAAGTCGACGGCATTGGCGTCGGTGCCGGCCCCATTCCCCGTTCCATGCGGGCGAAAGAAACAATCCACCACGGACGTTCCGCCCTGGGCGGGCAGATTCAGCGGCAGGCACTCCGCACCAAACGCCTCACGCACCTGCTGCAGCAGGCCCGCTGCGTTGGCATCCCGGCTGTCGATCTTGTTGATGACAATGAGCCGGCAAAGCTCGCGCTCCCGTGCAAACTCCATCAGGCGCTGCGTCGTGGAATCGATGCCAGCCGTTGCGCTCAAGACGATGGCAACCGAATCCGCTGCCTCGAGCACGGACAGGGTGCGCCCGAGAAAGTCGGGATATCCGGGGGTGTCGATGAGATTGACGTGGATGGAGCCGTGGTCCACCGCGCAGATGGCGGCGTCCAGCGAATGCTGCAGGCGCTTCTCCTGCGGGTCGAAGTCCGACACCGTCGTCCCGCGCTGCAGGCTGCCCTTGTTGCGGATCGCCCCCGCGCGCAGCAGCAGCGATTCCACCAGCAGCGTCTTTCCGGCACCGGCTGGACCCACCAGTGCGACATTCCGGATGCCCTGAGTCGTGTATCCCATGGCAAGCTCCGCGGAGGACGTGGGGCCAAGCGTACTCCCGGGGGCTTGCGGGACGCCACCGGGGTGCTTAAATGGACTCGCCTTTCGGCCAGAAGGAGGGTGCATGACAGGCCCAGACAGCAAAGAGACTCGACCCGGGACGCGGCTTGCGGATGCGGACCGGGCGGCCCGCGTCAAAGCGGGCAGCGAGACGGCGGATCGTGAGGCGGCGGCGCGGCACCTGGAGGAGCAGCTCGACGAGGCGCTCGCGGACTCCTTTCCCGCCAGCGACCCCGTGTCGTTCGTGACGTCGCAAACTGAGGAAGACTGGAACGAAGATAAACCGAAGTCCGGTCCATAGCGTCTTACGCTACATAGAGCGGGTCGCGCGCAGCGCGATCCCGCTGAGGAGCTCGTGCGCAGCCCGTAAGAAGGCTACGGCGCCGTCAGTTCCAGCGTCGATCCCGCCTGATTGACGGTCGTCAGCACGATCGGCCGCCGCCAGACCCGCTGCACGTAGTCGAGCACCCGCCGGCTGCGCTCCAGGTCCAGACCCCGACCATCGACGGCATTGTCGTGGGTCAGCTCGAGAGTTCCATCGCTGCGTACGTGGGTCGCGGACACGATGGGCGCACCGAAGTTGTACTTCGAGCTCAGCAGCGCCTCGTGCAGCCCGGTCAGGTCGTGCTCCATGACCTTCACCTGGCCGTCGTTGCGCGCGTTATAGCGGAACAGGCCGAGCTCGTCCGCCAGGTCGCGTGTCAGGTGGTTGCGGATGAAGCCGAAGTCATCATCCTGCTGCATGATGTTGCGCGCAGCCTCGAGCCCCTCGGCTTCGACGATCTTCTCCCACATGGAGAAGCCCAGGTGATAGGGGTTGATGCTGAGCGCGACTTGCTGGTCGGCGGCAATCGGACGCACGACGTCCGAGTGACACTTGATGGCATCCAGGTAGGCCTGCTGCGGCACGAAGTCGGCCTCCCGCAGCAACCGTGCGTGCCAATAGGACGCCCAGCCCTCATTCATGATCTGGGTGGCAAACACGGGATAGAAGTAGAAGGATTCCTCGCGAACCGCCAGGAAGATGTCGCGCTCCCAGCTCTCCATCTCCGGCGCGTAGTTGGCGACGAACCACAGCAGATCGCGCTCCGGGTGAGGGGGGACGGGAGCGCGCTTCTTCACTTCCATTCCCGTCGGGGCCGCTGCCGGATCCAGGGCGGCGAAGCGCTTGCGAAACCCATCGTCCACCAGCGCCTTCGCTTCTTCCTCGTACTCGGGGTACTTCTGGCGGCGCAGCGAGATGTCGACGTCGATGTGCTGCTCGAGGGCGAGCGCGGCGTCGAGCACGGTCTCCACGCGCTGCATCCCGTAGGTCTCGATGGCCTGCTGGATCTGGCGCGCGTGGCTGGCGGCGTGCTCCACGATGTGCTCGCTCACCTGCTCCTGGCAACGACGGAACAACAGATTGTTGCGCGAGAAGTCCGCATGGCCGAGGACGTGCGCGGTCACGAGGATGTTCTCTGCGAGGCCGTTGCTCGATGCCAGATACGCGTGCCCGGGGTTGCCTGGAAAGACCACCTCGAACAGCCGGGAATGCCCCATGTGCCGCTGGATGAGCTGATAGATGTAGCGTACGCCGAACGACCAGTGGGGCATCCGCACCGGGAGTCCGTAGACCGCTATCTCCATCATGAAAGTGTCCGGGACAGCCTCGAAGTCCACGGGATGGAACGAGAGGCCCGAGCGACCCGCCAGCTCTTCGATGCGCTGAACGTAGCTCTTCCAGTCCTCGCCGCCTGCAGCGCTCATGAGCCCACCCAGGTGGTGCGCTCAACCTCGAGCTCAGGAGGTGGTGTGCGGACTCGTGTGTTCACGGGCCGACCACCCAGGTGGTGCGCTCAACCTCGAGCTCAGGAGGTGGTGTGCGGACTCGTGTGTTCACGGGCCGACCTCGAGTGCGCGGTTCTCGGCGGTGAAGAAGTGGCGCACGGCGCCCCACACGTCCTCGAAGTCGTTGAGCGCGTAGCTCCCGGCAGCACAGCCCGAGGAGGCCAGCTCGGCAAACAACCGGCCCGTCTCGGTGGCGAGCTGTCGCGACAGTCCGGAGGAGACCTCCACATACCCCGTGTAGCAGGCGTCGGCACACAATGAGGTCAGCTGCTCGCGGGCGTCCGTCGCATCGCTCACGGAGTTGTCTCCGTCGGAGGCATAGAAGAGATAGATGTTGCAGCGATTGGGGTTGTAGCGCGCGTCGATGATCTCACGGACCTTGGCCAGTCCGGTGGAGGTCACCGTGCCTCCCGTGCCGCTCACCTGGAAGAATTCCGACTCCGTGAATTCCCACGCCTCGGTCGTATGGGCTACGAACACCGTCTCCAGCGAGCGGTATTCACGCCGCAGGCCCTGAACGACCCAGAAAAAGAAGGTCTTCGCGAGCTTGCGATCCCGGTCCGACATGCTCCCCGAGACATCCAGGAGAAAGAATACGACGGCATGGATCGCCGGTTGCTTGCGCCGCGCGAGCTGACGGAAGCGCAGGTCCTCATCGGTAAAGGTCTGTGTGGCTCCCGGTGCTGCGCGGCGCTTGACCAACTCCTTGAAGGAGCGCCGGCGGTCGAGCCGCGAGCGGGCGCCCCGCCGATCCCAGCCCTCGCGCACGTAGTCGGTTTCCTCCGACGGCCCGACGCGGGCCTTCAGATTCGGCAGCTGCATCTCTTCCCAGAGCCAGTCGACGATGTCATCGACCTTGAACTCCAGGAGCAGCTGGACTTCGCCTTCGTCCTGTCCTCCCGCGCCCTTCTCACCGGGACCGCGTTGCTTGGAGGGGTCCGAGAAGACGTCTCCAGGCTTGGCCTTGCCCTGGCCTGCACCCTGCTGTTCCTCGGGGCGCCGCAGGCGGAAGTGATAGTGCTCGAGCATCCGCACCGGCACCCGCACCGTACGTGCGCTGCCGTTCATGACGTCGCCGCCGGCTACGATCTGCGGCAGGTGCTGACGTACGGACTCGCGAACCTTCTCATCGTGCCGCAGCCAGTCTCGCGCGCCGCGCGAGAACAGCTCATACCACTTCCCAGCGTCTGGCCCTGGCTTATCCGTACTCATGACTCAAGTGGTACTCCTTTTTCTGCTCGTGCGCTACTCCTGTGCGAGCAGAGTCGTGACGTAGCTCAATGCTTCTTTCGCACTGTGCTCGTCGTAGCCGTATTCAGTGATGAGTCGCTGTTGCACGACCGAGATCTTCTGCCGCGCTTCCTCATCGGGCCGCGCAGTAGAAGTGACGAGCCGCAGAACGTCGCGGCGCTCGTCGAACAGATATTGCTCGATGGCCTCGCGCATGCGCGCGTGGCTCATCAGCTTGAACTTCTCGCCGGCCTTGAAAGCCACCATCGCCTTGCGGACGACCTCCTGGCGGAACGAGAGTTTGCCGGAATCGGACACCTTGATCTTCTCCTCCACTGAGCGCAGGAACCGCTCGTCCGCGGGCCGCGTCTCCCCGGTGATCGGATCGGTGACCTGGCGGTGATCGAGCGAAGCCTCGACCTCGTCCAGGTATTTCTCCAGCAATTGCTGCGCCTCCTCCTCGAACGACGCGAACATCGCGCGGTGCACGTCCTCTTTCACCCAGCGGTTGTAGAACTCCTTGCGCGCGGTGACCAGGTGATCGATCCAGTTCTTTTTCTGCTTCGCATCCATGCGCGCATCGCTCTCGATGGCGTCCTTCAACGCCAGCAGCAGCTCCATGCTGGTCAGGCTGTGGGTATTGCCCCGCGTGATCGCATTGGAGAGGGCGTTGATCACGAAGCGGGGGCTGACACCCGTCATACCCTCTTCACCCGACTCGGCATGCAGTCGTGTGGCCTCGGTCTCCGGGACCCCTTCGACCGCCTCCCCTGCGTACAAGCGCAGCTTCTTGGGCATGTCCAGCCCTTCCCGCTCGGGCTTGGTCAGGCGCGTCAAAATCGAAAAAACCGACGCCAGATTCAGCACATGGGGATCCAGGTGCACATTGCGGAAGGCCGGGGCGCTCGCCACCAGCTTCTGATAGATGCGCGACTCATCTTTATAGGAGAGCGCGTAGGGGACCTTGATGATCACCATACGGTCGAGCAGCGCCTCGTTCTCCTTCTCCTGGAGGAACTTGTGGAACTCCGCCAGGTTGGTGTGCGCGAGAATGGTTTCATCGAGGTAGATCAGCGGGAAGCGGGAGACCTTGACGTTCTTCTCCTGCGTCATGGTGAGCAGCAGATAGAGGAACTCCCTCTTCACCTTGAGGATCTCGATCATCTCGAGCACGCCGCGGCTGGCGGCATACACAGCGCCGGACCACGACCACGCACGCGGGTCGCCTTCGTCGCCGATTTGCGCGACTTTTGCCAGGTCGACCGAGCCCACCAGGTCCGCGATGTCGGCGGTGGTGGGGTCGTGAGGGGCGTAGGTGCCGATGCCGATCCTGGATGCCTCCGACAAGAACACCCGTTCGACGGGAACACGCACGAAGTCGCCCTCGAACTCGCGCTCGACGAACTCGCGTGCCCACGGGGACAGCTCGCCCTGGATCTCTACTCCATAACGCTCGCGGAACTCGGCGCGCAGACTCGCAGGCACCAGATTGAGAGGACTCTCGCGCAGCGGGGAACCCTTGATCGCGTAGAGGGCGCCCTGATCGGTGCGGCTGTACTCCTCGAGCCCGCGCTTCAAGAGGATCGCCAGGGTCGATTTGCCGCCCGAGGGGGGGCCTAGCAGCAGAAGGAGCCGGCGGCCAACATCGGAGCCCGCCGCCGCCGCCTTGAAGTAGTCCACGACTCTGGAGAGGGGCTCGTCGATGCCGAACAGCTCGCGCTTGAACAGCTCGCGAGCACGCACGCTATCGGTAGCGTCGGCCACCGCGCAATCGCGTCCGTGCCACTTGAGCATGTCCCAGACGTATTCATGGCTGGTGCGGGCCATGGCTGACGCATTGGCCGGCAGAACGTTGGAGAGGAAATCCCCGAAGGTGCCTTCCCAGCGCTGCGCGCGATGCAGCCTGCTGAAGGAGCTCAGGGATTCAATGAAGGCGGTCTCGAGAGCCGAGTCCGGATCAGTAGAGAGCGGTCGCATCGTCGTCCCTCCCGTTGAGTGCGGAAAGTCCCGACTGGGTCGACGCGTAGTAAGGCCATTGAGTGACCACCCCACGCGCATGGTTCATAGCTCGCTGACGGGTCGACGCGTAGTAAGGCCATTGAGTGACCACCCCACGCGCATGGTTCATAGCTCGCTGAACTCTCGCCAGCGAAGCCAGCGTGGCTCTTAACCTAGATCCAACGCTTGTCACGGTGCGTGATGGCCCTCTATTCCCAGTCTGACTGTTACGTTAAGACGGTCACAAGAGCGAATTGTTCAAAGCCGACGGCACTCTATGGACGATCAAAGCAAAATGCATGCCTGTCACAATTGGCGACGCTCCGCTTTCCGATCCCTACCGGGATTCACGGCCCATTCAGCGTCGCCGTTGCGAGAACGCCGCGGCGGATGCCCCTGCAAAGCAAAGCCTGCACGCTCGCGGGGCAGGCCCGGCGATGCGCACCGAAACGCGCGCACCTGGTAATGGCGACCGTCCCGTTGCCCGCCGATCCCTCCCGGGATTTGCCGATGTCATTCAGAGGGTTAGCGACCCAGCGCGGGAGCAACTACGCCGCAGCGGTCAGTGCGCGCGCCAGAGCAAACTTCAATGGCGGAGCAGACCCTTGAGTTTGTCACCCAGCTGCTTCAGCGTGTCGCCCTTCCCCTGCAATTGCTTATCCACCTCCTGGCGGAGTCTGGCCTTGGCGAGCGCCTCGAGATCCGGACGGATCTTCAGGTTCCCGAGGCTCCCCGTGAGGCGTAGCGGAATATCCGCCGCCTTCGCTGCCTCACGGGCACCGCGCTCCCCTGGCGGCGGCCGTTTGTACACCGTGGTCACGAGGCGATAGTCGATCGCCGTCGTTCCCAGATCCAGCGTGCCTTTGCCGTGCGTCTCGAGATAATCCGTCTCGAGATCCAAGTCGTCGTTGCGCAGGACGCCTCGGTCCAGATTAGCGCTGCCGGAGAAGGTATTGAAGAGTGTTCGCACGGGACCTGAGCGAGCCGGCAGCGGCTGCTGCTGCAACAAAGCCTGCGCACTCTGCACTTCATAGGAAAGATCGACGCCGTTGAGCGCTCCTTCCTTCACGTTGAAGTCGATTTTCCCACTCAGCGAGCGCAAGATGGCGGTATACGTATTTCCCGCACCGGTGGCGACGATATCGGCGTCGCCGTGGCCGGACAGGCGCGTCGTGTCGAACACGACCTTCATCAGCGTGCCGATGTCCGCGCTCTTCACGTGCTCGTTCAACGAAAGACGTGCCGGCGACGACGCCGCGTCGAGTACGATGTCCCCGTTGTAGGTTCCGCCCAGCAAGTGCGCCTGAGTGGGCCCGAGGCGCACTCGGCCGTCCTTTGCCGCGAGCGGCAAGCTGATGCCGGTGAAAGTGAGTCCGTGGAGTGTCGCTCGTCCCACTTCCAGCGTACCGTGGACCGCGAGCTTGCGCAGCGTATCCACCGGCAGGTCACTCGCTGGCGGCGGGCGACTTCCCGAGTTTGTGGTGGCGGGAGCGCTCGCACTGCGCTGCCCGCTGGGCGGCGCGCCCTTCGGCGGCAGGTAACGATCCGCGTCGATGCCATCCATGTTGAGAGCATAGCCCAAAGCCATCGTATCGAGATCTTCCACCGCGACAGAGCCTCGCACCTGCGTGTCATCGAGCGCGAGACTCAAATTCGTGAGCCGCAACTGCGTCGGGGTGAGTCTGTACTCGCAGGCGAGCGAGAATGCCGATAGCGCGTTGGGATCCCGAGTCTTGGGAGGCGTTATCCCCACAGACGTGAGCACCTTGCGTGCAGCAACGCGCGGCAGAGTCAACGTGCCGGTCACCACGCGATCCGTGAACAGCTTGTCAGCCGTTGCGGACAGCTTCGCCGTCAGATCGCCCACTTGCGCGGTGATTATCGTCGGCGCAAGCGTTTGAGTCTGCGTGTCGAGCTGCACCGACGGACTGCGCAAGCTGAAGTCCACTCGCGGTTCGCGCCCGAACCACGTGCCGCTCATCTCCAGATCGCGCAGAGTGAGCGTCGGTGAGGCGCCCGGCAACTCTGCGACAGCGGACATCGACAGATGCGCAACCGCCTTGGACCCGCCATTGCCATAGTCGAATTCGAGCGCCACGTCGACGGGCCGGTCAGCGCCGACCGCGCCTGTGCGCAGGCGCAGATTCGAAAGCGCCGTGAGGCTCTTCTTGGCCTCATCGCGATACACCAGCGAGGCGTTCGTGATCTCCAGGCCGGCTATCGAGGCCGCAGTGGGTCCACCACTGGCGCCGGCCTGCGCGCCCGGGTTGCCTTTGGGCTCCGTAAGGTCTTTCCAGTTGTTGTCGCTTGCCGAGCGGCTCACGAGATTGGCGCTCACTCCATCGAGCACCACGCGGCTCACCTCCAGCCGTTTGCGCAGGATGGGCAACAGCCGCACTCCGACACTCGCCCGTCGAACGCTCAGGAAGGCCGCCTGACCGTATTCAGGCCGGTTGCCCAGCTGCACGTCCTCGATGGAAATCGCCAGATAGGGAAACAACTTCAGATGCAACTGCCCGCCGATCTGCAGATGCCGCCCGGTCTTCTGCTCGGTGAGGCGCTCGATCTGGCCGCGATATGCGTTCGGATCCACCGACAGCAGGACCGCGACCGCGGCGGCCGCCGACAACGCAATGAGCGCTGCCACCACCAGAACCAGGATCTTCAGCTGGCGCATGCGGGGATTCTGTCCAGTTCGCCGCTCGCGCGCTACCCATGATTGTCCCCGGAGCACGTCGCGCCTCAGCCCCCGATTCGCTTCGGCCCAAGGGGCGCAGGTCCGCTGCAGCGGACCTGCATCACGAAAACGGGCCGCCGCCGCTCGACCTTTGTCGCCGCGCCACCGCAGGAGTCGTCAGGGTGCGACGCCCGCCTCTCGTTATTGTGAACTGTGGCACTGCGGTACTGCGGCATCCAACTATGCTGCTTTCCGATGCTTTTCCGCGCGCTGACGGGGCGATTCCGCCTGTGCGCCGCTTAGCCCGGCAATGAAGAAAGGCGCCCGACGATCTCTCGCGTCGGGACTCCCAGACAGCGGAGACACACTTGTGGCAAGTCCAGCGTCGAATGCCTCCCGGCCCGCAGAGGGTTCGGCTGCCAGCGGCTCCTCCAGCTCCATTGCCAACCGGCCGGCGGTCGATGTCACCGCCGTCACCACGCGGGACGACTTTTTGCTCGAGCTGGGTGATGCCCTGGGCGGCCAGGCCGCCGTGCGCCCCGTCGACTCGGTGAACGCCGCACTCGAGCATCTGCACAACACCAAGCGCGGGCAGGTCCTGGTTTTCGACAGCAGAGACATTGCCGCGATCCGCGAGGACGTCGATCTGGTGCACGCCCGCGTGCCGCACGTGGTGATGTTGGTATTTGCGACCGCGGAAGCGGAGAAGCAGATCGGCACCGCGGTCAAGGGATCGACGGTGTTCGCCGTGCTGCCGATTCCTATCGACAAGCGCAAGACTGCCGCCGTGCTCGAAGGCGTGCTGACGGACGCCATCGCCAAGAAAGGCACTGCGCGTACCTCTACCGCCGTCACCATCGAGCCCTTCCGTCCGCAGGTCGAGCCGGCCGCCGCGACGTCCGACAGCGGCTCGGGCTCGAAGAACAAGGTCATGCTGCTGGGCGCAGCTGCGCTCGCTGCCGTGGTCGTCGCAGGCGGCGCGGCCTGGTTCTTCTCCAAAGGCAAGCCAGCCGCCGCCACATCCGCCCAGAAGCACGCGACCGTGGAGATCCTGCCGGCGCCCGACGCTGACGCAGCGCTCGCTCCGAAACCGACCGCCGACATGCAACTCGTCAAGGGCAGCCTGGATGAGCTGTTGGAGAAGGCGCGTGGCGCCATGCGCGACCGTCACTACACCGAGCCGACTGGCGACAACGCACTCGTCTACTACCGTTCCGCCGCCGCTGTGGATCCGACAAACGGCGAAGCCCTCGACGGGCTGCAGCGCGTCGCTTCGGTGCTCGTCTCGCGGTTCGACGAAGCCATGAACGCACAGCACTTCGACGAAGCGGCTGTGGCCATGGCGAATCTGAAGGCGGCCTCGCCGAAGGATGCCCGCATCCCGGCTCTGGAGCTGCGGCTCACCACGGCACAGGTCACCAAGGCGCTCGCGGACGGCAACGTCGACCGCGCGGCTGCGCTCGTGCGCCAGGCGCAGCAGTCCTCCGTACCGACGGATCAGCTGAACAAGTGGCGCGCGGAGATTGCGCGGCGCCAGGAAGATGCGAAGCTGCAGCGCCTCGCCGGCCTCGTCACCGATCGCATCCGCGACGGCAAGCTGACCGACCCGGCCGATGACAGCGCGAAGCTCTACATGCAGCAGCTGCGCGACGCCGGCGCGACGAACGCAACGACGCAGCGTGTGCAGCGCGACTTGAACACGGCGTACATGCGCAAGGCGCGCGAAGCTGCCCTGAGCAAGAATCAGGCTGACGAGGATCGCTGGCTCGCCGAGGCCAGGAATGGGGGCGTCAGCGCAGCCGACATCGCCTCCTTCCAGCGAGACCTGGTCGCGGCGCGCCAAAAGGCAATCGCCGCCGAAGGCGAGCGCTTCGTCCAGGCGGCGCGTGAGCGTATCCGGGATGGGAAGCTGACGGATCCCGCACAGGACAGCGCCGCCTACTTCATCGGACAACTCCAGACCGCGGACCCTGCCAACTCAGCGGTGGCCAGTCTGAGTCACGATCTTGCCTCCAGACTCATCGATCGCGCCCGCTCAGGCGCACGCGACCCCAGCAAGGCGGCGCAGGTGGATGCAGACCTCACGCAGGCCAAGCGCTGGGGCGCCGATCAGCGTGACATCCAGGCTGTTGTTCAGCTCCAGAGCAACGCACGTGCGGCAAGCGCTCCGGCTGCGCGTGCAGCGGCGGCGCCGGCTCCGAACGTGGCCGCCCTGGCGGCGCAGCTCAAGCGCACCCACTACGTGTCGCCGGACTATCCGCAGAGCGCGCTCGACAGCAAGCTCGCGGGTGTCGTCACCCTCGAATTTACGGTCGGAGCCAAGGGAGAGACGACCGACATCCGGGTCACGGACTCCAGTCCTCCGGGTGTGTTCGACAAGGCGGCGGTGACGGCGGTGAAGCGCTGGCGCTATGAGCCCGTCAAAGTGAACGGCGCGCCCGTGGAGATCCCGGTGCGCACCACGATTCGCTTCGAGCTGCCCAAGTAAGGCACGCGCAGCAGATGCCAAGGATTTCCAGGAGACCTCAAGACATGAATCTGGCAGGCACAGAGCGCAATCGCCAGTTGGCTACTTACGGTGTCGGCACGGTGCTGACCCTCGTCCTGGGTCTCGTGCTACTCGCGGGATTCCGGGTTGCCACGCAGATGCGCACCAACATCACCGCTCTGCAGAGCGCTAGCACCCTGCAGACCTACCCCGCTGCCATCTCGCAGCAATTGAACTCGCTCCGCGATCGACTGGAGGCGCGGGCGTATTCGGGGCAGGCGTTGAGCGACCTCAAGGCGACCGTCAAGCGCTTTGACGCCGACCTCGAGGAGCTCGGCACCAGCGGCGCGGTCGAGTCGCCGGATCTCGATCAGGCCCTCCTCCTGTGGCACCAGTACGGACCGGTGATCAACCCGGTCGTCACCTTCACCGGCCAGCCTTACCTGGACACCGACGAGGGCGGCAGCAACTTCTCGCGCGAGGGCAAGGCTCACTACGCCGACGTGAAGCGAGCACAGCTGTTTGCCAGCGACAACGCCAAGGGGCTGCAGACTCGTCTCGCCACGGTGGCCACGACGCTCCAGAGCGCGGCTTCGAGTGACTCGACCCGTCTGCGCTTCCTGCTTTCCCTCGGTGTGCTCGTCGCCGTCGTTCTCGCCGCCGCCGCTGCCTACTTCCAGGTCGCCCGTGCACGTCACGAGCGTGCCGCGAAGGAAGCCCAGGAGCAGACTCGCGACATTCTCAAGACCGTGCGGGAAGGCTTCTTCCTGCTCGACGCCGAATACCGCATCGGCTCGGTCTGGTCGGAAGCGCTCACCCGCATGTTCGGGCGAGGGGACTTCGCCGGCCTGTTCTTCGAGGAGCTTCTCAAGGAGCTCGTGCCGCCGGCTACCCTCAGCACCGCGATGAAGTACATCAAGCTTCTGTGGGGCGACCGCGCCCACGAGAACCTGATGAAGAGCATCAACCCGCTGGGCCAGCTGGAGATCAGCATGGACAACGGGCACGGCGGCAAGGAAACCCGTTACCTGCAATTCGACTTCCACCGCGTGATGGGGCCCAAGGGCGTCAAGCACGTGCTGTGCTCGGTCGGTGACATCACCTCCAGCGTGCTGCTCGCGCGCGAGCTCCAGGAGTCGCACGAGAACGCCAACGCGCAGCTGGACATGATGCTCGGCATGATGCACGTCGACCCGCTGCAGCTGACCACGTTCCTGGACTCGACCGAGACCGGCCTGCAGCTCATCAACGCCATCCTGAAGGAGCCCGCGCGCACCGACGGCGAGTTCCGCAAGAAGCTCAACGGCCTGTTCCGCGAGCTCCATTCGATCAAGGGCGAAGCCTCCGCGCTCAACCTGATGAGCATCGCCCACCGCGTGCACTCGCTCGAGGACATGGTGAGCGAGCTGAAGAAGAAGGCGGAGCTGTCGGGCAACGACTTCCTGCCGATGGTCCTGAAGCTCGACGACCTGCTCGCGCACCTGCGCAGCGTGCGCGAGATGGCCACCCGCCTCACGGTCATCAAGGACGCTCCCGCGCCGGCGAAGGCCGAAACCAGGGCCCCTGCGCAGGCCGCTCAGCCGCCGGCTGCGAGTCCCCGGTCCGCCGACGACATGTCCCCGACCCTGCATGCGATGGCCGAGCGTCTGGCGCACGACCATCACAAGCGCTTCAAGCTCAGCATCAACGGTCTCGGCGAAGTGCCGCGCTCCTACGTCGACACCGTCAAGGACTGCATAATCCAGATGCTGCGCAACTCCGCCGTCCACGGCATCGAGCCTGCCGACGTGCGCCGTGCCCACACCAAGGGCGAGATCGGCGTGGTCAAGGTGGAGTTCAAGAAGGCTGGCGAAGGCTATGAGCTGGTATTCGAGGACGATGGCGCGGGGATCTCCCCTGAGCAGCTCAAGGCCGCCGCCGTCCGCAAGCAGATCATCACCCCGGATGAAGCGGCCGGAATGGACATGCGCGCGGCCATGGCGCTGATCTTCCGTCCCGGCTTCTCCACGCAGGAGGAAATCTCCATGGACGCCGGCCGCGGAGTCGGCATGGATGTCGTCGCGCGCAGCGTCTATGCGCTCGGCGGCAAGATCGGCGTCAGCACCAATCCGGGAAAGTTCACCCGATTCAAGATCGTCCTGCCCGCCGCTGAGGAGGCGAGCGCCGTCGCCTGAGGAGCCCCAAGTGAAGGATAAGGAACTGTCATGACCCGATCCTTGAAGCTCATGATCGTCGACGACTCGAACATCATGCGGCGGCGCATCGAACGCTCACAGCAGTTCGATGAGATCGAGCTCGTGGGCACCGCCGGCAACGGCCTGGAAGCGCTGGAGCTGTTCAAGCAGCACGACCCCGATGTGGTCACGATGGATTTGACAATGCCGCAGATGGATGGCATTGAATGCATCTCCAAGCTGGTGGAGCTGAAGCCGGCGGTGCGCATCCTGGTGATCTCGGCGCTCGCGGACAAGGCCACGGCCGTGGAAGCGATGGAGAAGGGTGCCAACGGTTTCCTCAACAAGCCCTTCACCGATCGGCAGCTGAACGAGGCGATCGCGGAGCTCATCAGAGAATAATCATGCTGCAGGAACAGGAGCTGAAAACCTTCGTCGAGGGGACGACGAACTACTTCGAGGTGGCCGCCCAGCAGCCCGCCTCGATCGGCTCGCCTTATCTCATGGAAGGTGCCCCCGCGGTCCACGACTACACGGGTGTCATCAACATCTCCGGCAAGCGCGAGGGCGTGGTGTATTTCACCGCCCCGAAGGCGATGCTCACGGTGCTGCTGATGAAGATGCAGGAGAACGACTTCAGCCACGAGACCATGCGCGACCTGGTCGGCGAAGTGGCCAACACCATCTCCGGTAATGCGCGCCGTGACTTCGGGCGCGACTTCGTGATCTCCGTGCCCAGCGTGCTCGCCGGGGAGAAGCCGGAGATGAAGCCCGGTTCGCGTTGCTTCGTCATTCCAATCAACTGGCGCAGCCACTCGGCGAAGCTGATCGTCTCGCTGACCTGAGCGTCCGGCAAGGACGAGCGACTCGCGTGCGATATATTCCGGTGGGCATGTGTCGCGCTGCGCCTTGCAGGGGCTAAATAGAACTTACAAAAGTAGCCGTTCTGGTCAATTCTATGTTTCCTGTAGAAAGCAAACCGTGCAGACCCGCCGGGAGAGTGCTTTGCGCAGGCTCCCAAACACGAGCTACGGCAGGGTCCCCGCGAGCTCACTCGTCCACACGCAACCGATAGCCGAGCCCAGCCTCCGTAACGAGATGCGTGGGCCGCTTCGGATCGGCCTCCAGCTTGGCGCGTAGATTCTTCATGCACACCCGCAGGCTGCGAGTGTCACCGAGCCGCTCCGGACCCCACACTTCGCGAATGAGTTGAGCCTGGGTGACAATCAGTCCGGCATGCCGCGCGAGCGATTCCAGAACGCGATACTCCAGCGGAGTGAGGTGGATCCCGGCACCGTCCGAGCCGGTGGCCTCACGCCGAGTCAGATCGACAATGACCTCGCCAAACTTCAGCGACGGCAGATGGTCCGAGGAGCGGGCGCTGCGACGCAACGCTGCGCGGACGCGCGCGAGCAGCTCGGGAGCACTGAACGGTTTCGTGACGTAGTCGTCAGCACCGGCATCCAGAGCGGCGATCTTCTGCTCCTCCATCGAACGCGCGGAGACGACGACGATCGGCACTGGGGACCACGCGCGAACGCGTTGTATCAGCTTCACGCCATCCCCGTCGGGGAGGCCCAGATCCACGATCAGCAGATCCGGCTTGTGGCTGCGCGCCTCGATCTCGCCGCGCTTCATGTTCTCGGCCTCGATGACTCGATAGGCATCAGTCTCGAGGAGCACTCGTAGCACCTTGCGGATGTCGGGATCGTCCTCCACGATCAGCAGCTGATGCATCGCGCGCGTCATCTTCCGGGTTCTGTCGCCGGGAGGGTGAGCTGAAAACGAGCGCCTCCGCCTTCGCGGCGCAGTGCCTCGATGGTGCCACCGTGCGCTGTCACAATCGCTTTGCAGATCGCCAGCCCGAGGCCAACTCCAACGGCGGTGCCCTCCTCGACGCCGCGCTGAAACTTGTCGAACAGCCGTGCGGGATCGCCGGGAGGCAGGCCTGGCCCGTTGTCGTCCACGGTGATACGCACGAACTGTCCATCCACGATGGCGGAGACGAGCACTTGCGTTCCGGGAGGCGTGTATTTGGCGATGTTGTCGAACAGGTTGGAGAAAACCTGCACTATGAGGGAGGCGTCAACATGAACGTGCGGCAGTTCGTGAGGAAGACGCAGCTCCACCGGATGCTGCGCGAGCCGCTCCGATTGACCTTGCAGCGCCATCGCGACGAGATCGTCGACCGATTGCCAGTCGCGGCGAGTGACGATTTCGCCGGACTCGAAGCGCATGAGGTCCAGAACATTGGAGACCAGGCCCGTCATCTCGGTGGCCTTTGCTTCTATCGACCTGGCCAGTGAGGCACGTGTGCCCTCATCGAGCATCGCACCGCGCTCCGCGAGAGCTCCCCCTGCCCCTGCGATCACGGCAAGCGGCGTGCGCAGGTCGTGCGAAATGGAAGCTAGCAGCGTGTTGCGCAGACTCTCGCGCTCGCGTGCGAGATTTGCCGCTTCGGCCGTTTCGGCGAGGCGCGCACGCTCCAGTGCAAGTCCGATCTGGCCAGCAAACGTCTCCAGCAGGTGCCGCTGCTCCGGCAGAAGCACCCGGCGTGGATTCGATGGCAGCACGGCGAGGACCCCGAACCACTGGCGCTCATCGCCCAGAGGCACGTACAGACCGGAAGCCGCCGGAAGTGTGTCCGTCCCGAGACCCGCCCGCCGCCCGTGGTCGGCCACCCACTGCGCGACCGCGAGGTCCGAGGACCGATATGACTGCTCCAGAGGCGGGTCCCTGGGGTGGTGCAGCTTCCCATCGGCGTCGGGTAGGAGAATCACCGCGCCACACTGAAAGACCTCGGCGACATGTCTCACGGCCACCTGCGCCATGCTGCTGAGGCCGCGCGTCGCGGTGAGCTCACGGCTCATTGCATACAGCAAGGCCGTGCGACGCTCGCGTGCGCCGGCCACGCGTGTCTGCTGTCGAACGGAAGCCACGAGATTACCGATAACCAGCGCTATGAGCAGCATCACTCCGAAGGTCACAAAATATTGCGCGTCGGCTATTGCGAAGTTGAAACGGGGCGGAACGAAGAAATAGTCGAAGGCCGCCACATTCAATACAGCCGTCAACGCCGAGGGGCCGCGCCCCAGCCGCAGAGCGGCGACGGTGACCCCCAACAGATAGATCATCACCAGGTTCGAGAGCTCGAACCGGCGAAACATCGTGAAAGCCAGTCCGGTGCAAATCACCGTGGTGGCAACGGCCCACGCGTATCGGTGCCAGGGAATCTGCCGAGCGACCTCAGAGGTATTCGTCCCCGCCTCCGGGCGAACTGCCGTCCGTTCAGTCGTGGCGACCGTGATGACATCGAAACCCCGCGCATTCATGACCAGTTGCACGGAAGCCGACGGGCGCAGCACTGCGCGCAAACCCCGACGCTTCGGCGCGCCGACGATTACACGTGTCGCGTGCCTGGTCTGTGCGTACTCGATCAAGGTTTCTGCGGCGGAAGGCCCGTCCAGAGTCACGGTCTCGGCGCCGAGAGACTCCGCAAGGCGCAGCACCTCGATGCGGCGGTTGCGATCAGAGTCCGCCAACCTCAACAGCCGAGGCGTTTCTACATACACGACGGTCCACTGCGCATCGAGCGCATCCGACATCCGTTTCCCGACACGTACGAGTTGCTCGGACTGCGCGTCGGGCCCTACCGCAACGAGAATGCGGTCACCCGCAATGCGCGGACGCGTCTTGTCCTCGGGTAGCGCACGCGCCGCGGCCTCGACCCGGTCTGCAACACGGCGCAATGCGAGCTCGCGCAACGCCATGAGGTTCGGCGTGCGGAAGAAGCGTTCCGCCGCCGTAGCTGCTTCATCCGCGATGTAGACCTTCCCGGCGCGAAGACGCGCCAGCAGGTCATCGGGCGGCAGATCGATGAGCTCGATTTCATCCGCCTCGTCGAACACCTTATCCGGCAGCGTCTCGCGCTGCCGTACGCCAGTGATCTGGCCCACCAGGTCGTTGAGGCTCTCGAGGTGCTGGACGTTGACGGTGGTCCAGACGTTGATCCCAGCCTCCAGCAGTTCCTCGATGTCCTGCCAGCGCTTGGGGTGCCGCGGCGGTGGATCGCCGCCCACGAGGTTGGAATGCGCCAATTCGTCGACCAGGAGCACCCAGGGGCGCCGGGTGAGAGCGCCATCGAGATCCAACTCGTGTCGCACGATTCCACGGTAGCTGACGGCAACCGTCGGTAGCCTCTCCAGTCCCTCGAGCAACCGCTCCGTGTCGACACGGCCGTGCGGCTCGACATAGCCCACGACCACATCCTTGCCGGAGGCTCGCACGTTCTGCGCGGCCTCCAGCATAGCGTAGGTCTTGCCGACACCCGCGGAAGCGCCAAAGAAGATGCGCAGGCGACCGCGCTTCGCGCGCGCCTCTTCGGCCTGGACTTGGGCCAGGAGTTGATCGGGGTCGGGCCGTGCTTCGGCCATGTGGCGCGGTTACCTGCTTATCGGGCGCTTGGCGCGTGCACCTCATCGAGAGCGAGATTCAACTGCAGTACGTTCACGCGCGGCTCGCCCAGCCATCCGAACAACCTACCGCGCGCGTGCTCGGCAATCAATGCCTGAACCACCCCGACGTTCAATCCCCGCACCCGTGCCACGCGCGCCGCCTGATAGTTGGCGGCGGCCACACTGATGTCGGGATCCAGGCCGCTGGCCGATGCCGTCACGAGATCGACGGGAACGGGCGCTGTGTTTCCCGGGTCTGCCGTGTGCAACGCATCGGCGCGTGCCCTGACGGCGTCGATCAGTGCCGGGTTGAGAGGACCGAGATTCGATCCGCCGGAGGCGAGACCGTTATAGGGCTGGGGCGAGGTCGCAGACGGGCGGCTCCAGAAATACTTCGGCTCCGTGAAGGACTGCCCGATGAGGCTGGAGCCGATGGGCTTGCCGTCGCGCAGCAAGAGGCTGCCGCCGGCCTGATGTGGAAACAGGACCGCTGCCAGCCCCGTAACCACGAACGGATAGACGACGCCGGTGATCAACGTCAGGATCAGCAACAGCACGAGCGCGGGTCGAAGCAGAGTATTCATGGCGACTACACCAGGTGGAACAGGCCAAGGGCGACATCGATGAGCTTGATGCCCAGGAACGGGATGATGATGCCGCCCAACCCGTAGATCAGAAGATTGCGCCGTAACAGGATGACCGCACCGAGCGCACGATACTTGACGCCCTTCAGCGCGAGCGGAATCAGCACCACGATGATCAGTGCGTTGAAGATCACGGCGGAGAGGATGGCGGAGAAGGGACTGGCCAGCCGCATCACGTTCAGGGCATTGAGTTGCGGATAGGTCGAGGCGAACGCCGCAGGGATGATCGCAAAATACTTGGCGACGTCGTTGGCGATGCTGAAGGTGGTCAGCGAGCCGCGCGTCATCAACATCTGCTTGCCCGTCTCGACCACCTCGATGAGCTTGGTCGGATTGGAGTCCAGATCCACCATGTTGCCGGCTTCCTTGGCGGCCTGTGTGCCGGTGTTCATCGCGACGGCGACATCCGCCTGCGCCAGAGCCGGCGCGTCATTGGTGCCGTCGCCGGTCATCGCCACGAGCCGCCCCTCCGCCTGGTGCGAGCGAATCAACGATAGTTTGGCCTCTGGCGTTGCCTCCGCCAGGAAATCATCGACGCCGGCCTCCGCTGCGATGGCCGCGGCGGTGAGGGGATTGTCACCGGTGATCATGATCGTCTTGATTCCCATGCGCCGCAGCTCGCCGAAGCGCTCTTTGATTCCGCCTTTGACGATGTCCTTCAGCTCGATGATCCCCAGGACACGCGGACCGTCCCCCACCAACAGCGGAGTGCTGCCCCGGCGCGCCACGGCATTCACGCTAGTCAGGATGGCCTTGGGGAATACGTGACCGAGTCCTTCGATCTGCCGCTGGATGGCATCCGCCGCGCCCTTGCGGATCCGGCGGTCGCCGATGTCGACGCCGCTCATGCGGGTGTGGGCCGAGAATGCGACGAATGTTGCATTGAGGGAGCGCAGGTCGCGCTCACGCAGCTTGAAACGCTGCTTCGCCAGCACCACGATGCTGCGCCCTTCGGGAGTCTCATCAGCAAGCGAGGCGAGCTGCGCCGCATCTGCAAGCTCTTCCTCCGTCACCCCCGGAGCGGGAATGAACGTCGACGCCTGGCGATTGCCCAGCGTGATCGTCCCGGTCTTATCCAGCAACAACACGTCTACGTCACCAGCCGCCTCCACGGCACGCCCGGACATGGCAATGACGTTCGCCTGCATCATGCGGCTCATGCCAGCCACTCCGATCGCCGATAGCAGGCCGCCGATGGTCGTCGGAATGAGGCAGACCAGCAGCGCGACGAGGGCCGTAATGGTGATCGGGGTGCCTAGCTTGGCAACCTCGACGCTGTACTGCGAGTAAGGCAGCAGAGTCGCGGTCGCGAACAGGAATACCAGCGTGAGGGCGACGAGGAGGATCGTCAGCGCAATCTCGTTGGGCGTCTTCTGACGCTTGGCGCTCTCCACCATGGCGATCATCCGGTCGATGAATGTCTCGCCCGGATTGACTGTCACGCGCACGATGATCCAGTCGGACAGCAGCCGCGTCCCGCCGGTCACGGAGGAAAAGTCTCCACCGGACTCGCGGATGACCGGTGCCGACTCGCCCGTGATCGCACTCTCGTCTACCGAGGCGGCACCCTCGACGACCTCCCCGTCCGCGGGGATGTAATCCCCGGCTTCGACGAGCACCACATCTCCCTTGCGCAGCCGGTCGGCGGGAATGGGTGCCATCCGCGAGCGGTCCGCCGGATCAGCGAGCTTCTTCGCCGACACGGCTTGTTTCAGGCCCCGCAGGGAGGCGGCCTGAGCCTTGCTGCGGCCCTCGGCGAGCGCCTCGGCGAAATTGGCGAACAGCACGGTAAACCATAACCAGATTGCCACATTCAGGATGAACCAGGCCGGAGCCTCGCCTTTCCCGCCGAGCGCCTGCACCCACAGCAGCGTCGTGAGAATGCTGCCGACGTAGACGACGAACATCACGGGGTTGCGCCACTGTGCGCGCGGATCGAGCTTGCGGAGCGCGTCGATCATCGCGGGCACCAGCAACAGACGGTCGAACATCGACAGCTTGTGCCGTACGGCGGCGCGCGGCGGCTCCGCAGGGCGCGGCGGCGCGGGAATCGGCTCACGTGAGATCAAGTCGGCCATGGCTCAATTTCCCCAAAGCATCAGGTGTTCCACGACCGGCCCGAGCGCCAGCGCTGGAACGAATGTCAACGCTCCGACGAGCAACACCGTGCCGATCAGCAGAATGACGAATGTGGGTCCGTGCGTTGGCATCGTGCCCGCGGTGACCGGCACGCGCTTCTTGGCGGCGAGCGAGCCAGCGATCGCGAGCACCGCCGCAATCGGCCAGAACCGCCCGAGCCACATCACCACACCCAGCGCCGTGTTGTAGAACACCGTATTCGCGGACAAACCCGCGAACGCGCTACCGTTGTTGTTGCTCGCTGAGGTAAAGGCGTACAGGATCTCGGAGAACCCGTGTGCTCCCGGATTTGCGACGCCGGCCTGGCCGACGCTCAGCCTGACGGCAACGGCGGTGCCGATGAGCACGATGAACGGCATGACGAGAATGCAGATCGAGCTCATCTTCATCTCGAAGGACTCGATCTTCTTGCCCAGGTATTCCGGTGTCCGGCCGATCATGAGGCCGGCGATGAACACACCGACGATGGCAAAGATGAGCATGGAGTACAGGCCCGTGCCCACGCCGCCGAACACCACCTCCCCGAGTTGCATGTTGAACAGCGGCACGAGCCCACCGAGGGGTGTGAAGGAATCGTGCATCGAGTTCACGGCACCGCAGGAAGTCCCCGTGGTGGCGGTCGCGAAGAGCGCGGAAGCGCCGATGCCGAAGCGCGTCTCCTTGCCCTCCATGTTGCCGCCGGACTGCGTCAGGCTGGCCCGCTGGTCGACCCCCAGCTTGGCGATCCGGGGATTGCCGGCCTGCTCGCTGTTCACGGCCACCGCCACCAGGGACAGGAACAGGATCAACATGGCGGCGAACACCGCCCACCCCTGGCGCGTGTCGCCGACCATCCGTCCGAAGGTAGAGGTGAGAGCGGCCGGAATGATCAGCAGCGCGAGAATCTCCAGGAAATTGGCTAGCGGGGTCGGGTTCTCGTACGGATGCGCGGAGTTTGCGTTGAGGAAGCCGCCGCCGTTGGTGCCCAGCTCCTTGATGGCCTCCTGGGAAGCCATGGGGCCCATCGGCAGGGTCTGCTTGTTCGTCGTCAGGTTTTCCGTGACCGGGTTGCCGGAGGCGTCCTTGACGGGGTTGCCCGCTGCATCGGTCTTGGGCTGGCTGTAGGGGAGTGTCTCGAGGGTGGTCACATCCTTGTACGCGCTGAAGTTCTGCACCACCCCCTGCGAAACCAGTGCCACAGCCAGCACCACCGACAGAGGCAGAAGGATGTACAGCGTGCAGCGAGTGATATCGACCCAGAAGTTGCCGATCGTCCGGGCGCTGTGCCGGATGATCCCGCGGATGAGCGCGATCACGACAACGATACCCGAGGCCGCGGATAGGAAGTTCTGCACGGCCAACCCGGCCATCTGCACCAGATAGCCCATGGTCGATTCGCCGGAGTAGCCCTGCCAGTTCGTATTGGTGATGAAGCTGACCGCCGTGTTGAACGACGAGTCGGCTGTCACGTTCGCGAACTGTTGCGGGTTCAGCGGCAGCCACAGCTGGAAGCGCTGCAGCAGGTAGACCAGAAGCGCGCCCAGGCCGTTGAACACCAGAAGCGCGATCGCATAGTGCTTCCAGCCCGTCTCCGCGGCTGGATCGATGCCGCACAGCCGGTACACGCAAGCCTCGAGGCGCGCCCCCACCCGCAACGGCCAGATCGGCTTGCCCTGCATCACATTGGCGATGTAGAGCCCGAGAGGCCTCATCAAGAGAACGATCGCGATGACGAGGGCGGCGATCAACGCCAGCGACGGGGCCGTCATCAGAGCTTCTCCGGCCTGAACATCGCGTAGAGCAGGTAGACGAAGAGCCCTGCGGTCAGCACTGCGCTCACCACGTACAGGGCGTTCATTCGACACCCCCGAGACGCGACAGGGCCCACACCAGCCAGTGCGTCGCCGCATACAGCGCGGCCAGCAGCAGGATGAAGGCGGCATCCATAACGATTGCGGTCACGGCACTTACCTCACCGCCGGCCAGGGATTCGCCGGCAGGGAGCAAACGTTACCGCGGCCGCTGTGAGCGGCCCGTTAGGAATCGGCGCATGAGCCCAGGTACTAATGCGCTTACGCAGCAGACAGCGCGAAGCTTGACCGTGCCGGCCGCGACGCGCGTCAAGGAATTGAAGAAAAACTCGGGCCGTCGCCAGTCTACGACTCCCCGGGAGACGCTCCGGCTGTTATGTTCCGTCCTTGCCAGACGGGGGTTTCCAAAGAAATGAATTTCACATCGCTCATCGAGCCGATTCAGCGCGTGTCCTATTCGATCGACGACAGCAGCCTCGCCCTGATGTCGCTGCTGGTGGGGATGATCGGCGGCTGGAAGATCACGAACTGGCGCGAGCAGCTCAAGGCCAGGCGCGTTCGCGTGGAGAAGCCGGAGCGCTCCGGCCCCGAGGACCGCTGACGGCCAGCCGCTAGCGCCGGCCGCCCAGCACGCGGGCGGGAAGCAGGACGATCGCTCTGAGCAACTCGAAGACGCCCTCCACGGCGATGCCGAGGAGCCGAAACGGCAAAAGCAGCAGCCAGAGCAGCGGATAAAGGACGATCGCCAGCAGCGCGAGCGGCCAGCAGACCACGAGCAGCAGCAGCCACAATACGAATCCGATCATCAGGATGTCGTCCCCGCCTGGGTTCGCCAAGCCGCCGGCCCTCCGGCCCGGCGACACCGTTGCCATCATAGCCCCATCGGGGCCCTTCGACCGCGAGTCCTTCGAAGCCGGTCTCACGGTGCTGGAGCGAAGGTATCGTCTTCAGTACGACGCCCGGCTATTCGAGCGCTATCGCTACCTCGCCGGAAAGGACTCCGGTCGTTTGCGGGAGCTGCTCGCCGCGCTCGAGGACCCGCAGATCAGGGCCGTTTTCTGTGCCCGAGGTGGGTACGGCGCCATGCGGCTGCTGCCACACCTCGCCGCTGCCGACCTTTCCCGCGCTCTCAAGCCTGTCATAGGCTTCTCCGATATCACGGCCCTGCATCTGTGGCTGCAGCACCAGGGGACGGCCAGCATCCACGGCCCGGTCGTCACGCAGCTCGGGCGCCAGGAAGAAGCAGCGCAGGCACGCCTGTTCGGGCTGCTCGAGTCGACCTCCGCCGCACCGCCGCTCACAGGGACGGACACCTACGTCAGGGGCACGGTCGAGGGGCCCCTGCTGGGCGGGAACCTTACCGTCGTGTCCCGCCTGCTGGGAACTGCATTCCTCCCACCCCTCGAGGGCGCCGTGCTGCTGCTGGAGGACGTGGGGGAGCGGCCTTATCGCCTCGACCGGATGTGGACGCACCTCGCGCTCGCGGGAGTGTTCCGCAAGGTTCGGGGCATCGTGCTCGGAACGTTCTCCGGCTGCGAAGAGCGCGAGGCGGACTACACGGGCACGGATGTGCTCCGCACGCTGGCCGAGGAGACAGGCCTGCCTTGCGCCGCCGGCTTCCCGATCGGCCACGGGGACATCAACGAAGCGGTTCCTCTCGGCGTACGGGTGCGGCTCGACGCCAGCGCGCGGCGACTCAGCTTCCTCGAAGCGGCGACCCGAGCGGTCGCTACTCCAGGTCTGCTGTGAATCCGATTCCCCGCCGACTGGGCTGCGGCGGGTGCATGAGTTGAGGCGATGGGGCTACTTGCTGCCGCCGCGTTTACTCCGCAGGTCCTCGACCGCTGCGGCCATCTCCGGCGCCTGCGAGCTCAACCACTCCATTACCGCGCGGCGATCGTACGTGACGGTCGCGGCGGGTGGCCTCAGGAACATCTGCTCCAGATCGTTGCGCTCATCGCTGATGGCCGGGCCGTTCAGGTAGTCGCGACGCAGCATCGCGTCTGTGCGCACGATCCGGGCTCCGAGACTCGCCGGCGTTCTGACGAAGATCGCGGCCAGGTCGGCACGCTCACGCCCGCTCGCCGGGAATTGCCGGCGCAGGCGATCGATATCGAGCGGCTCACGGCTGCCCAGAAGGATCAGCTCCTGTGTGATCCCCGAGTACAACAGCGTATGAGGAAACACCTTCACGAATGCGGCGACCGCCTCGGCGGCGGCCTTGGCCGGCATCTGATACACCGGCAGCCACTGAGTCATCATCCCGCCCGGGGTCAGGTGCGCCAGCACGTCCCGGTAGTACTCCTGCGAGTACAGCCGGTACACGCCCGCCTGCATCGGCGGCGGCGGCTCGCTGGTGATGAGATCGTAGGTATTGCGCGACAGCCGCAGGAAGCTGCGGCCGTCGTCATTGATGAGCCGCACCCGCGGGTCCCGATAGACTTCATCGTTGGTGGTCGCGAATTCCCACGCTGTCTCGAACACGTTGCGATTCAGGTCGACGATATCCAGATGCCGAATGCTGTCGTGGGTGGCGATTGCCGAAGCGGTGTTGCCGACGCCGAAGCAGATCACGAGCGCGCTTTGCGGATTCGCCTGCAGCAACAGCGGGACATGCGCCATCAGCCGCATGTACACCTGGGAAGGTGCGACCGTGCCGGACATGGAGGTATTGCCGAAAAAAAGATACGCCCCCTGCGAGGTGCGGATGACGTAGCTGGTGTCGGTCCCATTGCTCTTCAAGCTCGAGAAGGGATAGCGCGACTGGATACTGCCGGGCATCAGGTAGCTGGCATCGAAGCCGGCCGGCGTCAGCAGGCAGCCGGCAACGAGGGCGGCCGCGGCCGCGGCCGGTTGCCACCAGCGGACCGGGCGCCGCTCGGAGAGCAGCAGCAGCAGCGCCACGGCGCAGCCCAGCAGCACCCACAGGAGCTTGAGCGAATAGAAGATGTTGACTTCAGGGGCCAGCAGCGTGAAGGCCATCAGGCCAGCGCAGAACGCGATCGTGTTCAGCCCGTAGGCCAGCCCGAGATGCATCCGGCGCGTCTGCGCCTGGTTGCAGACGTAAGGCAGCAGGAGCGAGATCAGCAGATAGGGCACGAATACACAGCCCCCGACGAACACAAACAGCTCCGCGGCGCTATCCGGGAAGTTGTTGATCATGCCGAGCGCGTCGATCGCCTCGGAACGGGCATTCAATCGGTGGATGAGCACCGGGTACATGAGCCGCCAGGCGGCATAGAAATAGAGGGCGGCGCACAGGTAAGCGATCTTGATGTGCAGCAGCCGCAGGCGCCGAGCACGCCAGACGAATGCGCTGGCGAGAAAAATGCCGAGAATCGCCCAGAACGAGATGGCCGGCCCGAGCGCACCCGGGCTGTTGCTGACCACCAGATTGATGCGCTTGAACAGGTCTCCCTCGAGTGCGCCGGCAAGCAGGCCGCTGAGCGCCGCACAGCTCAGCAGGAGCGTCAGGTTGGTGGGGACGGCGGCGACCGGCTGATGGCCGTTCTCAGGGGGCGGGCCCGGCGTGAGCGAAGGCACCTGCAGCGAGCCGCGACCGGTGATCAGAAACAACGCGGCAATCACGACGTTCAGCCCGAGCATCAGCCAGAAGGTGGCGGTGTGACCGATACGCGGCAGCAATAGAAACTGGCACGCGAGCACGCCCGCGCAGGCACCGAGTGTATTCCAACCATACAGGGCGGCCGGGAGCCGCTCACCGGCAGGCGTGTCCAGCAGCGCCCGTGAGAGGAGCGGGAATGTCGTTCCCATCCAGAAGCACGGCGTGAATACGCAGATCACCGCGACGGCGAGCTGCCCGAAGCGGTAGCCGGGATTCTGGACCCAGATGCCCGCCTGCACGTGGTAGGGGAAGTCGCCCCACACATGCGCGGGAAGCAATCCCGCCAGCACAGTCAGCGCGGCCGCGACGGCCACCAGCAGCTCGACCAGGCCATAGAGTCGCAAGGGATCCAAGATGCCCGTGACGCGCGCGAGCCACTGCGTGATCCGCCGGCTCGCCAGCGAGCCGACGCCGAGGCCGCCAATGAAATTGCACGTGACCAACGCGAAGCTGAGACTGGTGGAGCCGAACCAGTCGGGGAAAAGACGGAACCAAACTACCTGGTAGCCCAGCGCGACCAAGCCCGAGAGGGCATAGGCGAGAAATACGCGGATCATCGACACCCCTTTGGAGCGGGCATCATCGCGCAGTTCGGCGGCGCGCGCGAGGCGATCCGCCGGCGCACAGCCCCTGCGGAGGATCACCTCGCTGAGGGCCTCAACTCCGCGAATATCGCCGCAGGCGATTTTCGCAAGTCAACTAGAACAAGGATCCCCCCTCTCCTACCATCTCCCGCCGCACCATCGGGATGGGCGGACCGCCGTAGGAGAGGAACTTGTCGTGGAATTCCTTCCAGTGCGCGCGCGGATCCTTTTCCGAGCTCCAGTACTTCGCCACCCAATCCGCGCGCAGCTTGCGGATCATCAGCTTGCCGAGCGTGTAGTTCAGGTACGCAGGATCGTACGTGCCGCGCGCCGCCTGCTGCCGGGCATCTCCGGGATCGGCAAAGGCGCTGTCGCGAAACATCTTCTCCGCCTGGGCCACGGTCATCCCCTGCGTGTGCAGCCCGATGGCGCACAAAAAGCGTACATCGCGCAGCAAGGCATTCGTGAGCTGCCCGATGTGCTGTTCGGGATCGGCATTGCCGAGTCCCTCCTCCCACATCATCTCTTCCGCGTAGTGCGCCCACCCTTCCGCATATCCGTAGCCCACCCACAGGGCGGCAATCCTGGAAGGGTTGCGATTGGCGTGCAGGAACTGCAAAAAGTGTCCGGGCCACACCTCATGGACGCTGGTGTACAGCAGATCGTCTTTGCCGGGAATGTAGGCCGCCTGCTCCTGCTTCGACCAGTGCGGGTCGGGCGGTGCGATGTTGTAGGTGGAAGCCACCCCCTGGTCGTAGGGTCCGGGCACGTTGATGTAGGCGGAGTTGCCGCGATTGTAGGGCGGCGCTTCGGCCACCAGCGCCTCCTCCGTACCCGGGATCGTCACGATGTCCCGCTGCTGGATGAAGGCCTCGAGCGCAACGAGCTGCCGTCGTGCCGCCTCGACGGGTCCACCCTCGGGCTTGTCACGCTCCATTTTCAGTGCGCAGGCGCGCAGCGATCCCCTCGGGAGATACTGCGCGCACGCGACTTTCAGCGCCGCCAGATTGCGATCCAGGTCGGCCTGGCCGATCTGCAGCAGCTGCGCGAGGGGTGTATCGACCTGCTCGGTCGATAGCAACATGTCGGCGAACAGCGCTCCCCCGAGCGCGTAGTGGTCGGTGGCGCTCTTGCGCTGGGACTGCAGCCACTGCTTCAGACCCTCCATCGCCCGCGCCGCCGCGGTATCGGCCTCCGCCAACTGCTTCTGTGCCTGAGGATCGTGGATCGACTCGAAGACCTTCGGGACGTCCTTGCGATAGAAGGTGGCGAACCCGCCGAAGCCGGCGATCCCCCGCGCCAGCAGGGTCTTCGCCATCGGCATGCGCAGATTGGCGCGGATGTCACCGACCAGCCGTGGAATCTGGCGCGCATAACCGATGTAGGCCTGCATGCGCGTAGCGAGCGGCGCGTAGTCCCGGCTGAGATACACCTCCGGATCGAGGCGATCGATGTACCACGCGGGATTCACAAACGGCGCCTTCGCATGGTCGAGCCAGAACAACTGGCTCGTGGTGACGCTGATGACGTATTGGCGCTCGAAGCGCTGGCTCGGTGTGAGCGGGGCGGGGTCGAAATCCTGAGCCTGCCGGCGCGCCCTCTCCAGACGGGTCACCTCCCTCGCGATACCGGCCGCGCTCCAGTCAGGCATCTGGCCGTCAAACTCATGCCGTCCCGACTGGGACGCGAAGAAGGGCTGCGCCTTGAAGCTGTCCTCGATGAAGCGGGCGGCGAAGGCTTTCCATGCGGCCTGCGCTTCATCCTGTGGATGGGTCTGCGGCGCAGGCACCGTTGCGGGCGCCGGTCGCTCGCGAGTGCACGCGGACAGCACGGCCACGAGCGCCACACACGCGGCCAGATTTCCTCGGGTCATCGAGATCCCTTCTGGTGCAGCCGCCTAGGCCAACATGGACGAAGAATCAGGATAGAGGCGGCCCAGCGCCGACCGTCCTGCCGCGCGCACGATGGACAGCACTGCAGCAGCACATTCCTCTGCGGCGCCCGTGCGCGACAGCACCCATGCCGCCTCGATCTGCTTAGCTCTCTCGCTCAAAGTCTCTTCCACTGCCGTCAGCCAGTGTGCCGGCGCGGCGCCGGCGACGAAGTCGCCACGCCCGCGTCCGAAATGCGCGACCGCCAGATACCGCATCAGCGCGGCGACCAGACGCCCCGATAGAAACTCGGTTGACCAGCGAACGGTTCCCGCTTCCGAGCCGCGCGCAAGGTTGTAGGCTTTTGCAAGACCGCGCGCACCGAAGGCGCCGAGCACGCCGCCGATCATTGCGCCCGCGCCGAACGTCAATCCCCCCGCTCCGAGATCGGCCGCCAACCCACCAAGCGCGCCGGAAACCAGACCACCGAGGACGCTCGCCGTGTCGGCATCGGCCGGACGCTGCACCAGGAACTCGCGACCCATTCGCTGCAGGACCTCCTCTGTCGCCTTGCCGGAGAGTCCGTGCAGACGCACCAACTCCTCGGTTGCCGTGCGCACTTGACGATCCAGGCGCGTGGCAAGCGCAGTCTCCGCTCGCTCGACCTCGGGGCTGTTTCCGGGTGCTGCACCCGTGAGCACATTCGTCGCAGCGCCCAGCCAGGCTCGAGCCTTGCCTTGCGGCTCGGCAATCCGCTCGATGTCGAGGGCGAGCGCCACGACCTGTCGAGCAAGCACCTGCATCGACTGCTCGAAAACGGCAAGGTTGCGCTGCTGCCACGCGTCGCGGATGCGCGCGAAGGCTGCCTCCTTCGGTTCCGCCAGAGCGCGCTGCACGTGTTCGAGCAGCGTGCCCTCCTGCACCCAACAGCGTGCGAACGCGTCAAACGGCAGAACCCCCCTGACACACGGGTACTTCGCTACGAGCGCCTCCCACTCCTGAACCTCGGCGCGTGTCTGGGCAGCATCTCGCGGGGCACCGAGCTGGTTGAGCAGAAGGATCACCGGCTTCTCGAGCCACCCGAGAATCTCCATCTCGATGCCAACGTACGCGGCCGCAGACGGGTGCTCGCTCGCGTTGGCCACATACAGCACCACGTCGCTCGCCTCACGCACCGTGCGCATTGCCTGCTGTCCGCACCAGAAGGGGCGGTCGGCGAACCGGTCCCATACCTGCGCAAAAAACCAGCCCAGAGGACGATCGGCCTGCTGCAGTCGTTTCAGCAAGCGGCCGCTGTCGCCGAAGCCTGGGGTATCCCACAGGACCAGAACGTCGCCCGCGGACGTCTCGATCAGCACGTTGCTCTCGGCCACGTCCGTGACGTGAGGGCGATCACCGATTTCCCCGATGTCACGGCGCAAGAGCGTTCGCGCCAGTGTGGTTTTGCCGACGTTCGTGTGAGAGATGAGACTCAGATCGATGCGGGAACTCGCGTTCACGACACGCACGCCTCGGGCGCAGTAGCCGCTCTCACGTTCACGATGCGCCGCCGGACCACAGTGCGGCGCGCGCCTGGTCCCGCGCCTCGGATTCCGAAGGCGCACCTGGCACGATCCTCGCCAAGTCCACGATGCACGCACGCAAGCCGTACCCGGCTACGAACTGCGACCACAATCGACGTCTCTCCTGCAGGCGCTGCTCGAGCTCCGGCCCACCTTGCATGCGCGCCGCATACGGTCCGGTGTCGATGACCACCAACAGTGGGGAGGCGCCGGGCCGGCTCGCACAGACATCGCGCACGGCCGCGATGATCATGCCGTGATTCTCGACCTCGGGCGTCGATGCGACCGTCATGAGCAGAACGACCCAGCCTTGCGATTCGATGCGTCCCTTGGCCAGCTGCCGACGAAACTCGTCTTCCTCGCCGTAGGACACCGGCGTATGTATGGCAACGCTGACCCCTGTGCCGAGCGCCCCACTCAACAGCGTCTGCAAGCCGGTGAGCGACTGCGGACTCGGCTCGTAGGCGAATGGGATGACGCTGGCACTTTCCAGCACGACCCCGCCGGAGGCGCCGACCAACAGGGTCCGGGCATGTCCGAGGAGCGACGCCGGAAGCGGCGCACGGCGCGACAGGCGCCACAGTTTGTAGCGCGACAGGACCGCCAGGATTACCCGCGGAGCCACGATATAAAGCGCCGCAGTCAGCGCGATCAGGTGGATCCAACTGGCGGCCTCCGCGCCTCCCGAGGAGCCCGTCCAGCGTAACGCAGCCAATGCATCGGCAGGAGGCACGCCGATCCCGCTGAGCGCAGCGGCAGGACCATAGAACAACACTGCCAGCGCGTGCACGGCGGATGCCGAGAGGAAGGTGCTCTCCCAGCCTGCCTCGTAGCGGAACACCAGGCCGCGCAGGTACAGGCCGAGGATCAGGCCGACGGCGACGAGGGCGGCAGCGAGATGCATCAGCAGCTTGGCACGCTCCAGCAGCAACGGATGCACGACGGCGGTCCATTCCGAGGTGAAGCGTCGCAGTGCGGTCGCCAACGGAGCGTTGAACCGCGTGGATTGATGCAGCAGTGAATCGACGCGTCGGCCGATCCAGCGCTCGTAGACCCGTCCCGACCAGAAGCTGCCGGCGCCGGACGCGAGACCGCCGGTCCGGCGGCGCCGCATGCGCGCCGCGATCAGCACCGCGTAGACGAACAGATTCCACGCGATCAGCCCGATGAGCGGAAAGCTCAGAATGTTGATGCGATGGCTTCCGTCCAGGGCCGACAGACTCGCTCCGAAGAGTATCGCCACGCCGAGCACGACCCGCCCCAGCCATGTCAGGCCGGCGGCGACGGCCAGCACATGATCCACTGCGGGAGAGCGTGCTCGCACCCGCGCCAGCAGGAACTCGGCGCGGTCGGCGAGGAAGGTCTCTGCGGCACGCGACAACGTCGCGCCGGTCGGGAGCTGCGGAGCTGAGGACTGGGCGCGCACGGCTGTCCGGGTGGCTTCGGCACGGTCCGCGGCGGGAAGCACCTCCCCTTCGCGATCGGATTCCTCGATCGACTGGACCAGCAGAACGGTGCGCAGTGTCTGGATATTCACACGCCCGGAACCACCCGTCCGGCTAGCCGCCGGGCTAGTCCATCCTCTGAGCCTTGACGGCCAGCAACGCGCCCCCGCTGTCCCGCTCGATCCCGATCTCTATCGGCTGGCAGCAGACCTGACAATCCTCGACGTAGCCCGGATCGTTCGTGGTCAGATCGATCCGCGTCTCGAAGCGCTCGCCGCAGTAGGGACACCGCACGGATACGAACTCCTCGGGCATGAGGCGTCCCCCTGGTGGGGCGCCAGGCTCATAGACGGGCTCGAGGCCGTACAACTCATCGATGCTGCGCGCGTCGACGCTCGCAATCCGGTCCTTCAAGGCCCGCAGCGGGGATGCCGCACGTTGGGTTTTTCGCTTGTGCACACCGTGCATTCTACGCGAGGCGCGCGGCGAGCATATGGTCGGGCAACTATAAGGTTACAGCCGGTAGGCGCGCTTGGGGAGGCGATATGCCAGGTCGGAAGCCACTTCCGCTGCCTCGTCCACGTCGAGGCGATGCTCGGCGACCAGCCGAGCCAGGAACGCGCAATCTACGCGGCGCGCAACATCGTGCCGCGCCGGGATCGACAGGAAGGCGCGGGTGTCATCGTTGAATCCGACGGTGTTGTAGAAGCCGGCCGTTTCCGTCGTGTGCTCACGGAACCGCAGCATTCCTTCAGGACTGTCGTGAAACCACCAGGCCGGCCCCAGCTTCAGGCACGGATAGTGGCCCGCGAGCGGCGCCAGCTCGCGGCTGTAGGCCGTCTCGTCCAGAGTGAACAGGATCAGCGCGAGGCGCCGGTCGTTGCCGAAGCGATCCAGCAGCGGCTTCAGTGCGTGCACGTACTCCGTAGCGCAGGGGATATCGCCGCCTTTGTCGCGGCCGTACTCATCGAACAGGCCACGGTTGTGATTGCGGAAGGCGCCGGGATGAATCTGCATGACGAGGCCGTCATCGAGGCTCATCTGCGCCATCTCAAAGAGCATCTGCGCACGGAACAGCTCCGCTTCCTCCGCGCTCGCCTGACCTGCGATCACGCGGCCGAACAGTCGCTGGCAGGCCTTGGAATCCAGGTCGGCCGTGCGCGCGGTCGGATGCCCGTGGTCCGTGGCAGTGGCGCCGGCTTTGGCAAACACGGCGCGCCGCACGCGGTGCGCCCGCAAGTAGCCTGCCCACGAGAACACATCCTCGCCCGTCAACACTCCGAACTCCGCAAGAGCGGCACCGAAGTGCTCGTGCTCCGGATCGACTACGGCGTCGGGACGATAGGTGGTGATGATCCGCCCTGGCCAGCCGCTCGCGCGGATCTGCCGGTGCGACTCCAGAGGGTCCAGGGGCGACTCGGTGGTTGCCAACACCTCGATGTTGAATCGCTCGAACAGCGCCCGCGGCCGAAACGCGTCCGTGCGCAGCGCTGCGCCGATCGCATCGAAGTAGGCATCGGCGCTGGCGGCATCCAGCACCACCTCGAGGCCGAACACCTCCTTGAAAACGTGATTGAGCCAGAGCGCGGACGGAGTTCCCCGGAACAGATAGAAATGGCTGGCGAACAACCGCCAGGCCTCCCGAGGATCGGCGCTGGAGGGCCCGCGGCGGGCAGCTACGCCGAGCCGCGCCAGGTCGATGCCCTGGCTGTAGAGCATGCGGAACAGGTAGTGATCGGGGGCGAGCAGCAACTCGGTCGCGTTGCCGAACGGCTCGTTGCGCGCGAACCATTCCGGGTCGGTGTGTCCGTGGGGACTGAGGATCGGAAGCGATCGCACGCTTGCGTACAACTCGCGAGCGATCGCGCGCACGTTCGGATCCAGGGGAAACAGGCGGTCGGGGTGCAGAACGAGACGCTTCGACATGGGGGCATGATACCCTGGCCTGTGCCGGACATGGTAACCGGTGTCACTGCGTTGCGTGGCTCAAGCTCTTCGCCCGAAGGTTTACCACGGCCAGGGCGAAGGGTTACTTCGGCGGCTGGGTGGACTCCCGCACGACCAGGTGCGGGGCCACGCGGACGGCGGTACTGCCTTCGCTCTGCTCCGATCCCTTGGGCGCGATCAACATGGCCGCGGCGAGCCGGCCCATTTCCCGGATCGGCAGCCGCATGGTCGTCAGCGCCGGGGTGAGGCGCGAGGCCATCGGAGTGTCGTCGAAGCCGATGACGGACAGCTCGTCGGGGATCGCGATGTGCATCCGGTAGGCCGCCTTGTACACCCCGGCCGCCATCTCATCGTTGCTGGCAAAAATCGCCGTGGGACGCGGGCGTTGCGCCAGCAGAGCCTCCGCGCAGGCGACTCCCGACTCGAACGTGTAGGCGCCCTCCACGATCATTTCCGGCGGCACCGACACGCCGCGCTTCTCGAGCGCGCCGATGAAGCCGCTTTGCCGCTCGTGCGCGGAGCGATTCGGCTGGGGTCCTGCGATGAACCCGATGCGCCGGTGGCCCAGGGCCTCCAGATAGTTCGCCGCCTCCGCGGTCGCCTCGCGATCGTTGGAGACGATCATCTTGGAAGTGTTGTCGATGCGGACGGAGGCGAGTCGCACGCATTGGCAATCGACTTCCTCCAGGGCGCGCGCCAGCGCCTGGTCCTCCGACACCGGCGGAAGGAGAATCACTCCATGCAGCTTCTGGCGTTCGACGAACCGTCGCACGCCCGGCACGAAGTCCTCGCTGAAGCGGTCGCACGGATGAACGACGAGCTCGAAGCCCGACCCGCGCAGCGCATCCAGCGCCCCATCCTGGCTGTGCACGATGTAGGCCGCATTCGGGTTGTCATACACCAGCCCGATGAGAAAAGACCTGCGGAACGCCAGTCCGCGCGCTTGCGGATCAGGCGCGTAGCCGATCCGTTGGATGACGGCGTCGATCTTGGCGCGCGTCTCGTCTCTGACGAACGGCGACTGATTGATCACCCTCGAGACGGTCTTCTTCGAGACATTCGCCAGGCGCGCAATGTCGTTGATGGTGGCGCGCCTTCCCTCGGGCATTTCCATGCTCGCGTGATGCGGGTGAGGCGCGGTCCCCGCGGACGCGCCGCGTGCATCGCTACGCACGGCTCCCGGGCCAGCCTCTCCTCGCTTGCCGCTCGGAACGTCCCCTCGTGCGCCGCCCTTTGCAGGGCTGGCCGATTTGGCCTTCGGCATAGTCGCCGCGCTCCGGCTTTGTTCGTTATGGCCGCAGTCTACGAGATCGGGGGCTCTGGACAAAAGGCCGCGGCCCCTCTTAAATGACACCGGTTTCTACCGCCCATCCGCTGATGTGACATACCCTCTCTCGCAATCCGTTCTGGCCGGCCTCGCCCCGCAGGTGCAGCGTCCTCGCTACGACCGTCGCAGCCTCGCCACGGGCATCGTGCACTTCGGACCCGGCGCATTCCATCGCGCGCACCAGGCATGGTTCGTTGAAAATCTGCTCGCTCATGACCCGCAATGGGGAATCAGCGCGGTCTCTTTGCGCAGCACCGATGTCCGCGACGCTCTGGCCCCCCAGGACGGTCTGTATACCCTGGTAACGCTCGATGCCGAGATTTCCTACCAGGTCATCGGCGCTTTGCGCGAGATCCTGGTCGCACCGGAGGATCCCCAACAGGTCCTGCAGCGGCTGAGCGCACCCTCGACGCGTGTCGTGACCATCACGGTCACCGAGAAGGGCTACTGCCTTGCGCCTGACGGCGGCCTGGACGTCACCCATCCGGACATCGTGCGCGACTTGCGTGACCCTCGAGCGCCCGCCAGCCTCATCGGTTATCTCGTCGAAGCGTTGGACCGCAGACGGCGCGCCGGAAGCGACGCGCCGACGATCATCAGCTGCGACAATCTCGTCGACAACGGCACGCGGTTGGGGCGCGCCGTCGTGCAGTTGGCACAGCTGCGCGACTCGGGGCTCGCGCGTTGGATAGAGGATCACGCGCAGTTTCCCCGCACCATGGTGGACAGCATCACGCCCGCGACCACGGATGCCCTGCGAGAGCGAGTGTCCTCGACAGCAGGCTTCACGGACCGCTGGCCGGTGCAGCGCGAGCGTTTCGTGCAATGGGTCATGGAAGATCGCTTGCACCGGCACGGTCCCGACTGGCAGGCCGCGGGTGTTACCGTAACGAACGACGTCTCCGCCTACGAAAGCGCGAAGCTGCGTCTGCTCAACGGCGCTCACTCGACACTCGCGTACGTCGGCCTGCTGATGGGCTACGAGAGCGTTTCGGAGGCGATGAAGGATGCGCAGCTCGCGCGATTTGTGGCGAGCCTGATGCGGGAAGACATTCGGCCGAGCCTCGTTGCGCCTCGCGGCCTCGACCTTCAACGGTACATCTTGGCTGTGCTCGAGCGCTTTTGTAACCCCGCCTTACACCATGCGCTCGCACAGATCGCGTGGGACGGCTCTCAAAAACTGCCCTTCCGCCTGTTTCCAACCATCGCCGCGGCGCTGGCAGCTTCACGGCCGATCGGCAGGCTGTGCGTTCCGGTCGCCGCCTGGATGCACTTCATCCGCCGCAAAGCGCTCGCAGGGGAGCCCGTGACGGACCCGCTCGCCGGGCAGCTCCTGGACATCGGCCAGGCATGCGAGCGCCGCGCTGTCACCGACGTGCCCGCGTTCCTCGAGCTCGACTCGGTGTTTCCACCGGCTCTCACCGCCGACGCCCGCTTTGTATCCGCGGTGAGCCGTGCCTATGATGACCTTGCGGCCGAGCCTCCGGAGTGGAGTCGAGTGCTGCGCTGACAGGTGCCGAATGGGAGCCGATCATAAGACATTGCCTGGGGTGGCGTGCTACGGCGAGGTCCTGCTGCGGCTGACGGCGCCGCAACACGGGACGCTGTTGCAGCAACCTTCGCTGGACGTCAACGTGGGCGGCGCGGAGGCCAACGTCGCAGTCTCCCTGACACACTTCGGACATCCTGCCTCCCTCGTGACCGTGCTGCCCGACAACGCATTGGGGCACGCCGCGTTGGGCGAATTTCGCCGTCACGGGGTGCATACGGAAGCCGTCCAATTCCGCGCCGGCCGCATGGGCCTGTATTTCCTGACCGCCGGCGCGGGACATCGACCCTCGGAAGTCCTGTACGACCGCGCCGAGTCGGCGTTCGCACTGGCACCTGCCGATCTCATCGACTGGGATCTGGCACTCGCCAACTACAGCTGGCTGCATCTCTCGGGCATTACACCGGCAGTGAGCCCACCAGCGGCCGAAGCGGCGCTGCGGGCGGTTCGCGCCGCGCGTGCACGCGGGGTGTCGGTCTCCTTCGACTGCAACTATCGGGCGAAGCTGTGGGAGCGCTGGCACGGAAGCGCCCGGGCGATCCTGGGCGAGCTGGTGAACGAGGCCGACCTGTTGTTCGCCGAGCAGCGCGACATCGCCCTCATTCTCGGCCATGACTATGATCAGGTGCCGGCGGAACAGCGCTTTCGCACCGCGGCCACGCACGCGCTCGAAGCGTTCCCCCGCCTGCAGCGAATCGCCACCACCGTCAGGGTGCAACGCAACGTCGACGATCACGACCTCGCGGCGGTGATCTGCAGCCGTGCGGGCCTGTGGACGACGCGTCGCTATTCGCTCGGACAGATCGTCGACCGCATCGGGAGTGGCGACGCCTTTGCAGCCGGTGTGCTGCATGCCGTACTGGCGGGCTGCGACGACCAGGCGGCGGTGGATTTCGGGCTGGCTGCGGCCTGTCTGAAGCACTCGATTCCGGGCGACTTCAACCGCATCGGCGTCGCCGACGTGCATCATCTGCTGCAAGATACCGGCTTTACCGTGAGGCGCTGAAGTTGACTGCCCCAGACCCGAGTCGCGCCCAGATCATCGAGCGACTGCTGCAGCTCTCGCCGGTCATGCCGGTCGTGACTCTGCAGGATGCAGCTGTGGCCGCCGATCTCGCGCGTGCACTCGTGCGCGGAGGAATCCGCGTCATCGAAGTCACGCTGCGTACGCCCGCGGGCCTGCGAGCTATCGAGCGCATCGCAGCGGAAGTCCCCGAGATCAGTGTCGGCGCGGGCACAGTCCTGTCGATAGCGGATCTGTACTCTGCTGCCAGCGCAGGGGCGGCCTTCGCGATTTCTCCGGGGGCCACTCCGACATTGCTGGCCGGTGCGGGGGCTGGACCTCTCCCCTACATTCCCGCAGTCGCTACCGCCTCGGAGCTCATGGCGGGAGTCGGCGCGGGCTATCGCTTCTTCAAGTTCTTTCCGGCCACCGCGGCAGGAGGCATCCCCATGCTGAAAGCCCTGGGGGCACCTTTTCCGGAGGTACGCTTTTGCCCCACGGGGGGCATCACGCAAGAGACGGCCCGTTCATTCCTGGAGCTGCCGAACGTGCTGTGCGTGGGCGGATCGTGGCTCGCACCGCCGCAAGCGCTGCAGTCGCGCGACTGGAGCCGGATCGAATCGCTCGCCGCCAAGGCCGCCGCGAGCCGCAACGAGGTACAGACCGTTATTCGATAGTCGGCAGAGAGCGCGGCGCTTCCGTGCTCGTCGGATCGTAGACGCGCGTCAACGCGACTCTCGGGACGCTGCTGCCGCTGAGGCGGATCTTGACGATGAGCTGCCGCCCATTTTTGTTGGAGAGTGAAAAGGTCTCGGTCATCTGCATGCCCAGCTGCGAGCGGACGTCGACGACGAAATCCTTTCCGTGCCAGCCTGCACTCTGGTCGCCGACCCCTTCGGGTACCGACACGACGCTTTTCTCCCCGGGAGTAAAGCTGTGCGTGGAAGTTCCATAGTCGACGATGAAAGCATCGGGCCGTTGCTTGATGGCCAGCACCTCATTGCGCAGCACGTCGGAGTTGGGAATCAGTGTGAGCAACGTCGGCTGCTGCGGTCCGTCCTCTTCCTCAGGAAACACGTCGCCTGGATTCTGACCGGACTGCTGACCGCGCCGCCGCCTTCCCGTGACTTGCTGGGATTGCTGCGCGTAGCCGCGTCGGGGCCGAAACTTCTCGAGAGCCTTTCGCAGGTCGTCGCTGGCTGCAACGTTCAATCGCCACGTACCGGCGAAGTCGACTCCCGGCGGAGCCGTCTGCTCGTAGCTACCCACGGACGAGCAGCCGAGGCAAAAGAATATCGCCGCCACCGCGAAGAGCGACACGCGAGCCCGTGCCAAAGTAGGCCCGCGGTAGTCGCTCTTGCACGCTCGCGGCTCAGGACAGGCACGTGTCAGCGACACTGGATCGTTAAACATCATTCGGCCGCGGCAGTAACGGTGCTCACATCGTAACCGGTTCTGCGGCTCAGATCCTGATTCGCTGCCAGGCCCGCGACCGCCAGCGGATGAACAGCACCGAGCCGAGGAGGACGATATAGATGTTGAGCGCCACCCATCCCCCCACCGACCCCCAGCCCAGTTGGGGGAGGAACCCGAACCACCCCTGGCCGGGCGCAAACGTGAAGGAGTGGGCCAGGGGCACGAAGACCAGCCACGACAGGGGCAATACGAGCGCGGCGGGCACCTTCACATCGCCCGCGCCGCGCAGGGTCATGGTGCTGGCGATATTCAGGCCGTCGAAGAACTGATAGGGAGCGGCGAGCCAGAGAAGCCGGGAGCCGAGCCCGACCGCTGCCGCCGCGTCGGCGTCCGCCGATTCTGTAAAGAACGGCAGGATCCAAGGCCCGCCCAGCGCGAGCAGGATGCCGACGCCACCCATGTAGAGCCCGGAAAGAAGGATTACGCGCGAGCCTACGCGCATGGCCCAACCGCGGTCGCCCGCACCGATCGACTGGCCCACGAGCGTGGTGCCCGCGCATGCGATTCCATAGCCTCCCATGTACGCGACCGACGTCAGCACGATAACGATTTGAGAGGCCGCTCCGCCGGCAGTTCCAAGCCGGACCTGCATCATCTGGAACAGGGAGAAGCCGAGGATGTCCGCCGCGGGCATCACGCCGATCGGGAAACCGATCCGCAGCAGCTCCCAGAGCCGCCGCCAGTGCGGTTTCCAGGTCAGGCGGGATTGGTAGCGGCTGCGATAGGGTTCGCGCCAGAACACCGCCAGGGCGATGACGAGCCCCAGCGCCTGCGCCACGGTCGTCGCCCAACCCGAGCCCGCGATACCCCACCCCAGATTGAAGATGAACACCTGGTTGAGAAGGACGTTGGCGGCGGTGGTGACTACGGTGATCACCAGTGTGACCCGGGGAAGGCCGATGCCATTGAAGAATCCGAACGTTGCCCAGACCGCGGCGCCGAATGTTGCGCCCGCCACACGTGGCCACCAGAACTGGGAGGCGAGCTGCTGGATCCCCGGCTCGAACCCGAACGGCGCCAGGATCAGACCGCTCGCGGCGCCCACCAGCACGAACAGCGGCGCGACGCACAGCGATGCCCACATGGAGGTCCACAGGGCCTGGCCGGCGCGACAGTAGCGCCGTGAGCCGTACGCCTGCGCAACGATCGGCTGGACTGCCTGCCCGGCCCCGCCCAGCACCATCACCACCGCCCAACAGAGCCACTGCACGGCGCCGACCGCGGCAATCGCCTGCGTGGAGATGCGACCGATGAACCACACGTCAGTGAGATTCAGGACGATCTGCACGGCGCTGTTCGCCATCAGGGGTAACGCGAGCGCCAGCACTGCCCGTTGGTCAACGTGCGCGCGGCCAGTCGCGTCAATCCGTTGAGCCGGCAGCGTCTGCGCGCTGGTTGACTGAGTCGGCGTGTCCACGATGGGAAGTGAATCGCGCGGAGGGCAGCAGATTCTCTCACATTGTGCTTTACGTCGAGCACTGGAGGCGGCACCTTACGGGCATGGCCAGAACGACCCGTACCCCCGCCCCGAAGAAGGCTGCAAAGAAAGGCCGCGGTAAGCTCGCGCCCGGCAGTAAAGCTCGCGGACTCGATGCAACGGAAGTCGCGCTTGCGCTCGACAGCCCCGATGTCGCAGCGGTGACCGAGCTGGTCCGCAGCGCCGGCGGTGCGCCGATCGGCGCCTACCGCGACCCCCTGGGCGGCCGCGCGCTGCTGGTTGCCTCACTCCCGTTGAGCGCGGTGCAGCCAACTCCGTTTCAGCGCGACTTGTCGCCGACACACGCCAAGCGTCTGGCGCAGAAGATCGAGGAGACCGCAGCGTTCCTGGATCCGTTGATCGTGGTCCGGGGCGAAGACGGCAAGCTCTGGACGCCCAACGGCAGACATCGGCTGGCCGCCGCCAAGGTCCTGGGGCTGCGCCAGATCACGGCGCTGATCTCCCCGGACGACACGCTCGCGTATCGCATCCTCGCGCTCAATACCGAGAAGGCGCACAACCTGCGCGATCGCAGCCTGGAAGTCATCCGCATGGCTCGCAGCCTCGCCGAGCGTCACAGCCAGGCCCGCGAATCGCAGTTCAGCGCGGAATTCGAAGCGCCCGAGCTGCTGACACTCGGTATCGTCTATGAGAAGTCGTCCCGCTTCGCGGGAGGGGCCTACAGCGCGTTCCTGAAGAAGGTCGATCGCTTCGGCGATCGCGCGCTGCCGGCATCTCTGCGTGAGCGCGAAGGATTCGCGGCGCGCTTGCTGGAGATCGATGCGCAGGTGAAGCGCCTCATCGCCAGCTTGCAGGCCAAGGGCTTCAAATCACCCTACCTGCGCAACTATGTGGTCGCGCGAATCAACCCGGTGCGATTTCACAAAGTGAAGAAGGGCGACAGCAAGCCGCCGATGCCGCTCGCCCAGGCACTCACACGCATGGCCGCCGCGGCAAAGTCGTTCAATGTCGGGTCAGTGTCGAACGCCGAGCTCGCGTGGGTCGCTGTCGGCGCGGGCGAGTAGCCCTCAGTCAGCCCGCACCGGCGCAGTCGACTCCCGCACGATCAGCCTGTGCGCCAGCCGCGAAGTCCGGGCACCCTCGCCATTCTTCAAGGCCTGCAACAGCAAGTCGGTGGCCGACCAGGCCATGTCGTAACTGGGCTGATGCACGGTCGTGAGCCGTGGCCAGGTGATCCGCGCGATGTAGGTGTCGTCGTACCCGGCCACCGACAGCTGGCTCGGCACCTGCAGGCCGAGCTCATGCGCCGCCATGAGCACGCCGGCTGCCATATCGTCGTTGGAAGCGAACACAGCCGTGGGTCGCTTCGGGAGAGCGAGCAGCTCGCGCCCCGCACCCAGGCCCGACTCGAACACGAAGTGCCCCTGCTTGACGTAGGCGGGCTCGTACAGAATCCGATGCGCCTGCAGCGCCGCCCGGTAGCCGTCCAGGCGCAACGCGCTCGCGTGGTGAGTCGGATGGCCGGTGATGAAGCCGATGCGGGTATGCCCCAGCTCGATGAGGTGCTCCGTCATCTCGCGCGCAGCGCCCTCGTCATCCATGTCGACTGAGGGCGAGCGGTGATCGATGGCGCTGGGAGAAATGCGTACGAACGGCAGCTTGCGCCGGTCGAGCGCGCGAATGAGATCGATCGATTGCGACAACGGCGCCGGCACGACCAGCCCGTCGACATGGGTCTGGTCCACCAGGCCGATCACATCCCGTATCAACTCCGCATCGCGGCCGCTGCATTGGTGCACGAACAGCCGGAACTTCTCCTGGCGACAGCGCGCCATCGCCCCGTGTTGGATGTCGACGATGTAGTTGGCGCTCGGATTCTCGTAGACGAGCCCGATCAGGTACGAACGCCGGCCAGCGAGGCTGCGCGCCGACAGGCTCGGGAAGTAGTGCAACGCTTCGACCGCGGCGAGCACCCGTGCGCGAGTCTCTTCGCGGACGTTCGGCTCGTCGTTCAGAACGCGCGAGACCGTCTTGATCGCAACGCCGGCGGCCTTGGCTACGTCGTCGATGGTCTTGCGGGTCATGACCGCGCACCCGGGGAGTGCATCAGATCCGTCTCAGTGAGGACAATCGAGTAACCCATCCGTTCCGCTTTCCAGGTGGATCGCCGCGACGCTGAGCTCGAGCTGGCCCGTCGTGGCGATGGAGAAGGGCGCGCTGATCCGGCTCAGGTCGGCGCCATTGCGCGCGAAGCAGGCCAGCGGGATTTTCAGGTGACGCCACTGTCCGGTGGGCGAGCTGCCGAGCTGCCCGGTGATCGGCACGGCACCGCGGCACCCTGCTCCGCACTCCATCAGCACCGAGACCTCGGCGCTCGGCGCCTGGTCCACGCGATAGTCGAAGCCGAGGGACAGTTGCCCGTTCGACTCGCGTTGCAGATCGATGGGGGACTTGCCGGCGAGCCCGACGATCGAGGCACCGCCGCCGCTCCATGACAGACGGCGCGCGTCTTCCTGGGCCGCATGATCGGTGGCGGCCAGGCGCACCCGGCCGTCATTGGCCATGCCCACTCCGCCCGGGACCTCCCGAGCCGTACGGGAGTCCGAGCCGGCGGCCGCGGACCAGTGCCAACCGCTTCCGGGTCGGCCGGCGATGAAGAAGGTGCGAGCATCCACCTGTGTCACCGCGGGCGTACCGGGGTCCTCCGGGAGCGCGGCAAGGTTGCCGTCGCTGGCGTAGGTCAACCCGTACCCGTAGGGAAACAGCGCGCCCGCCTGTCCCCGGTTGATTGCCGTCTGCTGCGGGGTCCGCGGCCATGAGAAAGAGAGCTTGCCACGGAAATCGTGCGCCACGTGCCCGTCAGGTGCCGCGAACAACACGTCCGCAACGCCGCCTCCTTCGCTCCCGGGCAGCCACGCCGCCACGAACGCATCCGAAGCGTTGATCTCAGGGTTCACCCACAGCGGCCGGCCGGAGATGAACACGGCAACGACCGGCACTCCGCGTGCCCGGAGGCTGCGTAGCAGCTGCAGATCGCGTTTGTTCCCGGGGCTGTACTCGACTGTGCCGATGTCGCCCTGGAACTCCGCATAGGGATTCTCACCGAACACCACGATCGCCACGTCCGGCTTGCGCTCGAACTCACCCGCGGGACTGAGCTCCACCGTACCGCCCCCGGCGCGCACCACAGCCCGGATGCCGGAGAAAATCGACTCGCCGTGGGGGAATTCCCTGTTGGTAATGCCCGTGCCCTGCCAGGAGATCGTCCAGCCCCCGCACTGCTTCGGAATGTTGTCCGCGCCATCGCCCGCAACCAGCACGTGCGCGTGCGGGCTCAGCGGCAGCAGATGATTATGGTTCTTCAGCAGAACCAGTGACTCACGCACCGCTTGGCGCGCCACCGCGCGGTGCTCCGGGGAGCCCAGCAGCTCGAAATGCCCCGCCAGCGGACGCGATGAAGGCGTGCCCTCCTCAAACAAATGCGCGCGCAGCTTCACCCGCAGGACCCGCCGCACGGCATCCTCGAGGCGCGCAGCCGGAATCTCTCCCGACTTCACCTGGGCGAGCGTGTTGCCGAACAGGGGCTTCCAGCTGTCAGGAGCCATCAGCACGTCGATACCGGCGTTGATGGCCGCCGCACAACTGAAGTTGGTGCACCCAGGCACTTGTCCGTGCGCGTTCCAGTCCCCGATCACCAACCCGTCGAGCTGCATTCGTCCCTTGAGCACGTCCGTCAGCAGCCCGCGGTTGCCGCTCAGCTTGACGCCCTGCCAGCTGGAGAAGGAGACCATCACCGCCTGGGCGCCCGCCGCGAGCGCCGCGGGATATCCGGCTGCATGAATGTCGCGCAGCTCGGCCTCGCTGGAGCGATTGTCCCCCTGGTCGCGCCCTCCGGTACCCCCATCCCCCACAAAGTGCTTGGGCGTGGCGATCACATGGGAGGCATCCAGAAACTGCGCGGTCCCCACGGCACCCTGCAGGCCGGTCACCATCGCACCGGCGTAGTCGCGCACGATCTCGGGATCCTCGGAATAGCTCTCGTAGGTGCGCCCCCAACGATCGTCCCTCACCACCGCCAGCGTCGGTCCGAAGGACCAGTCCTGCCCGGTCACGCGGACCTCGACGGCGGTGACCTCGCCGATGCGCCGGATGAGCTCGGGGTCGTGTGCGGCCCCCAGGCCGATGTTATGGGGAAAGATCGTGGCGCCGATTATGTTGTTATGCCCATGCACGGCATCCGTCCCCCACAGCGTCGGGATGGGGTGCTTGCCGTGCGCAGGGTCGATCGAGGCCGCATAGAACCTGTCCGCCGCGGCCAACCACTCACTTGCCGGAGCGAGATCGTCGTTGGCGGGGCCGGAGTTGCCGCCGTTCAGGATCGACCCGAGGGGAAAGTGGCGCAAATCATCCACCGTGATGCTGTCGATGTCCGCCTGGATCAGCTGGCCGACCTTCTGCTCGACCGTCATACCGGCCAGCAGGGCGTCGATCCGAGCTTCCAGGGCCGGATCCGATGCAAGGGCGCGCGGCACCCGGGGCCACAGATCGGGGTGCACCGTGCCGGGAATATCCGCAGCACCGCCGGAGTCTGCCGAGCAGGCCAGCAACGCAACCGCGAGGAACGACGCGCTCTTGAGCCAGACGATTGTTTTTCGCATGAGCCAGCCGTGCCCCCCGCGCCAATGACGAAGCATCACATCTGATGACAGCGCTGTCAACGTAAGGAAAAGGTCCGATGCACATGTTCGAGCCCCACACCCCCTCACGTAACCTCGAAGCATCCGCGGTTGCGGGTAAGCGCCCCACGGATGCACCCACGGCATTTGGCGACCTGCCGGACCTGCTGCTCGTGGAGCGGGCGCGGGGTCGGGACGCGCGCGCGTGCGACGCTCTCATGCGCCGCTACAACCGACGGCTGTTCCGCATCGCCCGTAGCATCCTACGGGATCCCGCCGTGGCCGAAGACGCGGTGCAGGAAGCCCATCTGCGGGCGTTCGGCAATCTGGATCGTTACGAGCCCACGGGCAAGTTCGGCGCCTGGCTCGCGCGACTGGCGTTCAACGAGGCGCTGATGATCCGTCGGCGCGTGCGCCCGGATGCCACCGCTGCAGATCGGCTCGATTCGTCGGCCCTGCAGCAGGCCGCGGCTGCCCTGACTTCACAGTCGGGCGAGCAGCCCGATGCGGCACAGGTCCGGCAGCTGCTCGAGCACGCAGTCGACTGTCTTCCCGAAGTGTTCCGCACGGTGTTCGTGCTGCGCGTCGTGGAACAGTTGAGTGGGGTCGAGACCGCCGCTTGTCTGGGGTTGAACGAGACGACTGTGCGCACTCGGCTGTTCCGTGCGCAACAACGCTTGCGCGCAGATCTCGCGCGACGGTTGCGCGAGGAGCGCACAGACGTGTTCGAGTTTGACCAGGCCCGCTGCGAGCGGATCGTGACCCGCGTGCTCGAGCGCATGGGTACAACGCTGAGTCGGACCGATCAGAAGTAACGTTTCCCCTCTCCCCGGGGGCGCGCTATCACGCGCGTCCCTTTCGCCCCTTTCCTTAGTACTCCAGAGCGATGCAAGCGCGCGCTTGACGGTCGCGGCGCGTCGCGGGCACCGTGACCCCCCCAATCCCATGGAAGGCAGATTTAGCGGCGCGGGCACTCAAGCGTGGGCAGCGGGTGGGGCTGGGCGGCTTTTTGCGAAGCGCGCTCAAGGTTCCGTTGCAGCGCGCCCGCGCTGCCTTCCCCTCTGGCGGAGCAGGCTCGCTCCGGCGCTTGACGCTCCTGGCGGTCGCGACCAAAGTGCCCTC
>Ga0207707_10000304_pt1 | contig 51680 bp, 44 predicted proteins | sample KBSC83BmetaG_FD_184336 | JGI IMG/M metagenome (GOLD analysis project Ga0207707, IMG submission 184336) | Corn rhizosphere microbial communities from Kellogg Biological Station, Michigan, USA - KBS C8-3B metaG (SPAdes) (version 2) | ecosystem: Host-associated > Plants > Roots > Rhizosphere ... | reverse complement strand
CGCGAAGTGCGCCAGTGGCTGGGATCCCGCCGCCCGCAGGCTGCCCCCGACCGCGAGATCGGTGACCACCGCGACCTCGCGCCCGGACGTCACGAGGCCGCGCAACGTCACGTAGCCCGCATCGGGCAGGTCCGCGGCCAGCAACCGCTCGGCCGCGCGGCGGGCGACCGCCGGCCGGAGCCGCCGGAGCACCCGCGCGGCGCCGGTCGGCGTCTCGACGGCCGACCACGCCTCACCCGCGGGGCCGACACCGAGCAGCCGGTCGAGCCCGTAGCCGGGGAACTCAGGCGACGTCATGAGGGCGATGCAACCAGCGACGGCCGACGGTCGGCGTTCGCTGTCCACAGGCCGTCCGGCGGGCAGGGCATGATGGCCGGCGTGCGGACGCTGAGCCAGCAGGAGCAGGACATCGTCGACGTCGTCACGGAGTTCGTCGACCGGCAGGTGAAGCCGGTCGCCCGTGACCTGGAGCATGCCAACACCTATCCGGACAAGTTGATCGCCACCATGCGCGATCTCGGAATCTTCGCGTTGGTGATCCCGCCGGACTACGGCGGCATCGGCGTGTCGACCCCGTGCTTCGCGGCGGTGACCGAGGAGCTCGCGCGCGGCTGGATGACCCTCGCCGGTGCCATGGGCGGGCACTCCGTCGTCGCGACCATGCTGCGGCTGTTCGGCACCGAGGAGCAACGACGGCGCTACCTGCCGCGGATGGCGACCGGTGAGATCCGCGCCGCGATGGCCCTCACCGAGCCGGGCGGCGGGTCGGACCTGCAGGCGATGCGCACTCGCGCGATCCGGCAGGCGGACGGCGACTACCTCGTCAACGGTACGAAGATGTGGATCACCAACGCCCGCACGGCCGGGCTGATCGCGCTGCTCTGCAAGACGAATCCCGATGCCAGCCCGTCGCACCGTGGCGTGAGCATCCTGCTGATGGAACCGGCGTACGGCTACGAGGTCTCCCGCGACCTGCCGAAGCTCGGCTACAAGGGCGTCGAGACCTGCGAGCTGGCATTCGACGACGTGCACGCCCCCGGTGACGCGCTGCTCGGCGGCGAGGAGGGGCAGGGCTTCGCACAGTTCATGAAGGGTCTCGAGCTCGGCCGGATCCAGGTCGCCTCCCGCGGGGTCGGCGTCGCCCAGGCCGCGCTCGACGACGCGCTCGCCTATGCCCAGCAGCGGGAGAGCTTCGGCGTGCCGATCTGGGAGCACCAGGCGGTCGGCCACCAGCTCGCGGAGATGGCGACGAAGACCGAGGCCGCGCGCCAGCTGGTGCTGCACGCCGCGCAGGTCTTCGACACCGGGGCCCGCGCCGACCTCGAGGCCGGCATGGCCAAGCTGTTCGCCTCGGAGATCTGCATGCAGGTGACCCTCGACGCGATGCGGGTGCACGGTGCGGCGGGTTACTCGACCGAGGTCGACATCGAACGCTACTTCCGCGACGCCCCGCTGATGATCGTCGGCGAGGGCACCAACGAGATCCAGCGCAACGTCATCGTGCGCCAGCTGATCGCCCGCGCGCAGCGAGGCGGCTGACGCTCCGCGGCGTAGCCTCGAACCATGGCCGGCATCGCGTTCGTGCACCCGGGACGGGTGCCCTACCTTGACGCCTGGCAGCAGCAGCAGGAGCTGCACGCCCGACGGGCCGCCGGCGACGTCGGCGACAGCGTGCTGCTGCTGGAGCACGATCCGGTCTACACCGCGGGCCGGCGCACGTCGGCCTTCGAGCGACCCGCCGGCGACCCCGGTGCACCGGTCGTCGACGTCGACCGCGGCGGCAAGATCACCTGGCACGGCCCCGGGCAGCTGACCGGCTACCCGATCGTCGCGCTGCCCGAACCGCTCGACGTCGTGTCCTACGTCCGCCGCCTGGAGACCGCGCTCATCGGCACCTGCGCGGATCTCGGCCTCGCCACGGTCCGGGTCCCCGGCCGCAGCGGCGTCTGGGTGCCGGCCGACGGGAACGGCCCCGACCGCAAGGTCGCCGCGATCGGCGTGCGGGTCGCCCGCGGCGTGACGATGCACGGATTCGCGCTCAACTGCGACTGCGACCTCACGTGGTTCGACCGCATCGTGCCGTGCGGCATCACCGACGCCGGCGTGACCTCGCTCACCCGCGAGCTCGGCCGTCCCGTCACGGTGGCCGACGCGATGCCCGTCGTGGAACGCCACCTGCTCGCCGTCCTGGAGCCCGACCTTGTCGGCTGAGGCACCCGACACCGCGATCGGGCCCGACGGCCGCCGGCTGCTGCGGCTGGAGGTGCGCAACGCCGCCGTACCGATCGAGCGCAAGCCCCCCTGGATCAAGACGCGCGCCCGCATGGGCCCCGAGTTCGCCGCGCTGAAGTCGATGGTCCGCTCCGAGGGCCTGCACACGGTCTGCGAGGAAGCAGGCTGCCCCAACATCTACGAGTGCTGGGAGGACCGGGAGGCGACGTTCCTCATCGGCGGCGAGCAGTGCACCCGGCGCTGCGACTTCTGCCAGATCGCCACCGGCCGCCCCGCACCGCTCGACCGCGACGAGCCGCGCCGCGTCGCGGAGTCCGTGCAGGCGATGGGGCTGCGCTACGCGACCGTCACCGGCGTGACGCGCGACGACCTGCCCGACGGCGGTTCGTGGCTGTACGCCGAAACCGTGCGGCAGATCCATTCGCACGTGCCCGGCTGCGGGGTCGAGGTGCTGATCCCCGACTTCGACGGCATCCCGGAGCAGCTCGCCGAGGTCTTCTCGGCCAAGCCGCAGGTGCTCGCCCACAACGTCGAGACCGTGCCCCGGATCTTCCGCCGGATCCGGCCGGGATTCCGCTACCAGCGCTCGCTCGACGTGCTGACCGCCGCGCGCGCGGCCGGGCTGGTCACGAAGTCAAACCTCATCCTCGGCCTGGGCGAGGAGCGCGCCGAAGTCGTCGAGACCATGCAGGCGCTGCACGCCGCCGGCTGCGAGCTGTTGACGATCACGCAGTACCTGCGCCCCTCACCCCGCCACCATCCCGTCGTGCGCTGGGTGCACCCGGACGAGTTCGTCGAGCTGGCGCAGGAGGCCGAGCAGATCGGCTTCATCGGCGTGCTCAGCGGTCCGCTGGTGCGCTCGTCGTACCGCGCCGGACGCCTCTACAGCCAGGCCGTCGAGGCTCGCGGCACGCGCACGTCGGGCTGACCAGGCCTCACCCGGGCCGACCGTATGCTGGCCGGCATGGCCCGAGACGACTCCAAATCCGGCGGCCGGCTCGAGCAGATCAAGCTGGTCTACTCGTTCACCCGCGAACGCGACCCCCAGATCCTGCTCTGGATCGCGCTGCCGGCGATCGCCATCTTCGCCGTGCTGCTGGCACTCGGCTTCGTCTTCGGGCACCCGATCTACCTCGGCGTGATCGGGTTCATCGCTGCCCTGCTCTGGATGACCAGCATCTTCGGTCGCCGCTCGATGTCTGCGCAGTACGCCAGTGTCGAGGGCCAGCCCGGCGCCGCGGCCGCCGTCCTGTCCTCGCTGCGCGGCACGTGGAAGGTGCAGCCCGCGGTCGCGCTCAACCGCAACCAGGACCTCGTGCACCGCGCGGTCGGCCGGCCCGGCATCGTGCTCGTCGGCGAGGGCGCACCGAGCCGGGTGGGGCCGCTCATCGCCCAGGAGCGCAAGCGGGTCACCCGGATCGCGGGCGACATCCCGATCTACGAGGTGCAGGTCGGCGCCGAAGAAGGTCAGGTCGACCTGCGCAAGCTGCAGGCGCACCTCGGCAAGCTGCCGCGCAACCTCAAGCCGCGTGAGGTCGACGCGGTCGACAACCGGCTGCGTGCACTGGGTGGCGCCGCCATGCCGGTGCCGAAGGGCCCGCTCCCCCGCGGCGGCCGGATCCCGCGCGGCAAGATGCGCTGAACCCGCGGCGATCCCCGGCGGGGGCCAGGTGCGTCCGACGCAGCGGCTAGGCGCGCACGACGACGGTGCCGGTCGCCCGGTCGTGCAGCCCGCGTCCGTCGCGGTCCGTGAACAGCACGGTGAAGATCAGCGCGAGCAGCACCGCTCGGGGCACCGCCCACCAGCCGATGCCTGCGTGCTGCGTCCGGCGCGCCACCGAGATCACGCGAAGCCCGGTGAGGCGCATGCCGGCGCTCTGCCCGCCGAGCCCCACGAGCACGGCGTACTCCACGAGGAACACCAGCGTGCTCCAGATGCCGGTGTGCACCGACCCCGCCGGGATCGTCGCCACGAGCCAGGACAGCACCGCATCGACCGCGAACGCCACGAACCGTGGACCGAGCCCCACGGCGGACCCCGGCCCGCTCGCCGGTAGCCCCAAGGACTGCCCGCGGTAGTCGTGCAGCTCGGAGCCCGCCGGCGGCGCATCGAGCCACGAGCCGGAGATCCGCGGGGAGGCCATGGCTCCACGGTAACCGCCGCGATGATGCGGCTCAGAGCGACAGCTCGAACCAGACCGTCTTCGCCAGGTCCGTCGACTCGACGCCCCAGCGACGGGCCAGGTGCTCGATCAGGTGCAGGCCGCGCCCGCCCTCCGCCGCAGCGTTGGGTCGCCCGCGCCGCAGCGGTGCGTGCGGAGCCTGGTCGACCACCTCGACGCGGACGCCGTCGGTCGCGAGGCGCAGTGTGCGCAGGCGCAGCGACGTCCCCGCATGCCGCACCGCGTTGGTGACCACCTCGCTCACGAGCAGCGTCGCGGTCTCGACGAGCTCGTCGAGACCCCATGACGCCAGCACGTGCTCGACGGCGGAGCGCGCCTGCGCCGGTGACTGGATGTCCGCGGGCAGCTCCTGCACGAGCTCGCTGATGGGCTGACCCTCGCCCGCGGGCAGGGTCCACAGCGCGAGCAGGGCGACGTCGTCGTCGGATGCGGGCTGCACCGCGAGCGCCGCCTCGCAGGCCGCCTCCGCCCCGCGCACTCCGTCGACCGCGCGAGCCAGCCGGCGCATGCCCTCGTCGACAGGTAGGTCGGGACTCTCGACGAGCCCGTCGGTGTAGAGGAGCAGCAGCGAGCCGAGCGGGAGGGTGACGACGCGTTCGCCGTACGAACCGAGGCCGACGCCGAGCGGGGGACCTGGTTCGAGCGGCAGGAAGGCCGCCGGGTCGCCGTGCGACACCAGCAGCGGCGGCGGATGGCCGGCGCAGGCGAGCAGCGCGCGGTCGGTGGTCGGGTCCCACTCGACGTAGCAGCAGGTGACGATCAGCGCGTCGTCGAGGGAGGCCACGAGCCGGTCGAGGCGACCCAGGATGCCCGCGGGGCTGTGCCCTTCCAGGACGTAGCCACGGATGGCCGCCAGGACCTGCCCCATGACCGCGGCGGCACGGACCCCGCGGCCCATGACGTCGCCGACGACGAGCCCCACACACCCCGAGGGCAACGGCACGACGTCGTAGAAGTCGCCGCCCACCGACATGCCGCGGGTCCCGGGCAGGTAGCGCACGGCCACCTCGGCGCCGGCCACGGCCGGCAGGTCGACCGGCAGCAGCGACCGTTGCAGGGTGTGCGCGATCTCGCTCTGCTGATGGAAGAGCCGCGCGTTGTCGAGTGCCAGCGCGAGCCGGCCGGCGAGCTCCCTCATCTCGGCCAGGTCATCGGCACCGAGGGGCGGGCGCTGACCGATCGTCGCCATGGTGAGCACGCCGAGTCCGCGCCCGTGCGCCCGCAACGGCAGGACCAGCCCCGACCCCAGGTCGATCTCGTGCAGGAGCGCGAGCTGCGCCGCCTCGTCGACCAGGTCGCGGTAGTCGTCATCGCCCCGCTGGAACAACCGCGGCAGCCCGCTGTCCATCGTCGAGCGGATGAGGTCGCCACCGCGCCCGTCGAGGGTCCGGGCGAATCCGTTCAGGGCGTGGCCGATGAGCGGGTCGGCATGGTCGCCGCCGGCGATCTGCCACGTGTCGTCGGGGCCGGCGAGCACGACGATCGCCACGTCGGCCAGGCGGTCGGTCGCCAGCCGGCACAGCTCCTCGCACAGCGGCCGGGCCTCGGTCACCCCTGCGAACAGCCGCCCCGACTCGGCGAGCAGCTCCAGCCGGTCGCGAGAGCGCCGCTCGACCGAGATCATGCGAGCGCGGTGCAGCGCGACGGAGCACTGGGCGATGACGGTGTCGAAGAACGAGAGGTTGGCCGGGTCGGTCAGGAGCCCGCCGTCGGCGAAGCTGGCCGACAGCACGCCGAGGACCTCACCGCCCTGGACGAGGGGTTCGCAGACGTACGCCGCGCCGACACTCGCCCCGCCCAGCAGTCCGGGGTAGCGCTCGTCGCGCTCCGCGACGGACAGCAGGGTGACGCGCTGCGCGTGCAATGCGGACTCGGCAGCGGGCGCGCGCGCGTCGAGCGGCATGTCGGTGAGGCAGGCGATGACGTCAGCGGGGTAGCCGACGTGGCCCTGCAGGGCCAGCATGCCCCGCTCGCGATCGAGCATCCAGACCGCGCCGGCCACCGCGCCGAGCAGCGACAGTCCGCTCTCCACCATGGTGCGCACGACGGCTTCGACGGCGAGGGCGCCGAGCAGGTCGGCGCTGACGGCCTGGAGCCGGCGCAGCCGTTGCGCCACCTGCTCCGTCGAGGCGTGCGCGAGCTGCTCCTCGTCGAACACGCCGAAATCCTTCGGACGAAGCGGCTCCCCCTGCGGAGGCACCGGCGGCGACACGCTCATCGCCGGTGGCCGGCTCGACGCCGGGCGGTGGTGCCCGTCACCATGCGACGGTAGCGCCGTCGGGTGGACAATCGCTGACGGCTACCCCGACTTCCGCTGCGTAACCCTCGCGAAACATCCGGGATACGGCTCGGAAACCGCGTCGGCGTACGTTCATCCGCGGGCAACCACCAGGCCACAGGGGCCCGCACGGGCCCACGGGAGGATTAGATGTTCACCAGCGCGGACGAGGTTCTCGCCTACATCTCCGATCACGACGTGAAGTTCGTCGATGTCCGGTTCTGCGACCTGCCGGGCGTCATGCAGCACGTCTCGATCCCGGCGGAGAACTTCGGGCGGCGGGTGTTCGAAGAGGGCCTGATGTTCGACGGTTCCTCGATCCGCGGCTTCCAGCAGATCCACGAGTCGGACATGCTGCTGCTGCCCGACCCGACGAGCGCCGTGGAGGACCCATTCCGTCAGCACAAGACGCTGGTCCTCAACTTCTTCATCCACGACCCGTTGACCGGTGAGGCCTACAGCCGCGACCCGCGCAACATCGCCCGCAAGGCCGAGGACTACGTGCGAGGCTCGGGCATCGCGGACACGGCCTACTTCGGCCCGGAGGCGGAGTTCTACATCTTCGACTCGATCCGCTACGACTCGACGCCGCACTCGACCTACCACTACATCGACTCGGTCGAGGCCGCGTGGAACACCGGCCGCGACGAGGACGGCGGCAACAAGGGCTACAAGCCGGCGTACAAGGGCGGATACTTCCCGACCCCGCCGACCGACCACTTCATCGACCTGCGCGCGGAGATGGTGCGCAAGCTGCTGGAGACCGGACTCGACGTCGAGCTGCACCACCACGAGGTCGGCACCGCCGGCCAGTCGGAGATCGGCTTCCGGTTCGGCACGCTGCTCAAGACGGCCGACAACCTCATGTGGTTCAAGTACGTCGTCAAGAACGTCGCGCTGGCCGCGGGCCACACGGTGACGTTCATGCCGAAGCCCATCTTCGGTGACAACGGCTCGGGCATGCACTGCCACCAGTCGCTGTGGAAGGACGGCGCCCCGCTGTTCTACGACGAGGTCGGCTACGCGGGGCTGTCCGACACTGCGCGCTACTACATCGGCGGCCTGCTCAAGCACGCGCCCGCGCTGCTCGCCTTCACCAACCCGACGACCAACTCCTACCGGCGGCTGGTGCCGGGCTACGAGGCTCCGGTCAACCTGGTCTACTCGCAGCGCAACCGCTCGGCCTGCTGCCGGATCCCGATCACCGGTACCAACCCGAAGGCCAAGCGCATCGAGTTCCGGGTGCCCGACCCCTCGTGCAACCCCTACCTCGCGTTCGCAGCGATGCTGATGGCCGGCGTCGACGGCATCCGCAACAAGATCGAGCCCCCGGAGCCGATCGACAAGGACCTCTACGAGCTGCCGCCCGACGAGCACGCCGCGGTCGCGCAGGTGCCCGGTTCGCTGGAGCGGGTGCTCGACGAGCTCGAGGCCGACCACGAGTGGCTGCTCGAGGGCGGTGTCTTCACGCCGGACGCGATCGACACGTGGCTCGACTACAAGCGGGTGCACGAGGTCGACCCGATCCGGCTGCGCCCGCACCCGTACGAGTTCCAGATGTACTACTCCATCTAGCGCGCCCGACATCCGCTTCCGGCTCGACCGTCGCGAAGGCCCTGGCGCGGCAACCGGCGACCTGAGCGGGGCTCGTGCGTGCCCCGGATTCTCCCGGTTGCGGTTGCCGCGGACGCGGCTGGCGTGGATCCTCAGCACATGGGGGGACCGACGGGCCGGGCGCAGCACGCTGCCCGGCTACGTCCGTACGTGGCCAGCCTTGTGCTGACCTGGCTCCGCGACTCGCCCCAGGCAACGTGGCGTGAGGTCGACGGCACGCTGGTCTTCGTCGACATCTCGGGCTTCACCAAGCTGACCGAGCGGCTGGCCGAGCGCGGCAAGGGCGGCGCCGAGGAGATGAGCGACATCCTCGACGCCACGTTCGGCGAGCTGCTTTGGGTCGCCTACTCCTACGGCGCGCAGCTGGTGAAGTGGGGCGGCGACGCGGTCCTGCTGCTGTTCACCGGAGACGGGCACGCGCCGCGGGCCTGCCGCGCGGCGTACGACATGCGGGCGACGATGCGCCGCATCGGCCACCTGCGCACGTCGGCCGGTGCCGTGACCCTGCGCATGAGCGTCGGCATCCACAGCGGCACGTTCCACTTCTTCCTGGTCGGCACGCTGCACCGCGAGCTGCTCGTCACAGGACCGGGCGCGACCACCACGGCCCGCATCGAGGGCGTCGCGGAAGCCGGCGAGATCGGCCTGTCCCCGCAGACGGCCGCCCTGCTGGCGCCGAACCTCGTCGGCGTGGAGAAGACGCCTGGCGTGTGGCTGCTGCGCGGCCGGCCACGGGTGCCGGAGACTCCGCGCCGGACGACGCTCGACCTGGCCGGCATCGACGTCGCGAGCTGCCTGACTGCACCGACCCGCGAGCACCTGCTGGCAGGTGGCACCGACGGTGAGCACCGGCAGATCGCGGTCGCGTTCGTGGAGTTCAAGGAGACCGACGCCTTGCTGGCCGCCCAGGGTCCGGGCGCGCTGGCCGCCGCCCTGCACGAGGTCGTCTCGGTGACGCAGGACGCCTGCGCGCGTCACGGGGTGACGTTCTGGGAGACCGACATCAGTCCCGACGGCGGCAAGATCATGCTCGTGGGCGGAGCCCCGCGCAGCACCGACGACGACGCCGGCGCGATGCTGGCGACCGCGCGCGACGTGGCCGACGGCGTGCGAACGCTGCCTTTACGCATCGGGGTCAACCACGGCCGGGTGTTCTCCGGCGACTTCGGCCCCGACTACCGGCGTACCTACTCGGTCAAGGGCGATGCGGTCAACCTCGCCGCCCGCGTCATGGGCAAGGCAGCGCCCGGCGAGGTCTGGGCGACGGAGGGGGTCCTGGAGCACTCGCGCCTGTCGTTCGATGCCGAGAGGCTCGAGCCCTTCCTGGTCAAGGGCAAGGCCAGGCCGGTGCAGGCCTACCGGCTCGGCCGGGTGATGCAGGGACGGGTCGGGACCCCCGACGACGACCTGCCACTCATCAGTCGCGAACGCGAGCTCGCCGTCCTCCACGACGCGACGGCTGCCGCAGCCGCCGGCCGCGGCTGTCTGGTCGAGCTGGTCGGGGAACCGGGCATCGGCAAGAGCCGCCTCCTGGCCGAGCTCGCCTGCCGGTCACCCGACCTGCGGACCGTCGACGTCGGCTGCGACGCCTACCACTCCTCGACGCCGTACGCACCGTTCCGCACGTTGCTGCGCGAACTACTGGACATCCCGTACGACGCCGAGCCGGGAACGGCGGGAGAGCTGCTCGCGACGCGGCTGCACGACACGGCACCGGACCTGCTCCAGTGGCTGCCCCTGGTCGCGGTCGTCGTCGACGCCGACGTCGCGCCCACGGCGGCGACCAGCGCGTTGGACGAGAAGTTCCGCAAGGGCCGGCTGGAGCAGGTGACCACCGAGCTGCTGCACCGGCTGCTTCCGAGCGCAACCCTCGTCGTGGTGGAGGACGCCCATCTCGCCGACGACGCGTCCGCCGACCTCCTCGCCCACGTCGCCGAGAGCATCGCAAGCCGCCCCTGGGCCATGGTGGTCAGCCGGCACACCTCCCCCGGCGGTTTCGCGCCGCAGGCGCCGTCCGCCCGTATCGACCTGCTGCCGCTCGACGACTTCGCCGCGCAGACCATGCTCGCGATCGCCGCCGAGGAGTCGCCGCTCCCGCCGCACGAGTTCGCGGCACTCGCCCAGCGCGCCGAGGGCAACCCGCTGTTCCTGTTGCAACTGCTCGACGCCGTGCGTCGCACCGGCAGCGTGGACGAGCTGCCCGACTCCATCGAAGGCGTCATCACGGCGCGCATCGACCGGCTGCCCCCGCGGGAACGGCGCCTGCTCCGGACCGCGGCGGTGCTCGGCGTCCGGTTCGAACCGCGTGTCCTCGACGCGGTGCTCGACGCCGACGGCGACCGGCTCGAGGCCGAACGGCTGGCCGACTTCCTGCAGCTCGGCGACGACGGGATGGTGGCCTTCCGCCATGCCCTGGTGCGCGACACGGCCTACGAGGGGTTGCCGTTCACCCGTCGGCGCGAGCTGCACGGTCGGGCCGGCGACGTGCTCGAGCGGCTGTACGGCGAGCGCACCGACGAACGCGCGGACCTGCTGTCGCTGCACTTCCTGCAGGCAGGTCGTTTCGAAAGGGCATGGCGCTATGCCCGCGTGGCCGGGCAACGCGCCGACGGCGCTTACGCCTACGTGGAGTCGGCCGTCTTCTACGAGCGCGCGCTCGCCGCCGCCCGGCGCAGCGCAGACGCCGACACGGCGGCCATCGCGGACGTCACCGAACGCCTGGGCGACGCGCGCTCGCGGCTCGGCGAGTTCGCCCGGGCCGATGCGGCCTACGCCGACGCGGCGCGGGCGCTGCGTTCGCAGCCCCTGGACCGAGCCCGCATCTTCTACAAGCAGGCGGACATCTGCGTACGGGAGGGAGCGCACAGCCCGGCCCTGCGGCGGCTCAGCCGGGGGCTCACGGTCCTGTCCGACCAGCCGGGAATCGAGGCCCGGCGGCTGCGGGCCCGGCTCAGCTCCTTCTACGGACTCGTCCGGCACAACCAGGGGCGCGACCGCGACGCCGCCCGGTGGGGCCGCCGCGCCGTGGTCGAAGCAGAGACCTCGCGTTCGCCGGCGACCCTGGCGGAGGCGTTGCTGCATCTCGACGTCTGCCTGACCTTCGCCGACGACGGGGGCGGCAAGAACGCGCGGCGGGCGCTGGGCCTCTGGCGCCGGCTCGGCGACTCCTGGCAGGAGGCCCGCACGCTGAACCAGCTGGGCATCCGCGCCTACTTCGGGGGGCGCTGGCCCGAGGCGCTCGCGCACTACCGCGACGCGGCGGCAGCCTTCGACCGAGCCGGCGACCAGTGGATGGCCTCCGTGGTGCGAGGCAACCTCGCCGAGACGCTGTCGGACCAGGGCCATGTCGAAGAGGCGATCGGCATCCTCGAGCTGACACTGCCGGCCTGGCGCGCGTCGAGCGCGCCCACCATGGTGGGCTTCGGCCTCAGCCTGCTCGCGCGCGCGCACGTGCGGGCCGGCCGGTTCGAGGAAGCGGCACCGCTGTACGCCGAGGCGCGCGCGTTGTTCACCGAGCACGGCGAGCCGGTCGAGGTGCTGGAAACCGATGCGCGCCGCGTCGAGTCGTCCGTGCTGCAGGGACGCGGCGTCGCGGTGTTGGGCGACGTCGCGGAGCTGCTCGAGCGATGCCATCGGCTGCCCGGCGGTGAGGGTCTGGCCGCCACGGCCCACCGCCTGCACGGGCTGGCGCTCGCCCAGCTGGGCGACCTACTCGAAGCCCGCGCGGCGCTGCAGCGCAGCATCGCCTCCGCCCAGCAGCGGGGCGCCACCCACGAGATCGTCTGGGCCCTCGACGCCCTCGATCAGCTGGCCGGCGCCAGTCAGCAGCTGCCGATCCCGAGCCAGTCGACCGAGCTGCGGTCGCTCATGGACGGTCTGGGCATGGTGCAGATCGCCCGCCCTGGCCCGACCGGTCACGCCATCGACGTGACCCGCGACGCAACCATCGCCCGGTAGGACTCAGAAGAACTTCGGGTCCTGAGGGTTGCCGGGAACCTGGACGATCGCGTGCTGGGCGGCCTTCACCTTGAACAGGTCGCTGATGCATGGCTGGTCGCTAACCCCGGCGGCAGCGAGCGCGCTGCACAGTGGGAGCGGCCCCTGCGTTGGACTGGTCTCCGACTGGGGCGGCAGGAGCGTGCCGTCGCTGCCTTCGGTGTAGAACCCGTAGGGCGCCGACATGCAGACTTCCCAATGGGGCGTGCCGTTGTCCGTATAGGCGTTCGTCGTCTGCTTGTCCCAGGCCAGCTCCACCGACTTGCTCCCGGTCGTCGAGTCGGAGCTGAGCATCTGGTCGACGACGACGTACTCCGGTCGCGTTTCCGACACGCAGGCCTCGCTGTTCGGCGCGACGTTCATGAATAGTGAGCCGACCCTGGTGTCGAACGCCACGGTGCCAGACGTGTGCACCCCGCTGTCCGTGCAAGGGCTGGCGGTGCACACGATGCCGGCCACGGTCAGCTGCGGAGCCGACCCGCTCAACAGGAAGTCGTTGCCCGACCCGGAGAAGTCGTTGGACTGCTTGACCGCCGAGCCGATCGTGTAGGTGCCGTCGGTGGTCGGGGTGAACGACACCGGAATGACGACGGAGCCCGAGTCCGGCACGCCCGAGCTGCTGGACGACGAACGCAGCTGCACGACGAACTGCGAAGCGCTGCTGGTCACCGTCGCGGAGAAGTCGGCACATGCGGGCACGCTCGGGCAGATGAGGGCGCCCACGTTAGGAGTCCCGCTGTAGGGCAGCGCGAACGTGATGTTGGCAGATGCGAAGTACTGGTTGGCGGTGATGTTGCTCAACGTGACCTGCACCGTGGTTTGCGCGCCGGCCGGCACGTTGGTCGGCGAGATGCTCGCGGTGTAGAACTTCTTGGCCGCTTGCGCGGATGCAGGAGCACCGACGAGGGTCGCTGCCACCAGGGCGGCGACTCCGACGACCACGGCTGTGCCGAGGTGCCTCCGACGACGTGCTCTCATAGCCGCCCCCCTCCGATCGGCGGGTCACCGCCGCACGGCACGCATGCTGGACCGTTGGCCAGGCCGCGACAAGAGCACGGCCGGACCAGTCTCGTCAGACGGGATCGCCCGCGCAGCCACGAAATACCGCCTACCGGTCGGAACGTCGAGACCCACGTCAGAAGAACTTCGGGTCCTGGGCGCTGCCCGGCACGAGCACCTCGGCGAACTGCTGGCCCGAACCCGTCTTCCGCAGGATCGACACGCAGGGCCCCGGCGCCGCGGCCGGCAGCGCCGCGCAGCCAGGCAGCAGACCGACGTACGACGTGCCGGCGTGGGTTGCCGGCACCAGGGCGCCCTGCCCGTCGGCGGCCTGGAAGGCGTACGGCGCCTGCATGCACACGGGCCACTGCGACGCGCCGTTGTTGGTCTCCTGCTGGGTGAACTCCTTGGTCCACGTGAGGTCCACCGTCTTTGCGGAGTCGGACATCACCGTGACCTCGACGCCGCTCGGACGCGCCAGACCGGCGCAGGGTGCGGCACTGTCGACCAGCCCCAGCGAGATCGTCGAGGGGGTGTCGGCCGACGCGCTCACGGTCGACATCGGCTGACCGGTGAGCGTCAACGTGCAGGGCGACTGGTCGGGCGGGCAGGTCTTCTGCGCGAGGGGCGCGGTGACGACCGCCGGTTGGGAGACGAACCGGTTCGGCAGCCAGCCCTGCTCCACCCCGAGCTCGATCAGCCGGGAGAGGAAGCCCGCCATCTCGTCGCGCTGCACGCCCTGGTCCTGGTTCGACAGCGTGCCGCCGGCCAAGCCCGGCGCGCCGACGAAGAGCCCCAGACCCGCGACGGCGTTGAGGTAGGGGTTCTCGAAGACCCCGCCGTCGTCGTCGGCGAAGTAGTCCTGACCGGACGCTGCGGGCGTCGCGCCCGAGAAGACCTTCAGCGCGTTGTAGATGAACTTCGACATCTCTCCACGGGAGACGATCGCGTCGGGTGCGTAGCTCCCGTCCGCATAGCCGCTGACCATCCCCGCGTTGGTGAGCGCGTCGACCGCGCTCCGGAACTGCTGCGGGATGCCGGCCGCGTCGGTGTAGCTCGTCGCGGGTGCGGCCGTCGACCAGGCATGACCGGCCGCGGTGCCCAACCGGTAGAAGAATGCCGCCATCTGGTCACGCAGCACCGGCGCCGTCGGGGCGTAGGTCGTCGCCGAGGTGCCGTCGGTGACGCCGTAATCGGCGGCACAGTAGATCTGCAGCCGGAAGAAGTCTCTGTCGACGTCCGTGAAGCCCGGGTTGGTCAGCGAGGCAGGGGGGCAGGCTGTGCCGGTGTCGATGGGAGCGGGCGGCAGGGCCGTCTGGTTGCCGGGAAAGCTGCCCGAAGCCCACGCCGAGCTGATCGGGCTGACCCCCAGGGCGACGACCAGGGTGCCCGCAAGGACCCCCGCGGCCGCGGCCGGCAGCACGCCACGCGCGCTCGACCTCCGAACGAGCTTCATGCAAGTCCCCCCTACCGGGGAGCGTGGGCCGCACCCCAGAGGCATCCTCAGGTCTCGGTGATCACCGCACAACCGAAACGCAGAAGACGCCGCCTCAGACCGGGGCAATCGACCGCACCGCCGGACGAGTCAGGCGCACCGGGCGATCCCGCCCGGCAAAGTCCTAACCCGCGCTGGACTCGGGGAACACCTGCTCGGCTACCGCGGCCTGCTCGGGCACCGCGACGGAGGGACGGTAGGTGGGGTGCGTGCGCTCGAGCTGTCGGCGTACACCGCTGACGGTCGCGGGCGAGAGCGGCGCCTCGTTGAGCGCATTGAGGAACTCGTCGCCGGCGATGCGCAGCAGCCGGCAGCCGTCGCCTGCCCGCACGGTCGCGGTCCGGGGGATGCGTTCCAGCAGGCCGATCTCGCCGAAGTACGCCGGCGCCTCGAGCATCCGCAGGAACTGCTCGCTGACCCCCTCGCCGCGAGCCGACACCTGGACCGACCCGTCGAGCAGGACGTACAGGTCGTCGGCGGCCTCCCCCTCGGTGACGATCGGGAGGCCGGGCTCCACCAGCATGTCGCTCCCGGTGCGGGCCAACCGCTCCAGCACCGGACGGGAGGCCGAGGCAAAGATGCCGAGCCGCTGGAGCACCGCGATCCGCGGTTCCAGGGTCTGCAGCAGGTGCACCGCCTCGCGGTCCATGCCGGCGAGCATCGGGTAGCAGCCGACGACGAGCAGCGGCAGCGCGGCGCCGTAGACGAGCAACGTGCCGTTGGTGCCCAGACCGTGCAGCAGCGCCGGGGTGATCAGGGCACCGATGGAGATCCCGCCGAGCACGAGGGCCCAGAAGGCGCCGAACACCCGGGCGATCAGGTCGGGTGCCAACGTGCGCTGCAGCGCGGTGATGGCGAGGGTGTCGACGACGAGCGTGCCACCGCCCCGGATGACCTGCAGCACGAACGCGATCTCCGGCGAGTGCACCGTGGCCATCACGGCGGTGGGCACGCAGTACACCGCCATCCCGCCGACGATCATCAGCGCCAGCCGCGGCGAGGCGGCCAGCCGGTTGACCAGCCCGGCGGCGAGGACACCGCCGACGCCGAGCGCGGCCAGCAGGTAGCCGTAGCCGTCCTCGCCAGTTCCGAGCCTGGTCTTGCTCAGCACGGCGAACAGCACCGTGTCCGTGCCGTAGAAGAAGCTGGCCAGCACGCTGAACCACACGAGGATCGCGGTGCGGCGGGAGGCGACGATTGCCCGGTAGCCCACGCGGATCTGCTGCAGCGGCCCGCCGTCCTGGGTCACGTCCGTGGGCACGCTGCGGACGCCGGCACGGCTGACCAGCGCTGCGGAGACCACGAACGTGCCCGCGTTGAAGGCGATGACGCCGGCCGGGCTCACCGCCGCGAGCATCGCCCCGCCCAGCGCAGGGCCGACGAGGATCGTCAGGTTGTCGATCGTGCCCTTGAGACCGTTGGCCGCCGCCAGGTCCTTCTCGCCGACGACCTGTGGGATCAGCGCGGACGTCGCGGGGTCGTACGCCGACATCAGGATCGAGTTGAGCGCGCCGATCGCGATGACGACGGCCGAGTGCGCGTGCAGGGCCATGGCGGTCGCCATCGCCGCCATCAACCCCGTCGCCGTCAGGTCGCAGGTGACCAGCACCCGCACCCGTTCGAAGCGCTCGGCGACGACGCCGGCGTAGGAGCTGAAGAGCAGGGCGCTGAGGAACCTGCCGAGGGTGGCCGCGGCCACCCACGCCGGGGAGTGCGTCTGCTGGTAGACGTAGACCACGAGCGCGACGTTGTAGGCCCAGCTGCCGGTTGCGGAGACGGCGAGGGCGCCGCTGAGCAGGCGGAAGTCCCGATGCCGCAGTGCACCGCGGTAGGTCCCCCGAGCCTGCCCGGCTACATCCGCGGTCATAGCGCAGCCACGTCTCCGATAGCGGGTGCGACCGGGGCGGCGCTCGGGGCCGCGGGAAGGTCGAACACCCGACCCTGCCGGCCGGCCTCGACCGGCACGGCGGCCCCGCGCTGCCCGGCGACGATGTCGTCTATCTGGTCGTCGGTGCGGGTCGGGTCGTGGTGGAACAGCACCAGCCGGCCGACGCCGGCCGACTCGGCCAGGCGGACGGCGTACTCCACGGTCGAGTGGCCGAGGAAGGCCAGCCGCGGGAACTCCGCCGCGACGTGCTGCGCGTCGTGGACGAGCACGTCGGCGCCGTCGGCCAGCTCCAGCGCGGCGTCGTGCAGGACCCCGTCACCCTGCTCCCCTGGCGACCAGGCGCTGGGCCCGTGGTCGGTGACGTAGGCAAGGGTCGACCTGCCGTCGGTGATCCGGTAGCCGATCGTGCGGCCGCCCTTGTGCGGGATCTCCCGCACCAGCACGTCGAAGCCCTCGACGCAGAGGCGCCCCGGCTCGATCCAGTCGAAGGTCCACCCGTCGCCGAGCTGCTCGGGCGTGATCGGGAAGTACGGCGGCCGCATGATGCCCGACAGCACCTCGACCGGGTCGCCGGGCTGTGCGGGCCCGCGCACGTCGACACGGGCGCCCGGCAGGAAGCCCGCACCGAAGAACGGCAGGCCCTGCCAGTGGTCCCAGTGCAGGTGGGTCAGCAGGATCGTGCCGGCGAACGGCTGCCCGCCGAGCAGCGCGGGCACCTCGCGCAGGCCGGTGCCGGCGTCGAGCAGCAGCGTCGGCGCTGCACCGTCGGCCGCCACGGCCACGCAGGAGGTGTGACCTCCGTAGCGGTCGTAGGCCGGGCCGGGCGCGGGCGTCGAGCCGCGGACACCGCACAGCCGCACCCGCATGACGCCCCCCTCGTGCGCCGCCTGCGCACTCGCTCATCGAATCGGTCCTGGGACGGGGCGGCAACCGAAACGGCCGAATTCGCGACCGGGTCAGCCGTAGAAGAGCCGCTCGACGACCGTGCGCGCGTGCCGGGTCACCCGGCGGTAGTCCTCGACCAGCTCGCCGCCCGACTCGCCCGGCCGGCCGACCAGCCGCGCGACCCCCGAGAGCACCCGGCTGTCGCTCGGCACGGTGTCGGAGGGCCGGCCGCGGACGAGCATCACGGCGTTGCGGATGCGCGACGCCGTCCGCCAAGCGTCCTCGAGCACCTGCGCGTCGGCGCCGTCCAGCAGCCCGGTCTCCCGGGCGACCTCCAGCGCACGCAGCGTCGAGGTCGTGCGCAGGGCGGGCACGTCGTGCGCGTGGCGCAGCTGCAGCAGCTGAGAGGTCCACTCGACGTCGGAGAGCCCGCCGCGCCCGAGCTTCAGGTGCAGAGCCGCATCGGCACCGCGCGGGATGCGTTCGGACTCCATCCGCGCCTTGAGCCGTTTGATCTCCCGTTCGGCCGCGGCGTCGAGCCCTTCGGCGGGGTAGCGCAGCGGGTCGACCAGTGCGGCGAACCGGGCGCCGAGCTCGGCGTCACCCGCGACGAAGCACGCGCGCAGCAGGGCCTGGCTCTCCCACACCGACGACCAGCGCCGGTAGTACTCCGCGTAGGAGGCGAGGCTGCGCACCAGCGGCCCCTGCTTGCCTTCCGGCCGCAGGCCCGCGTCGACGACCAATGGCGGATCGGGCGCGGGCACCGCGAGCAGGCGGCGCATCTCCTCGGCCACGTCGTGCGCGGCCTGGGTCGCCGCCGGGTCGTCGGGGCCGTCGTAGACGAACAGCACGTCGGCGTCGCTGCCGTAGCCCTGCTCGCCGCCGCCGAGCCGCCCCAGGCCGATGACCGCGAGCCGCACGCCGAGCGCCCGCCGGCGATCCCCCGCCACCTCGCGCAGCGCCGTGTCGAGGGCCGCGGACAGCGTCGCCGCCACGACGTCGGTGAGGGCCGCGCCGACCTGCTCGACGTCGAGCCGTCCCAGCACGTCGGCGCTGCCGATGCGCACCAGCTCCTGACGGCGCAGCCCGCGGGCCGCGGCGACAGCGCTCTCCCAGTTGTCGTTGCGGCGCACGGCGGAGAGCAGCTCCGCCTCGAGCGCCTCGCGCGGCCGCGGCGTGAGCTCCTCCTCGTCGGCGAGCAGCGCCACCGCGGACGGTGCGCGGCCAAGCAGGTCGGCGACGAACCTGCTGGTGGCCAGGAGCCGCGCCAGCCGTTCGGCCGTGGCGCCCTCGTCGCGCAGCAGCCGCAGGTACCACGGCGTGGACCCCAGCGACTCGCTGACCTGACGGAAGGACAGCAGCCCCGCGTCAGGGTCGGGCGCGTCGGCGAACCAGCCGAGCATCGCCGGCAGCAAGGTGCGCTGGATCGCGGCTCGTCGACTGACGCCGGTCGCCAGCGCCTCGATGTGACGCAAGGCGGCGGCGGGATCGGCGAAGCCCAACGCCTCGAGCCGGTGTCGCGCGGCATCGGTGGTGAGACGGGTCTCCTCGGTCGGCAGCCGGGCCACGGCCGAGAGCAGCGGCCGGTAGAACAGCTTCTCGTGCAGCCGCCGGACCTCGCGGGCATGGGTCGCGCGGTCCTGCTCGAACTCCGCGACCGGGTCGCGGCGGTAGCCCAGGGAGCGTGCCAGCCAGCGCAGGTCGCGCCCGCCGGTCGGCACCGTGTGGGTACGCCGCAGCCGTTGCAGCTGCAGCCGGTGCTCCGTCGTACGGAGGAAGCGGTAGGCCGCCGCCAGCGCACGCGCGTCGTCGCGACCGACGTAACCGCCGTCGGCGAGGGCCGCCAACGCCACCAGCGTGGTGCCGCTGCGCAGCGACTCGTCGCCGCGGCCGTGCACCAGCTGCAGCAGCTGCACCGCGAACTCCACGTCGCGCAGGCCACCCGGACCGAGCTTGATCTCGCGGTCGGCCTCCGCACGCGACACGTGTTCGACGACCCGCCGCCGCATGGCCTGCACGTCCTCGACGAAGTGCGGCCGCTCCCCCGCCGTCCAGACCAGCGGCCGCACTATGTCGGCGAACTCACGTCCGAGCGCAAGGTCGCCGGCGACCGGCCGCGCCTTCAGCAGCGCCTGGAACTCCCACGTCTTCGCCCACCGCTTGTAGTAGGCCTCGTGGCTGGCGAGCGTGCGGACGAGCGGCCCCGCCTTGCCCTCGGGTCGCAGCGCCGCGTCGACCGGCCAGATCGCCCCCTCGGCGGTGATCCGGGAGCAGGCCCGCATCATGCCGCGGGCGAGCAGCGTCGCGGTCCGTAGCGCGGCGTCCTCGTCGACGCCGTCGGCGGGTTCGGCGACGAAGAGCACGTCGACGTCGCTGACGTAGTTGAGCTCCCGGCCGCCGCACTTGCCCATGCCGATGACCGCGAGGCGGCAGGGGACGGCGTCGTGGGGCAGCTCCGCGTGGGCGACGGCCAACGCCGCCCGCAGCACCGCAGCGGCGAGGTCGGCAAGCTCGCCGGCGACATCCTCGACGGCCAGCCCGGCCGCGATGTCGCGGGCGGCCAGGGTCAGCAGCGCGCGGCGGTAGGCGACCCGAAGGGCGTCGTAGGTCGCCGGCGACGCGTCCCGTGCGGGCTCGTCCGGGCCCGCGGCGCCGACCGCCGCGAGCAGCTGAGCCTGCAGCCCCAGCACCGTGGGCCGGCTGGCGAGCACCGCGTCGTCGACGAGGACCTGCCAGTCTCCGGGGTGCCGGACCAGGTGCTCGCCGAGCGCGCTGCTGACACCGAGCACGCCGGTGAGCCGCCGCCGAAACCCCCCGTCGGCGCGCAGATGCTGCCGCAGGTCGGGACCGCTCGCCGCCTCGACGATGCGCACCAGCGAGGCGAGCGCGACGTCGGGGTCCGCCGCGTCGGCGAGCGCGTCGGCGACCGGCCCGTCGGGCACCAGCCCGACCGACGTCAGCAGCTGCGCGGCGCGGTCGGGGTCGAGGAAGCCGGCCCGCGCCAGCGCTCCCTCGTCGGTGGCGCCACGGCCGAGCTCGGCGGCCACCCGTCAGAGCACCGGCAGGTAGCGCTCGAGCTCGAACGGCGTGACCTGCTGCCGGTAGTCGTCCCACTCCGCCCGCTTGTTGCGCAGGAAGAAGTCGAAGACGTGCTCACCGAGCGTCTCGGCGACCAGCTCCGAGCGCTCCATGACCGAGATGGCCTCCGACAGCGACTGGGGCAGCGGCTGGATGCCCAGGGCGCGGCGCTCCGGGTCGGTCAGAGACCAGACGTCGTCCTCGGCCCCGTCGGGGAGGTCGTAACCCTTCTCGATGCCCTCGAGCCCGGCCGCCAGCAACACGGCGAAGGTCAGGTAGGGGTTGCACGCGGAGTCGGGCGAGCGCACCTCCACGCGAGTGGCGGCGTCCTTGTGCGGCTTGTACATCGGCACCCGCACCAGCGCCGAGCGGTTGTTGTGGCCCCAGCAGATCCACGCCGGAGCCTCGCCGCCGCCGAACAGGCGCTTGTAGGAGTTGACCCACTGGTTGGTCACCGCGGTGATCTCGGCGGCGTGGGTCAGCAGCCCCGCGATGAACGCCTTGCCGGTCTTGCTGAGCATGTAGGGGTCGCTGGCCTCGTGAAACGCGTTGCGATCGCCCTCGAACAGCGACAGGTGCGTGTGCAGGCCGCTGCCGGGCTGGCCGGTGTAGGGCTTCGGCATGAACGACGCGAAGACGCCCTGCTCGATCGCGACCTCCTTGACGACCAGCCGCAGCGTCATCAGGTTGTCGGCGGTGGTCAGGGCGTCGGCGTAGCGCAGGTCGATCTCCTGCTGTCCCGGCGCGACCTCGTGGTGGCTGAACTCCACCGAGATGCCCATCTGCTCGAGCATCGTGATCGCGAGCCGCCGGAAGTCGTGGCCGAGATCGTGCGGCGTCTGGTCGAAGTAGCCGCCGGCGTCGATCGGCGCGGGCAACGACGCGTCGCCGTTGGGGCGTTGCCGCATCAGGAAGAACTCGACCTCGGGGTGCGTGTAGAAGGTGAATCCCAGGTCGGCCGCACGCTGCATGGCGCGCCGCAGGACGTGGCGCGGGTCGGCGTACGACGGAGTGCCGTCCGGCATCAGGATGTCGCAGAACATCCGCGCGGTGCCGGGGTGCTCGACCCGCCACGGCAGCACCTGGAACGTCGACGGGTCGGGTCGGGCCAGCATGTCCGACTCGTGCACCCGGGTGAATCCCTCGATCGCCGACCCGTCGAAGCCGATGCCCTCCCCGAAGGCGCCCTCGAGCTCGGCCGGGGCGATCGCGACGGACTTCAGGAAACCGAGCACGTCGGTGAACCAGAGCCGGATGAACCGGATGTCGCGCTCCTCGATCGTGCGGAGCACGAACTCCTGCTGCCTGTCCATGGCGGCAGCGTACGGCCGGAAGATGTCAGCAGTGTGTCGCCACCCGGCTACCCCGAAGCGCTCCTAAACTGCGGGCGCCCCTGCCTGGCTAGTCCTGGAGTGCACCCTTTGCTCCGCCTTCCCCGGCTCGGCCTGCCCATGGTCGCGCTGCTGGTGAGCCTGCCGGTCGTCGGCGCGCTGGCGATCGGGTGCGCGAGCGACAGCGACGCCGGTGCCCAGAGCGGCGGCCGCGCCGCGAAGCCGCTGACCTCGGTCGGGTGGTCGTCGTTCACCTACCCCTCGGCCTGCTTCACGACCGGCAGCCCGGAGCCGGTGCCCGTGCACGGCGGCAAGGCGACCGGCCCCGACGGCATCATCACGATGAGCGTGGCCGCGCCGGTCTTCGGTGACGTCAACGGCGACGGGGTGCCCGACGCCGCGATCACCTACCGCTGCATCGGCGCGAACGCGAGTCCTGACACGCTGCTGGTCTACGTCGCGACCGAGGCCGGTCCTCGGCTGGTGGCCACGCTGCTGCGTGGGCAAGAGATCTACGTGCAGCAGATCCGCCCGACGGGCACCGGCCTGACCGTGACCGGCATCGGCTACAGCGCCGGCGCGCCGCACTGCTGCCCCGACGAGAACGTGCGCCTCGACTACCGCTGGTCGCATGGCGGTCTCGTGCTCGACCGGCAGCAGCGCACCCCGCGACCTCAGTCATAGGGTCTTGCCGTGGCCCAGCTGCGTCTCGCGCTCGCCCAGATCGACTCCTGGGTTGGCGACGTCGAGGGCAACAGCGAGCGGGTGCTGCGCTGGGCGCGCCACGCCGCCGAGCAGGGCGCGCACCTGGTGCTGTTCCCCGAGATGATGCTGACCGGCTACCCCGCCGAGGATCTCGTCCTGCGCCGGTCGTTCGTCGACGCGTCGCGCGCCGCCGTCGAACGGCTGGCCGCTCGGCTCGCGCAGGCCGGCCTCGGCGAGCTCGCCGTCGTGGTCGGCTACCTCGACCGCTGTGCCGATCCGGTGCCGCGCGTCGGCCGCCCGGCCGGGGAGCCGCAGAACGCCGCGGCGTGGCTGCACCGCGGGAAGGTGGCCGCCCGCTACGCGAAGCACCACCTGCCCAACTACGGCGTCTTCGACGAGTTCCGGTACTTCGTGCCCGGTGAGCACCTGCCGATCGTGCGGCTGCACGGCGTCGACGTCGCCACCACGATCTGCGAGGACCTGTGGCAAGAGGGCGGCCCGCTCGTGGTCGCCCGCGATGCCGGTGCCGGCCTGGTCGTATGCATCAACGGCTCGCCGTACGAGGTCGACAAGGACGACGCCCGCTGCGCGCTGGTCTGCCGGCGCGCCGCCGACGCCGGCATCACGATCGCCTACGTCAACATGGTCGGCGGCCAGGACGAGCTGGTCTTCGACGGCGACTCCGTCGTCGTCGACCCCGACGGGCGGATCCGGGCACGGGCACCGCAGTTCTCCGAGGGCTGCCTCGTCGTCGACCTCGACCTGCCGGCCGCCTCCAGTGAGCTCACCGGGCCCGTCGACGCCCGGGATCGCACCGACATGCACGTCGAGCGGGTGACGATCAGCAGCGACCCCCTCCCGCCGTTCCCGCCGCTGGAGGCCGCGGTGGCCCCCCGGCTGAGCACCGAGGCGGAGGTCTACGCCGCGATCGTCACCGGGACCCGCGACTACGTCGAGAAGAACGGCTTCCGCTCGGTCGTGCTCGGCCTGTCCGGCGGCATCGACTCGGCCCTGACGGCAGTCATCGCCGCCGACGCGCTGGGTGCCGACAAGGTGCACGTCGTCGGCATGCCGAGCCGCTACTCCAGCGAGGGCTCGGTCACGGACGCCGAGGACCTCGCGGCCCGGGTCGGCCTGCCCTGGACGATCGTCCCGATCGGCTCCGTGGTGTCGGCGTACGACGTCGCGCTGGAGCCGACGGGCGGGCTGCACGGGCTGGCCGAGGAGAACTTGCAGGCCCGCGTGCGCGGCGTGCTGCTGATGGCGCTGTCGAACGAGCACGGGCACCTGGTGCTGACAACCGGCAACAAGAGCGAGCTCGCCACCGGTTTCTCCACGCTGTACGGCGACTCGGCCGGCGGGTTCGCGCCACTGAAGGACCTCTCCAAGACGTGGGTCTACCGGCTGTGCCGGTGGCGCAACAAGCTGGCCGCCGAGCGCGACGAGGTCGAGCCGATCCCGGAGGCGATCATCGTCAAGGCGCCGTCGGCCGAGCTCGCCCCGGGCCAGGTCGACGCCGACCGGCTACCGGACTACGACGAGCTCGACGCGCTGCTCGACGACTACGTGGGCCGCGACATGGGCCGCGCGCAGCTGCTCGCCGCCGGGCACGACCCGGCCACCGTCGACCGCGTGCTGCGCCTCGTCGATCTCGCGGAGTACAAACGCCGGCAGTACCCCCCAGGGCCCAAGATCACGTTGAAGGCGTTCGGCCGCGACCGCCGCCTGCCGATCACCAACCACTGGCGCGATCTTCCCTGACGCACAGCCGCCGGCTACACGTCCGTCACGCGGATGCCGGCGTGCGCCTTGTAGCGGCGGTTCATCGCGATGATGTTGGCGGTCAACGCCTCGACTTGGTGAGCGTTGCGCAACCGGCCGGCGTAGACGCCGCGCACCCCGGGGATCCGCGCCGCCAACGCCTGCACCAGGTCCGTCGCCTCCCGGTCGTCACCGAGGACGAGCACGTCAAGATCGACCGCGTCGACCTCCCGGTCGAGCAGGAGGACGGCCGACACGTGGTGGAAGGCCGCAACGACCCGGCTGTCGGCGAGGATGCCCGCGGCCTGCTCGGCCGCGCTGCCCTCGGCCGGCTTCAGCGCGTGCGGTCCCCGGTCGTCGAAGCCGATCGGGTTCACGCAGTCGATCACGACCTTGCCGGCGAGGGCTCCCGCCAGGTCGCGCAGCAACGCGTCGTGCCCCTCCCACGGCACCGCGACGATCACCACGTCGGCCCCGGCGGCGCAGTCGGCGTTGGCCGCGCCGACAACGTCAATGCCCGCGTCACCCTCGCGCAGCTCGGCCGCAGCCTGCTCGGCCCGCTCGGCGCTGCGGCTGCCGATCACGATCCGGTGCCCGGCGAGCGCGAGCCGGCGACCCAAGCCACGCCCCTGGTCGCCGGTGCCGCCGAGGATGCCGATGGACAGGCCGGACACGTCGGGTGCGGTCACGCGGTGCCTCCGGGGCGTCGGAACGATGGGCTGCTGGCCACCGCCATCCTTGCGCAGGCCTGGGGTGCGCCAAGCGGCCGGTCGGCGTACGCTCGGAGCGCACGTGATGCCGGATTTGTCCGCCATCGTCCCCGAAGGCAGGAACTCCGCGCTCGCCGCCGAACAACGTGCGTAAACACCCAGCGAGATCTGAGACGGGAGGGGCGCCATGTGGCCGCGGCACCGGTCGGCACGACCGCAGCAGCATGACGCCCCCGAGTCCCCGGCGGTCAGCGAGCCGCTCGCGATCGACGACGAGCGCGTCGCCGAGCTGCTCGACGACCTGGCCCAGCTGCGGCTGTTCGTGGCGACCGACCTGTCGGTCGCGGCCGGCGCGGCAGACGCCGGCGCCTACGAGATCGCCGCCGACGTCATCGACGCCGGCCGGGAAGAGCTCTCGACGTTCGAGGCCCGGATCCTGGCCCGCATGCACGCCGAGCGGCTCGTCGGCGCGGTCGCGCTCCCCGAGACCGCGGTGCCCGAGCAACCGAGATCCCGGTCGCGCCGGCTGACGCGGCTGCTGCTGGTCAGCCCGGCCCTGCCCGCCGTGCCGGTGCTCGCAGCGACTGCCGCCGCGGCCGCCGTCGCACTCGGTGCGATCCACGTCCCGGGCACCGGTCCGGACACCTCCTCCCCCGCGGCTGGGGCGCGCGTCCATGCGGCGACGGCGAGCTGGGACTACTTCCACCAGATCGCCACCGGCGACGCCAGCGCATCCGCCGTGATCGCCGCCGGGCAGCGGCTCCACGCCTCGCTGGTGTCGTTGATCGACGCGTCGGGCGACGACCCTGCCAAGGCCCAGCAAGCCCTCGAGCTGCTCGCCAAGGAGCGCGACCTGCTGCTGAGCGATCTTCCGCCCGGCGGTCAGGTCGTCCTGGCGCAGGCCGACAACCTGGTCCTGCAGCTTCGGCAGCGCCTGCCGCGCCTGCCGCAGGTGATCGCCCTGCCGTCGAGCAGCCCCAAGCCCAGCGACACCCACATGCGCAGTACGACGACCCAGCGCACCGACACCCGGCCGGCACCCGCGCCCACCGGGGCGCAGCCGGCGGCGACCACGTCACCGGCCGCGTCGCCCAGCCCGTCGGCGAGCCCCTCCCCGAGCGCGTCGCCGAAGCCGACGCCCGACACGTCGCCGAACTGGGGACCGCTCCCCCCACCATCTAACTTCGGCAACTGACCCGTCGGCTTCGGCGCCGAGACCGGGTCAGATCTAGGGGGCGGTGATCTGTGAACGCCTGCGCCACCGGCGTACGGCGAGGTAGCCGACGAGCAGCAGCACGACGACGCCGGCGAGGACCGCGCCGCCGACGGTGAGGTTGTGCGAGAGCTGGCGCCACCCGGTGCCGGCGAGAAACCCGAGGCCGACGGAGCCGCCGGCCCAGATGACGCCGCCGGCGACGTTCCAGGTGACGAACGTGCGGTAGTGCATTCCCGCCATGCCGCAAAGCCCGGGCACCAGCACCCGCAGGGCCGCGGTGAAGCGGCCGACGAAGACCGCCTTACCGCCGAGGCGCTTGATCGCGGCCTTCGATCGAGCGACGTGATCGGGCTTGATGACCCGCTGGGGCAGCCGGCCGAGAAGCGTGTCGCCGTAGCGGCGGCCGATGGCGTAGCCGATGCTGTCGCCGATGATCGCGCCGAGGACGGCGACGACGATCACGGCCGTCAGCGAGGCGTTGCCCTGGAAGGCCGCGACGCCGCCGAGCAGGCAGGCGATCTCACCGGGAAAGACGAAGCCGACGAACGCGGACGCCTCGAGCGCCGGGATCAGGAACACCAGCACGTAGACCGCCCACGCGGGCACGTGCAGGATGTTCTCGGCCACCGCATCCATCGATCCATCCTGCCGTAGCCGGTGCCAGACTGGGGTCGATGAGCCCCTCGCGCACGGGCGTGACCCGCGGCCGGATGACGGCCGCGGTGCTGCTCTTCGTTGCCGCGGTGGGGGCCGTGCTGCTGGCGCTGGAGTTCTTCGCGACAGGGTTTGCCGGGCCTGCTCCAATCGTCCTGGCGGCAGGTGGCATGTGCATCGCGGCGGGAGTCGCCATGCTGCGCAACCCGCCGCGGGAACGCCGGCCGCTAGTGACGGCTACGGCGTACGAGCAGACCGGTCAGCAACGAGAGGACCTGGCCGGCGGCCACGAGGTAGAGCATCCCGCGCGAGCCGACCGCGCCGGAGACCGGGCCGGCGACGCCTGACCCGACGGCGAACGCCCCGATCTTCAGGCTGGCCGCGGTCGTGAACACCTGGGTCCGCAGGTGTTCGGGCGAGAGCTGCTGGCGCAGGTTGAGGGTGGCGGCGAGCACCGGGCCGTCGATGAGCCCGGCGACCGCGACCAGCGCGAGCGCCGCGACCAACGACGGGGCCGCACCGACGCCGGCCATCGCGGCGCCGAAGACGAGCAGGCCGGCGAGCACCGCCGGCTCGGAGCGCACCCGTCCCGCGATGCGGCTCCACGACACCGACCCGATCAGGGCGCCGACCGCGAACAGCGAGAACAGCCCGCCGCCCGCGGCCCGCTTGTGCCCGAGCGTCTCGGCGAGCAGGGGGAACGCGACGACGATGAGCCCGACCCACGCCTGGCTGACCGTGGTCGCGAACGTCACCGACCGCAGTTCGGGCACCCGGGTCAGCAGCCGCAGGCCGTCGCGCAGGGCGTGGGAGAAGCGGCCGGCCGCCGCGTCGTGCCGCACCGGGCCGATCGGCACCCGCACCAACCAGACCAGTGCGACGAGCGCCATCGTCGCCGTCGCCGCAACCGCCCATGCGGGGCTGACCGCGCCCGCGATCGTGCCGGCGAGCGCGGGCCCGGCAATCCCGGCGACGTTGTAGCTCGCCGCCTCCACGCCATAGGCCTGCGGAAGAAGCGGCGCCGGGACCAGCGTCGGGATCAGGCCGCTGAACCCGCCGGTCCGCACCGGGTAGGGCAAGCCGGCGACGACCGCGAGCAGCACGACGACGAGGTCCGAGAGGTGGCCGACCGCCGCCAGCAGCCCGAACGTCGCCGCCGACAGCACCAGCTGGTTGGCGTTGAAGACCGTACGCCGGTGGCGGGTGCGGTCGAGCCACGCACCCATGAGCGGCCCGGTGACGATCGTCGGCAAGGTGGCAGCCGCGACGGTCACCCCGGCGAGCTGCGCGCTCTGCGTGCGCGCCAGCACGAACAGCACGATGGCCACCGAGAACATCTCGCTGGCCAGCCGCGAGAGGGTGGCGGCGACGAACAGCGTGCGGAAGTCGCGCTCCCGCCACAAGGCGGAAGGGGTCACGTAAGCAGCAGGGTGCGGATCTCGAACGGGCGCAGCTCCACGTCGACCCGGTCGCCGGTCACGGGGATCGCCTCGCCGATCGGGCGTTCGAGCAGGTCTACCTCGGTCACCTCGGACACCGGCCACACGGTGCGCAAAGCGCCGCGACGGCGGCCGCCCAGCGACTCGTAGACACGGACCACGACTCCGTCGGACTCGTCCGCCCGCTTGACCGCCTCGACGACGATGCCCGGCTCGTCGATCTCGACCAGGCCGACCCGGACGGCGCGGTCACCGCCGGCCGGGCGTAGCACGATCGGCGCGTTGAGCGCGTAGGCCTGCGCCACGACGGGGCGCAGGTCGCCGGCGTGCGGCAGCAGCGCATGGCGCACCTCGCTGACACCACGGTCGGCAGCCGGGTCAGGCCACAGCGGCGCGCGCAGCAGCGACATCCGGATGACGTTGCCGCGCACGTCGTGGCCGTAACGCCCGTCGTTGAGCAGCGCCACGCCGAAGCCGTCCTCGGACAGGTCGATCCAGCGGTGCGCGCAGACTTCGAACCTGGCCGCGTCGTACGACGTGTCGCGGTGGGTCGGCCGCTCGACGTAGCCGAACTGCATCTCGCACCGCGCGCTGCGGCTGTGTACGTCGACCGGATAGGCGACCTTGAGCAGCCGGTGCTCCTCGTGCCAGTCGACGCGGGTGTGCAGGTCGACCCGAGGGGATCCCGCCGACACGGAGATCGTCTGCTCGACGCAACTGGCGCCGAACCGGCGGACGACGCGGATCGCGGCGCGCAGCGGCGTCGCCTCGACGACCTCCATGCTCTCGACCGCATCGACCGGCTCGGCGGTGTCCATCGTCCACGCGTCGATGTCCCAGGCGTCCCACTGCGCCGGCCGGTCGTCGAGCAGCTGCAGCACGTTGGCCGGGCCGGCGAGCGCCTCCCGACCGGTGGCGCGGTGCAGGACCGAGACGAGGTGCCCGGCCTCGTCGAGACGCACCCGCAGCAGACCGTTGTCGAGCAGCCGGTCGTCGACGGTGACGGGCGCGACGTCGCCCGGCGGGCGGGCATCGTCGGCGACGCTCGCGTAGCCGTTCGGCGGCACGTCGACCCAGCGGCCCTCGACCACCTCCCTCCGCGGGAAGGGGGCGGCGTTGAACGCGATCGTTTCGCCGTCGGCAGCAGCCGCGAGGTGCTGCTGCGCAGCATCGGTGAGCCGGTCGGTCTCGGCGCGGATCCGCTCGTAGTCCGCGAACGTGTCGCGGTAGACCCAGGCGATCGACGTGCCTGGCAGCACGTCGTGGAACTGGTGCAGCAGCAGGGACCGCCACAGCGCGCGCAGATCATCGGCCGGGTAGGCCGGGCCGCCGGCGCGAGACGCCGCGAGGCACCAGCGCTCGGCGGCCAGCAGCGCCTGCTCGAGCTGCCGGTTGCCCCGCTTGACCCGGGCGTGCGTCGTGTAGGTGCCGCGGTGCTTCTCGAAGTACAGCTCCTGGCCCCACACCGGAGCGTCGGCCGCGTCGCGCTCCGCGGCCTCCAGGAAGGCCCGGGCGGTGCCCTGCTCGACCCGCGGCAGCCCCTCGACCGATGCGAGCCGCCGGGCGCGCTCGAGCATCCCCTGGGTAGGGCCGCCACCACCGTCACCCAGCCCGTAAAGGAAAAGTGACTGCTTCGCGGTGCCGGCCGACGTCTCGTTGCGCTGCGCGGTCAGGATCTCGCCGACGTTCAGCACGCCGCTGTAGGTGTCACCGGGCGGGAAGTGCGCGAGCACTCGGCTGCCGTCGATGCCCTGCCACCAGAAGGTGTGGTGCGCGAACCGGTTGGTGTCGTTCCAGGACAGCTTCTGCGAGACGAACCACCGCACGCCGGCGAGGCGGAGCAGCTGCGGCAGCGAGGCGGTGTAGCCGAACGCATCGGGCAGCCAGCACTCCTGCACGTCGACGCCGAGCTGCTGCTGCCAGTAGCGCTTGCCCTCGACCAGCTGCCGGACCAGCGACTCGCCGCTGGGCACGTTGCAGTCCGGCTCGACCCACATCGCGCCGACCGGCTGCACCTGCCCGGCGGCAACCTGCTCGCGCAACCGCGCGAAGAGGTCCGGGTAGCTCTCCTGCAGCCACGCGACCTGCTGCGGCTGCGAGAGCGCGAAGTGGTAGTCGGGGTAGCGCGCCATCCAGGCGAACGCCGTGGCCAGCGTGCGCGCCGTCTTCCGCCGGGTCTCGCGGAAGGGCCACAGCCATGCGGTGTCGATGTGCGCGTTGCCGACGGCGATGACGCGGTGCGCGCCGGCGGCAGCGGGCTTGCCCAGCACGGACTGCATCGCCTGCGCGGCTTCGGCGGGCGCGGCACCGACCGCTGCACGCAGGGCGTCGCGTACGTCGTCGCGCTCGGGCTGCAGCCGGGCCAGGTCGCGCAGCAGCCGCAGGTCGCGGGTGAGCGCGCGCACGTCGTCGCGTACGACGGCCAGCTCGGCGACCGACACCGTGTAGAGCAGCGGCCCGCTCTGCACCCCGTCAGGCACGACCGCGCCCATCGCTACCGGGTTGGCCGCCGCCTCGAGCAGCAGGGTGACCCGCTCCCCCGCTGCTGCCGCATCGGTCCAGACGTACTCGCTGTGCCGCGGCGCGACACCGGTGACCGGCCGCCCGTCGCGCCAGAGCATCCCCTCGCCGGCGAAGCCGGTGGCACCGTCACCGATGACGAGCCGGACGACGACCGGCCGGCCCGCCCAGGCAGGCGGGATCTCGCCCCCGAGCCGGAACCACCAGGTGTCCCAGGCCGCCCCCCATTGCTCCCCCACGGAGAAGTCGCGGAAGGGCAGGCCCAGCGCGGCGTCGTACCCGATCGGCTCCCCGCCGACCGGCGCGGCCTGCAGCTGCAGCGGACGGCGGTCCTCGATCTCCAGGGCGGACCACTCGGTCAGCCGCGCCTGCACGGCTTCCATGAGCTCGTCGGCGAGGGGGTCGGCGGCCACAGAGGAGGACCGTACGCTGCCGGCGTGGACTTCGTGCGCGTTGTCTGCGTCGACGGGCCGCTGGCCGGTGCCCAGGTGTCGTTCCCGGCCGGCGAGCGGAAGTGCACGCTGCACGACCCGGTCGCGGGGCCCGTGCGCTACGAGCTCACCGGCAGCCTGTCCGGCCCGCTGCCGGGAAACCTGCAGACCGCTCGCTTCCTCGGACCCGGCGAGTAGCCTGGGCGCCTTCGCGCGCGCTGGGAGGCTGCATGACCGGGCTGAAGGTCGATGTCGACGCCGACGAGGTGGGCTTCGATCCGCAACGGTTGCAGCGAATCGACGCGCATTTCCGGACCTACGTGGACGACGGTCGGCTGCCCGGCTGGCTGGTGCTGGTCTCACGCGCGGGCAAGATCGCGCACCTGTCGACCTACGGCCAGCGCGACGTCGAGTCGGCGTTGCCGGTCGAGGAGGACACCCTCTTCCGCATCTACTCGATGACGAAGCCGATCACGTCGGTCGCCGCGATGATGCTCTACGAGGAGGGCGCGTTCCAGCTGACCGATCCGGTGAGCCGGTTCATCCCGTCCTTCGCGGACGTCCGGGTCTACACCGGCGGCTCGTCGGGCAAGCCGGTCACCGTGCCCGCCGTCGAGCCGGTGCGCATCTGGCACCTGCTGACCCACACGTCCGGGCTCACCTACGGCTTCCACTACGTGCACCCCGTCGACGCGATCTACCGGGCGGCGGGCTACGAGTTCGGGGCGCCACCCGGCATGGACCTCGCGGCGGCGTGCGACGGCTGGGCGGCGCTCCCCCTGCAGTTCCAGCCCGGCTCGGAGTGGAACTACTCCGTGTCCACCGACGTGCTCGGTCGCGTCATCGAGGTCGCGTCGGGCATGTCGCTCGACCGGTTCTTCGCCGAACGCATCTGCTCGCCCCTCGGGATGACCGACACGGCGTTCCACGTGCCGGAGGCGGAGCAGGACCGGCTCGGGGCGCTGTACGCCGTGCCCGCCGGGCAGCGCGAGAAGGTGCGCCACGACGCGATGGGCCGCACGGCTACCCGCCCGCCCCGGCTGCTGGCGGGTGGCGGGGGCCTGATCTCCACCGCCGCCGACTACCACCGGTTCACGCAGATGCTGCTGGGGTGCGGCGAGCTCGACGGCACCCGGTTGCTCGGCACCCACACGGTCGCCTACATGACCCGCAACCAGCTGCCCGGCGGCGTCGACATCGAGACCTACGGCCGGCCGATCAACGCGGAGACCGGGTCCAAGGGCATCGGCTTCGGGCTCGGGTTCGGGGTCGTCGACGACCCGGCCGAGGTGAAGGGGTTGTGCAGCCGGGGCGAGTACCACTGGGGTGGGCTGGCCTCGACCGCCTTCTGGGTCGACCCGGCAGAGGAGCTGACGGTCATCTTCCTGACGCAGCTGATGCCGTCGAGCACCTACCCGATCCGGCCCGAGCTGCGCCAGCTCGTCTACCAGGCCCTGGTCGACTGATCGACCGACCTGCCTCGCGCCCCGCCGCTCAGTGTCGGGCGTGCCAGTCGATGACCCGGGTGACCTGGTCGATCGCCTGCGAGGGCGTCCGGCTGACGTGTGAGCCGCCGGGGTAGCGCACGTACTCCACCTCGACGCCGTGCAGAGTCAGTGCGGCGTACAGCTCGTCGGACTGCCCGATCGGGCAGCGCAGGTCTCCCTCCCAGTGCTGGATGAGCACGGGCGTGCGCACCTGCGGCACGTAGGTCAGCGGTGAGCGCTCGGCGAACACGGCAGCCTGGCGCCACGGGTCTCCGCCGAGCTGGTGCAGCGCGAACTCGTGGACGTCGGTGGTCCCCAGCATGCTGGTCTGGTCGAGGACGGGGGCGCCGACGACGGCGCTGCGGAAGCGGTCGGTGTGCCCGACGATCCAGCTGGTCATGAACCCGCCGTAGGAGTAGCCGCCGACGTGCAGCTGCTCAGGGTCGGCGAGCCCGCGCTCGACGACGTCGTCGACGCAGGCCATGAGATCCCCGTAGTCGCGCCCGCCCCAGTCCCCGACGCAGGCCTCGGTGAACCGTTGCCCGTAGCTCATGCTTCCGCGCGGGTTCGGCAGCAGCACGAGATGACCGGCGGCAGCGACCGACTGCAGGTTGGCGAGGTGCCGGCCACCGGGATGCACCCCGTGCGGGCCGCCGTGGATCTCCAGGTGCAGCGGTAGTCGCTTCTTGGCAGCGGCCGGCGGCCGGATGAGGAAGTACTCGATCTCCCAACCGTCGTCGGTGGTCACCGACGACCGCTGCACCGGGCTGAGCCGGATCTGCGCGCGGAACTCGTCGTTGACGCGGCTCACCATGCGCTCGTCGCCACCATCGAAGCGGGCGACGTAGATCTCGCTCGGCGCATCGGGCCACACCGCGCTGAACGCCACGATCTCGGCGCCGACGGAGAGGCCGTCGACCTGGCGATCGCCAGCCACCACGACGGTGGCGTCACCACCGCCGGGCGCGGCGCGGCGCAGCCCGGTCGCCCCGGCGTCGGTCACGAGGAACACCAGCGAGCCGTCGCCGGTCCAGGCGAACGGCGCCACCGGTCCGGCGATGGGCCCGGTGACCGGCCGGTCGAGGTGTGGCGCCACCTGCTCCGGCTCGCCGCCGTCCACGTCGACGACGAACAGCTTCTGGTCGCCGCTCCACATGCCCGCGGCCGTGGCGTGACCGATGAACGCGATCTTTCGCCCGTCCGGTGAGAACGACGGGAACGCCGCCCGCCCCCAGTTGCGGGTGAGCCGTCGGGGCCGGCCGCCGGTCGACGCGACGACCCACGCGTCGGTCTGGGCCTGGCGGTCGTCGCGACCGGCATCACGGTCCGAGGCGAAGGCGACCGCCGAACCGTCCGGGGACCACGCCGGCATGTCGTCGTGCCAGTCACCCTTCGTGAGCTGTCGGGTCTCCCCACTGGCGACGTCGAGGACGAACACGTGCCGCCGCCCGTCCTGCCAGCCGACGTTGTCGAGCCGTGCCGCGAGGCCCCGCACCACGCGCGGCGCCGCCTTCTCGACCGGCGTACGCTCCGCGACCGGTTTCGGCAGGTCGGTCGCGGTGACGTAGGCGATCCGGGTCGAGTCCGGCGACCAGGCCGGCTGGCTGACCGCGCCGTCATGACTCGTGACGGCGGTCGGGGCGCCGCCCCGGAGCGGAGCAAGCCACAGCTGGCCCGGCTTGCCCTCCTCGGTGATCGAGACATAGGCCACCCAGCGGCCGTCCGGCGACCAGCGGGGACTGTGATCGGACGGCCCGTCGGTGAACGCCCGCGGCGGCTCCGACCCGTCGACCGGCGCGACCCAGATCGAGGTCTGCGCCTTGTCGGTCTCTCGATCCATCCGGGTCTGGACCCAGGCGAGGTGCGTGCCGTCGGCGGACAGCTGCGGATCGCCCGCCGTCCCGAGCAGGTACAGGTCGTCGGGTCGCATCGGGCGTGGCGCCATGAGGCTCCCTCTCTGAAGGCTGCGGCCCATGATGGAGGCATGCGAGGGCGAGTACCGGCGCGGGTGGTCGCCGCCCTCGTTTTGGGGACCGCCCTCACGGCGTGCGGGACCTCGCCGTCCCCGACCGCAGCTTCCACGTCGACATCTCCGAGCCCGCCGGCTGCCTCCGCGCCCCGGCCGGCCGCTCTCCCGCCGTACGCCTGGACGTCAGGCTCCGTGACGGCCGCGGACCTGCCGCACTCCTGGCACGCGGGTTGCCCGGTCGGGCCGGACCAGCTGCGCCGCCTGCGGCTCGTCTACTGGGGGTTCGACGGGGTTGCCCACACCGGCACACTGATCGTTGCCGCCGACGTGGTGCCGGTCGTGGTGCGGGCGTTCGAGCGGCTGTACGACGCGCGCTTCCCGATCCGCCTCATGGTGCCTATCGACGCCTACGGCGGCAGCGACGACGCGTCGGTGGCCGCCGACAACACCTCGTCGTTCAACTGTCGCGACGCGGTCACGTCCGGGCCGCCGCACTGGTCGGAACACGCCTACGGAACGGCCATCGACATAGATCCCTTCGAGAACCCCTACGTGGAGGGCAGCACGGTGACGCCGCCCGGGGCGACGGCGTACGCCGACCGCTCGCGCATCCGGCCCGGCATGATCACACCCGGCAGCGTCGCCTTGCGTGCCTTCACCGACCAGGGCTGGGGATGGGGCGGCGTGTGGAACACGCCCGACTACCAGCACGTGAGCCGCAGCGGGCACTGACCCGGAAGGTGCGACCGTGGCGTCGCTACGCTGCCGCATGCGCCCCTTCAGGTTCGCCGTGCAGACCAGCCACGCCCCGGACATCACCACCTGGCGGCAACGCGCTCGCGACGCCGAGTCGATGGGGTACTCCACCTACTACCTGCCCGACCACTTCGGCGAGCAGTGGGGGCCGCTGGTCGGACTAACGCTGGCGGCCGAGGCGACCGAGCGCATCCGCGTCGGCTGGCTGGTGCTCGACAACGACTTCCGCCACCCGATGGAGCTCGCCAAGGAGGTGGCGACGCTCGACCTGGCCACCGAGGGGCGGGTGGAGTTCGGGCTCGGTGCGGGCTGGATGAAGACCGACTACGAACAGTCCGGCATTGCGTACGACGACCCGGGGACCCGCGTCGATCGCATGGAGGAGAGCCTGCGGATCCTCAAGCGACTGTGGTCCGGGGAGCCGGTCGACTTCAAGGGCGAGCACTACACACTGGCCGGCGCCGTCTCGCACCCGAGGCCCTTCACGCGGCCGCACCCGCCGATCGTCGTCGGCGGGGGGTCGAAGCGCGTGCTGTCGATCGCCGCGCGGGAAGCCGACATCATCGGGTTCAACACCTCGCTGCGGTCGGGCGCGGCGGACCGGGCCGCAGCCGCGGCGGCCATCGCGCCGAAGTTCGACGAGCGCGTGCAGTGGGTGAAGGACGCGGCCGGTGACCGGTTCGAGGACCTCGAGCTGCAGTGCCACACGTCTTTCGTCGTGGTGACCGACGACCGGCCGGGTGTCGTCGACTCGATGGCCGGCGTCTTCGGGGTCTCGCCGGAGGAGGCGCTCGACGTACCGATCGTCGTCGTCGGCACGGTCGACGAGATCTGCGAGACGCTCCAGCAGCGCCGCGAACGCTGGGGCTTCAGCTACTGGGTCGTGTTCAGCGACTCGATGGCGGCCTTCGCGCCAGTGGTGGAGCGCCTCGCCGGCGCCTGACCCTCGTACGGCCTGATCGCAGTAGCGTCGCGCACGTGGAGCCACGGATCAGCCTCGTCACTCTCGGCGTCGCCGACCTGGCCAGGTCACGTGCGTTCTACGACGCGCTCGGGTGGCAGGGCCAGGAGGTCGAGGAGACCTACTTCGTGCAAGCCGGCGGCATGGCCCTCGTCTTGTGGTCGCGGGCCAAGCTGGCCGGCGACGCGGGCGTAGACGACAGCGGCGGCGGTGGCTTCGGCGGCATCACCTTGGCGCACAACGTGCGTAGCCGTGAAGCGGTCGACGAAGTCATGGCAGCAGCCCGCGAGGCCGGTGCGACCATCACCAAGCCGGCACAGGACACGTTCTACGGCGGCTATGCCGGCTACTTCACCGATCCCGACGGTCATGCCTGGGAGATCGCTCACAACCCGGGTTTCACCCTTGCCGACGACGGGTCCCTGACGCTGCCCGACTTCGGCGGCTGACGGCGCCGAAGGAATGACGCCGACTGACGATCAGGCGTGGCGGCGTACCCACTCGTACATCGCAATGCCCGACGCGACCCCCGCGTTGATGGACCTCGTCGACCCGTACTGCGGGATGTGCAGCACGACCTCGACCGCATCGCGGGCAGCAGATGACAAGCCCGGCCCCTCCTGACCGAACAGCAGGATGCACCGCCGCGGCACGTCGTACGCCGTCAGCGAGACCGACCCCGGCAAGTTGTCGACACCGAGGAGCGGCAGGTCACGCGCAGCCGCCCAGTCGGCCAGCGCGTCGATCGTCGCGTGGTGCAGCACGTGCTGGTAGCGATCGGTCACCATCGCGCCGCGGCGGTTCCAGCGTCTCCGTCCGACGACGTGCACGGCGTCGGCGAGGAACGCGTTGGCGTTGCGGACGACGGCACCGATGTTGAAGTCGTGCTGCCAGTTCTCGATCGCCACGTGGAACGGGTGCCGGTGCGCGTCCAGGTCGGCGACGATCGCCGCGTGCGACCAGTAGCGGTAGCGGTCGGCGACGTTGCGCGCGTCACCGGATTCCAGGAGCGCTGGGTCGAGCCGCGGATCGTCAGGCCAGGGCGGCGGATGCGGCCCGACTCCCACCGGCTCGTCGATCGTCACCCCATGAGGGTGCCGTCAGGCGACCGAGCCCGGTCCGTTGGGGTTGGACACCTTCTCCGCAGCCCGCACCGCGTCGGCGTCGTTCACGCCGCCGAGCGGGCCGTCGGGGATCGGCACCATCCAGACGTGCGTCATCGGCGGCGTCACCTGCGACGACAGGCCGCGCGGGCAACGTCCCTGCGCGTCCTGCAACGCCACGACGTCGACGCCTGACAGACAGAGGTTGGTGTGCACGTGCCACTGCACCAGGCAGCCACCGGTCGCCGGCGGTTGGTTCGCTCCCGGTCCCATCATGTACATGACCGCCACGAGCACGGCACCCTTGGGCGTGTTGGCATAGACGAGGCTGGCCGGTGCGTCGGGGGTCAGCGGGTCGCCGGTGCGCATGTTGGCGACGAAGTTGGCCAGCTTCATGTAGTGCACGACGGGCAGGCCGCTCGGCGTGATGGGCACGAAGCCGTCCGCCTTCGCGGTGGCGAGACTGGCGTACTTGCTGTCCGCCGCCACCGTCTGGTCTACCAACGTGCGGGCCTGCTCCTGTTGCTGCCGCGAGGGCACCTCCTGGCACATGGAGGTGACCATCTTCATGCCCTCGTCCATCTCCATCGAGATGGGCAGCCTGATGTCGCCGGCGGCCGAGGTCGTCGGCACTCGCAGGTGGAGCGTGGCCGAAGCCGTATCGGCGGCGCCCATGTCCATGCCGCCGTGGTGGGACTCCGAGGGGGCCAGGGCGAGCGCGGCGCTGGTGGAGGCCATGACCGCGAAGACCGCGAGCGTCGCGATCTGCACCCGCAGCACAGCGGCCAGCGGACGGCGCCACCGGAAGCGCAGCAGGCCCAACGCGCCGGCGGCACACAGCACCTCGAGGGCTGTGGTCAGGGTGTCGAGCCAGCCGACCGGTTCAGCGGTCGAGGCGTCGGGACCGACGGGGACGCCATGTGCCCGGCTGAGCACCCAGACGGCCACGATCCCCAGCTGCAGTACGACGCCGCCGGCAAGCACCCAGCGGCGCGGTTGCACGACCAGCGCGACCGCCCACGAGACCTGCAACCACGCGCAAACCAGGAAGAAGACGCCGAACAGCCAGTACTCGTGGAAGTGCTCACCGGTCACTGAGAAGTGAGCCGCCGCGGCGGCGACCGATGCCGCGGCCAGCACGACCCGCACGACCCAGCGCAGCGTCCCGCTGTCGGACTCGCCCATGCACACCTCCGATGCGCTGGACCCTAACCCCGGTCGCTCCCCCCTGACAGCCGCTGACCGTAATGCCGGGGACCCGACGATTTGATCGGTGTTACAGGGTTTTCGGGGCGGCCGGGGCTCACGCCGAGCGCTGCAGCCCCGAGCCGTTGGACGTCGGCAGGCCGGCCGCGGCCAGGGCCTCCTCGACCAGCTGCCCCACCGCCTCGAACTCGAGCAGGAACCCGTCGTGACCGTAGGGCGAGTGCACGACCTCGAGGCCCGGGCAGGTTGCGATCCCGGCGGCGATCTCCTGCTGCAGGTAGAGCGGGTAGAGCCGGTCGCTGTCGATGCCGGCGACGAACGTCGGCGCCTTGACCCGGGACAGCGCCGCCTCCACGCCGCCGCGGTCCCGACCGACGTCGTGGGAGTTCATCGCGTTGCTGAGCACGACGTAGGTGTTGGCGTCGAAGCGGCGCGCCAGCTTGTCGGCGTGATGATCGAGGTAGGACTCGACCGAGAACCGGCCGCCACCGAACGGATCCTCCTGCGCCTGCGGCACGCGACCGAACCGCTCGGCGAGCTCCGACTCCGAGCGGTAGGAGATGTGCGCGATCCGCCGGGCGATGCCGAGGCCGAGGTGCGGCCCCTCACCGGGTGGCGCGTCGTAGTAGTCGCCACCCCGGAAGCGCGGATCGGCCCGCACCGCCTGGATCTGGGCGGCGCAGAGCGCGATCTGCTCGGCCGTCGCGTAAGCCCCGCACGCGAGCACGACGGCCGACCGCAGCCGGTCGGGATAGGTGACGGCCCACTCGAGCGACCGCATGCCGCCCATCGAACCGCCCACGACCGTGGCCCAGCTGCCGACGCCGAGAGCGTCAGCGAGACCCGCCTCGACCGCGACCTGGTCTCGCACGGTGACGAAGGGGAAGCGACTCCCCCAGGGGCGGCCGTCCGGTGCCGGCGACGCCGGCCCCGTCGTGCCCTGGCAACCGCCGAGGACGTTCGGGGCCACGACCCACCACCGGTCGGTGTCGATGGCCTTGCCGGGACCGACGAGGCTGTCCCACCAGCCGGCGGTCGGGTGGCCGGGACCGGCCGGACCGGTCACGTGGCTGTCACCGGTCAGCGCGTGCGCCACGAGCACCGCGTTGGACCGGTCGGCGTTGGGCTCGCCCCAGGTCTCGTAGGCGACCCGGACCGACGGCAGCGTGCCGCCGGCCTCGAGCGTCACCGGTCCGGGCAGATCCACGAACTGCCGATGTCCGACCGGGTCCCCCTCCCGCCAGGCGGCGCTGGCGGGAGGCAGGCCCGGGTCGAAGCGACCGGTCGGGGTCGTCAAGGGCGGCGCTACGCGGACTTGGCGGCCCGGAAGCCGGCCTCGAGGTCGGCCTTGATGTCGTCGATGCCCTCGATGCCGACCGACAGCCGGACCAGGCCCGGCGTGACGCCGGTCGTCGCCTGCTCCTCCGCGGTCAGCTGCGAGTGCGTCGTGCTGGCCGGGTGGATGACGAGGCTGCGCACGTCGCCGATGTTGGCGACGTGGCTGTGCAGCTCGAGCGCGTCGACGAACCGGCGCCCGGCGTCCACCCCGCCCTTGATCTCGAACGACACGATCGAGCCCGGCCCCTTCGGCGCGTACTTCTGCGCGTTGGCGTACCACGGCGACGACGGCAGGCCCGCGTAGAAGACCTCGTCGACCTCGTCGCGGGTGGTCAGCCACTCGGCGACCGCCTTCGCATTGGACACGTGCCGCTCCATGCGCAACGACAGCGTCTCGAGGCCCTGCAGGAGCAGCCAGGCGTTGAACGGCGAGATCGCCGCGCCGAGGTCACGCAGCAGTTGCACCCGGGCCTTCGCGATGTAGGAGCCCTGGCCGAGCGCGTCCCAGTAGACGAGGCCGTGGTAGCTCTCGTCCGGCGTGTTGAAGCCGGGGAAGCGCTGCTTGTCCTTGCCGAAGTCGAACTTCCCGCCGTCGACCACGGCACCGCCGATGACCGTGCCGTGGCCGCTGATGAACTTCGTCGTCGAGTGGGTGACGATGTCGGCGCCGTGCTCGATCGGGCGGATGAGGTAGGGCGTCGCCACCGTGTTGTCGACGATGAGCGGTACGCCGGCCTCGTGGGCCACCCCGGCGACACCCTCGATGTCGAGGACGTCGATCTTCGGGTTGCCGATCGTCTCGGCAAAGAACGCCTTCGTGTTGGGCCGCACCGCAGACCGCCACGCGTCGAGGCTGTCCGGGTCCTCGACGAACGAGACCTCGACCCCGAGCTTCGGGAACGTGTAGTGGAACAGGTTGTAGGTGCCGCCGTAGAGGCTCGACGACGCCACGACGTGGTCACCGTTCTCGGCGACGTTGAGCAGCGCGGTCGTCGTCGCGGCCTGACCCGAGGCGACGAGCAGCGCGCCGACGCCACCCTCGAGGCTGGCGATGCGCTCCTCGGCCACCTGCTGGGTCGGGTTCATGATCCGCGTGTAGATGTTGCCGGGTTCGGCCAGCGAGAACAGGTCGGCAGCGTGCTGGGTGTCGCGGAAGCTGAAAGCGGTCGTCTGGTAGATGGGCACCGCGCGGGCGCCGGTCGTGGGATCGGGCACCGCTCCCACGTGGATCTGGCGGGTATCGAAACTCCACCCTGACTCGGACATCGTGCTCCTTGCGTCGTCGGTGCGGCCGGGCCGCACATCGGTCCAGTGCGGGCTGCCGCATCCGCGCGAGGCCCGCGCTTGCCGGTCGCACGTCACGACCGGCCCGGTCATCACCCGGGGCACCCCACCGCGGTGGAGGGTTGCCGGTCAGCGAGCCGGGGCTTGGCGCTGACGCTCATGACCTGCGGAGATCATACAAGGTCCGCGGGTCGCGGCGAAGCCCGTTGTCATGACCCCTGCCGGCCGCGGCCGAAGACTTTGCTTCGAGGCCTATCGGCCTCGAAACACGGGTTCCCGCTTCTCGACGAATGCCTTCGCGGCCTCCCGGTGGTCGTCGGTGAGCCCGGTGCGCAGGTGGTGCGCGGCCTCCATGTCGAGGCACTCACCGAGCTCGCCGTGGACCGCCCGTTCGAGGTTCTCCTTCATGTAGCGGTAGGCGACTCGCGGCCCGGCGGCCAGCCGCTTGGCCCGGCGCAGCACCTCTGCCTCGAAGCCGTCCGCGCCGAGCACGTCGTTGACGATGCCCAGCGCCCGGGCCTGCTCCGCGTCGATGCGCTCGGAGAAGTAGTAGAGCTCCTTGGCCTTGGCCGGTCCGACCAGCCTGGTCAGGAACCACGTGCCGCCGTAGTCGCCCGCGAACCCGACACGGGCGAACGCCGTGGTGAGGACCGCGCCGGGTACGGCGTACCGCAGGTCGCACGCGAGCGAGAGCGAGAGGCCGGCGCCGGCCGCCGCCCCGGGGATCGCCGCGATGGTCGGCTTGGGCATCTCCCACAGTCGGCCGCTGGTGGCCCGCTGGCTCAGCCGCTGCCGGTGCACGCGGACGTCGAAGGGCACACTGTCGCCGCCGCCCGAGGCCATGTTCTTCACGTCGCCGCCGGCGCAGAACGCGCCGCCGGCACCGGTCAGCACGACGCAGCCGACCTCGTCGTCGACCTCCGCCGCGGCGAGCACGCGACCCATCGCGTCGAGCATGTCGCCGGACAGAGCGTTGCGGCGCTCGGGCCGGTTCATCGTGAGCACGGCGACGCCGTCCTCCACGCGGGCCAGCAGATCCATGGTGCCGGTGTCGATCTCGCGCACGCCGCTACTCCTCTGCGCTCTGGATGTGGAACGTCACCCCGCCGATCTCGACCGACCGAGCGACCGCGCCCGGCCGGGTGACGGTGACCTCGCTGATCCCCTCGTCATCGGGGCTGCCGACGTGGATGAACCGCAGCAGCTGCCGGCCTCCGTCCAACGCGATCGCCGGGGTGTCGCCGCCGGTCACGGGCACGTCGAGCAGGTCGGCCCACAGCCGCGCGACGGTCGTCGGGTCCTGCGCGCGCACGACGATGCCGCGCAGGCCGCCCGACTGGTGCTCCGGCACGACCGCGGTCCAGGCCGGCCCGCCCCAGCGCCAGGACCCGGGTGGGTCGACCGCGTCGAGCGACACGATCGCGCCGGGCACGTCCTTCGGGTGCAGGTGCATGCTCGCGATGTCCGGCAGCGAGGTCTCCCAGACGACCCGCACGCCGAGCCCGTCGACCCGCCGTCGCGCCGCTCCGAGGTCGGGCACCTGGAAGATCGCCATGTAGCCGCTGTCGCCCCCGCGCTTGTCGAGGTAACGGCCCGCGGTGGTGCCGTCCTGCACCGGGGCGACCACCTCGAGGAACGTGTCGCCCACGGCGAACACGGAGTTCTCGAGCCCGAAGTGGCCGACGCCCGGATCGTGGAACGGCGCGCCGAAGTCGAGCTCGCGCTGCAGTGCGCCGGCGACCGGCGCGAGCTCGCGGGCCGCCAGCGCCACCTGCCGCAACCGGGTCGGGGTGCTCATGGCCTGCAACCTAGCGAGGTGCCGCCCCTCCCGCACCGGCGAACATGTCCCGCATTGCTGCACTTGCCACGGCAATGGGCGGTTGGACGGCCCAGCGAACAGGGACGATCATTGCGCCAACTGGGTGACTGACGCGGTCACCGACCCGGTTACCGTAATGACTTGTCAGAACACCTACCTAGTAGGACATGCGGTGAGGCATCCAGTTATGACGCGAATGCCCGACCGCTCGGTGTCGACCTACCCGAGCGTGGGGCCGAAGGCCGACACGCCCCGGGCGCCCGACGGCGGCGGTCCCGCGTTGCAGGCCCTGGGCGTGCTGTGCCATTCCTGCCACGGCGTGGTGCCGCTCCTGCTCTTCGCCAACTCCCCTTCGCGTCCGCGCCGGGCGCACTGCCCGCACTGCACGGCCCTGCAGGAACTGTCCACCGAGTAGCACCGTGCGGTCTCGGGGGTAGGTCCTACCCATGAGCGTCGCGGAACGGGTCGACGGCTTCCAGCGCCGGCACCCGTGGGCGGGCTTCTCGCTTGCCGTCGTCTACAAGTTCTACGACGACCGCGGGCCGCACCTCGCCGCGATCATCACCTACTACGGCTTCGTGTCCCTGTTCCCGCTGCTGCTGCTGTTCGCCACCGTGCTCGGCTTCGTGCTGCAGGGCAACCCGAGCCTGCAGCACACGCTCGTGCACTCGGCGCTCTCCGACTTCCCGATCGTCGGACCCCAGATCGAGCACAACATCTCGGCCTACAAGGGCAGCGGTGCCGGGCTCGTCGTCGGCATCGTCGGCACGTTGTACGGCGGACTCGGCGTCACCCAGGCCGCGCAGGCCGTCTTCAACCGCATCTACGCCGTGCCGCGCAACAAGCAGCCCAACCCGTTCACCTCCCGGCTGCGCAGCCTGCTGCTGCTGGTACTGCTCGGCACCGGCGTGCTCGTCACCACCGGGCTGTCGGCGATGACGACCGACGCGCACGCCTTCGGTGGACAGCTGGGCTTCTGGGTGCGCATCGCCGCTCTGGTGTTCGCGTTCCTGGTCAACGTCGCGTTGTTCGTCGGCGCCTTCCAGGTCCTCACCGCCAAGACGCTGCAGACCAGGGAGGTCGCGCTCGGCGGGTTCGTCGCTGCGCTCGGCTGGCAGATCCTGCAGTCGGCGGGCACCTACTACCTGAGCCACAAGCTGCGGCACGCGAGCGAGGTCTACGGCGTGTTCGGGCTGGTGCTCGGCCTGATCGCATGGATCTACCTCGAGGCGATGGTCGTCGTCCTCTCCGCCGAGCTCAACGTCGTACTCCACGATCGGCTGTGGCCGCGATCGTTGCTGACACCGTTCACCGATGACGTCGAGCTGACGCGCGCCGACGTGTCCGTCTACACCTCCTACGCGCGCAGCGAGCGCTACAAGGGCTTCGAGAACGTCGACGTGACGTTCGACCCGCCGCCAACCGAATGAGTCGATCGGCGGTCGTTACGCTGCCGCCATGGTCAGTGCGGGGCTCGACCACGGCCCACGGTTCGTCGTCGTCGTCGGTGCCGGCATGGCCGGCGCCCTCGGCCCGATCAAGCCGCGGGTCGCGGCGACGAAGCGCACGAGCCCGGAGTAGCCGATGCAGGTCGACATGATGGTGACGGCGGGTCCGCTGCGCGACGTGCAGCGGCTCGCGGTCGACGCCTCCCGCGCCGGCTTCTCCGGCCTCGTGGTGACCGAGGCTGGACGTACGGCGTACCTGTCCTGCGCCGCAGCCGCGCTGGCCACCGACCTGCACCTGGCGACCGGCATCGCGGTCGCGTTCCCGCGCAGCCCGATGGTGACGGCGCAGGTCGCGTGGGAGCTCGCCCAGCTGACCGGCGGGCGCTTCCGGCTCGGGCTCGGCACCCAGGTGCGGGCGCACATCGAGCGGCGCTACGGCGCGGAGTTCGACCACCCGGGACCGCGGCTGAAGGAGTACGTCCAGGCGGTCCGGGCCTGCTTCCGCGGCTTCCGCGGCGACGCGCTCGCGCACCACGGCGAGTTCTACGACCTGTCGCTGTTGCCGGCGATGTGGTCGCCCGGGCCGATCGAGGTTGCCGACCCGCCGATCGACGTGGCGGCAGTCAACCCCTGGATGCTGGAGATGGCCGGGCAGGTCGCCGACGGCGTGCACGTGCACCCGCTCAACAACCCGACCTACCTGCGCGAGACGGTGCTGCCGCGGTTGGCCGCGGGCGCTTCACGGGCCGGCCGCGACCCGGCTGGGCTGCAGGTCATCGTGCCCGCGTTCACCGCCCTCGGCACGAGTGGTGACGAGCAGCAGCGATGGCGCGAGATGGCGCGGATGCAGGTCGCGTTCTATGGCTCGACGCCCAACTACGCAGGCCTGTTCGACCAGCTCGGCCACCCCGGCACGACCGACCGGATCCGCGAGCGGCAGAAGGCCGGCGACATCCCCGGCATGGCCGCGGTCATCCCCGACGAGCTGCTGCAGCACTTCGTGGTCGTCGGCGACGCGGCCGACGTGGCCGCGCAGCTGCGAGACCGTTACGACGGGGTCGCAACGCGGGTCGTCCTCTACTTCGCCGGGATGGCCTGGCAGCGCGACCCGGCGGCCCTGGAAGAGTTCGGCGCCGTCGCCCGCGCGTTGCGGGACTGAGGAGGCAGGGTGGCGCTCACGGAAGAGGAACAGCTGGCCCGGCGTCAGGCCGTCAGCCAGTACATGCCGAAGACACCGTTCCTCAAGGGACTCGGCGTCGTCTTCGACCACTACGAGCCCGACGACGTGGTGCTCCGGGTGCCATTCCGTGAAGACCTGACCAACGACGGCACCTATTACCACGGGGGCGTGGTGGCCTCCGCCCTGGACACCGCGGGCGCGGCCGCTGCCTGGTCCAACCACGACTTCGACAAGGGCGTGCGCGCGGCGACGATCTCGATGAGCGTGCAGTACGTCGGCGCCTGCAAGAAGTCCGACCTGCTCTGCCACGCGCGCACGGTGCGCCGCGGCAAGGAGCTGACGTTCACGGAGATCACGGCCACCGACGCCGACGGCAACGTCGTCGCCCACGCGGTGCAGACCTACCGCATCGTCTGACCACCGGCCCCGGCCCGGAATCCGCGAGTTAGCGTGGGTTGCGGCGCCCCCCGCCGTCCCACGCCCACCCGTCGCCCGCGGAGTCTCCATGCGCAGCGTCCCCCTGGTCGCCGCGCTGTCGGCAGCCACGGTGCTGGCTGCCCCCGCGGCGGCATGGGCGCACGGCGGTGCCGGTGCGGCCTACGCGGGGGAGGCGGGCCACTACGAGGTCTACGCCTACGACGCAGTCGCCGCCGCCGCTCCGGGCCAGCTCGAGTACCGGCTGATCCTGCTCGACCACGCCAACGACGGCCCCGCCGACGGAGCGCGGGCGGTCGTGCGCGCCACGCTCGCCGGCGGCAGCCGTTCGGTCGGCCCGGTGACGGCGAGGTCGGTGGCCAACGTCTACTACTACGACCTGCCGGACCCGGGCAGCAGCACGTGGACCGTGCACCTGAGTCTCGACGGACCGCTGGGTCCGGCGACCACGACCTACCGGATGCACGGCCTGTCCGAGGGCGCGCCCGCGGCCAGCCCGACGCCGGCGGCCGACGCCACCCACACCCGCCGGGACAACACCGATGTCCTCGTCGGCATCGGCGTAGCGGCTGCGTTGGCCGCGGCGGCCGCGGGCGTGGTCGCCTACCGGCGGCGGCGTACGCCGGAGGACGGGCCGACACCGTGAGGCGGCTGCTCGGCGCCGTTCTGGCCGGCGTGCTGCTCGCCGCCGGCGCGCTGACCGCCTGCGGGACGACCGACAACACCGCGGCGGCCCGCCCGGCACCCGCGCCGACGTTCGCCGGGTTCCCGCTCGACGTCCCCGTCCCCCGGCCGCACGCGCAGCTGGTTGACGACAGCGGCAAGCCCTACGACCTGTGGGCCCGCACCCACGGCGAGGTGACGCTGCTGTACGTCGGCTACACCCACTGCCCGGACCTGTGCCCGCTGATCATGGCGACGGTGGCCCGCGCGCTCGACCGGCTGCCGGCGAGTGACCGCGACCGGATCGCGACGGTGTTCGTCACGGCCGACCCGGCCCGCGACACCCCGGCGCAGCTGCACGGCTGGCTCGCGCGGTTCAGCCCCGACATCCGCGGCCTGACCGGCACGCGGGCCGAGCTCACCCGCGTCTACACCGATCTCGGGATGCCGGCGCCGGTGCTCGAGCAGGCCGACAACCCCGACTCCATCGAGCACGCCGCCTCGCTCTACGTCTTCGGCCGCGACGACGTGGCGCGGCTGGCCTACGATGCGACCACGACCGTCGGCGGTCTCGCGGGCGACCTGCGCGAGGTCCTCGCCGGCGAGCGACCGCCGGCGACCGACGACAGCACCCTCGCGGCCACCGGAGGCACCGGCCGCCTGGGTCTGCTGCGGGTGGTCGGCGCGTTCCTCGACGTGGCCCCCGACGGCACCGCGCAGCTGACGATGACCGCCGGCTCCGACGGCGACACGGGCGACGCCCTCGAGCAGGTGAGTGGCCCCGACGGCGTGCGCGGGCAGCTGCGCTCCGGCGGGCGATCGGTCGACGCGGTGACGATCCCCGCGCTGGACAAGGGACCGATCACCCTGCACGGCCCGTCAGCGGTCGTCCTCGATCTTCCCGCTGCCGCGGCGCGGGAAAGCGCGGTCGACCTGCGGCTGACGTTCCGGCACGCAGGCAGCATGCTGATCCGGGTACCGATCCGGCCTACCGGCTGACCTCCGCGCCGGCCGGTAGCTCACCACCGGCGCTGCGGCGTTGGCCCGTCAGTCCTCGAGCAGGCCGCCGAGCCGCTCGATGGTGTCGACGAACTCCTCGACCATCTCCTGCACCACGCGCTTGGTGGGCTTGACCGTGTTCATGGAGCCCACGACCTGGCCCACGAAGTAGGTCACGAGCTGCTGGCCGCCGCTGCCCGCCTTGTCGGCGACCCGGTGGATGCGTCGCATCGCGTCGCTGACGAGCAGCGGCTGGATCGGCATCGGCAGGGTGCCCGGACCGTCCTCGCGTTCCCACTCGTCGGTCCAGGCGGTGCGCAACATGCGGGCGGGCTTACCGGTCAGGGAGCGCGACCGGACCGTGTCACCCGGGCCCGCGTGCAGGAACTTCTCCTTGACCGCCGGCGGAGTCTCCGCCTCCTCGGTGGTCAGCCAGACCGACCCGCACCACACGCCGTCGGCGCCGAGCGCCATACCGGCCGCGAGCTGGCGGCCACGCCCGATCCCGCCGGCGGCGAGCACCGGCGCGTCGACCGCGTCGACGATCTCGGGCACCAGCACCATCGTGGCGATCTCGCCGGTGTGCCCACCGGCCTCGGTGCCCTGGGCGACGATCAGGTCGGCACCCGCAGCCGCGTGCTTCTCCGCGTGGTGCACGTTGCCCGCGAGAGCTGCCACCGGGATACCGGCGCCGTGTGCACGCTCGATGAAGTGGGCCGGCGGCGGGCCGAGCGCCGACGCGACCAGCTTGGTCTCGTGGTCGAAGAGGACGTCCAGCAGCGGCGCCATGCTCTTCGGGTCGACGCGCATCGCGCCGACACCGCTCCAACCGGAGCCGTCTGGCGCGGGCGGTATGTCGTAGCGCTCGAGCAGGTCGTCGACGAACTTGCGGTGCTCCTCCGGCATGAGGTTCTGCAGCTGGGAGCGGTCGAGACCACCCTGCTCGGCGCCGGCGAACTTCTCCGGCACGAGCAGGTCGACGCCGTAGGGCTTGCCGTGGACCTCGTTCTCGATCCACTTCAGATCGATGTCGAGCTGCTCCGGGGTGTGCGCGACGGCACCGAGCACGCCCATGCCGCCGGCGTTGGTGACCGCCGCCACCACGTCGCGGCAGTGGCTGAAACCGAAGATCGGGACATCGATGCCGACGAGGTCGGTCGCACGCGTACGCATGAGCGCACGGTAGCGCTCGACGCGCCCGTCCGGGCAGCCCCGTCGGGCTGGCCTCGATCAGCCCGTGACGAAGGCGACCACTTCGTCCGAGGGACAGATCACGCCCCCGGTTGACGACCCCGTCGAACCGATCGCCGAGCGCCGCCCGTGCTGCCGGCGGCGTCGGCGTCCTAGGGTGCCTGGCATGCGCACCTTGATCGACGGCGGCACGTTCTTCGAAGGTCCACGCTGGCACGACGGACGCTGGTGGGTATCCGACTTCTTCCGCCACACCGTGTTGAGTTTCGACGCCGACGGCCGTGACGAACGTCAGGAGGCCTCCGTCCCCGGGCAGCCGTCCGGCCTCGGCTGGGCACCGGACGGTTCGTTGCTCGTGGTGTCGATGCTGGACCACCGGCTCCTGCGGCGTGCAGGCTCCGCCCTGCAGGAGGTCGCCGACCTGTCGGCGTACGCCGGAGGCCCCTGCAACGACATGGTGGTCGACGCATCGGGGCGGGCGTGGATAGGCAACTTCGGCTTCGACCTCTGGGGTGGCGGCGAGCCGTCCACGGCCTCGTTGTTGCGGGTCGACCCGGACGGCACGGCGGCGATCGCGGCCACCGACCTCGCGTTTCCGAACGGCAGCGTCGTCACCCCGGACGGGTGCACGCTGATCGTCGGGGAAACCGGTGGTGCCCGCTACAGCGCATTCAGCATCCAGCCGGACGGGTCGCTCACCGATCGCCGCACGTGGGCGGAGCTGCCCGGTGTCGCGCCCGACGGCTGTGCCCTGGACGCGGAAGGCCGCATCTGGTCGGCAGACGCCTACGGCGGCCGGTGCGTGCTGGTGCAGGAAGGGGGCCGGATCCTCGAGGAGGTGCGCGCACCCGAGGGGCTCAACGTCTTCGCCTGCATGCTGGGCGGACCGGACGGCACCACGCTGCTGATGTGCTGCGCGCCGGACTCCGACGCGAAGAAGCGAGCCTCCACGCGGGAGGCGCTGCTCGTGGCGACAGAGGTCGCGGTCGGACGCGCGGGGCTCCCCTAGACGACGCGCAGTGCGGTCTTCGGACGGTCCGTCAGGGTGCTGACAGTCAGCTCGGGTTCATGAACTGCTGCAGGTCGAAGTAGTCGCGCCAAGCCTTGATCTTGCCGTCCTGGATCTCGAACACACCCGCGACGGGCAGCGTCACCTGCTTCCCGCCGAACGTCATCTTGTCGGTCCGCTCGGTGAAGACGACGTCACCCGCCGAGGCGAGGTGGTGCGTGACGAACTCGATCTCGGGCGAGCCGGGGACGTAGGTCTCCAGCGTCGCCCTGATCGCGTCCTTGCCCTGCGCCGGCGCCAGCGGGATGTTGTGGTAGACGGCGTCGTCGGCGAAATAGCCGAGAAGCTCGTCGACGTCGCGACGCGAGAACGCCGTGCAGAACTCGCGAACCAGTTCCTCGTTAGCTGCATTCGTCTGCATGCGGCGGATCCTAAGCGCAACCCCTCGCCACCACGAATGTCACGACGGTGGCGGACGGATCCACCGAGCGACGCCACCGTGGTGGGAACACGTGCCCGATCGGTGCTGCGAGTAGGAGTAGGTCCCGTCGACACACTGCGCCGTGGCGCCCGAGGGATCAGATGATGCGGTCTCGCCGGGTGCCGGCGTGGCCGACTTCGTCGTCGTCGGCGTCCCTCCGCCGTCGCTGCCGTAAGCGCCGTCCCACTCGGTCGGGGAACCCTCGCCGCCGTAGCGCTGATACGCGTCCCACCAGTTGGTCGCAATCGCCTGCTGCGCAGCGGCGAGCGTCAGCGAGCCCGAGCACACAAGGTCGTGCAGCTTGTTCTCGATCCGGTCCTTCACCCGGGCGCCGTCGGTCGCGTCGTACGGCTCCGGCCACAGGTTGTGCGGATCCGCCGGCGCGCCCCCGAGCTCGAGCGAAATGAGGTGATCTTCTTCGTAGTCGCTCGTCGACGTGTCGCCCCGGAAGGCGTAACCGGACGCGAGCTGCTGCTCCTTCAGCTTCGTCGTGTAGCTCGACGAGGGCCGGATGGTCGAGGTGAAGCCGGTACGGCAGATCGTGGCGTGAATGTTCGCCTGTGTGACCTGCGGGTTGGCGGCCCCGGGCGTCCAGGCACGGTCCGGAAGCACTACAGCGCCGCCGTCGAGCAGCACGTCGCCCCGGGCGGCCGCAGGCGGAGCCGGACTCGTCGGCTCGGATGACGGCGCGTCGGTGGCGCCGGCGGAGGGCGAGGCAGGCGCGGCCGATTCCGTCGGCTGGGCCGCCAGGCCGGCCGGCGTCGGCCCGGGCGAGTGGGCAGCCATCTGCTGCAAGCCGCCGCCGGAGGGCGCGCAGCCGGCTGCCGCCGCAGACATCACCACGGTGACCAGCAGGGCGCCGGCAGACCGGACCAGGCGCCCGCGCTCTCTCAGAAATGTCATGGCACGACGAGTTCAGCAGCGTGCCGGCCGCCG
>Ga0207707_10000303_pt1 | contig 51777 bp, 40 predicted proteins | sample KBSC83BmetaG_FD_184336 | JGI IMG/M metagenome (GOLD analysis project Ga0207707, IMG submission 184336) | Corn rhizosphere microbial communities from Kellogg Biological Station, Michigan, USA - KBS C8-3B metaG (SPAdes) (version 2) | ecosystem: Host-associated > Plants > Roots > Rhizosphere ... | reverse complement strand
GGCTTCGAGATTTTCGACTACGGAAACTTTCTAAGCGATGAGCGTGGCCCGGGGGGCCCGGACACCTCGACTCGCGAGGGCTGGGCGACGTACGACGCGCGTCCCCGCTTTGGCACCAACTATTTCGGAGTACGCGGACGCATCGCGATCCTGAGCGAAGCCTACTCGCACGACACACTCCAGCGACGCGTAGCCTCGACATACGCGTTCGTGAAGGAAACGCTTTCGCTGGTAGCTGAGAGGGCAGCGGCAATCCGATCCCTCTCGGCGCGCGCCGACAGCCAGGCGCTCGCATGGGGGCGCTCTCCCGATTCGCTGCAGCTGGTGGCTATTCGCTCCGAGCTGATCGCGACGCCGCGCATGCTCGACGTCATGAAGGAAGATCTCGAGAAGACCGGTGATTCTTCTCTTACCCAGCCGGGAGTGCCGCGTGGCGAGCGGCGCACGGGCCGTTTCAAGACGATCCGGATGCCCGTCTACGATCGATTCACTTCGACGCTCGACCGACTGCCGCCTGCCGCTTACGTCGTCGCGCCGGAAGACACCGCCGTTGTGACACTCCTGCGCTTGCACGGCATCCGCGTCGACAGGTCCGACTCCGCCTGGAACGCCCGTGGCGAGTCGTACGCGATCGACTCGATCATAACCACCGCGCGAGTGTTTCAGGGACACCATGAGATCCGTCTCAAGGGCCGTTGGGAGAGAGGATTGCAGGTGCTTCCCGCAGGATCGTTCCTCATATCGACGGCTCAGCCCCGCGGCGCCCTGATCGTGTATCTCCTCGAGCCGGAAAGCGATGACGGATTCACGACCTGGAATCTCTTCGACAGCCATATCCAGAAAGGCGGCCGATACCCCGTGAAGCGCATCTTCGATCTCTCATCCCGTCGAGCCCGAAACCCGGCCACGCGCCGCTCAACGACGTCATCTACACAGACACCAGAGAACTAATGCTCCGTAGCGTCATGCTCTATCTGTCCGAGCAACAGCAGATTTTCAGGTTCGTCCGCAACAACAAGCTCGCAAAGAGCATGGCCAACCGCTTCGTCGCCGGCGAGACGCTCGAGAGTGCTCTCTCGGCGGTCAGCCGTCTAAACGCCCGCGGCATCACGGCATCTCTCGACCTGCTCGGCGAGAGCGTCCACAACGAAGCCGAGGCGCGCGCGGCCGGTCAGGCGTACGTCAACATGCTCGACCGGATCTACGAGCGTAAAGCAGATGCCAATGTCTCCGTCAAGCTGACGGCGATGGGCCTCGATGTCTCGGAGGATCTCTGCGTTTCGATCATGCACAAGATCCTTCAGCGCGCGCGCGAATACCGCACCTTTGTGCGTATCGACATGGAGTCGAGCGAATACACGCAGCGCACACTGGACCTGTTCGAGCAGCGACTCTACCCTGCCTACCGGGAAAACGTGGGCGTCGTGCTTCAGAGCTACCTCTATCGCACGTTCGCTGACGTCGAGCACACGAACCTGCTCAAGGCGCGGGTGCGAATCTGCAAGGGAGCGTACAAGGAGCCCGAAACCGTTGCTTACCCGGATAAGAAAGACGTCGATACGAGCTACCTTCGCTGCATGCACGCGCTGATGCAGCACGGCAACTATCCCGGCATCGCGACGCACGACGAAGCGATCATCAAGGAGGCGAAGCGGTTCGCGAAGGAGAATCAGATCGCGCCGAATCGTTTCGAGTTCCAGATGCTCTACGGTGTGCGCCGAGATCTCCAGGATCAGCTGGTGCGCGAGGGGTATCGCATGCGCGTTTACGTTCCATTTGGGACCCAATGGTATCCGTACCTCATGCGGAGGCTTGCCGAGCGTCCGGCTAACATCGCGTTCCTCACCGGGAATGTGCTGAAGGAGATGGCGGGCAAGCGCCGCCTGAAATAAATGGGACAATTTCTTCCCGCCGATCATTCCAAAGGCGACGCAAACACGATTGGCGGCTACATGGCGGTGCACGCCCGCCCGGCGGCGTTCGAGGGAAGTGATGGCGCCTCGTACAGCGTGGAGATCGTCACCGATGCGAGCGGAGACAAGACGCGCCCATTCGCCGCCTACCTGCTGTTCGTGCGCTGGCGCCAGGGCGATCCCGTTGCCAGCGGGCATCTGGAGACGGAATTTCTCGCGTTCGCCGACACCGAAGACGACGCGCGGAAGCTCGTCGGCGCGATGATGCTCAATGAAGTGAAGACTGTCCTCGACGATCTCATCAAGGCCAAACGGGCAGAACAGCTGCCGTGGTGGGATGCGATGCACCAAGAGGGTAGCGCTTGACGCGAAAGGAAGGCGTCGTGCTCAAGGGGACGGGCGGCATTTGGCACGTTCGCACCGAATCGGGTGAGATTCACGAAGCCTCCATGCGCGGGAGGCTCAAGCAGGAGCGCGACGAGACCAAGAAGCTCGCGGTCGGCGACCGCGTAATCCTGGAAACGGATTTACGCGAAGAGCACTGGGCGATCGCCGAGATTCTCCCGCGCCACTCGCAGCTCGCGCGACGTGCGCCCGGCGCGGGACAGGGCGAGCGCATCGTCGCCGCCAACGTCGATCAGGTCATCGTCGTGTTCGCCGCCGCCAAGCCGGTGCCGCACACGCGAATGCTCGACCGGTTCCTCGTGATCGCCGAGGGAAATTCGCTGCAGTCGCGCATCGTCATCAACAAGATCGAGCTCGTCGACAGGGCGGAGACCGAGCGGACGTTCGAGCCCTACGCCGCGGCGGGATATCCGGTGCATTACACGAGCGTCAAACAGCGCGTCGGACTTACGGAGCTGCACGACGAGCTCGCCGGAAAGACCTCGGTGCTCACCGGCCCATCGGGCGTCGGGAAATCTTCCCTAATGAATTCGATGTATCCGGGGCTGGATCTCCGCGTTGGCGAGATCAGCGAATCGGTCGACAAGGGTCAGCACACTACCGTCGGCGCGCTGCTGCATCCGCTGCCGGACGCCGGTTACGTCGTCGACACGCCGGGATTGCGTGAGGTCGGCATGTGGGGCCTCGCGTCAGAACACCTCGACGAATGCTTTCGCGAGTTTCGACCGCAGATCCCCAACTGCAAGTTCGGCGACTGCACACACCGCGTTGAGCCCGGGTGCGCGGTGCGCGCCGCGGTCGGGAGTGGTGAGATCAGCGCCGAGCGGTACGACAGCTATCTGAGGCTGCGCGAAGAGATGGAAGACTCGGAGAAGAAATGGGCGCCGTACGCGGCGGCAGCATCCAAGCCGCGGAAACGCCGGCGAACCTAGGCCTTACTCTCCCCGATCTCCACGGTCCAGGCGACCATGATGTCGCTGCGCAGCGAGTCCCGGACCGAGCAGTACTTGGTCGCCGCCAGCTCGATCGCGCGCAACACCGGATCCTTCTCGATCCCCTTTCCCGCGACGCGGAAGTTCAGCGTGATGTTCTTGTATCGTCTTGGAATCGTGTCGACTCTCTCGCCAATGACATCGACCGTCAGTGCTTCGACTGGCGTCCGCTGCTTCGCCATGATGTCGACGACATCGTAGGACACGCACGTCGCCAGCGCGCTGAGGAGCGTCTCCGGCGGGCTCTGCGCGGTTTCTCCATCGCCATCGATATGAGCCGTCGGGCCGTTCGGACGTCCGGCCTCGAACTGGTGCTTTCCAACCCACTCTACGTGAATCAGCGATGGCTTCGCCGTCGTCTTTGCCGGCGGAGATGCGGGCGCTGTCATCGCTCGGCGCCCTTTTCGATGGGAACGCGCACAGCGTTGCCCCATTCCGTCCAGCTGCCGTCATAATTTCTGACTCGGTCGTAACCGAGGAGGTACGTGAGCACGAACCAGGTATGCGAGGATCGCTCGCCGATGCGGCAGTAGGCGATGATGTCATCGCCCTTCTTGAGGCCCTTTTCCTTTTCGTAGATGGCGCGGAGCGATTCCGCGTCCTTGAAGGTGCCGTCCGGATTTGCAGCGCGACCCCAGGGGACGCTTCGTGCGCCTTTGATGTGGCCACCTCGCAGCGTTCCTTCCTGCGGGTAGTCCGGCATGTGTGTCCGCTGGCCGGAGTACTCCTCGGGCGATCGCACATCCACCAGGGGCTTTCCTGCCGCCGAGTGGTCTTTCGCTTCCTGGAAGAACGCGCGGATCTTTTCGTCCGACCGCTTTGGAGCCTTGTAGCTCGTCGCTGTCAGTCGCGGGACGTCGGTTTTGAACGGCCGGCCTTCCTGCTCCCACTTGATACGCCCGCCGTCGAGCACCTTCGCATTGGTGAATCCGAAAAGCTGGAAAACCCAGAAGGCGTACGTAGCCCACCAGTTGTTCTTGTCGCCGTAAAACACGACGGTCGTATTCTCGTCGATTCCTTTCTTTCGGAGCAGCTTCTCGAACTGCTCGGAGGAGATGTAGTCGCGGAGGACGGGATCGTTGAGATCCTCGTGCCAATCGAGTTTTTGCGCGCCAGGAATGTGTCCGGTGTCGTAGAGCAGGACATCCTCGTCGCTCTCTATCACTCGGATAGTCGGGTCGTCGAGGTGTTCGGCAAGCCATGACGTGGTCACCAGGACTTCCGGGTGTACGTAGCCCTTGGCGGTGATGTCAGGGTCGATGGTCGATGCGGAACGCGAAACTGCGGGACTCATGAACAGCTCCTGAAGAAGGAGAGCCTTCAGGATAATCAGGTGACGAAGGTTGTGGGGCAAGTGGACAACGTTCCGCCGTTATCTTTTCAGCAATGGCGGATCCTTTCAGGCCTCAAATGGAGGCGTACTCGCGGCACGTGATCGTGTGCACGGGAAATTTCTGTTCACCCGAACGCCGGGGACGCCAGCTCTATTCGCAGCTCGCCGAGCTGCTTCAGCGGGAAGATCTGCTGTTCGGGCCCGATCGCGTAAAACGCGGTGAAACGCCGTGTCTGGGAGTCTGCATGGATGGACCGATTGTCGTTGTTTATCCCGAGGGCATCTGGTACCACAGGGTGACCCCGGCGCTTCTGGAGCGAATCGTCGTCGAGCACCTCAAGCAGGGCAAGCCCGTCGAAGAGGCGATTTTCTTCCGCCTCGGGGATTAGCGCGCCCTCATTGCATTGCTTTACCTTTCAGACCCATAGCCACACACGTTGCAGTGATCCCGCCAAGTCCATTCAATCCACGCCGGCTCGCGTTAGGGGCCGCTAAAAAACTGATCTTCGAGAACGAGGATCCGGAGACTGCGCTGCAGCGCATCGCCGGCCTCACCTCGATCGACGATCGCAGCGCTTCGAGCGCGGAGAGCAAGTCAATGTCACGCACGCGCACCACGATTCTGAACGATCTCGACGAGATGTACCGCGAAGCCTTCGAGCGGGCCAAGGCGTCCAGCGATCAGACTCAGATGGCGACGCTCGATTTCGCCTATCGGAGAGAGCAGCTCTACTTCGAGATTCTCCTCGACGTCCGCGACGCACTAGAGCGCCGGTAGCTTGACGCTCAGTCGCGCCTGCCATCCCAGACCTTGAACAGCCTCTGGGGTTGGGTCGGATTCAACGTCACCGTCCTCGCGATCCTCGCGCTCGACCTGGGCGTGCTTCATCGACGGTCCGAGAAGGTGTCCCTCAAGGAAGCGGGAATTTGGAGCGCAGTCTGGGTCGCGCTCTCGCTCTGCTTCGCGTTCGCCGTCTACCAGACGATGGGGAAGGAGTCCGGCCTCGAATTTCTGACGGGCTACCTGATCGAGTACGCGCTGTCGGTCGACAACATCTTCGTGTTCGTCCTGATCTTCACCTACTTCCAGGTCCCCGAGAAGTATCAGCACCGCGTTCTCTTCTGGGGAATCATCGGCGCGCTGGTGCTGCGTGGCGTGATGATCGTCGCCGGCTCGGCGCTCGTGACCAGGTTCGCGTGGACGCTGTACATATTCGGCGCGTTCCTCGTGTTCACCGGCATCAAGATGGCGCTCCAGAAAGACGAGAACGCCTACAATCCGGAGCGCGACCCGGTGCTGCGGCTGGCGCGGCGCATCATCCCCGTCGCGGATGACTATCACGGCGACAAATTCTTTATTCGGCAGCCGGTAGCGGGGGGAGGAACCAGGCTCGCCGCGACTCAGCTGTTCATAGTCCTCCTCATCGTAGACACGACCGACATCATCTTCGCGACGGACTCGATTCCCGCAATCTTCGCCGTAACCCGCGATCCGTTCATCGTCTATACGTCGAACATCTGCGCCGTCCTCGGACTGCGCGCGCTCTATTTCCTCCTCGCGGGCGTCGTCGACAAGTTCGTCTACCTCAAGCTCGGGCTATCGCTGGTGCTGATTTTCATCGGTGGGAAGATGCTCCTCGAGCACTTTGTCCACCTTCCGATCGTCGCTTCCCTGGGAGTTGTGGGCGCCGTTCTCGCCGCGTCGATCCTCGCATCGCTTCGCTGGCCCCGGGAAGGGCACTAAACGCCACCTGTGGGTTACGCTTAGGTCGGGATCGACGTCTTTTCCCGGACCCCCACCTACTCATTAACTCCAGGAATTTCAGCATGAGATTCGCTTCACGCCTGGCGGGCGCGGCTGCGCTCGTTCTCGCTCCGATGTCATATGCGAGCGCCCAGAACGCCGGTAAGACGCTGGCCATGGATTTCCGCACGACTGTCACCATCCAGGGCACTCCCGACACCGGCGTCATCACCGGTCACGCGGTCGGTACCCCCGACAAGATGCGTCTCGACGTAAAGATGAAAGGAACGAGCGCGCAGGTGAGCCCGCTCGCTTCCGACAGCACGGTCAGCATGATCGTGACGGACACCGGAAAGACGATCGCCTACCTCGATCCTAAGAAGAACCAGTATCTGCGGGTGCGGCCGGCAGAAATGATCGCCCAGGCGCAGCAGATGGGCGGGATGAAGATGGATTTCACCGACACCAAGGCGCAGGTGGATAGCCTCGGCGCCGGCCCGGTGATCCTGGGGCACCCGACGTCGCACTATCGCATCACGACCGGCATGACCATGACGATAAGCGCGATGGGACAGCAGCAGATCGCCAAGATCTCCAGCACAAACGACTCCTACTACGCGACGGACATCAAGGGAACGCTGAATCCGTTTGCCAGCATGACGGGCGGCGACATGGCGAACATGTTTGGCACGACGAATAAGGATTTCGCGGACAAGATGAAGGCGGCCAGCGCCAAGCTTCCCACCGGCGTTCCACTCCGTGCGACGAGCTCCAACACGCTGACGGCGCAGGGTCAGACGCGGGTCACGAACAGCCAGGCTGAAGTCACTTCGATCAAATGGGTCGATGTCGACCCGAAGGCGTTCGAGATTCCTTCGACGTACACAGCAGTGCAGCTTCCGACCATCGGCGGGGCGCAGGGCGGGGCGATACCCCCGAAGTAGCGGCACCGTGGCGGTCGGGCGACGAGTACCTGCAAAGAACGCGGCATAGGCAACTGGCTCTAACGAGCCACCGAGCGACGTCAGGCGGCACTTACTGACAACTTGTCACTGTGCTTCTGAGGGCTCGCATCCCGTTTTCTTGCAGTTCAGCACAAAAAAAGGCGGCCCCTTAGGCCCCCCTTTTTAGCTGCAAGCTTGTCACCTAGAATCTCACGATCTCTTCGTACGCCTCCTTAAAAGTTGCGACCTGCGGCAGTATCGCATCCTCCAGCCTCGGCGCGTATCCGACGAATGTGTCCGCCGACGCAACCCGCTTCACCGGCGCATCGAGCCACGCGAAGCACTCGTCCGCAATCGCCGCGGCGATCTCGGCGCCGTATCCCCACGACAGGGAATCCTCGTACCCGACGATCACCCGCGACGTCTTCTTCACCGAGCTGAACACCGCCTCGCGATCCCACGGGCTCAGCGTTCTCAAGTCGATCACTTCAACTGAAATCCCGTTCTCGGCAACCGCGTTCGCGGCGGTGAGCGCGCGCTGAACCGTCGCGCCGTATGTCACTACCGTGACGTCCGTACCTTCGCGCACCACCTTCGCCTTGCCAAACGGAATCATGAAGTTCGGGCCCGGGTACGCCGACTTGTTGTACGTCTGCCGGTACAGGTGCTTGTGCTCGAGGAAGAGAACCGGATCCTCGCACCGTATCGCCGTGCGCAATAATCCGTTCGCGTCCAGCGCCGTCGCGGGACAAACCACTCGCAGGCCAGGGCAATGCGTGAAGATCGACGCGCCCGTCTGAGAGTGATAAATCGCGCCGCGGATGTATCCGCCGTAGGTCGTTCTCACGACGACCGGCGCCGCAAAATTGTTGTTCGACCGCCAACGCATCGTCGCCAGCTCATCGCGGATCTGCATGTACGCGGGCCATATGTAGTCGAAGAACTGCACCTCGACCACGGGCTTGAAACCACGCAGCGCCAGGCCGATCGCGCGGCCAACGATGTTGGCTTCCGCTAAGGGTGAGTTGTACACGCGCCCACTGCCGAACTCCTTCTGGAGTCCGCGCGTCACCGTGAACACTCCGCCCTTGCCCTTCACCTTGCTGATGTATTCCTCGCGCGAGACGTCGGCGATGTCCTCGCCGAAGACGAGAATCTTCGGGTCACGCCGCATCTCGTCCTTCATGCACGAGTTCAGGAGATCGACCATCGTCGTCGGCTCTCCCGAGAACTGCGGATCGTCTTCCGTGTCGAACTGCTCGCTGGTCGGGTCGACGTCTGGTGAGTAGACGCCGAAGTACACCGTCTCGGGCCCGGGTTGCGGCTGCGCGAGCGCGTCATCGGTCGCGGCCATGACGATGGTGTCCACTTCTTCCAGGATCTGCTTCAGCTCCTCCTCGGTAGCATGACCTTCCGACACCAGCCACTTCGGAAATTGAGTCACGGGATCGCGCGCCGCGTCCGCCTCGCGCTCTGCAGGCGGCCGGTACGACGTCTCATCGTCCGAGAGAGAATGCGAGTAGGGGCGGATCACATGCGCGTGCACGAGTGCCGGTCCCTTCCGCTGCCGCGCGTATTCGACGGCGCGCTCCATCACATCGTAGCTCGCCAGGAAATCGCAGCCATCCACTTCCTCGATGAGGAAGTTGGGAAAGGAGCGAACGAGCTTCGAGATGCTTCCACCGGCTGTATTGACCTCGACCGGAACCGAAATGGCGTAACCGTTGTCTTCGACGAGATAGACGACAGGGAGCTTCAGGTTAGCGGCGGTGTTCAGCGACTCCCAGAATTCCCCTTCGCTGGTAGTGCCCTCGCCGGTGCAGATGAGCACCACCTCGTCTTTCTGGAACCCCTCCGTGATGTCCAGCAGCTTCGCCCGATACGACGCTTCAGCGCTGCCCACTCCCTGGAGGAACTGCGTCCCGGTTGGCGACGACGCCGACACGATGTTGTAGGCTTTATGGCCCCAGTGACTCGGCATCTGGCGGCCACCGGATGCTGGATCGATCGCGGCGCCGGTCGCCTCGTAGAGCATCTCGGCCGGCGTGACGCCGAGCTCGAGGCAGAGGGCGCGGTCACGATAGTAGGTGTAAAACCAGTCGTAGGCGGGCTTTAGGATCATTCCCGCCGCGGTCAGGACCGCTTCGTGGCCCGCTCCCGAGATCTGGAAAAATATTTTATTCTGCCGCTTGAGCTGCACTTCCTTGTCGTCAATGCGACGGGACAGCAGCATAGTTCGATAGGCGCCAACAAGCTGCTCGGGCGTGAGCCGTGCGCTGGCCGATCCTGCGGACGATTTGCGATCGGGAAGGGTTCTGGTAGCCATATTCTCCGGCAGGCGGGGTCGATCTCGACTTCCAAAAATAGCAGGTAGCGCGCCGAACGGCACACGCGCCATACCCGCTTCCAGTGGCCGAATTCCTGCCGGCTGTGAAGTCCCCGTCACAAAGAGGCCGGAATGTTGATTCGGGCAATTCGTCTGATCGGAGTCGCAGCGGGACTCATTGCGTGCTCACAGGGGACATCCGGCGCGCCATCCGATCCGGGCTCTGGTTCCGGCAAGTTCACGATAACCGGCGACCAGCAGGCCGACTGGGCGCAGATAGTCGCGCTCGAGAATGAGGCCAAGGCGGTGGCCGACACATCCGGCTGCGCGAATTCCGGAGAATGTCGGACGGCTCCCGTTGGATCGCGCGGCTGCGGTGGTCCCCGCTACTATCTGGTGTATTGCTCGAAGACCACCGATTCCGTGGCGCTCTTCGCCAGGCTCGCCGCTGTATCAGCCGCCGAGCGTGAGTACAATACGAACTACAAGATCGTCTCCACGTGCGAGTTCAGAATGCCGCCGACGGTCGCGCTCAGTGGTGGCTCCTGCAGGGCTCAGGAAGGAACCCAGATTACCCCGTAGTCGCCAGCTTTTTCTCGCGTCACGGCCGGTGGTCAGTAGTCCACCGGCCTCAGGTAGGATTCCCCGATCCCGCTCGCGCTCACCAGCGCGACCGTTGGAAGCTTTCTTTTCCAGTGCGTTCCCGCCAGCCGCTTCCGAACGAGCTCCACTTTGGCGGGGTCGAATCCGCGAGCCGCGAGCGATGCCGGATTGTATCCGCTCACCAGCCAATTCAGGATCTTGTCCGCCTCCGCGTAGCTGATCCCGAAATCGCCCTCGTCGGTCTGTCCCTCTATCAGGTCGGCAGAGGCGGGTTTCTCGACGATCACCGATGGCACGCCCAGGAATTTCGCCAGCTGCCAGACCTGCGTTTTGTACAGGTCGCCAAGCGGGTTGATAGGCGGTGAGTCGTCGGCGTGCCACGTGAAATAGCCGAGCAGCCTTTCAGTCTTGTTGCCGGTGCCGACGGGGAGCGCTCTGTACTTCGCTGATTGATCGAACAAAACGATCATCCGCTCTCGCGCCATCACGTTGCCGCGCCGCGCCGGATCCGCGTCCGGCTCATTGGCAAGGTAGCCATCAACGGCGGGCGAGATGTCGATCGTTCGCGCCTCGATTCCAATCTCATCGATTACCAGCTCGGCATGAGCGAGGGATTCGGGGTTCGACGTGCGATACGGCATGCGTATGGCGACCACGTTTTCCTTTCCAATCGCTTCCGCGGCAAGAAAGGCCGTTACTGCGGAGTCCACGCCGCCGGAAAGTCCCACAACGGCTTTCTTGAAGCCGCGCCGCTCGAACTCCTCGCGCAGAAACGAGACAAGCCATCCCGACGCCAGCTCGGGATCGATCTCGAGGGGCGGCGGTCCGCCCGGCGACTGCGGTGTGCGCAAGACGCGAATCGGCTCGCTACCATTCAATCTCGCGGGTGTCTTTCCGTCTTTCGGCTTTTTCCCTGAACGCGGAGGCGCGGCCAGTGGGCCAGGTTCAGCGGGTGCGTCGTCGTAGTCCAGCACCAATCTCTCACCCGCCTGAATGCGATCGACCGTGCGCATCAGGTGCGGCATCATCGTCTGCAGGTCGGTCAGAAGCGGGACGTCGGAGCGGGCGCGGGTGAGATCCTCCGGGTCGAGCGAGATCGTCATGATCGTCTCGTCCCAGAGCGGCGCCCTCGCGCGGACATCTCCATATGGCCCGCACACGATCGATCCACCGGAAAAGGTCTTCCCGCCTTCCGTCCCGACGAGATTCACCAGCGCCACGAATACTCCGTGCTCCTCCGCGATGTCACGCGCGAGACGCTCCCAGCGTTTGAGATTGGCGGGAACGGATCCTTCATCCTCGCGCGGCCAAATGCCCCGGGCCGGCGACGCAGCGACAACGTAAAGCGTCGTCGCGCCGTCGAGCGCAGCAACGGTCCCGGTGAGGCTGTGCCACGCGTCTTCGCAGATCAGCATCGCCGCTCGGCCCGATGGCGTATCGAACGCGCGGACCTCGAAGCCGCGATCGACGAATCTCTCCTCGTCGAACATTCCATAGGTGGGAAGGAAGAGCTTGCGATGGACGTGCCGGATCACCGGCTCGTCGGATCCCCCGCCCAAAGTCACATAGAGCGCGCTATTATAGAAAGCGTTGTTCCACTCCTCGTAGAACCCAATGCACACATCGAGTGGTCGAGGTGTAGTAACTGCCGAGGCGTATTGCGCCTGAAGGTCGCGGGCGAAGGCGCCAGCCGTCATTGCGACGTCGCGCACGCCGCCTTCGACGAAATATCCTGTGAGCGCGGTCTCTGCGAAGACCGCGACATCCGGCCGCGGCTCGAGAGCGTCTATCTGTGAGAAGATCCCGGCGAGCCGCTCGAGATTGGCAGAATAGTCGCCCTTACGCGGCTTCAACTGAACGATGACGAGATGAATAGAGCGATCCATCCCTCTGAAGTTGCCATGACGCCTAGGTACAATCAACCGCTCCGTGCGCTGGCGACGGGGTTGCTTCTTCTTGTGCCCGCTTACGTGGGCGCGCAACAGTCCAGCACCGCCGACACCGAGGCCTGGACGATCGTCCCGATGCCACAGTCGTCACTCGTTCTGGCCCGCGACGGATCGATAATCGGCGAGATCGGAAAGGAGATCCGAACCAATCTCTCGATCAAGTCGATGCCCAGGTATCTACCGCAGGCATTTGTTGCGGTTGAAGACCATCGGTTCTATCAGCACGACGGCGTTGACGTCGTCGGCATTGCCGGCGCGCTCAAGGACAACATCTTCGGCGAGCGCCGCGGAGCCAGCACAATCACCCAGCAGCTCGTCGGCAACATGCACCCCGATCTGATCGATCGAACCGACAAGAGCATCGGGAGAAAGCTTGCCGAGCAGTCAGCAGCTCGCGAGATGGAGAGACATTACACCAAGGATCAGATACTCGAGGGCTATCTCAATCAGATTTCCTTCGGCCACGGGTGGTTCGGCGTTGAAGCGGCTGCCCAGCACTATTTCGGAAAAAGCGCCGCGAAGCTTTCGCTCCCCGAAGCCGCTGCTCTTGCCGCCATGCCCAAGGGTCCGGCACTCTACGATCCGCTGAAATATCCCGATCGCGTCCGTCAGCGCCGTAACACGGTGCTGGCTCTGATGGCGGATCAGGGCTACATCACGCCAGCGCAGGCAGAGCGCGCGCGAGCGGCGCCCCTCGCGACAACGACGAACGGTGGGTACTCCGCGTACTCGCCCTGGTTCGTCGACGTCGTCCGCATCCAGGCACAGCGCGCGGGAATTCCCGTCACCCAGGGCGGCTACCGGATTTATACCGGCCTCGACCCGATTCTTCAGAACGCCGCTACGGCGTCGTTGCTCGAGGAAGCCGCCAACGCCGAATCACAGCCCGGTTGGGCGCACCCGAAATACGCTCCCGGATCGCGAAGCACGCCCGCGTCCACGACCGAATATCTGCAGGGCATGGTCGTCGCAATCGACCCCGCATCGGGAGACGTCCGTGCCCTCGTCGGCGGCCGCGACTACCGCGACTCGCAGTTCGATCGCGCGGTCGACGGCATGCGACAGCCCGGCTCGTCGTTCAAGCCGATCGTCTACGCCGCGGCGATCGCGGACAGCCTCACCGCCAACACCATCTTCGTCGACTCGGCGCTCTCGATTCCGTTGCCGAACGGAACCGTGTACCGGCCGGAAAACGCCGAAGGCGAATTCAGCGGGCCCGTAACTCTGCGCGAGGCGCTCGCGAAGTCGCTGAATGTCATTGCCGTCGAGCTCGGAATGCGGCTCGGAATGGATTCAATCTCGAATCTCGCGCACCGCATGGGCATCACATCCAGAATTGCGCCGTATCCGTCCAGCGCCATCGGTGCATCCGTCGTCCAGCCGCTCGATCTGGTCGCGGCTTATACGACGTTCGCGAATCTGGGGACTCCGATGGAGCCTCGGTTCATATACCGTATTGAGGACAGGAACCGGAAGGTCGTCCTCTCGCGCGAGATCCAGGCTTTGGCGCCCGCGCTCGACCCTCGCGTCACCTACGTAGTGCGCGATATGATGCGCGACGTCGTCGAGCGCGGGACCGCATCGAGCATCAGGCGATATCTGCCCGCGTCGATTCCAGTGGCTGGAAAAACCGGAACCACCAACGACAACTCGGACGCCTGGTTCATTGGCCTTACTCCCGACCTTGTCGCCGGCGTCTGGCTCGGCTTCGACAAGCCGGTGTCCATCGCGAAGGGCGCGGCGGGCGGATCGCTTGCGGCGCCGGTGTGGGGGAAAATGGTCGCCAAGTATTACGCGTCCCAACCGCAGCTCGTGGCGTCGCACGCGACCGAACAGTGGCTACCGCCGCTCGGCGTCATCATGGGTGATGTCGACCGCACGACGGGTGAGCTCGCTACCGATCAGACTCCCGCGGATCGCCGATACACCGAATACTTTGTCGAAGGAACGGAGCCGGTATCTCTCCGCGCAGATCCATGGAAGCTCTTCGGTTGGGGTCCCATTGTTTTCTAGTGTCCCTTCGGCGACAATGAATTAGGCGCTAACCGGCGCCGCCCATGCGGACCACTAAAAGTGTGTCGTGAATAAGCCCTCGGTCGCAGTCCATAGTGAAGAGTGGAACCTCGTCGCGCGCATCCGCGGAAGCGATGAGAAGGCATTCGAGTCGCTCTATCTCGCTCATCACGACGAGCTATGGCGTTTCGCGTACACCTACGTTCGCTCGCGCGACATCGCAGAGGAGCTGGTGCAGGACGTGTTTCTCGCCGTATGGGGAACGCGAGAGACATGGGACGTCCACACTCGCGTCCGAGCCTGGCTATTCGCGTCGGTTCGCCACCTGGCGCTGAACCACCTTCGGCATGAGCGAATCGTGGCGCGAACGATCCAGGTTGAGCAGGCGGCTGCTGGCGGTGACGCAGCGACCGAGGCGGTGGCTATGGCAGCACCACCGATGGATCAACTGCTCGCGATTGAGGCCGAAGAGCTCGACAACGCATGCCTCCAGGCAATCGGTGAGCTTCCGGATCGACGCCGGATCGCCATGACGCTTCGCTGGAAGCACGACATGTCGGCGCTGGAGATTGCCCGCGTCATCGGCACGACCCCCGAAGCGGTCCGCACGCTCCTGACGAGGGCTCGCGCGGATCTCACGACACTCCTCGAGCAAACCAGGCACTAGGGACTTTCCGTAGCGAGTGTAACGCTACGATCTCTCGCGGTACATATAGCCATGGAATCTCTGCTGCCCAGCAGTGTCCCTGGCGTGCGCCATGGTTGATCGGTCGGCCCTCGACGGCATCGACGCCGAGCTGCTCGATCGCTACCTGGCGCACGAGTGCTCCGAGGCGGAGGTCGCGATCGTCCGCCGCCACCTCATGGCGCGTCCCGAGCTCGCCGCTGCGCTCGCGTCATTCCTGGCTGCTCTGGATGACGATGGATCCCGCCCGGCTCCCCCGGATGCCGCCGCCTCATGGGAGCGGTTGCAAGGGCGGCTCCGCAATGCCAGCGAAGAATCACTTCGCGTTTTGGCCGCGACTTCGGAGGCGCGCCGCGCCGCGCGCGCGAAGAGCCATCACCTTTTCGCATCACTCCCCTCGAATCGCGGTGGGTCGCGCTGGCGTCGCGTCACGTACGCCATTCTCGCCACCTGCGTTGTGGGAGCGGTCGTGTTGCGCCTGGAGACGCGCCCCACACCACTCCCGCCCTCGCCGCCGCCGGAGATTTTCGCCACCACCAACCGGGAGCGTGCCGAGCTTCGACTTTCCGACGGAACGCGCATTCGGCTTGCCCCGGCGAGTCGAGTGCAGGTCGACGCGGACTACGATGAACAGCAGCGCGTCGTGCACCTCGATGGCGAGGCTTATTTCGAGGTGAAGCACGACGCCGCCAAGCCTTTCGTCGTCTATGCAGGCGCGTCGGTCACCCGTGATCTCGGAACCGACTTCGCCGTGCGGAACTACGCCGAGGATGCCGGCGTTCAGGTAGTCGTCCGCACCGGTGCAGTGGCGATGAGTGGCGTCGGCCGCCTCGGCGCCGGTGACGTCGGTCGACTGCGAAGAGATGGCAGCTCCAGCGTCACCCGCGGCGGCGATGTCGAGTCACTTCTGGGATGGCTGGATGGCAGGCTCATCTTTCGCGACGCGCCCCTCAACAGTGTCATCGCGGAATTGCGGCGTTGGCATGACGCCGACGTGAAGCTCGCCGATCCTGCGCTCGGCACCCTTCCTTTCACGGGCGTCCTCACAGACGCCTCGTTTCGCTCCTCGATCGATCTCGTCGCCGCCACACTCGGTCTCCGCGCGCGCCGCACCGGCGCGCGCGTGGTATTCGAGCGCATCGGCGGCCTCACCCCAACCCCTTCTTCACCGGCCGCCGCGGTCCATCGGCGCTAAGCCATGTTCGTCCACTGTATCCGTCATGATCATCGCAATCACGTTTCCAGGATTTTAGGAGGAGGCTACATGCAGTCCCTAGTGCGTACGACCCTCGGAAAACTACTCGCTGTCATAACGCTGCTTGCCGTGACAACGGTAGCGGCGGCGCAGCAACCATTCGTCGCGCGACAAACCACCTACATCGTTCGCTTCGCCTCGGCTATCGACGAAGGTGACGCGCCTGTCTTGTTGCGACAGCCCGTCACCCTGCATCTCCACGACGTGACGCTCGAGCGCGCACTACGGGAGATCGCATCTCGCGCCGGTGCGCCGCTTTCCTATAGTCGCGCGGTGGTGCCGCTCGATCGCATCGTCTCGGTCGACGTGAGCGGCACTGTGCTGCGCGCCTTTTATGAAGTTCTGAGCAACGTCAACGTCGAGCTGTGGGTTTCCACTGACGGTCACATGGCACTCGTTCCAGCGGTCGTCGCGAAGGCGTCCACCGAAATGAGCGGCACCATCGTCGGACGCGTCACGGTGGCCGGGACGGGCGACCCGGTGTCTGACGCGACCGTCTCAGTGGGCGACGCGCGCCTACGCGCCACAACCGGCTCTGATGGTACCTACTCCATCCCGGGCGTGTCGGAGGGTGCGCACACCATTTATGTCCAGCGCATTGGATTCTCACGCGACAGCGCCTCCGTCATCGTGACGACCAATCAGACAGTTACTGCCAACTTCTCACTGCGTGTATTGGCTGTCAGCCTGAACGATGTGGTCACCATTGGATACGGGACACAGCGGCGTCGTGATCTTACTGGTGCCGTTGGATCGGTGACGTCGGACCAGATTCAAAGCACGCCCGTCACATCTGTAGAGCAAGCGCTCCAGGGCAGAGTCGCCGGAGTTCAGGTAACTACCGGCAGTGGCCAACCCGGGTCGACAGCAGCAGTCAGAATTCGCGGCGGCAACTCTATCGCGGCGGGCAACGATCCGTTGTACGTCATCGATGGCGTTCCTATCGCAGCCAGTGCCGACGGTACGAACACCTTTACGCTCGAGACTCAGGGTGTAAGCGGTTTGAATCCCCTCGCCGCGCTCAATCCATCCGACATCGAATCCATCGACATCCTGAAGGATGCGTCGGCAACGGCGATATACGGCGCGCGCGCCTCGAACGGGGTGATACTCATCACCACCAAGCGTGGTCGCGCGGGAGAGAACACAGTCACACTCAACGCCTACCATGGCACGCAGACGGTGCGGCATCAGCTCTCCCTTCTCAACGCGCAGCAGTTCGCTGATTACGCCAACGCCGCCCGGGTGAACGGCGGTCAACCGCCGCTCTATACGCCTGCAGAGATAGCAGCGCTTCCGAACACCAACTGGCAGGACGAAATCTTCCGTTCCGCTCCGATCACGAACGCCGAGGCATCGTTCTCAGGCGGTGACAACGATACGCACTACTATGTTTCCGGCAATCTGCTCAGGCAGGACGGTGTAGTCCTGAACACGAATCTCAATCGTGGCTCGGTGCGCCTCAACCTCGATCAGGATATCAGCCGCAGGTTCCGGGTCGGCAATCGCTTCACCTTGAGCCGCTCGCAATCGCAGCTGATGCCGAACGGCGGCGGTGGACAGGAAGTATCCTCGGTGCTGCTCAACGCGCTGACCGCTCCGCCAACGCTCGGGGTCCTCGGATCCGGCAGCGAATTTTTCATCGGCACGAACCCCGCGACCGGCCGAATTTTCTCGAATCCGGTGGGCGCGGCCAGCCTGATCGTCAACCAGGAACAGCAGAACCGCTTCGTCGGCAACGTCTTTGGCGAATACGACCTGCTTCCCAAACTGACATTCCGGACGTCGTTCGGAGCGGACTACCTGTCCTCGATGCAGGACTTCTATTCTCCATCGACGACCTATCCCGGCGTCACCACCGGGGGCTATGGAAGTCGCGGTTCTCTGGCCGTGACGACGTGGCTCAGTGAGAACACGCTGCACTTCACCCCGGGACAGATCGGCATGCTGCACGCTCTCGATCTGCTCGGCGGCGTGACTCTGCAACGCACCAACTCCGACAACGTATCGGGCACGGGCCAGAATTTCGTCACCGACGCCCTCGGACAAAACGGCCTCAACACCGCCGGCACCTTCCTCGGCGTGTGGACCGGAGCACCTCATTCGTCGCTCGCCTCGTACTTCGCTCGCGCGAACTGGAACCTCGTCGACCGATTCCTCTTCACCGTCACCGAGCGCGTCGATGGGTCGTCAAAATTCGGCTCCGGTAACCAGTACGGTTACTTCCCGTCGGCCGCAATCGCCTGGCGACTGTCGGATGAGTCGTTCATTCGACGATTCGGATTGTTCGACGATCTGAAGCTGCGCGCGAGCATCGGAAAAACCGGAAACCAGGACATCGGCAATTACCGCGCACTCGCGACGCTCGGCAGCTCCACTTACCTGTTCAACGGCATCAAGGTCGTCGGCTACAGCCCGAGTACATTGGCCAATCCCAATCTCAAATGGGAGAGCACCAGTCAGGGCAACATCGGTCTCGACGTCGGCCTCGCGCGAAACCGGCTGTTGCTCACCGGCGATGTCTACAACAAGACAACCCGGGATCTTCTCCTCGAGGTCGCCGTTCCTGCCAACCTCGGCTACAGCTCACAACTCCAGAACATTGGTAGCGTCCGCAATCGCGGCGTCGAGCTTTCGCTCAACACGGTGAACACCACTGGCGCGCTCGGTTGGACGTCCGGGTTCAACATTGCCTGGAACCGCAACAAGGTGCTCAACATCGGGGCAGACTCGCAGATCGTGGGGCCGGTCGGAGTGGGCGCGGGAGCCAACCAGAATCCCACCATTCTCAAGGTGGGACAGCCGATCAATTCATTTTACGGTTACGTCTACGACGGTATGTCGAACGGGCAGCCGACCTACGCCGACCTCAACGGCGATGGCGTGATCTCGACGGCGGACCAGAAGATCATCGGCAGCGCCGAGCCCACGTACACGGGCGGCTTCACCAACAATCTGACGTTCCGGAACTTCGACCTCTCGGTCTTCATCCAGTTCTCACAAGGAAACAAGATCTACAACATCACCCGAGCGCTGCTGACCAACGATGCCGGGAACAACAATCAGCTCACCGACGTGCTGCCCGCCCAGAGCGGCGGCGCCAACGGCATCCCAGTTCCGAAAATCGGAAACACTTACGACACGCGACCATCGACGCTGTTCGTCGAGGATGGCTCCTATATCCGCGGTAAGAACCTCCGACTTGGCTACCGGCTGCCGGCATCGCTGCTCGGATCCGCGCGAACCGGTCACCTTCAGAACGCCGAGATCTATCTGAGCGCGCAGAACTTCTTCACAAAGACCAAATACACCGGGTACGATCCGGAAGTGAGTGAGTATGCGACCAGTGTCCTTGCACAGGGCATTGATTTCGGCACGTATCCCCAGACACGACAGTTCATCGTCGGTTTCACATCCGCCTTCTAGCGCGACGGAGTCACGCGAATCCTATGCAGACCAATAATCTTCTCAAAGCATTGCGCCGGAAGACCGCGATTCTAGGCTGTCTGACCGCGCTTTCGGTCGCTGGCTGCGATCAGTTCCTCGAGCCCAAGCCCACCGATGTACTAGCGCCCGAAAACTTTTACCGGTCGGCGGCCGACGCGATCGCGGCTGTCAACTCGGTGTACTCGCAGGCGCAATGGGTGTACTTCTGGATCTGGTACGAGTCCGACGTTGCGTCGGACGACGCTTTCGCCACGCCGAATTACGGGGCAGACGGACACCAGCTCGCATCCTATACTTTCGATCCGACGCTCTGGTCTATCAACGACCTGTGGACCAACGCCTACATCACCATCAACAAGGCGAACATCGTCCTCGACCGTGTACCACCGATTGTGATGGATGTCGCCGAGCGCAATCGTGTGCTCGGTGAGGCGCACTACCTGCGCGCCTTGATGTATTTCCAGCTTGTCCGGATGTTCGGCGACGTTCCGCTGATGGAACACGAGGCAAAGTCGGTGGCCGACGCCCAGATCCCCCGAACCGCCGCCGCTCAGGTATATGCGCTGATCGTTAGCGATCTCCAGACGGCGATGAACGATCTTCCGCCTTCGTACACCGGAGCCGATCTCGGCCGGGCCACTTCCGGCGCCGCGACGTCTCTGCTCGCCAAAGTCTATCTCAATCAGAAGGACTACAACAACGCGGCGAAGTACGCGGGACAGGTAATGTCCTCCGGTCAGTACTCACTCAACGCGCGCTGGCTCGACAATTTCAAAATCTCGCTGGAGTACGTGAACCCGGAGAGCATCTTCGAGATCAATTACGGCGCGCCGGAGCAGACTCCCGGCGTCGTAGGCAGTGTTCAGACGCTGTTCACTCTTCCTTCCGGATTCCCGGGTGGGGACGCGTATGGGCTTATCCAGGTGAATCCCGACCTGATAGCGCTCTACGCCGCGAACGATCAGCGTGGAAATGGCGCCACCTATATGACGTCCCCCTATGTAACCGCGCTGGGTGACACCGCAAGATGGGGAGTGCCGAACGGCGCGGCATTCCACAAGTGGATTGACGAAACAAACAGCAAGGACATGACCGCCCGCTCCTGGCAGCAAATGCCGAACAACTGGATCATCCAGCGGTATGCTGATGTTGTACTGATCTACGCCGAGGCGGTGAACTCGGGTGGCACCGCGACCAACGGCTCGGCGGAAGCGGCCCTCAACCAGATTCGCGCACGAGCTGGCATTCCCACCGTGTCCGGCCTTGCTTCGGCGGCGCTGACGGATTCCATTCGAGTCGAGCGCCGGCGCGAATTCGCGTTCGAAGGCCAGCGCTGGTTCGATTTGTCGCGCTGGGGAATTCTCGATGCAACGGTCCAGGCGAAGACCCAGCAAATGCAATCACTTTTCCCGGGCGAGACGGGGGTTCATGGAGCTCCGAGCAATCTCTTTCCAATTCCGGATGGCCAGATCAACAGCAACTCTCTCTTGACGCAGAACCCCGGTTGGTAATGCCAGACGGAAGGATCTGCGGAATGCCCCGTAAGGTCGACATTTGTCTGGTCGTCCTTGCGGGGGTCCTGACCGCGTGCGGACACAACACGCCGGTCGGGCCTGGCGGCGTGCCCCCTTCAGGTCCCACGGCGGGGGTGTGGATCACGACCGCCGATCAAACGCACCTGCTCTCCCAGCAACCCGACGTTCAGATCCGCTCGACTGGCGCGTCGCCAGTCACGATCGATGTAGACGAGGCAACGAGCTATCAGGAGATGGTCGGGTTTGGCGCGGCGATGACCGATGCGTCGGCGTATCTCATTCAGCAAAAGCTCGGCGCTCAGCACGATGCGATTCTCCACGAGCTTTTCGGTCGCAACCCTGGCATCGGATTGAGCTTTCTTCGCGTGCCGATGGGAGCGTCGGACTTTTCGACGCATGACTACAGCTACGACGACATGCCCGCGGGTCAGACCGACTCGACGCTCACAAATTTCAGCATCGACCCGGATCGCGCGGACAAACTGCCAGCTCTCAAGGCGGCGCTCGCGATAAATCCTCAGCTCAAGCTCGTGGGCTCACCGTGGAGCTCGCCGGGATGGATGAAGACGACCGGCAGTCTGATCAAGGGGACACTGCGGCCCGAGTATTACGATTCGTTCGCGCAGTACTTTCTGAAGTTCGTGAAAGCGTACTCCGCTGAAGGAGTACCGGTCTTCGCAGTGACGATGCAGAACGAGCCCGCGTATGAGCCGGACAATTATCCAGGCATGCGTCTCGATCCGCCCATCCGCGCGGAGGTGATTGGGAAGCACGTCGGTCCGCTCTTCGAGCAGTCGGGCATCAATACACTCATTCTCGACTGGGACCATAACTGGGATCTGCCGAGCTCCCCGCTGGCGGTTTTGGCTGACGACGCGGCGCGGAAGTATGTGAGTGGTGTCGCGTGGCACTGCTACGCAGGCGACGTCGGTGCCCAGAACCAGGTGCACACCGCTTATCCGACGATCGATGCCTATTTCACCGAATGCTCCGGCGGCGGCTGGGCCACCGTCTTCGGCGACAACCTCAAGTATTTTGTCGGGACGCTCATCATCGGGTCGACTCGCGGCTGGGCGAAAGGAGTCGCGCTCTGGAATCTCGCGCTCGACGAGAACGACGGCCCGCATCTCGGCGGCTGCGGCAACTGTCGTGGCGTGATCACCATCAACTCTGCGACGGGATTCGTCACCCGCAACGTCGAGTACTACGCGCTTGCCCACGCCAGCGAGTTCGTGCGCCCGGGCGCCCATCGCATTGCCTCCACGACGGATGTGGGCGGCCTGCAGAGTGTGGCGTTCAAGAATTCCGACGATGGAACGAAGGTGCTGATCGTCCTCAACACCGCGGCGACCGAAGTATCCTTCGCCGTGCGATCCGCGGGAAAAGTGATTCTCTATGCACTCCCGGCAGGAGCCGTCGCGACTTTCCGCTGGAGCTAGCGTCTGACTATCGGTCCATCGCGTCCGACTCGCATCTGTAGATAAAAAAAGGGGAAGCTCTCGAAGGCTTCCCCTTTTTTCCCCTCGGGTACCGGGTACCGGGCACCTGGTACCTGTAGTTAAGCGACTTCCTTCATCTCGAGCGGTGCCGCCTTCTCACCAGGCTCCGCGGGCACGAGCGCGATCTTGAGAACCTCGCTCAGCGTTTCCACCGGATGGAACTCGAGTGTGTTTCTCACTTCCTCGGGCACGTCCTCGATATCAGCCTCGTTGCCTTTCGGAATGATGATGATCTTGATGCCGGCCCGATGGGCGCCGAGGACTTTCTCCTTGAGCCCGCCGATTGGCAGCACGCGACCACGGAGCGTGATCTCGCCCGTCATCGCCACTTCCTGTCTCACCGGCCTGTCTGCCATCTCGGAAACGAGCGCTGTCGCGATCGCGATTCCGGCGGACGGTCCATCTTTGGGAATCGCACCCGCTGGCACGTGGATGTGCGCTTCGATCGCGCCCAGCCTGTCGCGAGGTATCCCCAGCTTCGCGGCGTTGTTCGTCGCGTACGTGAATGCCGCACGCGCCGACTCCTTCATCACATCGCCGAGCTGACCGGTAAGAATCAGTGATACCGCGCCGCCCGGTCCAACCGACGCCGAGTCACCGTCTCGATTGCCATAGTAGCGCCTGATCGACGCCTCCACGAACATGATGTCGCCACCCATCGGCGTGTAGTACATGCCGGTGGCGATCCCAACCTCGCTCTCTGCCAGAGCATGTTCGGGGTGTACGCGCGGTCTGCCGAGCAGCTCTCTCACCGTTTCGGCGTCGACTACGTGTTCCACAGCTTCGCTCGATGCGAGCTTCCGCGCGAGCTTGCGCGCTACCGCGCCGATCTGCCGCTCCAGCTGTCGAACGCCGCTCTCGCGGGTGTAGCTCGACACGATGGACATGACGGCGTCCTCGGTGAAGGAAATCTCCTTGTCGCTGAGACCAGACTCCTCCAGTTGCCGTGGAAGGAGATACTTCTTGGCGATCTCCGCCTTCTCCTTCTCGGTGTAGCCGGCGAAATCGACGACTTCCATACGATCGAGCAATGGGCCCGGGATGTTCTGGACGAAGTTGGCCGTCGCGATGAACAGCACCTCGCTCAGGTCGAACGGAATTCCCAGATAGTGGTCCGTGAATGTGTCATTCTGCGCGGGGTCGAGCACCTCGAGCAACGCGCTCGACGGATCGCCCTGGTACGATGTTCCGAGCTTGTCGACTTCGTCGAGCAGGAACACCGGATTCTTGGTGCCGGCCTGCTTCAATCCCTGTACGATTCGTCCCGGCATCGCTCCCACGTAAGTGCGGCGATGACCGCGAATGTCGGCTTCGTCGCGCGCGCCACCGAGGGCAACGCGAACGTACTCGCGGCCAAGTGATCGGGCGATCGACTTGGCGATCGAGGTCTTGCCCACGCCCGGAGGACCGATGAAGAGCAGAATCGGTCCCTTCGCCATCGCGCGAGATTTCGCTTCCGCCTGATCGGTGATAAGGCGATCGGGTGCATCGCCGGTCGCGAGCGACGGCGTCGCATCGTCCTTCTCGGTAAACAGCTTCGCGGCGGGAACTTCGCCGGTCTTCTCGACTTCCTCCGCCAGCTGCTTTGCTCTCAGCTGCCTCACGGCGAGGAATTCGAGGACGCGATCTTTCACGTCCTTGAGTCCGTAATGGTCCTGCTCGAGCACCGTTTCGGCGTGCTTGAGATCGAGCTGATCGTCGGACCTCTTGTTCCACGGAAGCTCCGCGATCCATTCGAGGTACGTGCGGATAACCTGGGCTTCCATGGACTCGCGTCCGGCGCGCTCCAATCGTCCGAGCTCGCGTTCTACTTCCGCGCGCCCTTCCTTGGTGAGCTCGAGCTTGGTCAGCTTGTCGCGAAGCTCGGTGATCTCCTTGCTGGAATCGTCGTCACCCAGCTCCTTTTGGATGGCTTTGAGCTGTTCGCGGAGGTACATCTCGCGCTGCCGCTCACCCAGCTCCTCCTGGACCTGCGACTTGATGTCTTCCTGCGCTTCGAGAAGTCCAACCTGACGCTGGACGTGCACGAGCACGCGGCGAAGGCGCTCTTCGACGCTCAACGTCTCGAGCAGACCCTGCTTCTCGGGAACCGGAAGATCGATGTAGCCCGCTACGAGATCCGCGAACCGACCGGGCTCCGTCACCGAATCGAGCACCTGGTGGACGACTTCCTCGGGAAGTCCGCGACGCTCGCCTAGCTCAGCGGCGCGCTCGCGCGTTTCCTTCTGTAACGCGGTGAAAGCAGGATCGTTTTCAGTTTGAGGATTCATCTCCTCTGCTGGCACGATTACGGCGCTGAGAAACCCATCGGCCGTCGAATACTGAAGCGCGGTCGCGCGCTGCTCGCCCTGCAACAGAAGCTGGACGCCGCCAAGACCGCGCTGAATCTGACCGATTCGCGCAATCACGCCCATGGAATACAGAATGTCTGCGGTAGGCTCCTCAGAATTGTCGCGCTGCGCAACCGCGAAAACGAGACGGTCGCCTTTGAGGGCCGACTCGATGGCCCGAAGCGTTGAGGGCCTGCCGGCGGCGATTGGCTGGGTAAGGCCGGGGAAAATAACTGTCCCCCTCAAGGGGAGAACAGGCAGTGTTTGTCGTTGTGCCATTGTAATTCCGGAGACAAGATTCTATTTAGATACTACTCCACATGCCTCCCATACTGCATCTTTTGCTCTCGGGGATTTACGCCAGCAAGGCACGAATCGCACCAACGGACCTGCTGATTTGACGCGGCCAAATGCCAATTAGTCCAACCGACGAGCTCGGCACACATGTGGCTCAAATACTCTCTGCAAACTATGAGCTAGAGAGCGAGGTCGGTCGCGGGGGTATGGGCATCGTGTATTGCGCGCGAGACAAACGTCTCAAGCGCGAGATCGCGGTGAAAGTTCTGCCTCCCGAGTTGAGCTTTCGCGCCGACATCCGCCAGCGATTCCTCCGCGAAGCAGAGACGGCAGCGCAGCTGAATCACCCGAACATCGTTCCGATCTACACCGTCGAAGAAAAAGACAATCTCGTTTACTTCGTGATGGCGTACATCAAGGGCGACAACCTCGGCGTGCGTCTGCAGCAAACGGGTCCGATGCCGCCGGTCGAAGTGCGTCGCATCCTCCGCGAAGTCGCAGACGCGCTTGCATACGCACATCATCGCAACGTCATTCACCGCGACATCAAGCCCGACAACATCATCATCGATGAAGAGACTGGCCGCGCGATGGTGACCGATTTCGGCATCGCGCGCGCTCTCACCGACAGCGGCGACTCGCGTCTCACCGCCACCGGAATGGCGATCGGGACTCCAGCGTACATGTCGCCCGAGCAGTCCGCGGGCGACAAGGCGATCGATGGCCGCAGCGATCTGTACTCGCTCGGCGTCGTCGGCTATCAGATGCTTTGCGGTCAGCCGCCATTCGTCGCGAGCAATACACCGTCGATGCTGGTAAAGCACCTCTCGGAAAAGCCGATTCCCGTCGACGAGCGCTGGCCCGACCTGCCGGAAGATCTATCGCGCGCCGTAATGATGTGCCTCGAGAAGGATCCGGCCGACCGGTTCCCCAGCGCGGCGGCATTCGCTGTCGCGCTGAGTGGCGGCGGCATGCCGACGCTCGCGACAAGGGCTTCGACGGCCGCCTCCTCCAACGCGGGCCTTGAAGCGCGGCAGCGCCAGCTCACCGAGCCACTTCGCGACCGATACACGCCAGCTGCGCAGCCGAATTACCAGCAAGCCACGCCGACGGTCGAAGAGATGAGTAAGTGGAATGCACCGATGGTGGTGTCGTTCCGCCGTAAGCTCGCGCCCTATCTCGCCGTCAACGCGATACTCGTTCCGATTTCATTGTTCTCGAATCACGACTTCATTGCCCTGACCGTCATCTGGACGGTGGTGCTCGCCTTCAAGTACTCCAAGCTCTGGGCGGCCGGCTACGATTGGCGCGATGTGTTCCGCCAACCGCGCGACCGACTGATCTTCGACGTGGCGGCCGAAACCATCGACGATGCGCGCGCTCTCTTCGACGAGAAGAAGCGGGCGCAGGTTCGGGCGCGGGCGCGCTCACGTGGTCAGGGGATGTTCCCCCCGATCTCGTCGGTTCCCCCAATGCAGACGTTTCAGCCGTATCCGCGAATGAACGCTCCCGGGAGCCCGACTCCGCTCAGTCCAATCCCGGCGGGCGCTCCGGCGCCGTTCGGCGATTCGCGCTACGGATCCGCGATCCGCGAGGCTGAGTCCGATCATCGCGAGATCCACCGGCAGCTGCTCAACATGCCGCCCGACGAACGGGAGCAGATTCCGGAGGTCGCCGCATCTGCCGACGCAGTGTTCAGGAGAGTGCAGCAGCTCGCGCTCAACCTCTCCGACCTGGATCGCGGCGCGGGCCGGCAGACGACGGAATCTGTCGAAAAGGAAATAACGACACTCGAATCGCAGGCGAATCCGCTGGATTATCGCGCGAGCGAAGAGAGGGTCAGGCGACTTGCGCTCCTCCGCCGCGAGCGCCGCGCGCTCGTCGAGGTCGGCCGCAAGAAATCGGAAGCCCAGGAAAAGCTGGATAGCTGCCGTCAGCTGTTGAGATCGATGCGCCTCGAGCTCGTTCGTTTCCGCACAGGCGGGATCAACGCGCAACCCACCGGCCTCACGATGGTCACCCAGCAGGCGCAGAGCGTAGTGCGTGAGATGGGATACCTGTCCGACGCCAACGCAGAGCTGAACGCTCTCTGACGCTGAATCGCGTCGCGACAATCGGAGCGCTTTCGATCTCGCTCCTTTGTATTGGCAAGCGTGACTCGAGCGCCCAGGCTGGGACTTCGATCGATCACCCCGCAAAAACCAGTGTCGATTCCGGAACGGCGAAGGAAATAACGCACGTGCCGACACCCGACACTCTGCGCGGCCTGTATGTGAGCCATTGGGCGGCGCTGGGAAGAAAATTCCCCAGCCTCATTGGGGTCGCCAACAAAACCGAGGTCAACGCGCTAGTCATCGACGTCAAGGACGACCGCGGGTACGTCCTCTATCACTCGAGTGTCCCGCTCGCGCACGAGATCGGCGCCGACACCGCCGATGGCCACGTGCTTTCGCGCGCGAAAATCCGTGCCCGCCTCGACACGATGATCGCGCACAACATTTATCCAATCGCGCGCATCGTCGTCGCCAAGGACCCGATACTCGCAAGGAAAAAGCTCGATCTCGCGATCAAGCGCAAATCCGATCTCAAGCCGTGGCTCGACAAACTCGGGAATCCCTGGCTCGATCCCCACCAGCGCGTCGTCTGGCAATACGCCGTCGATCTCGCCAACGAAGCCTACGACCTGGGATTCAGCGAAGTGCAGCTCGATTACGTTCGCTTTCCCGACGAAAAGCGCCTCGCCAGGGAAGCCGTGTATCCGCTCGCCAACGGGCGGACGCGCGACCAAGTGATTCGCGAGCAGCTTGGATTCGTCCGCGACCAGCTCAAGCCGCGCGGCATGCGCGTGACTGCCGACGTGTTCGGATTCACGGGCACCGATACAACGGAGATGGGGATCGGCCAGCGATGGGAGATGTTCGTCGACCAGGTCGATGTCGTGCTTCCGATGGTGTACCCCTCACACTTCCCGCGCAACAGCTACGGCATTGCGCACCCCAACGCGCATCCGTACGAGACGCTCGACCACGCCTTCAAGGACATGCTCGATCGCTCACGGCCGATCGCGAAGCCCGCTCTGATAATTCCCTGGTACCAGGACTTTACTCTTGGCCCCCCGCACTACCACGCCGCCGAGATTCGCGCGCAGATGAAGGCCGGATACGACAACGGGCTCCAGAGCTGGATACTCTGGAACCCGAAGAGCAACTATACGGTCGCGGCCCTCGAGCCGCGGAACTAGCCGAAGCTTAGCTGCTGCCGTTGCGGCGGGCTTCCATGCGCGCCTTCATGTCCGCTGCGTTTTTGTCGAACACCACCTGCTGATCAGCGGTGAGGACCGCGCGGATCTCGGCGGACTGCTTGCTCTGAAGATCCATCATCTTTGAGCGGGTCGCCTCGTCGGGAGGACCGCCAACTGCCTGTGCGGCCTTGCGGAGCTCCATCTGCTGCGGCACGTACTTCTCGCGAATCGTCTTGATCTGCGCCTTCTGGGCGTCAGTGAGTGTGATGTCCTTGAGGAGCATCCCGCCCATTCCTTCGCCACGACGCATCGAACCCTGACCCTGCGGCTCAGGCTGTCCCTGTGCGGCCGCGATCGAGGTCATGCCGGCGCAAAGTGCAACGGCCAGCGCGGCGGTCTGAATAGCCTTCATCCTTCTCTCCTGGAGTTGTGTGTCGGACGTCGGACTGACGTCCCGCAGCTAATACTCCTAAGAGGCCGAAAAGGTTGGCAACTGCAAAGCACGCGGGGCGAGATATCAAGAAGCACAGATAACCGATGCCAGACAATCGCTCTGAGGGCAGTCACGGCGTAGTTGTCCAAGATCAGATATCTATGCCTCTAAATTCTCGCCTCGCGTGCTTTACCGTTAAATCCAACTCCTTACGCTGCAACAGTTTAAGCCTGTGCCCCTAGCGCCAGCACGAAAAGGTGCTATTCTTCCCCCCCAAGTCGGCGGCGCATGAGCCCGCCGGCGCCGAAGGCCTGATCCCTCCACGTGTCGAGCACCGCTTAGTGACTGCACCCGGGACTGCCGCCGAACTGCCCCCGACGATTCCTTCGCCTGCACCTGAGCCGCTCACTTTTCCGGTGAGTTGGGTCGTCGAGCACGCCGCGGCTCCAATCAAGTATCGCGCACTGTCCGACGTTGCCAGGCTCAGCGAGAGCGCTCGCGAAGTCGACTGGCTTCCGTACTCACACCGTCCGGCGATCAGGCTGGCCGCGACCCAGAATCGCGATGGGATGTGGAACAACTCCATCCTCTCGATTCCGGGAAAGCACAGCGCCGATTTTTCCGGCCTTGGAACGATTCCGGCGGTGCGGCGCCTGATCGAGTACGGTTGGGGACCCGACTCTCCGCCGCTCGTCCTCGCTCGCCGATTGCTGTTTCGACTGCTCGCCGAAGACAATGATCCCGCCTTCACCTTCGAGCTCGGAACAAAGACGCGCGACGACGACATGGTCCGCCGCACCCGCGGGGTCTTTCGAGAGGCGGCAGCCGCCACGCTCGCCCAATGCGGTTACGAGAACGATCCGAGACTCCGCGGCGCCGCGCGCCGCATCCTCGAGCGAACTTTCGCCTATCTGAATTCTCCGCTCGGAGAGAAGCCGTGGATGCGCGTGGGCAATACCCACGTCCTCGCCCCCGAGTCGGCACCACCGTCCATCTACACGCTCACGATGCTCGCCCATATGCCGATTTTCCGGCACGAGCATTTCACCGCCGTCGAGCGCATTTACGACTGGATCACCCAGCCGCTCCCCCGCCAGGAAGCGGTCCAGCTCTATGGAAAGAAGATGGTGCCGCAGCCCCATCTCATCATGGGCGATGTTCTCCCACACCGTAATGCGGTCGAGGCCGACGTGCCTTTCGCCCTCATGTGGCTCGAGACGATGGCTCGGCTCAACTTCCTCCGCCGCAACGACGGTTGGATGAAACTCTACGAGCGGTTCGTCGACGATCGCGACCGCTCCGGAGTCTGGCATCCGCACAAGGGAATGGAGCGCCCGACGACCACCAACCCATGGGCGTGGTCGACATTTCCACTCGACGACGGAGTTGGCGCGGAATCGAAATGGACCGATGTCACATTCCGCATCGGCCTCATCGGAAAACTCCTCGGCAGAGAAATTGAATTGATCTGATCCGATGATCAGATCACATCGCCGGCTTCTGACTCCCGGCGAGATGTTTCCCGCCGGCGACCCCGCTTACCGCGTGTCCTTCCCCCGATTGCGATCGGGATTGAAAGTGCGCGTGCTAGAGCGGGGCGACCCAGCCGCCGCGCCGGTGCTTTTCGTTCACGGCTGGGGCTGCTCGGTTTACATATTCCGCCGCAACATGCCCGCGCTGGCGGAAGCCGGCTTCCGCGCCATCGCGGTCGACCTCAAAGGACACGGGCTGTCGGACAAGCCGGTTACATCCGACGACTACACCATCGACTCGCTCGTCGAGCACCTTCACGACATTCTCGATGCGCTCGAAATAGAAAAACCAGCGTTGGTAGGTCACTCGCTTGGTGGATCGCTCATTTACCATTTTGCGGCGCGATATCCAACCCGCGTTCAGTGCCTTGGTCTACTCGCGCCCGTCGGACTGAAAGGCGTCCCGCTGATGCGATTGTATCGCGCCGTAACGCCGAAGTTGTTCGCGCCGATTTTTGGCCAAATCAAGCCGAGGCGGATCGTGAAACTCGCACTGTGGCGAGTGTACGGCCACCGCGGGCATTTCACGAAGCGAGATGTCGAGGAGTTTCTTGCTCCCTCCCAGTTTCCCGAGTTTGCGTTGGCGGTGCGAGAGCTGCTTCATTCCTACGATTGGAACGCAGCCGAGCACCGGCCAATGAAAGTTTTGGATCTCCCTGCCGTCGGCCTGTGGGGAGCGCTCGATCATCTGATGCCCAGCGACGGCATGGGCGTCTACCTGCCGCTATTACCGCGAATCGTGCTCACCGCGATTTCCGGTGCGGGCCACATCATTCCCGAAGAGACGCCCGAGGAGGTCAACACCGCACTTCTGGCCCTGCTCCGTACGGTTGCAGCCGGTTGATACGAGACTGCACTACCCGATGCGAATGGTCAGCAGGGTATATTACGAGTAGATGAGTGAAGAAAAGATCGACGCGGGGCTCTCCTTTGCCGAGCTCGACCTCGCGCCCGAAGTGCTGCAGGCAGTACGGGATGCTGGCTACACACACCCAACGCCAATTCAGCAGCAGGCTATTCCTCTGGCGCTCGCGGGACGCGACCTGATTGGTCTCGCGCAAACGGGCACCGGGAAGACCGCCGGGTTTACGCTTCCCATAATTCACAATCTGATCAGCGCCCCCCTCGGCGATAATGGCGGCGAGCCGGTCCACCGCGTTCGGGTTCTGATTCTCACACCAACTCGCGAGCTGGCGGCGCAGGTGGAAGAGAGCTTTCGGAAGTACGGCAAGTTCACATCGCTCCGGGTCGTCCCGATCTTTGGCGGCGTCGGAATAGAGCCGCAGTCGAAAGCGCTCCGCGCAGGAGTGGACGTGGTCGTCGCGACCCCCGGGCGGCTCCTCGATCACATGGAACGCCAGAACGTGGTCTTCGACGAGCTCGAAGTGCTGGTGCTCGACGAAGCGGATCGCATGCTCGATATGGGATTCGCTCCGCAGCTCAATCGCATCGTCAGCGAAATTCCTCCTTACCGGCAGACGCTGCTATTCAGCGCGACCATGCCACCCGAGGTCGAGTCGCTCGCGCGCAAATACCTTCGCAAGCCCGTCGTCGTACAGGTTGGACGCCGCTCGGAGGCGGTCAGCACCGTCACCCACGCTGTTTACCCGGTCCCGCGTGAGCGAAAGACCACACTCCTCGTCGAGCTGCTGAAGCAGTCGGCCATGGATTCAGTGCTCATTTTCACCCGCACCAAGCACGGGGCCGATCGCGTCGTCAGCGCTCTCGAGGATGCGGGTATTGCCGCGACCGCAATGCACGCCGACAAATCACAGGGCGAGCGCACCCGTGCGCTCGAAGACTTCAAGTCGGGCAAGATCCGCGTGCTCGTCGCCACCGACATCGCTCAGCGTGGACTCGATGTGTTCGGGATCACGCACGTGATCAACTACGACGTCCCGCAGCAGCCCGAGGATTATGTGCATCGCATCGGTCGAACCGGACGCGCTGCCGCGACCGGCGACGCGTATACGTTCATGTCGCCCGATGAGATCGCGATGGTTCGCACGATCGAGCGCACCATCGGACAGCAGATTCCGCGGATCTCCGTTCCCGGCTACGACTTCGGTACGACCGCTGAAAGCGGATCGAACGGGACCACACCGGAGCCGGCGGTTCCAGAGCTCAATGCCTCAGCCGACCCAGTCGCGACACAAAGACGGTATCGACGGCCGAGTTCCGTCGCACGACGACGCTGAGATTCGCGGCGCCATAACCGAAGCCGCTCGCGGAATAGACCATCCGTGTTCGACTCGCCGATAGCGTGACATTATGGTCAGCGCCGATGTTCGTCTTCCGCAGCGTATCGTTCTCGGCGCTGATGCAGATCACCCGTGCCGCGGTGTCGATCTCAACCGTTGTCTGCGCCGCGCGGGCAATGGCCAGATGTCTGGCGGTGCTGAAGAGCGATTCAATCTCGATCACAGCGCCGTTGACGTAGATGCCGTCCAGGAGCCGCCCGGCGAAGGGGACCGCTATGGCCGAAAGTATGCTCAGAATGCAGAGCGTTACGGCGAGCTCGATCAAGGTGAATGCATTCCGCATCGATCCTTCCGCAGGATTGCCAGGTTGGATAGCATATGACCGATAGACGATCCCCGCCGTCGAAACCTCTTCGGGTGTATCCATTCCGTCCCCCCCAAAACATGAAAGGACTACTAGCATCGGGCGTGGCGATCTTCGCGCTCGTTTCAGCATGCGCCCCGGCGGCGCCCCCTCCGCCCAGCCCGACCCCGGAACCGGTTCCAGCGGCGACGCCATTCAAGATGGATCCGAAGCTTACGCCGAATTTCGTCCCACCCTTTCAGGAAGGCCCGCTGATCACGTGGGGTCAGGAGCCCGCCGGCGTACGGCACCCCGAGCGGGTCCGGACATACGATTTGCAGCATCAATCCACGATTGTTCGCTTCGATTGGTCGCGTAACGCCGTCGTTGGAACCACCACACTTCAGATCGCCGGATTGCCCGGTGCGGCGCCGCTATCGGATGTCGCGATTGACGCGGGGGACATGACGATCAAGCGCGTCGCGACCGCCACCCGGCCGCTGAAATACGACTATGATGGGCATTCGCTCGTGGTGCACCTGCCAAGCCCGCTCCGCGCCGGCGCGAAGGCGGCGATAATCGTCGAGTACGACGGCGCCAATCGAACCAAGGGTGCGTATTTCAGACCCGCGAAACACATCGTCTGGACGCAGGGCGAGACCGAAGACAATCACTACTGGGTTCCCACCTACGATTTTCCGAACGACAAGACCACATGGGAGTTCTACATCTGGAGCGCCAAGGGAGAGCGCGCTCTTTCGAACGGACATCTGGCGGGCTCGCGCACTGTCGGCGACAGCATTGAGTGGCACTGGGTGCTGGAGAAGCCGGCATCCACGTACTTGATGACCGCGGTCGTAGGCAACTACGACGTCGTGCAGGACAAGCCATGGCACAACGCCACCATTGGTTACTGGACATATCCCGATTCAGTCGATGCCGCGTGGCGCGGATTCGGAAAGACACCCGCCGCTGTCGATGTATTCTCGCGCAAGACCGGCGTCCCCTATCCGTGGAACAAGTACGACCAGATAGTCATTCCCGAATTTCAGTACGGCGGAATGGAGAACGTGACCGCTACGTCTCAGAACGACACCGAGATTCTGCTGCCCGCGTGGGCGGTACCCGAGGTAAGCGCTGATGACCTCATGTCACACGAGCTCGGCCACCAATGGTTCGGCGACTTGCTGACGACCCGACGCTGGGGCGACGTGTGGCTCAACGAAGGTTTCGCCACGTTCATGGAGCAGATCTTCCGCGAGGAGGACAAGGGAATCGACGAGGGCGCGATCGACCGTCTCGGCACGCACGAGCAGACTATCGATGCGGATCGGCGCGCCCGCCGTCCGATCGTCTATGACAAGTGGGTGAACGACCCGATCGAGGTTTTCTTCAGCGGTCACATCTATCCGAAGGGCGCCACGATTCTACAGATGCTTCGTCATCAGCTCGGCGATGCCGCTTTCTGGAAGGCGATGAATCACTACACCACCGCGCACGCGTACGGGAACGTGATCACCGATGATTTGCGGAAGGCTTTCGAGGAATCGACGGGCAACGACTACAAGGCGTTCTTCGATCAATGGGTGTACGGGGCTGGATTCCCCGTGTTTCAGGTGTCATCGACCTATGATCGCGCGACCCGGAAAATCACGGTGAGCGCGACGGAGGTTCAGCCGCGCGACAGCCTCACCGGTTACTTCGACGTGGACTCTGATATAGAGGTGCGTACTGACAGCGGCCCAGTCCGCTTCGTGGTACCTGTAAGGAGTGGAACAGGACAGGCAAGCGCGACCCTCAAGGCCCCACCGCGCTCGATTCGTTGGGACAAGGGCGACTGGATTCTGGACATCACGGACTTTCCGCGATCTACCGCGATGATGCAGTATCAGCTGGTGAACGACGACGACGTCCTTGGGCGCGCCGAAGCCGTGGACGTTCTCGCTCAGCGTCCTGCCGACGCGCTCGCGATCGATGCGCTCTCCCGCGCCTCACGCAACGATCGCTTCTGGGCGATTCGTGCCCGCGCAGTCGATGCCATTGGCGCCTGGGGCAGCGACGCCAGTCGGGCCGGACTTCGGCAGATGCAGACGGTCAAAGACGCTCTTCTCAGAGCGACATTCGATCCTGACGGCCGTGTCCGTCAGGAAGCGGCGATTGGCCTCGGACATCTTCCATTCAGCGGGCCGGCCGCGCTCGATATCGTGGTTCGGATCCGCAGCCTTGCCCGCACTGACCGATCGCTGATCGTGCGGGGCGCTGCTCTCGCGGCCGACCTTCGCCTCGAGAAAAACACCGCTGTTCCACTTGCCAAGGAAATGATGGCGCCCGACGTGTGGCAGAACGTCATCAGGGGCCCGGCCTTGAACGTCCTGAAGGACATCGACACCCCCGAGGCCCGCCAGCTCATTCAGCAATACGCTCCCGCTGCGCAATGACGCAGGCACATAACCGAGGAAAAAGATGAAGATCACTATCGAATACTGCATCGTTTGAAACTACGAACCCCGGGCCGCCGGTCTGGCGGCCGAAATTCGTCAACGGTTTCCCGAGGCGGAGGTCGTGTTGATTCCGTCGAGGGGCGGTAGATTCGAGGTTCTGCGCGATGGAGTTCCGGTCTACGAGAAATCCAGGACCCATCGCCACGCACAGCCTGGCGAAGTCATAGGATTGTTGGAAAACAAGCCCTGAACCCGCACTTCAGGTGTATCAGTAGGGCGTCTTAAATGGAGGACAATGTGGCAATTGACAGATGTGGCACCGACACGTTAACCCATTGTCCTGTAAGATGTTAACCAATACAGTGGTCCCTGGCACCCCTCGTGCACCCCATAGGGCCATGATCCGCTTCAGATATCCTTCGCTCCGACGTTTCGCTCGCCTTGCCATCCCGGCCGCTTTAGGGCTGGTCGTATCGGTAAGCCTGGCGGAAGCGCAACGGCCAGTCCCGGTAAATCCGCGGACCAACACGACTCAACAGCAACCGAGTCGTGACCAGGTCGTCCCACGGGCTTTTTATCCACCGGCGGGGATGTGCCGGATCTGGATCAACGAAGTTCCTGCCGGCCAGCAGTCTGCGCCGACGGACTGCGCATCTGCTGTAAGAAACCGACCCGCGAACGGGAAGGTCCTGTTCGGCGATGACCCGCCAAAGGGCAAGAAAACCAAGACTGAGAAGGGCAAATCCAGTCCAACGGACGAGCTCGTGGATCTCATCAATCGGAGGATTTTGCGATGAAAATGTTTGCAATCACGCTGGCGCTCGCGGGCTCGGCAGCTATTGCCCCGCTTAGCGCACAGGCACGGCCGGTAATACTCAACCCACAGCAATCCGGAACGAACTGCGCTTATACGCGCACCAATAGCACCGTGGGAGACGTCATCTTCGGCCGCGCGAATACGTCGAACTGTCAGGATGTATATAGCCGCGAGGACGGAGCATGGTATCAGATCGGTCGCGGTAATACCTATGAGCGTCGCATTCAGGACCGTAACGGCAACCTCGTGATCCAGCACGCACGCCGTAACCGCGACGGCAGCTTCACGATTCTGAACACCCGCTCAGGCGTCAATGACAGGCAGTGGCGGAAAGCGCAGCAGAGGCAAGCAAGCTCCCGTCAGGACTGCACGTATTCGCAATCGACCAACAGCGTAGGTGATATCATCTTCGGTCGCACGGGGAACAACACGACGAACTGCGTCGACAACACGAGCAATCGTGTCAACGGCGGCTGGTACCAGGTCGGTCGGGACAACAGCGGCGCGACGATCTATGAGCGCCAGACACGCGATCGCAACGGCAACCTGATCATTCAGCGGGCGCGCCGGAACTCGAACGGAACGCTTTCGGTCATCAGCACCCGAAACGCGGGCAACGTGAACGGTGGGTACAACAACAGTACGTACAACAACGGCACGTACAACACCCGCCGCGATCGCGAAAATGATCAGGGTGATAACGACAACGATCACGGAAAGGGCAAGAAATACAAGGATCACGGAAAGGGAAAAGGTCACGACAAGGACTAAGTCCTTTGAAGGCATAGCGCGACGGCCCCGGGGAAATTTTCCCGGGGCCGTTTCGCATCGGGTGCAATCCATGCACCTTCCATAGCGAATGCAGCGAACCGTAACCGACAGATATCTTCCGCCCGACCGCGCCGCGTTCGTCGCTGCCGAGCCTCCGACAGGCCGCCTCATCGTCATCGCTCCAACTCGGGCTGCGTGCGAAACGATCGAGCTGGCGCTCGGCCTTCGCATCCCGACGATTCTGGAGAAGCAGCACGGCTCCGAGATCCGCGAGCTCGCCGCCGCCGGCAAGGGATTCGGGATCGTCGCAGGGACGGGAACCGGCAAGACGCTCTCGATCCGACCAATCGCCGAGACGATCCTTCGAACGGACACTCTCAGAGTCGGGGTCGTCAACCGGGAGCGCGAAGCGACGCCCGAAACACCGACATGGAGCGTGATCGTCGTAACGACAGGAATCGCGCGGCGGTGGTTTCAGGATGGCGACATTCTGGCTACAGATACGCTGGTGGTGGATGAGATTCACCAGACGTCCGCCGAGCTCGAGCTGTGTCTTGCCCTCGGGAAGCGCGTTGGATGCCGGTTCATCTGGCTCTCCGCCACCGTCGATCCGACTTTCTACGCCCGCTACCTCAACGCGGCCGCGGTGCTCGAGACCTCCGCGTTCGATCCATCGAAAGCCGCGGATGTGAAGATCCTCCGCAAGGATCCGCTGACCTTTCTCGACGATCGGTTCCTCCAGCAGGTGGTGAAGGAGCGACGCGGTGTTGGGATGTTCCTTCCCACCCGCGCCGGCGTCGAGCAGGCGGCGGGAGTCGTTGGCGATCGCTTTCCGCGGATCAACAGCGCGTTCTACCATGGTGGCGAGCCCATCCGAGTTATTCGGCCCTTCCTCGAAGGCGAGGAGAAGAAGCCGTATTTCCTGGCTATGACCGCCGCCGGCCAAAGCGCGCTCAATGTGCAGGGACTCGATACGGTGGTGATCGACGACACGCGGTTCAGCAACGTCATCGAGCGCGGGAAGAACGTGCTGACAAGGCTGCACCTCGGCGCCAACGAGATACTGCAGATGGCCGGTCGCGTTCACGGGCGCGTCGCTGGCGGGCGTGTGTTCATCCTCTCGGATCGGGACATCCAGTTCAGCGCGCTTCGGCCGACGGCGCCGGATTTCCAGCTCGCGGGCGACTCGGAAAGAGTCGCGATGACGTGCGCCGATCTCGGTGTCGCCGCCGATCAACTCGAGCTTCCCGTTCCGCTCGACCGCGTCGCTTACAAGAAGGCGGTTTCGTTGCTCGAGCGGCGCGGGATAATCGAGAATGGCAGGCTGTCGCGCTATGGCAAAGCAGTTGAAGCGATGCCGGTCGATCGCCCGTGGGCGGAGCTGCTCGTCAACGCCGACGACGAGCTCGTCCCGTATCTGGCGGTCATGAGCTCTATAGAGTCGCTCCACCGAATGACCCGCGAGGACCGGGATCTATCCGGCGTGACGGTGCCGGGCAGCGACCATCTCACCGCCTACAATCTTTACGCCGAAGCCTTCACACACTGCGGCTACATCGGCGAGGTGTACGGATTGCCGAGGCACCTCTTCAACGAGAGTATTGAGAATTGGGCCGAGCGAAGGGGAGTGCTCGTCAAGTCGATCGAGGACGCCGCGCTGGCGACGGCGAGCATCTATCGAAGCCTGGGAATGGAGCTCCCTCTGCGCATGGTGAATGCGCGCGATCACATCTACAAGAAATTCACCGAGCTTCTCGCGCAGTTCATGCCGTTTGATCTCGTCATTGACGAGCACACGCCCGACGGAACCGAAGCACGGGTGTCCAAGACGAGCGTGTGCGGAAGTTGGGGAGCGATTGCGGGCGATCTCCGCTACTTCGCGGACCGCTCCGGAATACCGCGCGCCGCGATCGAGGGAACGCAGATTCCGATGGAGTTGATTCGCCGCAATGCGACGCGGGGAAAGGACGAATTGGTATACGACCCCCGTCGCAAGCACGGCCCGTTGGCTCTGAAGCGGACGGTTGAATACTTCGGGTTCGAGCTCGAGAACGAGCTCGAAACAGTGGACGAGTTCCCGCCCGCGCTCGCGAGCGCGGCGCGCCACCTCCTTGCCGAATCGATGGCCCGCGGAGAAGCGAGGCATTTTGCAGTGAAAAAGAATCGGGATGCGATCGATGCCATCCGCGAGGCGTACAAGCGCTCGGGCGGTGAGACGACACGTCTGGGCTTTCCCGAGCTGACCACCCTGTACGAGAATCAGCTGGCCGGCGTGAATTCCTTCGACGAATTCAAATCGGCCCGCCTCAACATCGATCGTGACGAGCTGGTGCCCCGCGAGACGCGCGAGCGTCTGGATCGACTGCCGGGCCAGGTTGCCATCCGCGACCGGGAGGTGGATATCGACTACGACGTCGAGGAGCGTGACGGAAAACGGCTTGGAGTCGCGCGACTCCGGCTGCCGGAGAAGATCGCCCGTAATCTGACGGAGGAAGAGATCCCGCGCCTGGATCGTCCGGTGAGATTCGTCGTTCTTCGCGGGCAGCGTGGTGCTGTGCGGTCAGACAGCCTCGAGGACCTCCAGGAGCGACTCGCCCGACCATGGTCGCCGGACGAAGTCGAAGAATCCGCGGATGAACGAGCGATGCTGTCGTCCGCCGAACGCGAGGTGCGTCAGATCGCGAGCGAATTTCGCCGACACCGGCAAGGCGGCGACCGCCCGCACCACAAGGGTCGCGGATCGAACCGTGGGCCGCGCGGCAGATCGGATTTCAGAAGGCGTCGGCGTGGACGCTAGAACGCCGCGCCTCTGGCGTCGAGTGTGTGTCCTCGTATAATCCGCGCATGCCGACAGAACATTTCTCCGCCCACTTTCGCGAGCACCAGAGAGTCATCGATGCCTGCATCGCGTCCCTTCAACCGGCTTCGGATGCTGTCGTCGAGACGCTCATTCGTTCCCTCAAAGGTGGCGGAAAGGTTCTGGCATTCGGCAACGGAGGCAGTGCTACCCAGGCCAACCACTTCGTTGAAGAGTTGATCGGGCGCTTCAAGGAAACACGACGTCCACTACCTGCGATCTCGCTCGTGGGGGATTCGGGAGTCATCACGTGCATCGCCAATGACTTCGGATACGGCGCGCTCTTCGAGCGGCAGGTGGAAGGCCTCGCAGGCCGCGGCGACGCGGTCGTCGGAATTACGACGAGCGGGCGGTCGGAGAATGTTCTGCGCGGGCTGAAGGCAGCAAAGGGAAAAGGCGCGACGACGATCGCCTTGTGCGGAAAGAACGGACTGCAGGGCGGATCCGCGGATCACGTTGTCGCGGTTCCGAGCGACGTAGGAGCCTACATCCAGGAGGTGCACCTGATGCTGATCCACGTCTGGTGCCTCACGATCGACGCCGCGATCGCGGCCGGCTCACTGTAGTTTCGTTCAGTTTGCAGTTCTCTTAGACGAGACTGAGTCTCGGCCTATCCGCAGCGAACGAGAGCGCGTCTTCGCGGTACTTCAGCCAGCCGGTAACATCATCCGTCACGAGCTCCATCTCGGTGCCGAGGGGCAGAGTGAGATTTGGCGTCTCGTGTCCCGCCGGAAAGTCCATCAGGATCGGGACATCCAGATCCGACACCAGGTCGAGAAGAAAATCCTCGAACTCGTCTTCCTCGGAACGATCGAGCGAGAGTTGGCCGAAAACGATTCCGCGTACGTGTCGCAGCAAGCCTGCCGAGCGGAGGTGAAGAAGCCGCTCGTCGGCGACGGACATCGGATCGTGGATCTCTTCGAGGAAGAGGATCGCGTCGCGGGTATCGATTTCGTAAGGTGTTCCGATCGTCTGCTGGACAAGCGAAAGATTGCCTCCGGTGAGTCTTCCCACGGCCCTTCCCGGCCGCACCGCGCGCGCGATGTTGCGGCCAAGCATCGTCTCGGGGCGTGGGGAAGTGAGCGCGGCGAGAAGCGAGGCAAAGGTAGCGTCGGTGGCGCTGCCGGGAGAAAGATCATCGAGCGTGGGACCGTGAAACACTCGCAGGCCGGCGCGCCGCATCATCCATAGATGCAGCGCTGTTATGTCCGAGTAGCCGACGAAAGTTTTCGGATTGCGGCGAAAGAGGTCGGCGTCGAGATACGGCAGAATTCTGACAGCGCCATAACCGCCCGTCCCGCAGATCACTGCTTTGACTTCTGGATGTGCCCAGATATCCATCAGGTTCTGAGCGCGCTTGCGATCTTCGTTTTGTTGGAACCGGCGAAGGCGGTCGATCTCGGGTTCGAGAATGACGCCGTACCCGGCTTCTTCCATCGCCTTTACGCCGCGCTGGAGCCAACCGCCGTGCGGAGCGTATGAAGGTGCGACCACGCCGATCGTATCACCCTTTTGGAGTGGGGGCGGTCTCAACAACGATGGCGCCGACGAACTGAATGGGATGGATGGAGCGCTTTCCATCGGCGCCATCGACTGCTCTGCGGGGTACGCTTCGAATGACTCAATCATCGTCGTTTATCAAAGCGCATAATCGGCAGGGCACTGCTAGATTCAGAGGGTATGGCAGACACTGATGCGTCGGTAAAGATCACGCCCCAATTGGGCGCTAAGCCTACTGGAAATATGCAGGCCAGCGGGCCCAACGGAACCTACTTTCGGAAGGGTTTCGGGCTAAAATCTGAAATCCAGTCCGAGCTGGCCTCCGACTATACCGGGCAGCTGGTCGATATGCTCCAGGCCAGGGAATATACCCTTACGGCCGGGGACTTAACCATCCGTTTAGCCAAGGAATTTGGCTTCTGTTATGGGGTAGAACGTGCGGTAGAGTACGCTTACCAGGCCAGAAAGAAGTTCCCGGATCGTACCATCTACCTGGCCGGCGAGATCATCCATAACCCGCACGTGAACTCGAAACTTCAGGCCATGGGTATCACCTTCCTCATGCCCCAAAACGGCCACATCGATTTCAGTGGGGTGAAGCCTGAAGACGTCGTGATCCTGCCGGCCTTCGGCGTGACGATCAGGGACTTCGAGATCCTGCGCCAGATTGGGTGTGTAATGGTCGACACCACATGCGGCTCGGTGCTTAACGTCTGGAAGCGGGTGGAGAGCTATGCACGCGATGGCTTCACTTCCCTGATCCACGGCAAGTACTACCATGAAGAGACGCGGGCCACGGCGTCGCAAGCCGAGAAGTACGAGGGGGGACATTACTTCATCGTGAGGAATCTCGAGGAGGCGCAACTCGTTTGCGATTTCATCGAGGGACGCCTTGGCTCGAGCGCATTGATGGAGCGTTTTGGCCAGTCCGCATCGCCCAACTTTGATCCCGTCCGCGATCTCAGGCGAATCGGCGTCGCGAATCAGACCACTATGCTGGCTCGCGAATCGCTGGCCATCGGAGAGCTGGTGGGCCGCTCGATGGCGCGCGCCCACGGCGACGCGTACGCAGCGGAGAATTTCCGGACTTTCGACACGATCTGCAGCGCCACCCAGGAGCGCCAGGACGCCGTCGTCGAGCTGTTGCGCGAGCCCCTCGACGTGATGGTCGTGATCGGCGGTTACAACTCCAGCAACACGATGTCGCTGGCGGCTCTCTGTTCCGAAACTGTCCGCACCTTCCATGTCGAGGACGCGGACGACATCGACCCAGCCTCGGGAACAATCCGGCACCGCCCCTCGGGCGCGAAGGAAGAAACGCAAACACCTGACTGGCTCAACGCGCCAGGACCGGTCCGCGTTGGCGTAACCGCTGGCGCCAGCACCCCGAATAACAAAATCGGCGAAGCGGTTGGCCGGATTTTCGCTACTAGGGGCATCGATCCGAAGTCGGTACTCTAGAAAAGCTGGACCCGGTTGTACCAGTTTGACCTCGAAATGCGTCCAACTATTGGACGGTTTCGGTCCTGATTGTAGCTTCTTGCAGCGGCTCGAAACTACTGTTTTGGGGTACCGTATGTATGGTAGAAAGGGACATTGAACCCGTGGAGGCTGCATGGACGTTTATGGTTCGGATACCGCCCCTGACGAAGAGGCGGCTGGTACGAGTACGGACACCACGCCTGAAGTGGGGAGCTGGTTTCAGCGGGGATCGACCAACGAATCCGCGCTGAGCGATCGGGGAATCGCAGTTCCGGTCAACGCCATGCTCGCCCGCGTTCGCGAAGCGGACGCCCTAACCTTCGAGGATGAGGATAGCGAAGTCTAGGACTCCTTCGTCAGAATAGAAAAGGACCACCGTGTTTGGTGGTCCTTTTGTCTAAAGCTGCCAGTTACTTTTAACCCATGCGCATTTTCCGGATTCGCGATAGCAGCCTGAGTTTCAAGGCTCCGATTGCGCTCGTCCTCGCCCTTGCCCTGTGGTTGCAGCCGGCCACGGGATTCGGCGGCGTGGATCATACGCAGAGCGCCGTCGACAAAGTTACCGCGGTCGCGCCGGCGGCCCCCGCTCTCGCCATTCGTTTCGGCGAATCCGTCAGAATTCCAAGGCACGCCGACGCGGGGCACTCATTCGCGATCCTCCAACCGGGATTCGCTGATCGACCGCCAGCAGGGACTACCCGCTCCGCCATAGCGCGAAATGGTTTTGTTTTTCGGCATTCGCTCGCGCTCACTTTCCCCTACGACGCGACAGCTCCGCCCGCCTTTCTCCACACATAAGTAGCTCATCGATGTTCAACCGCTCGACCGAGCGGTTGAACTCGCACGCACTTTCCCAGGAGACCCCAATCCCGGGCTGGTCACTGCGCGCGATTCAATCACACCCACTTTGCGTCCGTACCGGGCGCCGGAGAAATACGTGGATAACCCGATTAAAACAGAAGAAATTGTGGGGCAGACGTCGCCCCGAATGGAGCCGTGGTTCAAGGTCATGATTGGAGCGTTCGCGCCGATGGCGGGCGCGTTCGTCTTACCATCTGCGGCCACGATCCCCATGTTGGTCATCACGGGTGTTCTGATGTTGGTAGGGTTCGGGATGCTCATCAATCACGAAAGGAAACAACGCTGATTGCTGCGTCGGAGCAGGCGAGCGCCTGCTCCGACGCAACCATCTCCTAGACCCCGATGGATCCACACGCTTTCCTGCAAAATCTCGCGGTGGTCCTCTGCGTTGCCGCCGTCGCGACGGTCGTCTTCCAGCGCCTGCACCAGCCGGTTGTATTCGGCTACCTGCTCGCCGGAATGATCATCGGCCCGCGCATCTCGATTCCGCTGGTAGCGGATCCACAGACCGTGCGCGCGCTCTCCGAGCTCGGTGTAATCCTGCTGATGTTCTCGCTTGGTCTCGAGTTCAGCGTCAGGAAGCTGGTGCAGGTGAGCCAGAAGGCGGGAGCGGTGGCACTCTTCGAATGCACCGTCATGGTCTCGGTTGGATACCTCGTTGGACAGATGCTCGGCTTTACCAGGATGGAAAGCATCTTTGCCGGCGCGATCACGGGGATCTCCAGTACCACGATCATCGTGAAGGCGTTTCAGGAATTGAAGATAAAGGGACGCGTCACGGAGCTGGTGTTCGGAATCCTCATCATCGAGGATCTGATCGCCATCTTTCTGCTCACCATCCTGACGACGATCTCGCGGTCGGGAGCGATCACGCCCACTGACCTGGCGCTCACGGCAGTGCGGCTGGCGATGTTCCTCGCCGGTCTCATCGGATTCGGAATTCTCACGGTTCCCCGCGCGATCCGCGCGGTTCAAAAGCTCGGGCAGCCCGAGACAACACTCGTCGCGAGCATCGGAATCTGTTTTGCGGCAGCGCTGCTGGCGCTCTCCTTTGGCTACTCTGTTGCGCTGGGCGCTTTCATTGCCGGCTCACTTGTCGCCGAGTCGGGGCAACAGGTGGAGATCGAGCAGCTGGTGCGCCCGGTGCGCGACATGTTCGCCGCGATCTTCTTCGTTTCTGTTGGAATGATGATCGATCCGACGGCGCTGGCCCAACATTGGGTCGCCGTCGTCTCGCTGACCTTGGCGGTGATCATTGGGAAGGTCTTCGCGGTAACGATCGGTGCATTCCTCGCTGGTCATGGCCGGCGGGCGGCAATGAAAGCGGGCATGAGCCTGGCCCAGATCGGGGAGTTCTCGTTCATCATCGCCGGTGTGGGCGTCGCGTCCGGAGTCATCGGCGGCTGGATGTATCCGGTTGCGATCGCTGTGTCCGCGATCACGACGCTCACCACTCCACTGCTGATCAGGCTTTCCAACAAGGCAGCGGCGTCGATCGATCACTGGCTGCCGGAGCCGATCCAAACGGTTGCCGCCCTTTACACATCGTGGATAGAGAGCGTCCGCAGCGCGCCTCGGGTTCCAACTGAAAGATCGCGGACGAATCGCATCATCAGGATCATCCTCCTCGACGCGGCTCTCATCACGGCTATAGTGATCGGGGTCGGCATGGAGATCGATCGGCTGAGCGTTATCCTCGGCGACATATTGGGAATGGCGGCCACGCAAGTACGCTTCGTCGTAGTGCTGGTGACCGGCCTGATAGCCGTTCCACTATTGTACGGTCTCATCAACAGCGCGAAGACGCTCGGTAACCATCTCGCGCGCAGGGCTTTCGCCGAGACGCAAAAGGGGAAGGTGGATCCGGCCGATGCACCACGCCGTGCACTGGTGATTCTCGTTCAGATCGCCGTCGTCCTCGCGGTCGGGATTCCGATCGTTGCGATCACCCAGCCATTTCTTCCTCCACACCAGGGCGCGTTCGTGCTGCTGTTGCTCACGCTGGTGCTGCTGGTGACGCTTTGGAGAAACGCGGAGAATCTGCACGGTCACGCGCGCGCGGGCGCGGAGATCATTGCCTCGGCACTCGCGAATCAGATGGCGTCGATCGACGGCGCCTCCGAGGATACCAAAATGCTCGAGGATGTGAACGCTGTCCTGCCCGGACTCGGTGAGCCGGTCGCGATTCGCGTCGTTCCGGAGAGCATCGCGGTCGGGAGGAGTCTGGGGCAACTCAATCTTCGCGGCGCTACCGGAGCCACGGTGCTGGCGATCAAGAGAGGGAGCAAGCAGATCCCGACCCCGCTCGGACGCGAGGTGATTCAGGCCGGCGACCTCGTGGCTGTCGCGGGAGCGCGCGATGCGCTGGCGATCGCGCGCGAGATATTTTCGCCCGATCTCGCCCGAATCCGGGACGCGATCGAAGGGGCCGAGATCGAATCGGAGCTGCAGGCGCTCAATGATGCACTTCTCGTGGATCGGAGGAGGGGAGCGAAAAGCTTTCTGCCCTAGTGTTGCTGGTTACGACGCTTACGGGCAAGAAAAAGCCGCCTCGGCGATGAGGCGGCCTCTTCTTTTCGGGTGGGCCAGCTACTCTCCCGCCGCGCGCCGCCGTTTGGTACGACGTGGTGTGGCGGACTTCTTCCTGCTGATCGGTACCACTCCAACTTCAGCGGCGCGCTCCACTTCGGCCGGAGCTGCGGGCACGGCGCGCGGCTGCTTGTAAACGAAACGCTTTCCTTCGTAGTTCCGGAAGATCACTTCGTCGTCGTTGATCTGCTCCAGGTATTCGGGAAGCAGCGGAACCTTGCCGCCACCACCCGGAGAATCAATGACAAATTGGGGAACAGCGAGGCCGGATGTCCAGCCCCGGAGCGCGTGCATTATCTCGAGCCCCTTCTGAACGGTGGTCCGGAAGTGCTCTCCGCCCGCCACCTGGTCAGCCATATATAGGTAGTAGGGCCGGACGCGCGCCTTCAGCAATTCGTGCATCAGCTTCATCATCACCTTGGGGTCGTCATTGACTCCCTTGAGCAGCACCGTCTGGCAGCCAAGGGAAACGCCGGCCCGTGAGAGACGGTCGAGTGCCGCGACGGCGGCAGGGGTCAGCTCGCTCGGGTGATTGAAGTGCGTGTTCATGTAGATCGGGTGATACTTCTGCACCATCTCGCAGAACTCCGGCGTGATCCGCTCGGGCAGGTGCGAAGTGATGCGGCTTCCCAGCCGGATGATCTCGATGTGCGGAATCGCGCGGAGCTGCTGGAAGAAATACTCCAGCCGGCGGTCACTCAGCATCATCGGATCGCCGCCACTCATGATGACGTCGCGAATCTCCGTGTGCTCGCGCAGGTACTGGAACGCCGAGTCGAACTGATTGAGCGGAATCTTTTCCGGATCGCCGACCTTTCGCCGCCGTGTGCAGAAGCGGCAATAGCTCGCGCAGACCGGGCTCACCAGGAAAAGCGCGCGGTCGGGGTAGCGGTGCGTGATGTTCGGCACGGGTGAATCCCCGTCCTCGTCGAGCGAGTCGATGACGCCATCGACGACATCGAGCTCCTCAACGGTCGGCACGTACTGCTGCCACATGGGGTCGCCCACCTCTTTGATCTGGTCGAGCGCGGCGGGAGTGATCCGCATCTGGAAGTTGTCGAATGCCGGCTTCAGCGCTTCGACGTCGATCACGTCGTGCCCAAACTTCTCGGCCAGCTTTTCCAGGGACGCGATGCTCTGATCCTTGATGATCTGCTGCCAATCGCTCATGCGTGCACCACTCCGGCCCCGCGAGGGGCGTTGTTAATTTTCAGAAAACCCTTCATCCAAGACCCGACAGCCGGAGCGTCTGTGCCCAGCGGTCGGCGTAATTCTCGCTTCGCTTCGCGAGAGCGTGATCGCAGATCCGGCGAATGAGCTGCGAGTATTCCATCCCGGCGACTCCCGCCATGCGGGCGAGTCCGGCGTTCGGCGAGATATCCGGGTTCGCGTTCACCTCGAGCAGCCAGGGACGGCCTGATGCATCGATCCGGAAATCGCATCGCCCGTATCCCTCTCCTCCCGCGACGTGCCAGGCGGCGCGGGCGATCACTGCCAGCTCGTTCGCGAGGTCCTCGGGGAGATCGGCCGGACAGTTCGGCTTGGCGCCGAGGTCTTCATCGCTGCCCGTCTCCCACTTGGAGCGGTACGACACGATATGCCACATTCCCTTCGGCATCTGGCCGAAGTCGATTTCGGCGATCGGAAGAATCTCATCGCCGACTATTCCTACATTCACTTCGCGGCCGTCGATGAAGCGCTGGACGAGAACCTCGTCCCAGCCCTCGAGCATCGCGTCGATCCTCGCTGTGAGGGCGCGCATGCTCCTCACGACGGAGCGCTGTTCGATTCCCACGGACGCATCCTCAGCCACCGGCTTGCAGATGGCCGGGAACCCGACACTCTTGATCTCATCGCCGCGACGAACGTGAGCCCAGCGTGGCACCGGCAGGCTCGTCCGGTCGAGAATCGCGTTGACGAGATTCTTTCTCAGGGTCAGTGCGGTCGTCCAGCTGCCGCTGCCCGTGAAGGGCACGCCGATCAGCTCCAGCACCGAGATCACCATCGACTCATAGACCGCCTCGCCGTCGATTCCCTCGCACAGGTTGAAGACGAGATCGAATTTTCCCTTTCGAACCCGCTCGACCCAGCGGCCGTCGTTGGTCACGGGAACGCGCACGACTTCGGTCGCCCATTCGAGCAGAGCGCTCTCGACTGCCTCGATTGAATCGAGCAGCTGCACTTCCGGCGCTTTGCCGAGGGCCGAGAGCCCATCGAACAGCAACGCTATTTTCATGGTGCGCTTCTCCTTGTTACTGAAATCAGCTCGGTACGCCCGCGGCGAGCACCTGCTCACTCTGGGTGGCGCCGGACGGCGCGGCAGATCCCAGTTTCACGCCCTGTCTCGCAGCGGCGTACTTCAAACAGCTTTGAATCAACTCATCGTATCCGATGCCCGCCGCTCTCGCCGCCTTCGGCATACACGAGTTGTCGGCCGGATCCGGAAGAATCCCGGGAAGCGGATTCACCTCGAGCACGTTCGGCACGCCCGCGGCATCCAGTCGAACATCGATTCTCGCCCAGTCGCGACAACCGAGTACGCGGAACGCGTCGAGCGTAACTCGCTCAATAGACGCCTGAAGCGTGCTCGTGATACGCGCCGGACACTGAAAAATGTCGAGGGGTTTCTCCGGTCGATCCCAAACGAACTTCGCATCGAAGCTGTAAATCGGAAGCGCGCCATCGGGAAGCGTATCGAAATTCATTCCCACGAGGGGGAGGACCACAGCTTCCTCACCGTTGCCGAGCACGGCGCAGGTGAACTCCTGGCCGGGCAGATACTCCTCGACGAGAACCGGCTGGTTGTAGTTCTCGAGGAGAAATCGGGTCTGGTCGAGGAGCTGCCGGGTATCCCGGCAAAGATTGCTGTCGGTGATTCCCTTTGAAGATCCCTCATGGAGCGGTTTCACGAAAAGCGGCAGAGTAAGCCGGTCGGAGACCGCATCGAGCTCATCGAGATTTTCGATCACTGCGAACTTCGGAGTCGGGATCCCGTGGAAGGAGAGCGTCTCCTTGGTCCTCGCCTTGTCGAGACAGAGCGAGAGCGTAAACGGGTCGCTTCCTGAATAGGGAATTCCAAAAAACTCGCAAATCGCCGGAACGTGGGCTTCGCGGTTCACCCCGAGAAATCCTTCGGCGATGTTGAAGACGATGTCGGGCTTCGTCTGGCGGAGCCGCTCGGGAAAATCCTCTTTTGCCTCGAGGCGAACGACTTTTCCGAGCTTGGAGAGAGCCGATTCTACAGCGGCGATCGTGGTGGGGCTGTCCCACTCGGCGAACGCATCACGGCCAATTAGCTCCGCGATGGTGAGCCCGGAGATTTTACTTGGAGGCTCTTCGTCGGGACGCGAAAGCTCCCCGTCTTCCTGACGGCCGCCCTGAGAGAGTGGGCTGGCGAGCTCTGTTGGCTCGGGTTTTTGATTGTAGGCGAGACCGATAAGAGCCATCGACACCCTACGAGAACTCACACGATCTAATCATGCTCACGAGTATATAAACGCGAAGCACATGGCGCAATAATTATTCCGCGTTCTCGGAAAAAAAATTTCCCGCGGAAAATATTTTCTCGAAGGTTCGGAAAATTTTTTAGACTTTGTGGTAGACGATTCGAGCCGCTTCCCGCCGATCGTCGGCCTGGTAGATCTCGAAATCGGAGAAAAAGGCCGGACTCTCCTTCGAGAGCATCTTGATGATCGCCACCGCGCAGCGACGGATTTCCAGCTCCGCGCCTTCACTCGAGCGAAGCTCCAGCATCGTGCGCCACGCCCGGGCATTCGCCGTCACGACGATCTTCGTCTCGGTGGAATTTGGAAGAACTCCTCTCGCCGCCTCGCGAGCCATCTTCCGGCGATGGACCTTGTCGGCCACCCACCCATAGCGCTCCATCAGGTGCTCGACGAGGCGGACGTAGCTTCGCTGCGCCTCATCGATCTGGGCACTCCATTCCTTCTCGAGAGTCTCGTCGCCGACAATTGCGGGGGGGACCACAAAGTTTGCTTCCGACTCGTCGACGTACCTCTGACTCAGCTGGCTATAGGCGAATCCGGCCCGATGCCTCACCAGCTCGTGGGTCAGCGAGCGGCTGACTCCCTCGAGGAGCACGGAGTAGTTCGCATGCTCGAGGACGCTGCCATGGCCCTGCTTCTTGATGTTCTCCAGGTACTCGCGCGTGGCGCGGCTCGCCGGATTTTTCTGGCTCATGTAGCAAAGCCGACCCGCGAACTCGGCGAGCTTCTCGCCATCGGTGCTCTCGCCAAGCCAGTGGACGCGGAGATGCTCGGGCTCGATGAACGACGGGCGGGCGAGAAGTGTTAGGCGCGGCTCGGTATAGTACAAAGGGATCTTCGCGAAAAGGGAAAACGGCGACTGAAGAGGGACCTGCCAGGAGCGGCAGAAAGCTAAGAAGAACGGCCGATCAACGACAGCCGGAACTGATCGTAGGCTCGCGTCTTCACAATGCTGTCCAGCGCAGCTCGAGCTTCCGCCGGAAGCGGAGGGAGCGAAGGATCGTACTTGATGTCTTCGAGCGGCTGCTGTTTCGGGAGCGGGACCTTCACTCCCGGATTGAAGGTGTTCGAGGGATCGAATGCTTTCTTCACCAGAGCAAAAGTGCGAAGAGCGTCCTTGTGCCAGACTCGCTTGAGGAGCGGCGTGCGCAGCTGGCCATCTCCGTGTTCTCCCGTCAACGTCCCACCCAATCGTGCGGTGAGGGCCACCACGTCCTCGAGAAGTCCAGTGACCCTGGCTCGCCAGTCAGCCTGGCCGACGTCTATGAGTGGATTGACGTGAACATGCGCGTCCCCGGCGTGGCCGAAGATGACTCCCTTCACTTCCCGTTTGCTGAGCGACTCTCTCACGCCCCTTACGTAGTCGGGCAGCTTCGACGGAGGCACCGCTCCATCCTCGATGAACTGCATGGACGTCACGCCCTCGATCGCGGCGAGGATTGGACTTGCCGCGTGGCGCAGCTCCCAGAGATCGTGTTCGCTCTCAGGTGTCAGAGCCATGTCGACATGCTTCGCTCCTGCCGCCTTGAAGGCCGAGGCCAGCTCCTTGGCTTTTGAGGCGGCGGCGTCTTTGCTGTCGCCTTCCACCTCGGCGAGGAGAATGGCCGCCGCGCTCTCCATTCGTGTCCGCAACGCTTCGTCGGCGCTCGGCGCGCTTGCGGCGAAAGAAAGAAAGGTTCGGTCGAGGAGCTCGCATGCGCTCGCGCCCATCTCGATCGCCTTCATCGCCGCAGCGGTTGCTTCCTCGAGCGTCGCAAAGGATCCGAGGAGGCTGCTCGTCGCTGCGGGAAGAGGGGAAAGCGAAAGCTGAACGCGGACGATGATCGCCAGGGTTCCTTCGCTGCCGACGAGCAAATCGACGAGATCTGCCCGCGTCGCATATTCGTGAATCGCGTACCCGGATGATTCCTTGCGCACGCCCTCATGACGGATC
>Ga0207707_10000301_pt1 | contig 51922 bp, 50 predicted proteins | sample KBSC83BmetaG_FD_184336 | JGI IMG/M metagenome (GOLD analysis project Ga0207707, IMG submission 184336) | Corn rhizosphere microbial communities from Kellogg Biological Station, Michigan, USA - KBS C8-3B metaG (SPAdes) (version 2) | ecosystem: Host-associated > Plants > Roots > Rhizosphere ... | reverse complement strand
TGGGGGCCAGGCAGTGGACGTCACCGGTTTGAACTACGCACTCGTCACGGGCATCAGCACCGGCCAGAACGGACCGTTGCTCGACCTCGGTGGCATCACCAACCAAGTGGGTCTCGGCGACGTTCGGCAGATCCTCTGATCCGACAATCGCTTTCCAAGGAGCGCACACATGAGTTTTTCGCAAGCACTGAGTGGCCTCAACGCCGCCTCGCAGAATCTGGACGCCATCGGCAACAACATCGCGAACTCGCAGACTTACGGCTTCAAGGGTTCCAGTGTCCAGTTCGCGGACGTCTACGCCGGCTCGCAGATCGGGCAGGGCGTACGCGTCGCGGGCGTGCTGCAGAACTTCGCGAATGGCACGCTGGAAACCACCGGCCGCAACCTCGACCTCGGCATCAACGGCGGCGGCTTCTTCCGCTTCAAGCAGGGTGACCAGGTGGTGTATTCCCGCAACGGCCAGTTGACGTTGACGCAGGATGGCTACCTCGTGAACGCCAGCGGCGCCAAGCTCACCGGTTTCGCGGCCGGGGTCGGCACCGGCGGCACGCCGGACGCGCTGCACGTGCCGACTGACGCGATGAATGCGAACGCGACCACGTCCGTGCAGGCGGCACTGAACCTGGACGCGGGTTCGCCCACCATCGACCGCGCCACCGTGCCGTTCGACAGCACCGACGCCAGCACCTATTCCTACGCCAACACCGGCACCACCTACGACTCGCTGGGCGTGCAGCACATCATGACCACCTATTTCACCAAGACCAGCGACAACAACTGGGAAGTGCGCGTGGGGATGGACGGGACGTTCAATCCCGCCAACGACGGCACCTTGGTATTCGACGCCAATGGCGTGTTGAACGCCGGCGCCAGCACCTTCCCCAACGTGACGTTCACCCCGGCCGGCGGCGCCGCCACGATGAACTTCGCGCTGGGCTTCAACGGCACCACGCAATTCGGCAACGACTTCGCGTTGTCCTCGCTGGTGCAGGACGGCTATACGTCCGGCAGCCTGGTCGGTATCCGCTTCGACAAGAACGGCGACATCGTCGGCAGCTATTCCAACGAGCAGACGCGCACCTTGGGCACCATCGCGCTGGCCAATTTCCGTGACCCCGAAGGGCTGGCGTCGGTGGGCGACAACGCCTGGATGGAAACCGGCACCTCCGGCCAGCCGCTGCTCGGCACCGCGGGCACCGGCCAGCTCGGCAGCCTCGAAGACGGCACGCTCGAATCGTCCAACGTGGATCTCGCCACCGAACTGGTAAACCTGATCATCGCGCAGCGCAACTACCAGGCCAACACGCAAACCATCAAGACCCAGGACCAGGTGCTGCAAACCGTCGTCAACCTGCGTTGATGGCCGGCTGAGGAATTCCCATGGATCGCATGATCTACACCGCGATGAGCGGCGCACAGCAAAGCTTCATTCGACAGGCAGTGGTCGGCAACAACCTCGCCAATGTCTCGACCACGGGTTTCCGCGGCCAGATCGAGGCGATGCGCGCAGTGCCAGTACAGGGCGATGGCGCGCTGCACACGCGCGTAGCGGTGGTGGCGACCACGCCCGGCAGCAACTTCGCGCCCGGACCGATCAACGCCACCGGCCGCGATCTTGACGTGGCGCTGGAAGGGGGAGCTTGGCTGGCGGTGCAGGACGAGAACGGCAAGGAGGCCTACACGCGCCGCGGGGACTTGCAGGTCGATGGCAACGGCATGATCACCAGCGCCGGCCGCCCCGTGATCGGTGATGGCGGCCCGATCATCGTGCCGCTCGGTGCCGAACTCACGGTCGGTGCCGACGGCACCATCAGCGCGATTGGTCCCGGCGACAAACCCGATGCGCTGGTCCAGGTCGGCAAGCTGAAGCTGGTCACGCCCGACGAAAAATCGCTGGAGCGCGGCGACGATGGTTTGTTCCGTTCGCTCGACGTGAATGGCAACGCCACGCCCTTGGCGGCCGACGACAACGCGCGCCTGCAGACCGGTGCGCTGGAAGGCAGCAATGTCAGCGCGGTGGAATCGATGGTCGACATGATCGCCACCTCGCGGCTGTATGAAATGCAGATGAAGACGGTGCAGACGAGCGAAGACAACGCGCGCCAGGCCGACCGCCTGTTGTCCGCTTCCTGATCGCCACGGAGGAATGACCGATGATCAAATCACTCTGGACCGCCAAGACCGGTCTTGAAGCACAGCAGACCAAGATGGACGTGATCGCCAACAACCTGGCGAACGTCAGCACCAACGGATTCAAGAAATCACGTGCCGTGTTCCAGGACCTGCTGTACCAGAACATGCGCCAGGCCGGCGGCCGCAACGACATGCAGAACATCCTGCCGGCCGGCCTGCAGATCGGATCGGGCGTGCGTCCGGTCGCCACCGAGCGCATCCATACCCAAGGCAGCCTCGAGCAGACCGGCAACTCCAAGGACATCGCGATCGACGGCCAGGGTTTCTTCCAGGTGCTGATGCCGGACGGCAACAATGCCTATACCCGCGACGGCAGTTTCCAGGTGAACGACAGCGGACAACTGGTGACGGCCGACGGTTATCCGATCCAGCCGGCCGTGCTGATTCCGCAGGACGCGCTGTCGATCACGATCGGCAAGGACGGCGTGGTCACGGTGACCCAGCCGGGCAACAACCAATCCACGCAGGTCGGGCAGTTGAGCCTCTCGACGTTCGTCAATCCGGCCGGGCTGCAGAGCATCGGCGACAACCTGTATCTCGAAACCAGCGCGTCGGGCATGCGCAATGAATCCACTCCGGGCCTGAATGGCGCCGGCCGCCTCGACCAGGGTTACGTGGAAACCTCCAACGTCAACGTGGTGGAGGAAATGGTCAGCATGATCCAGACCCAGCGTGCCTACGAAATCAACAGCAAAGCGGTCCAGACTTCCGATGAAATGCTTGCGAAATTGTCTCAGCTCTAAGGCGATCCGACTGGCGTTCTTCGCCGGCGCCGCATTGGCCATGACCGGTTGCGCGCAACTGGTGCACAAGCCGGTCGTCGCGCAGATGCCGCCGGTGGAAATTCCCGCGCCGCCGCCGCCGGTCGCCAATGGTTCGATCTTCCAGGAAGCGAGCTACGGCAATCGCCCGTTGTTCGAAGACCAGCGCCCGCGGATGCCGGGCGACGTTCTCACGGTGGTGTTCAACGAACAGGTCAGCGCGTCGAAGAACGCGCAGGCCAGCGCCAGCCGCAAGAGCGAATCCAGCTTCGATCCGACCGTGGTGCCGAACGGCCTCAAGGATCTCGGCAAGCTCGGCATCGATCTCAAGGGCGGGCACGACTTCCAGGGCTCGGGCGGCGCCAAGGCCAACAACACCTTCAGCGGCACCATCACGGTGACCGTGGTGCAGGTGCTCAACAACGGCAATCTGCGCGTGCACGGTGAAAAGCAAATCGCGATCAACCAGGGTACCGAATACATCCGCTTCGCCGGCACCGTCGACCCGCGCACCATCAGCGGCGACAACTCGGTGCTGTCCACGCGCGTGGCCGATGCGCGCATCGAATACGTGGGCGACGGTTACATCAATGACGCGCAGCGCATGGGCTGGCTGCAGCGCATCATGATGAAAGTGTCGCCGTTCTGAGGACCACCTGGTGAATGTCAGGCATCGTTTGAACAGGTTGTTCGGGACGGCGCGCAAAAGCGCGCTGTGGTTGCTGCTGGCCTTGCTGGCGAGCACGCAGGTGCACGCGCAGACGCTGCGCGAACTCGCCGACTTCGCCGGCGTGCGCGACAACGCGCTGGTCGGTTATGGGCTGGTGGTGGGCCTGGACGGCACCGGTGACCAGACCATGCAGACGCCGTTCACCACGCAAAGCCTGACCAACATGTTCTCGCGACTCGGCATCACCGTCCCGGCCGGCACCAACATGCAGTTGCGCAACGTCGCGGCCGTGATGGTCACCGCGACCCTGCCGCCGTTCGCCGCGCCGGGCCAGCACATCGACGTGGTGGCGTCCTCGGTCGGCAACGCGAAAAGCCTGCGCGGCGGCACCTTGCTGATGACGCCTTTGAAGGGTGTCGACGGCAGCACCTACGCGATCGCGCAGGGCAACCTGCTGGTCGGTGGCGCGGGCGCGAGCGCCGGCGGTTCCAGCGTGCAGATCAACCAGCAGGCCGGCGGCTCCATCAGCGATGGTGCGATCGTTGAGCGCAGCGTGCCGCTGCAACTCGGCCAGAATGGCGGCGCGCTCGCGCTGCAACTGAAGCGTGCGGACTTCGGCACCGCGCAGCGTGTCGTCGATGCCATCAACAATGCGATGGGCCGGCAGGTGGCGTCCGCCGAAAACGCGCGCACCATCCGGGTCGACGGCCCGCAGGATTCGAACCAGCGCGTCGATTTCATCGCGCGTATCCAAAGCCTCGATGTGACACCGGTGGATGCGCCGGCGCGCGTGATCATCAATGCGCGCAACGGTTCGGTGGTCTTGAACCAGCGCGTCACGTTGCAGCCGGCCGCGGTCGCGCACGGCGACCTGTCGGTGGTGATCAGTACCGAAAATACCGTGAGTCAGCCCGCGCCTTTCAGCAACGGCAAGACCACCGTGGTGCAGAACAGCGCCATCAACATCACCAAGCAGCATGGCAGCCTCAACGTGGTGAAAGGCGCCGACCTGATGCAGGTGGTGGATGCATTGAATGCACTGGGTGCCACGCCGCAGGATCTGATGTCGATCCTGGAAGCATTGAAGGCGGCGGGTTCGCTCAACGCCGACCTGGAGATGATGTAGTGGCCGTCGGCTCGCTCGACGCGGCGCGCTTCGCGCTGGACGTGAACGGGCTGGATGGCCTGAAGCGGGCGGCCGCGAAAGACCCGCAGGCGCAGTTGAAGGAAGCCGCGAAGCAGTTCGAGGCGGTGTTCCTTGGCCAGATGCTGAAGAGCATGCGCGATGCCGGCGTCAAATCCGATCTCACCGACAATCGCCAGATCCAGTTCTACCAATCGCTGCTCGACCAGCAGCTTTCCCAGAACCTGGCCGGCAAGGGCACCGGCATTGCCGAGATGCTGGTGCGCCAGTTGTCGCGCAACAAGGCTTCGCAGCCGCAGCCCGAAAGCGATGCCGCGATGGCCGCGCGCATCGCCGCGATTCCGCGCGGGACGCCGCGTTCGCTGGAAGGCATGCCCGCCGTCACCGCCATGAACGACGACAGCGATGGCAGCCAGGACGAGGGCATGATCGCCGCCGTGGTGGCGCAAATCCGCGCCGCCGAAACCTCGGCCAAGGCGGACGTGCCCACGGCGCCCGATGCCGTGGCGGACGCCAGCGCGCCGGCTTCCACGCCAAGTGCCACCGACGCTTCCGACGCTGGCGCGGGCAATGTGTACACCCGTTTCGTGAACCGCTTCGTGGGCGCCGCGCGTGCGGCGGCGCAGATGAGCGGCGTGCCGGCCCGATTGATCCTTGCGCAGGCCGCGCTGGAAACCGGCTGGGGCCGCCACGAGATGACCGCCGACAGCGGCGCCAAGAGCCACAACCTGTTCGGCATCAAGGCCGGCGAAAGCTGGAGCGGCGCCACCGCCAACAACACGACCCACGAATACGTGGCCGGTCACAAGGTCGGCGTGCGCGAGACGTTTCGGGCGTATGGCTCGTACATCGAATCGTTCGTCGATCACGCCAAGCTGCTCGGCAACAGCGCACGTTACGCAGCGGTACGGCAGGCCGACAGTCCGGAGCAGGCGGCGCAAGCCCTGCAGGATTGCGGCTACGCCACCGACCCGCGCTACGCCGACAAGCTGATCGCGATCATGCAGCAGATCGGCCAGATGGTGATGCGGTAAGCCGGCAGGACGCCGAATTCACAATCGTTCAAGAAATCCCGCGGGCTGCCGATAACGTCAACAGAGCTTCGAAGGAAAACCCGACAGTGAGCATTTTTTCCATCGGCTTGAGTGGTCTGAATGCCGCGAGTGCCGCGTTCAACACCGCCAGCAACAACATCAGCAACGTCTATACCCCGGGTTACAACCGGCAGGTGCTGGACCTCGCCGAGTTGCCGGCCGCGCAGGGCGTGGACGTGCAGGGCATCCAGCGCCAGTTCGACAGCTACATCGCGCAGCAGCTCAACAACGCCAACAGCAAGACCAGCGCGCTGGACACCTACCAGACGCAGGTCAGCCAGATCGACAACCTGCTGGCCGACCAGGATTCCGGACTGGCGCCGCTGATGCAGAAGTTCTTTTCGTCCGTTTCCGATCTGGCGAGTTCGCCGTCCGATCCGGCCGCGCGCCAGGGCGTGATCGGCACCGCCGACACGCTGAGCGCGCAGTTCCGTTCGTTCGACAGTTACCTGAGCGACATGGCCTCGGGCCTGGACGGCCAATTGCAGGACGAAGTCACCCAGATCAACAACACCGCCAAGCAGATCGCCGGCCTCAACACGCAGATCGCCCTGGCCAAGGCCAAGCAGGGCCAGGCGCCCAACAGCCTGCTCGACCAGCGCGACCAGTTGGTGGCGGACTTGAGCAAGCGCGTGAACGTTCGCGTGTCCCAGCAGGACAGCGGCAGCTACAACATTTCCTTCGGCAACGGGCAGCCGCTGGTCAGCGGTGGCAAGCAATTCGATCTGGCGACCATGCCTTCGGCCGCCGATCCCACGCGCACTTCGATCGGTTATCGCGATGCGGCCGGCAACCTGGTCGAGATGCAGGATTCCACTTTCAGCGGCGGCACGCTTGGCGGCCTGCTGACGTTCCGCGATGAAACCCTGAATCCGACCCGCAACAAGCTCGGCCAGCTCGCGGTGTCGTTCGCCGAAGGCATCAACGCGGTGCACAGCGCCGGCGTCGACCTCAATGGCGACGCCGGTGGCAACATGTTCGCGCTCGGCCAGCCCATGCTTTACGCGAACAGCCGCAACGCCGGCACCGCCACGCTCAGCGTCGCGTTCGATCCCGCGAACGCAAGCCAGCTCACCGCCAGCGACTACGACGTGCGCTACGACGCCGCCAGCGGCGGCTTCAAGATCACGCGCATCGACACCGGCGAAAGCACCACCGCCACGCTCGATGCCAGCAACCAGTTGAGCTTCGGTGGCGTGAAGGTGACCGTGGACGATCCCACCAAACTGGCCGACGGCGATCGCTTCCAGGTGCAGCCGACGCGCATTGCCGCCGCCGGCTTCCAGAACATCATCGGCGATCCGGCGAAGATCGCCGCCGCCGATACCACCGGCGGTAGCGGCAACAACAAGAATGCGTTGGCGCTGGAAAATCTGCAGACGCAATCGCTGGTGGGTGGCACCGCCAGTTTCAACCAGGCTTACGCGTCGCTGGTCGGCGACGTCGGCAACCGCACCAACATCGTGCAGGTGAACCTGAAGGCGCAGCAAAGCCTCAGCGACCAGTTGACCGACGTGCAGCAGTCGCAATCCGGCGTGAACCTGGACGAAGAAGCGGCGAACCTTATCCGCTACCAGCAGTACTACCAGGCCAACGCGAAAGTGATCCAGACCGGCTCCACCATCCTCGACGCCATCCTGGGCTTGCGGTAATCGATCGGGAATTCACCATGCGCATCAGCACCCAAACCCTTTATGCCCAAAGCATGCGTTCGATGAACCAGCAGCAGGCGGACCTTTCGCATGTCGGCCAGCAGATCGCGTCTGGCCAGCGCGTGATGCGTCCATCGGACGATCCGCAGGCCGCGTCGCGCGCGGTGCAGGTCAGCCAGGCGCAGGCGATCACCAGCCAGTACACCGATTCGCGCGTCAGCGCGCGCAATGCGCTGTCGATGGAAGAGAGCGTGCTCAACAGCGTGGGCGACGCGGTGACCAGTGCCAAGACGCTGATGCTGGAAGCCGCCAACGGCACGCTCACCGACGCCGACCGCGCTTCGATCGCCAGCCAGTTGCAGGGCATCTACCAAACCGTGATCGGCCAGGCCAACGCCACCGACGGCAACGGCCGCTATCTGTTCGGCGGTTACCAGGACAAGTCCGCGCCGTTCGTGACGGACGCTTCCGGCAACGTGCAATACGTCGGCGACACCAATACCCGCCAGCAACAGATCGATGCCTCGCGCCTGATGTCGGTGGACGACAATGGCGTCAGCGTCTTCCAGAGCGCGCAGGGCGCATCGGGTTTCATGGCTGTCGCGGTCAAAAGCGATGGCACCGCCAACGCGGGCAGCGTCACCATCAAGGGGCCGGAGGTCGTCGACACCAGTGATCCCGCCTACGGCACGCCGTTCAAGATCGCGTTCGCGGTGGACGCCAGCGGCAGCGCCACCTACACCATCGAGGACACCACCGGGGCCGTGTTGCAGCCGCCCCAAGCTTATACCTCGGGCCAACCCGTGACGTACGGCGGCCAGTCGCTGACCCTGACCGGCGCGCCCGCGGATGGCGACGAAATCAAGGTCGACCAGGCGAAGAATTTGAACCCCGACCTGTTCAAGACCTTCGAGAAGGCGCTGGCCATCCTGAAGCAGCCCGTGGACACGCCCGCCAAGCAGGCCGCGCTGCAGAACACCCTGGGCAACGCGATGACCGAGTTCGACAACAGCCTCGACAACGTGTTGATGGTGCGCGCCTCGGTAGGTTCGCGCCTCAACGAGTTGGACGTGGTGGACAAGGTCGCCAGCAATCGCCAGCTCAACTACGCGCAGACCAAGTCGGACCTCGTCGACCTCGACTACAACTCCGCGATCTCCGAATACAGCCTGCGCAGCGTCGGCCTGCAGGCCGCGCAGAAGGCGTTCATCTCGATGAAGCAGATGAATCTGTTCGACCTGCTGTAGGCGCCATTGCCTTGGGGCGTGGCAGGAACCAACTTCATCTTGCGCTCGAGCTTAGCCGGCGCATGGCCGCGTGGTTGTGCTCGTGTGGACCGACCGTGAGGGCGGTCCCAGACTGATTTCGTGCCGCGAGGCAGAGCCCTATGAACGAGAAGCGTACTACCAAGCGTACCCGCAAATCTGACGTGCCGTACGACCCGAAGAACAAAGCGGCGACCATGAAGTACTGGAAGGGTGCCACAGCACACCGGGGCGTGGTGGAGTTGCACGCCAAGCGTGGACGGCCCAGCAAGCCTCCGGAAGAGCGCAAGGAGCAGATTGCGCTGCGCGTGGATAAAGACGTACTGGAGTGGTACCGCGAACAAGGCGCCGGCTGGCAGACCCGAATGAATGCAGTGCTGAAAGCCTTTCGGGATGCGGCAAGCTGACTGCCAGAGCTAACGTCTTATGTCTTGAGTTTCCCCTACCGTAGACGTCGAGAGCCCGGCAAGCTTAGAGCCAGTAACTCGCAGAGAGGCAACATACCAGGAGCTTGGCAAGCCAGCCAAGACAATGCGACACGGCCACCAGCGGATGCAACTTGATAAAGAGAGAGTTGGTGATCAGCAACGGAACTGGGATCGCGAGCCAGACGCCTACCGTCACCGCAAGCGCACGTGAAAGGCCTGGAAGGACAAATGCGCCTGTGACATAGACGAATGCCGTGCATGTGAGCACAATGAGCAGCATGGACCAAGCGACGGCTTTCGAGTCGCCGCCAGCCGCGACGGAACTACGCCAGACCTCGGGGTGCTGTTTGTATCTCTCGTGAAAAAGAAGGCCCATAAAGAGCCAGTCGGTGAGCGAGCAGACCACAGCAGCAACGACAACTGCAAGCACGTAGTGTCCTAGTGACATTCCTGCGCTCCCCGTACCGCCCAACGCTTTGGATAACCGGCGCAAAGACCGCGCAGCGGGATTCGCGTCCGGTTGACCAGGTTGTTAGGCGCCACGCTGCACCTTGATGAGCTGCGCGCAAAATACCGAAACGCCAACCGCTCCAGCCAGCACGAACACAAATGCCATGCCTGAAATGTGCCAACTCATACGTACTGCCTCGGCGATGGTGATGCCGACCGGAATTGCGACGACATTGAGCACACTCGATTTTTTGCGAACCACAACGCGAAAGAGCGCGGCCACGACAATGGTGATTGCCAGACATCCAGCGAATGTGAGAGCCAAAGCTGTGATGTTATGCACTTATAATTCCTGTGGCGCCAACGCTATCTCTGCCCCAGATTTGGCGCGGCAACCGGATCGTCCCGCCGCGGGACAAGGTTGTCAATCAGGAAATTCCTGTGATGCATCAAGCATCTGGCCGATTCCGGCTCGTGCCGGAGGATCGTGCCGTTGATCGGGAGCGGTATCCACCGATGAGCCTGAATGCCGCTTCTCTTGCGTCTCGCGATGGCAGACCTTACTGGCTTCAAATCGGCGCCATCGCCTGGATCATTGCCTGCAGGGTTTGCAGTCCCTGGCCGAACAGCGCGTCGAGGTAGCGGCCAAGGTCGGTCATCAGCACGCCGAGCAGCGCGAGGCCCAGCGTCAGTGACGTCGGGAAGCCCACCGAGAACACCGTCATCTGTGGTGCGGACCGGTTGAGGATGCCAAGGCACAGGTTGACAATCAGCAGCGCCGCGATCAGCGGCAGCGCCAGTGCCAGACCCGCGGAAAAGATCGTGGCGCCGGAGCGTGCCAGCAAATTGAAGGCGCCCACGTTCAGTCCGGCCACGCCGACCGGCAGAGCGTGGAAGCTGAAGGCCAGCGTTTCGATCACCATCAGGTGTCCGTTCAAGGCCAGGAACATCAGCAGCGCGATCATGTAGAACAGTCGCGACAGCACCATGGTGTTGGTGCCGGTGTCGGGCGACACGAATGTCGCGAACGCCAACCCCATCTGCAGGCCGATGAAATCGCCCGCCGCCATCACTGCGGAAAACATCACGCGCATCACCAGCCCGAGTGCGGCGCCGATCAGGATCTGTTCGACGATGATCCCGAGCCCGGCCCACGACCAGATCGGTACCGCGGGAAATGGCGGCAGGCCGGGTGCGATCACGAAGGTGATCAGTGCGGCCAGCCCCAGTTTTACCGTGCGCGGAATGCTGGAGTGACCGAGCAACGGCGCGGTCATCATGAAAGCGAGCAGCCGGAAGAACGGCCACAGGAACAGCGCCAGCCAGCCGTAAAGCTGCGCGTGGATGACGGTCAGCACGGCACGAGTCCTGTACTCAATGCACCAGCATCGGCAGGCTTTGCAGCAGCGCGGTCGTGTAGTCCACGATCACGGAGACCATCCAGGGACCGGCGACGATCACCACCACGCACACGCCGAGGATTTTCGGAATGAACGACAAGGTCATTTCGTTGATCTGCGTTGCCGCCTGGAACAGGCTCACCAGCAAACCCACGGCCAATGCAGTCAGCAGCAGCGGTGCCGACAGCATCAGCGCCACCACCATCGCATGGTGCGACAGGCTCATGACGGTTTCGGGTGACATGTCGGATTCCTCTTGAGGCAATGCAACGCTGTGTTGGCGGCGTCAGGTGGCGAAGCTCTGCACCAGCGAGCCGACGATCAGGTGCCAGCCGTCCACCAGCACGAACAGCATCAACTTGAACGGCAGCGAGATGGTGGAGGGCGGCACCATCATCATGCCCAGCGCCATCAACACGCTGGCGACCACGAGGTCGATGATCAGGAACGGAATGAAAATCGTGAAGCCGATCTGGAACGCGGTCTTGAGTTCGCTGGTCACGTACGCGGGCACCAGGATGCGCATCGGCACGTCTTCCGGCCCCTGCATCGGTCCGGCCTTGGCGAGCCGCGCGAACATCTCGAGGTCGGTTTCGCGGGTCTGGCTGATCATGAACTGGTGGAACGGTTTGCTGCCGGTGTCGAGCGCCTGCTGCATGTTGATGGTGCCCTTGCTCAGCGGCACCCACGCGGTGTCGTAGGCTTTGTTGAAAGTCGGCGCCATCACGAAAAAGGTGAGGAACAACGTGAGGCCCAGCAGTACCTGGTTGGGCGGCGCGGAAGCCGTGCCCAGCGCGGTGCGCAACAGGCCCAGCACGATGATGATGCGCGTGAAGCAAGTCATCATCAGCAGCGCGGCCGGCAGGAACGCAAGACTGGTCAGCAGCAGCAACGTCTGCAACTGGATCGACCATTGCTGGCCGCCATCCGCCGTCGGCTTGCTGGTCAGCGCGGGCAGGCTGGCCTGCGCGTGGGCGAGGTGTGGCAGCAAAACGATCGCCGCCAAGGCCAGCAACAGGCACGCCGGTCTCAACGCGCCGTGCAGTCGCCCCGCAACGCGAACCGCGAGCGCCATCATCGAGCGCCCCCGCCGAGGTTCTGTTTCAGCGCCGCCGCAAAGCGTTTGGCAAAGGTGTCGCCGGCGGGACCGACCGGGTTCGGCGCAGGAGCGGCTTTGCCGGCCGGCAATTCATGCAACTTGCTGATGCCGCCAGTGGTGACGCCGAGCACCAGCCAGGTGCCCTCCACTTCCACGATGACCACGCGTTCCTTGGTGCCCACTGCTTTCGCGGCGATCAGTTTGACGCGCTGCCCGAGCGTGCCGCCGCCCGGACCGAGCCGCCGGATCAGCCACGCGCACAGGAAGATCACACCGACGATGACCAGCAGCGCGAACGCGATTTTTCCCATGGCAGCGAGGCCGCTCACATCCGCGGCGCCCGTCAGGGAAGTGGGAAGAGCCGATGAGGCCGCTGTGCCGCTCATGTGATCCGGGATGCCTTCATTTCGCTCGTCATCCCGGAATCGCGGAGCGATATCCGGGATCCAATGCCTCTGTCCATCAATGCAGCAAGGCGCTGGGTTCCCGCTTTCGCGGAATGACGAATAGGTGATTGGTCAAATCGTCGCTAGCGGTTCAGCCGCTGCAGTCGTTCCGACGGGGTGATGATCTCGGTGATGCGGATGCCGAACTTGTCTTCCACCACCACCACTTCGCCCTGCGCGATCAGATAGCCGTTGATCAGGATGTCCATCGGCTCGCCGGGAAGTCCATCGAGTTCCACCACCGAGCCTTGCGCCAGCTCGAGCAATTGCTTGATGGTGAGGCGGGTGCGGCCGAGTTCCACGCTCAGCTTCACCGGGATGTCCATGATCATTTCCAGGTCGCGCGCGTTCACGCCATCGGCGCTGGCGCTGAGCGGCTGGAACACGTCGGCGCCGGCATTGCGCGGCGTCGATGCCGCTGTCTTCCCTTCGTCGGCTTGCGCGGCACCCTGTTCGGCGAGTGCCTCGGCCCACGGATCGGCTTCGGCCGCCGGCTTGCCGGCCTGTTCGTTCAAGGCTGCCGCGGCATCGGGCTTGGCGGCGGATTTACTGGATTTACTCATGGTCGGATTCCTGGGCCGTCGGCATGGGCCCCTTGGTGAAGACATCGGCGGCATTGCCGTCCGGGTTGGAATGGTTGATCGCACGCAGCACCCGCAGCGCACGCTGGTTCTTGTGGCTGCCGTATTCGCACTCGAGCACCGGTACGCCATCCACGCGCGCGGTCACGGATTTGGGCAGGTCGATCGGCAGCACGTCGCCCACCTTCAACGCGCGCACCTGGCGGATGCGGCTCGACACCGTGACGAACTCGGCGACAACGTCCACTTCGGAATGCCGGAGCTTGCCGGCGATGCGCTGCGTCCAGGCCTGGTCTTTGCCTTCGTGCGTGCCGATCGCCGGATTGGCCAGCAGGTCGCGCAGCGGCTCGATCATCGAATACGGAATGCAGATCTGGAAATAGCTGCTGAGGTTGCCCACGTCGATGTGGAACGTGGTGTTGACGATGATCTCGTTGGGCGAGTTGGTGATGCTGGCGAACTTGGCCTGCACTTCCGAGCGCAGGTATGCCATCTCCAGCGGATACACCGTCTGCCAGCACTTCTGGTAGCTGTCGAGCGCAAGGTTCAGCAGGCGCCGGATGATGCGCTGCTCGGTATTGGTGAATTCACGGCCTTCGGATTTGGTGACGAAACGTCCGTCGCCGCCGAACAGGTTGTCCACCACCATGTAGATCAGGTTGGGCGGGAACACCACCAGCGCGGTGCCGCGCAGCGGCTTCATGCTCACCAGGTTCAGGTTCGTCGGCACCGGCACGTTGCGCACGAAATCCCTGTAGCTCTGGTAGTGCATGCTCTCGACGGTGATGTCGGCGCTGCGGCGGATCAGGTTGAACAGGCCAACCCGAAAACGACGCGCGAAGCGCTGGTTGATCAGGTCCAGCCCGTGCAGGCGTTCGCGGATCACCCGATGCTGGGACGCAGGGTCATACGCGCGGATGCGCGCGGGACTGCCCGCATCGACTTCCTTCTTCTCGCCGCCCGGTCCGTTGAGCAGGGCGTCGATTTCTTCCTGGGAGAGCAGTTCGTCTTCGGCCATGGACGCCAAGCCTCACTGCACGATGAACTGGGTGAAAAGAACCTTGTCCACCAGCAGCGCGGGCTGCGCGTCGGCGAACTGCTTCGTCAGTGCCTCGCGGATGGATTCGGCCAGCTTCTGCTTGCCATCGCTGGTGATCAGCGTGCTGGCATCCTGGCCCGACAACACCATCAGCAGGCGATTGCGGACCTGCGGCAGATGCGCCCTCACGAATTCCTTGCTGGACTCGTTGCCCAACTGCAGCGTCATGCCGACGTACAGCAGGCGGTCGCCGCCTTCGAGGTTCACGGTGAAGGCGTCGAGATCGAAGAACACCGGCTTGGCATCGCGTTGCGGGGCCGGCGTCGCGGCGACGGCTTTTTCCCCGGCCTTTTGCGGGTGCTTGTTCAACAGCATCCAGCCCGCCGCGCCGCCCCCACCGAGCAGCACCACCAGCACGATGATGAGGATCAACCAGAGCTTGGCGATGCCTTGTTGCGAAGATTTCATGGGTCGCCTTCTCTGAAGCGGGTTTCGATGGATGGATGCAGTATGCCGATGCGGACGTCGCCACCATTGCGGGAAAAGCCCACCGTAATGGGCCTTTATCCGGGGTTTTGACCGAGGTGCGGCATCGTCCCGGCAGGACGGCGCGGGTTGCGATGCGCGAGCGCTCTCAGGCGTACAGGTCGACGCCGCCACCGCCCACCCGCGGCAATGCGCTGGTGACGGGACGCGTCGAGGCGATGCTTTCGACTTCCGTCGTGCCGCCGAACGAAGGCGAGGACGACGAAGCGCCGAAGCTGCTCGACTCCTGCCGCTGCTGCTGTTGCTGGCCCACCATCGCTTCGCCCAGCGCGATGCCTTGTCCGGCCAGCGCCTCGCGAAGTTGCGGAATCGCCTGCTGCACGGCGTCGCGGACCTGCGCGTGCGCGGCGAAGAAGTGCGCCTGCGCGACTTGGTCGTTGACGTGCAGGCTGATTACCAGGGGCCCGAGTTCCTTGGGATGCAGATGCAGTTCGATCTGATGCTCGCCGCGTTGGCTGAAGCGGAGCAACTGCTGGCCGAGTTCGTTCTGCCAGGGCATTGAACCTACCGGCGCCTGCAGCGTGGCGGTCGGAACCATTGTCGGCGCGGCGGTATGCGTCGCCGGCTGCGGCACGGCATTGGTATTGAGCAATCCGTTGATCGCGGAGGACGCGGCGTTGTTGTCGGCATGCGTGGGCGCAGCCGCCTGTACAGCGGCATCGGCGGCCGAGAGCAGTTGCGATGCGAAGCCGTGCCCGCCGCTCGAGGTGCCGGCATCCGAACCCGCATGGCCGGAAGCGGCGGTTGAGGCCACCGTCTGATGGGTTTGCTGCAACTGCTGGAGCTGATGGCGGCTGCCGCTGCGGGTATCGGCATCCGCCAGCTTGCCCGTCTTGGCGTCGGTCGCCTTTTGGGCGGACGCAGCGACCTTTGCATCATCAGGCTTCATGTCCTGCCCCGACTGGGCGGCCACGCCTGCAAGCGCGGAATGGATCGCCGCGGCGATCGGAGTGTTCGGAGCGGTAGCCTCCGCATTTTTGGCGTGCTTGCCCTTGTCGTCGCCATCCGCCTTCTTGCCGGCCTTCGGCGCATTTTTGGCGTCTGATTTCTGCGTGTCTTTCGGGTCGGCTTTCGGCGCGGCCGTGGTTTCGGTTTTCGCGTCTTTCGACGCCAGCAAAGCCGCGGGGCCGAACTTCGCGCGCAGCGCCTGATCGGCAGTCTCTTTCGCTGCCGCGGTCGCGCGGGGATCGGATGCCGCCAGCAGCGTCAGTCCCTTGGGCGATGCATGGCCATGGACACTCGTCGCGTTCTCGAGGATCGACGCGAATTGCGTGCCGGGTTCGGCGTTGCCGGTGGCCTTGCCGGTGAGCGGGGCCTTGGCGCCGGTGCCGGCGAGCAGGTGGATGATGTCCATGCTGGATGCCTGTCGGAGGTCAGCGGCCGCCGGAACGCTGGCGGGCCTGCGCGTTGTTGGTGGCCTCGTCGTTGCGCCGCTGTTCCTGGCGCGTCTGTTTCAGGTGTTCGCGCGCGGTGCGGCGGCTGGCGAGGGTGTCGTAGGACGAAAGCTGCTTCTGTTGCTGGCGCCATTGCTGTTGGCTGGCGCTGACCTTGTTGCTGTGCTGCTGCAGCCGGACGCCGGCGCAGCCGATGGCGTCGTCGAGCGAATGGATGAAACTCTGGTAGTTGTTCAACAGGCCGACGTCCATGCCGTCCATCAGCGCGTCGTGCAACCGGCGGCGGTATTCCTGTTTGTAATGCGTCAAGGTGTCGAGTTGCCTGGCCGTCTGCTGTTGCGTGCGGCGATCCTCGGCCAGAGTGCGGCCGGCCTTGTCGCGCGACTTGCGGCTTTCCTCGATGAGCGCGTCCAGCGGATTGAACTTCATTGCGGATTTCCGGAAAAGGCCGCGACGCGGCGCGGGCGACCAGTGAACGCTCGTGGCAGCTCCCCGACCGCCGGGGAGCGAAGGGCGTGATGCACGAACCGTGCAAGATCGGGCGCACGGCCGGCGGCGGGTCGCAGGAATGTGAACCCGGTCCGCTCGAGGACGGGCGTGCGACAAAAATTTGCGGGCGTGTGCGGGGCGCCGTTTTCCGGATACGGCGTTGTGGCGAAAGGGCTCATGGCTCGCCCCCGATCAGTTCTGCCAGTGCGGCGCGCGATTGGTCGATATCGGCCCGCTCCTGGATGGCCTGCTGCAGGAAGCTTTCGATCTCGGGGTACCGCGACACCGCTTCGTCCAGTTGCGGATCGTGGCCGCGGCTGTAGGCGCCCACGCCGATCAGGTCGCGGTTGCGCTGGTACAGCGAGAACAGTTGCTTCAGCCGCTGCGCCTGCCGCAGTTCGGTTTCATCGACCAGCGCGGTCATCGCGCGGCTGATCGAGGCTTCGATGTCGATCGCGGGGTAGTGGCCTGCTTCGGCCAGTTGCCGCGACAGCACGATATGGCCATCCAGGATCGCGCGCGCCGCGTCGGCGATCGGGTCCTGCTGATCGTCGCCTTCGGTCAGCACGGTGTAGAACGCGGTGATCGAGCCACCGCCGTGCTCGGCGTTGCCGGCGCGTTCCACCAGCGCGGGCAGCTTGGCGAACACCGACGGCGGATAGCCTTTCGTCGCCGGCGGTTCGCCGATCGCCAGCGCGATTTCGCGCTGTGCCATCGCGTAGCGGGTCAGCGAATCCATGATCAGCAAGACGCTGTGGCCGGCGTCACGAAAACCTTCAGCGAGGCGTGTCGCGTAGGCGGCGCCCTGCAGGCGCTGCAGCGGCGAAGTGTCGGCCGGCGCCGCGACCACCACCGAGCGGCGCAGCCCTTCGGCGCCGAGGATGTTGTCGATGAAATCCTTGACTTCGCGGCCGCGCTCGCCGATCAGCCCGACCACGATCCGGTCGGCGCTGGTGTAGCGCGCCATCATCCCCAGCAGCACCGACTTGCCGACGCCGGAGCCCGCGAACAGGCCCATGCGCTGGCCGCGGCCGATGCACAGCAGCGTGTTGATCGCGCGGATGCCGACGTCGATCTGCGTGTCGATCGCTGCCCGTCGCAGCGGATTGATCGCGGGGGCGTTGAGCGTGCGATGCGGCAGGTCATCGAGTGGATCCAGGCCGTCCAGCGGATACCCGTTGCCATCGACCACGCGTCCCAGCAGTTCTTCGCCCAACGGATAGCGGCGCGCGCCGGTGCTGCCGTCGTCGCCAAGCGGGAACACCCGCGCGCCGGGCGTCAGGCCGCTGGTTTCCGCCAGCGGCATCAGGAACACGCGCTCGCCGGAAAAACCCACGACTTCTGCTTCGGCGAAGCGGCTTTCGCCGGCTTCCAGTTGCGACAACTCGATCCGGCAACCGCTGCCGAGCGGCACGCGCAGGCCCACGGCTTCCAGCACCAGCCCGGTGGCCCGCACGATGCGGCCGCTGCCCTGGCAGGAAGGCGCCCCGCCGACGCGTTCGCGCACCTTCCTTAGCACGACCTGCCAGTGTTCGCGGTGGCGGTGGGCTTCGGCGGTGGTCATGACGCACGCTTCCGGGTGCGGCGGGGTTTGGCGTTGCCGATCGGCGCGCTGCCGTATCGGCGCGCGCGTGCCAGCAACGCCTGCCACCGCACTTCGCGCGTCGCATTGAGTTCGCCCTCGGGACCGGTCACGCGGCAGCCGCCGCGTTCCAGCGAGGAATCGGCTTGCGTTTTCCAGCCCGCGGCGCCGAGTTCGTCGGCGAGTTGCATGTCGACCAGCGCGAGATCATCCGGATGCAGACGCAGGCACGGCTGGCCGCTGAACAATGGCTCTTCGCGCAGCAGCTCGCGGATCAGTACCCTGATCTGTTCGGGTTTCGCCTGCAGCGTGTCGCCCGCGAGTTGCCGGCCGGCGGCCAGCGCCACGTCGGCGAGGCTGTCGCCGATGTCGGTGTCGAGCTGGTCCAGTGCTTCCCGCAAGCCATTGATCAGCGCAGCCAGCGGTTCGACCAGTTCACGACGGCGTTCGGCGAGTTCGCGCTCGCCGGCTTCGCGCCCGGCCTGGAGGCCTTCTGCGTAGCCCTGGTCGCGGCCTTCGGTAAGGCCGGCCGCGTAGCCTTCCTGGCGCGCGGTCTCGCGTGTTTTTTCGCGCAACGCGCGTAGTTCCGATTGCTGATGGAAGTCATGGGCGTCCCTGCCGGTAGGGCTTTTGCCGTGTGCGTGGACGTCGGCAGCAGGCGGCGCCAGTTCCTCCATGCGCCATGGCCGCCAGGATTTCGAATGTTCGGAGGCGCCGTCAGACATACGCGTCGTCGCCGCCGTTCAACACGATCTCGCCATCGTTGGCGAGCTTGCGCACCACCAGCAGGATCGCCTTCTGTTCCTTTTCCACCTGCGAAATGCGCACCGGCCCGCTGCCTTCCATTTCGTCGCGCAGCAGGTCCGCGGCGCGCGTGGACATGTTCTTGAGGAACTTGTCGCGCAATGCTTCCGGCGCGCCCTTCAACGCGAACTTCAGCGAGTTGGTGTCGATTTCCTTCAGCAGGCGCTGGATGCCGAGGTCGTCCATCTCGACCAGGTTGTCGAACAGGAACATCTCGTCGACGATGCTTTGCGCGAGATCCTTGTTGTGCGCACGCACGCTTTCCATCGCGGCTTCTTCCTGCGCGGAATTCATCAGGTTCAGGATTTCGGCGGCGGTGTGCACCCCGCCCATCTTGCTGCGGCGCAGGTTCTGGCCGTCCAGCATGTTGCCAAGCACTTCGGTCAATTCCTGCAGCGCAGCCGGTTGGACGCCGCTGAAGGTGGCGATGCGCAGCACCACGTCGTTGCGGAGTTTTTCCTCGAAGGTGCCCAGCACGTCGGCGGCCTGGCGACGTTCGAGGTGCACCAGGATCGTGGCGATGATCTGCGGGTGTTCCTCGCGGATCATTTCCGACACCGCCGAGGCTTCCATCAGGTTGAGCGCGTCGATGCCGGAGTGGGCGCCGTTGCTCTCCAGGATGTCGTCCAGCAGGGTGGCCGCGCGTTCCGCGCCCAGCGCGCGTTCCAGCACGGCGCGGATGTGTTCGGTGGAGTTGACGCTCAACGCCGCGTACTGTTCCGCCTCATCCTGGAAATCGTCCAGGACCTGGCGCATGTCTTCGTGCGAGATATTGTCCAGGCGCGCCATTTCCTGGGTCACTTCCTGGACTTCGCGCGCCGGCAACTGGCGCAACACCATTGCCGCGCTTTCGTCGTCCAGCGCCAGCAGCAGGATGGCGCTGCGACGCACGTTGGTCATGTTCGCGTTACTGGCCATCGCGCTTCACCCAGTTGCGGACGATCGTCGCCACCGTGGCCGGGTCGTCCTTGGCCAAGCCCTTCAGCTCCTGAAGGCTGTGCTCGTAGGACGACGCCTTGCGTTGCGACTTGCGGGGTGCCGAGACTTCTTCCGATGCCGCTTCCGCGCCGGCCTTGCCCACCGATTTCACGGCCGGCGCGACCAAGGCGCTGGCGAGATAACGCTGCCGCAGCGGCTTCAGCACCATCCGGTACAGCACGATCGCCGCAATCAACACCAGCAGGTAGCGGCCGAGCGTGCCCAGCAGGCTGAACCAGTCGAACTGCCTCCACCAAGGCTCTTGGTCGGGTGCATTGGCCGATGCGCTGAAGGCGCTGTTGACCACCGCGAGCGTGTCGCCGCGCTGCTGGGAAAAGCCCATCGCCTCGCGGGTCAGGTCCTGGATCTGTTTCATCGTGGTGGCGTCCAGCGCCACGGGTTTGATGCTGCCATCTTTCTGTTGCGCGTCGCGGTAATTCACCACGACCGCGACCGACAGCCGTTGCACCGCGCCGAGGCTGTGCTGGGTGTGGGTGATGTTGCGGTCGACTTCGTAATTGGTGGTGCTTTCGCGGTGCAGGTCATCGCGCTGCGCATCGGCGTCGCTGGTCGCGGTGGTGGCCTTGCCGTTGGCCGTGGCGGTAGTCGTCGCGCTGCTGGGCGGATTGTTGATCGGGGATGCCGCCGAGCCCGGCGGGGTGTTGGTCAACGCGCCGGGAATGCCGCCCGGGCCACCTTGGCCGTCCGCGCGCGTGAAATCCACCTGATGGCTGCGCACCGCGGCGGGGCTGGAGCCCTGGTTGGGGCCATAGTGTTCGTCGGTTTCCTCGCGGTGATTGAAATCGACCTGCGCGGCGACCTGCGCGTGCACGTTGCCGGCGCCGAGGATCGGCGTCAGGATGCTTTCGATGCGCTGCTGGTAGCGGTGTTCCACTTCCCGCACGTAATCGAGCTGGGTACCGTCGAGATCGGCATCGGCGCCGTTGCGCGTCAGCAGATGGCCGTTCTGGTCGACCACGGTGACGTTGTCGGGGGTGAGGTCGCGCACGCTGGACGACACCATGTGCACGATCGCATTGACCTGGCCTTCGCCCAGGGCGCGGCCGGGATGCAGCGTCAGCACCACGGTGGCTTTCGCAGGCTGCCGATCGCGCACGAACAGCGAGTCCTTGGGCAGCGCCAGGTGGACGCGCGCGCTTTGCACCGGGTCGAGCGCTTCAATCGAATTGGCAAGCTCGCCCTGCAGGCCGCGCTGGTAATTGACCTGTTCGGCGAACTGGCTGATGCCGAAGGGCTGCTTGTCCATGATCTCGAAGCCGACGTTGCCCGCTTGGGGCAGGCCCTGTTCGGCGAGTTTCAGGCGCAGGTTGTAGACCTTGTCGGAGGGCACCATCAGCGCGTGGCCGCCCTGCGCGAATTTGTACGGGATGTTTTGTTGTTCCAGCGCGCTGATGATCTTGCCGCCATCGCTGTCGCTGAGATTGCTGTACAGGACACGGTAATCCGGGCCGCCGGCCCACAGCACCAGCGCGGCGATCATCGCCACCACCAGCGCGCCGCCCACCAGCAGCGGGATCAGCGGGTTGCGTTTCGTCCACGCCAGTGCCCGATCCAGCACGGCGCGGCCGCCCTGGCCGAAGTTTTTCGCGCCGCCCGCGGCGGTGGCGCTGGCATCGCTGGCGCTCACCGGCGGCTTCCCGGCCCGGACTTCGAGTGGCGAAACATTGGCGCGTGGTGCTGCTTGGATGACATGGCAACGTGGCTTGGGTCTGCGGTTCCGTTTCTGGCGCGCCACCCTTCGGCGCGCGCAACGGGCTTTGACAACGGTTGCCATTATGGGCAAGGGCGTTTCCAGCCAAACGGGAGAAAAGCCCATCGTTTTGATGCCATTTGCAGCCATGGGCCCGGCTGCTCTGCTGTTAGCCTGTGCCGGCATCGATGAGGAGAGGTCCATGAATACGGTCGGCATGCAGGGCGTGATCCAGCAGATGAAGGTGCTGGCGACACAGGCTGGCGGTGCGCCCGCGAAGGCCGCGACGGCCACCGGCGGCACTGGCGGCTTCGGTCAGGCCATGCGCGCGTCACTGGACCGCATCAACGACATGCAGCAGTCGGCCACCGGAGAAGCGCAGGCGTTTCAGGCCGGCAAGCCGGGCGTCGCGTTGTACGACGTGATGATCGACACGCAGGAAGCGAGTCTCGCGTTCCAGATGGGCGTGCAGGTGCGCAACCGTCTGGTGAACGCTTACAAGGAAGTGATGAACATGCAGGTTTAGTGCGATCGTCCCTGATCGCCGGGTCGAAAGCTGCGGTTCACGGCAAATAACCGTCCGTGGTGCAGGCGCCCAGCCGGGCACGCGATGCCATTGGCATCGCGCAAGCGTCCGCCTTCGCCCTGACTCCGCGGGGCAAAAAACGCTCGGATCAACCCAGCAGCGAAAGCACGTTTTGAGCCGACAGATTGGCCTGCGAGTCCACCGCCGCGGCAGGTTTCTGCGTGATCAGCGTGTGCGCCTCGCGGGAACTTGCAACAGCGTGGCCGGCATTCTTCAAGGTGGGGTGCTGCTTGGGCAGGCCGATGCGCGGACGCTTCCCCGACAACTGCACGTCAACGCCGTCATCGGGTCGCCGTGCGGGTCTGGGGCCGATCACGTCGGCGGTCGTATTGGCGTCTTGTTCCGACCGGGCCTCGGCGGTTTTCACCGGGCCGTGCGCCACGTCCACCATCGCGACGTCCACGAAACCGCCCGCGCGCGAAAACGTCAGGCCGTGACCGCGGCCGGTATCCACGCGGTAGTAATGGCCGTCGCTGGCCAGCGCCGCGTAACCCGAACCGTCTTTCAGTGCGTACACCTTTCCGGTGATCGGTTGCAGGGGTTTGCTGCCGGGTTGCGCGGCCGGCGTTTGCGGGCGTGGCGCATCGGGCAAGGCGCCCAATGGAGTAACGTTGATCGGTGGCATGGCTCGGGCTCCTCTTGTGCTGGTTCGAACAGTCCTGCCTCAATGCCCCACACTTAAATCGAAACCCCGCTCCCCGCTGCAATCAGGCACTTCAAAAACGCAATCCGTCATGACACCCATCGGCCGCGTTGCGCATTTCTTTAGGGGCGGGACAAAAAAAGGCCCCGCTTTCGCGGGGCCTTGAGGACGCCCGGATGGGCGTGTGGGAGGGGGAGGACCCACCCGGGACGTTTTTTAGCCGAGCAGCTTGAGGACCGTCTGTGGGACCTGGTTGGCCTGGGCGAGGACCGAGGTACCGGCCTGCTGCAGGATTTGCGCACGGGTCATGTTGGACACTTCCACCGCGTAGTCGGCGTCCTGGATGCGCGACTGCGCAGCCGACAGGTTGGTGGTGGTGGCGGCGAGATTGGTGATGGCCGACTGGAAGCGGTTCTGGGCCGCGCCGAGGCCGGAACGCATGTCGTCCACCTTGGCAATGGCACTGTCCAGGGTGGCCAGCGCGGTGCTGGCGACGCCGGTGGAGACGGTGAAGGTGCTGACCCCGAGCGTCGTGGTGCTGACCTTGGACAGCGACAGGCTGATCGTCTCGCCGTCGTTGGCGCCGACCTGGATCTTGATGGTGGTGGTGCTCGATGACCCGTCCAGCACCTTGATGCCGTTGAAGCTGGTCTGCGAGCCGACGCGGTTGATTTCGGCCAGACGCTGGGTGATTTCCTTCTGGATGGAAGCCAAGTCCGTGCTGGTGTTGGTGCCGTTGGCAGCCTGCACCGTCAACTGGCGGATGCGCTGCAGGTTGTCGTTGACCTGGCCAAGCGCGCTTTCGGCGGTCTGCGAGATCGAGATGCCGTCATTCGCGTTGCGCTGGGCCTGGGACAGGCCGGTGATCTGCGAGCCCATGCGGTTGGCAATGGCCTGGCCGGCGGCGTCGTCGGCGGCGGAGTTGATGCGCAGGCCCGACGACAGGCGTTCCATCGCGGTCTGCAGGGCGCCCTGGGAGCGGGTCAGGTTTTGCTGGCCGATCAGAGCGGTAATGTTGGTGTTGATGACTGCCATGACATTATCCTTTCGTGGGTGGTTGGATTGAGAGCCGCTCTGGCGGCATTCCTCAAAAGGTCGGTGCGGGTCTCCGCTTCAAGCGGAATCACCGCGCTGCCAGCCTTCGTGAATGTTTTTCGGCGCCAGCGAAAATTTCTTTAGAGGTTCACGCAACGAAATTGCGGCACGCTTCGCGAAATGGCTTCAACCCTGCGAACACCGGACGTCGATATGCATGCATTCCAGAGCGCGCAATCGGAGCAGGCGATTAGTCGTGCGCGATCCGATGCCTGCCAGTCCGTCGACAAGTGGAGCGGATGGCGCGATCGCGTGTCTCGCTCAAGTTTCCCCTCGCGCGGCCGATACGGCCAACGAAGCGCAGGTTCGCCGGCATCCGTCGGCGCATCACGTGTACCAACAACGGCGTGGCGTCTGGCGCGCGGGTGGACGCCCGCGAAGCGCCGTTGCCATCGAAGGGGGAAGACCGATGAAGCAGTCCAATTCGATTTTCGCGAAGCTGTCGAATCTGTCCGTGAAGACGCGCCTGATCGGCGTGCTCGGATTGCTCGGATTGATGCTGATCGCGGGAACGTTCGTCAGCCTCGGCACGATGGCGTGGCAGAACGACGGCATGCGCCGCAGCTATGAGGAGGGCATGACGCCGGTGCAGTTGACGGGCGAATTGCGTTCCAAGTCTCTGCTGAACTTCACGGTGCTCGGCGAAGCCGCGAACTCGATCGGCAATCCCGACCAGGTGAAGCAGAAGGTCGCCGAATCGCGGCGCATCGGGAAAGACATCGCCAGTATCAACAAGCAGCTCGCGGCGGTGCCGATGAACAAGGGAATCGCCGCGAAGTACAAGGATTTCCGCGCGTCGGATGCGGATTACCAGAGCGGGCTTGGCGACGTTTACGACGCGTTGAGCCAGGGCGACAAGGGCACCGGCGACATGCTGGAGATGCAGGTGCGCCCGCAGTTGATGATGCGGCTCGATGCGCTGAACAAGTTGATCGAGGCGCAAGGCGAGCAGGTGAAGCAGATCTATCACGCGCAGGTGGATCGCTACGACGCGGTTCGCGCGGCGGTGTTGATCGCGTTGGTAATCGGACTTCTGATTGCGGCATCGGTTTCGACTTTGCTGGTGCGCTCGCTCGGTCGCACGCTGAAACACCTGGCCGAAGTGGCTTATGCGATCGCCGAAGGCAAGTTGGGGCATCGCATCAGGGTTGCACGACGGGACGAACTGGGCCGGGTGCTCGATGCGTTCCGGGTGATGGACGAACGCCTCACTTCGATCGTGGATGAGGTGCGCCAGGGTTCCGACGCGGTGAGCAGCGCCGCGCAACAGATCGCACGCGGCAACGATGGCCTCAGCCAGCGCACCCAGGAACAGGCCTCGAGCCTGGTGGAAACCGCCTCGTCGATGGAAGAGATGACGTCCACCGTGAAGCACAACGCGGACAACGCCAACCACGCGAACCAACTGGCGCGCGGCGCACGCGAACATGCCGAGCACGGCGGCGAAGTGGTGCGCGAAGCGGTCGCCGCGATGGCCGAAATCGACGCCTCCAGCCGCAAGATCGGCGACATCGTGCGCCTGATCCAGGACATCGCCTTCCAGACCAATCTGCTGGCGTTGAACGCCGCGGTGGAAGCCGCGCGCGCGGGCGAGCAGGGTCGCGGGTTCGCGGTCGTGGCGAGTGAAGTGCGCAGCCTTGCGCAACGCAGCGCCGACGCGGCCACCGAAATCAAGCAACTGATCGCCGACAGCGAAGAAAAGGTGCGCGCCGGCTCCACGCTGGTCAACCAGTCGGGCGAGGCACTCGCGCAGATCGTGGAGAGTGTCAAAAAGGTGACCGACATCGTTTCGGAAATCGCGGCGGCCAATCAGGAGCAGTCGGTCGGCATCGACCAGGTCAGCCACGCCGTCGCGCAGATCGAGGAAATGACGCAGCAGAATTCGGCGCTGGTGGAGGAAGCCTCGGTGGCCGCGCGCGCGATGCAGGACCAGGCCGTCAAACTGTCACATCAGGTCTGTTTCTTCCAGCTTGGGGGCAGGGATGAGCACGTCGCCTGCGATGCGCCCGACAGCGGGCAAATCCCGGATGTCGGCCGCGCCACCGAAGCGGTATTCGCCGCGGTGCGGAAATCCGCGCCGCGCGTTGGCGTCGAAGAAATGGACGCCGGGGCCTGGAAGGAATTCTGATTCGGTCACGCGCCCGGTACGGCGACACGCCACATGGTTCGCGTGAGGTCACGCCGGCGATGGACCCGCCGATGTAGTCGTGTGCGTGGGTCGCACGCGATCGATTCGCTCGAAGCGCAACTCCCGCAGCCGCATTTTCGTGGCGATGAGCGGGACCGCAAGTCGAATCGGCGAAGTGGTATTGCGTGCCGGGCGGTTCCGCGTGTGAAATGCACGCGCACGAAGAAGCGCCGGACGTTGGCCGCCCGGCGCATACCTTCAACAACTTGTTTGCGGTGCGTCGAAGAGCGGTACTACCACGCACGCACGCTGACGATGCTGATCGCGAACGACTGCATTTCCGGGCTGAAGTGGATCAGGCGACCCAGGTCGAAGCTGACCGACTTGCCGGGCGAGATGTTGGAAGTACCGGCAGGCCATGCGCTCTTGCTGGCCACCACGTTGCCGCTTGCATCCTTCGCCACGACCTTGAGTTCCGCCGCCGCCGCCGCCGAACAACTGTTCACCAGTTCACCGCTGAGCGCGACGTGCCGGTTCATGGTGCTTCCCACGACCTCGGTCTTGAAATCCTTGACCGAAAAATCGGTCGGGGAACAGGCCGCGTGCGCGCCCAGCGGCGCGATCAGGCACACGGCGGAAATGAGCAGTGTCTTCATGGTGCGTTCGTTCGAAAGGCATGTCGCGGGGCGACGTCACACTCGCTATCGGCCCGATCCGGGGAAGCTTTAGGCGGCATTCGGCTTTCGTGTGCGGACCGTTCGCGGTTTGATTCGGCAATGTGAGCTGGATCACGCGCGGTTGATGCTGCGCGGCATCGAAGCGCGCGCGTAACAATTCTTCAGAATTCCTTCGGGTGGCCGGTTTTGTTCTGAAGTCGTCGGAGGCGCGACAACGCTGTCGCCGCAAAGCGCGCTGCGACGCGGTTTTCCGATGTAACGGCGCAAGCCTCGGCGCGCGAAGCACGGGTCCCGGCCTGCTCAAGCTCGCTGCCGATTGGCCGATAGATGCTGCATGCAAACCCGGGCGGGGAAGGATCACAGTTGTGTTGACTTTTATCGGACTTGTCGTCGTCATCCTTTCCGTATTCGGGGGCTACGCCATTTCGGGCGGCGCCCTCGGACCGCTGTACCAGCCGGCCGAAATCATGATCATCGTGGGCGCCGCGGTGGGCTCCTTCGTCGCCGCCAACAATGGCAAAGCCATCAAGGCGACCTTTCGCGCCGCGTCGCGACTCAAGCACACCAAGAAGTACGACAAGGTGTTGTACATGGACTTGATGTCGCTGCAGTACAAGCTGCTCACCAAGATGCGCCGCGAAGGCATGCTCGGCATCGAAAAGGACATCGAAGACCCGCCCAGCAGCCCGCTGTTCACCGAGCATCCGCAGATCGCCAAGGACCCCATGATCATGGGGTTTCTCACCGATTACCTGCGCCTGATGGCGAGCGGCAGCGTCGATCCGATCGAGCTGGACGAGCTGATGACACACGAAATCGAGGCGATGGAAAGCGATGCGCACGTGCCGGCCGACGCGTTGTTCAAGGTTGGCGACGCGTTGCCGGCGTTCGGCATCGTCGCGGCGGTGATGGGCGTGGTGAAGGCGCTGGCCTCGGCAGGCTCGGGCTCGACGGAGATGGGCGAAATGATCGCGCACGCGCTGGTCGGCACCTTCATGGGCATCCTGCTCGCCTACGGCGTGGTCAATCCGATCGGCAGCCGCATCGACCGGCAGGTGCGCGAAGCGGTGCGGATGCTGCAATGCATCCGTGTCACGTTGCTCGCGACCTTGAATGGTTATGCGCCGCAACTGGCGCTGGAATTCGGGCGCAAGGCGCTGAATTCCGCCGAACGTCCGAGCTTCGATGAACTGGAAAACCATGTTCGCGGCAAGCGGCACGAAGAGGGCGAAGCGGCATGAAAGAGGGCCACCCGCGGATCATCATTCGCCGCAAGGGTGGTGGGCACGCCGGCCATCACGGCGGCGCGTGGAAGATCGCGCTCGCCGATTTCATGACCACGTTGATGGCGTTGTTCCTGGTGCTGTGGGTGATCGCGACTGCGACGCCCGAACAGTTGCGCGGCCTCGCGGATTACTTCAGCACGCCGCTTGCGCAAGCCGTGGCCGGCGGCGATCGCACGACCTCAAGCGACAGCGCGATCCCGGGCGGCGGCCCCGACCACGTCTACAACGAAGGCGAGCGCGCCAACGTCCATGTCCAGGCGCAACCGCGCCCGAGCGAACAACGCGAACGCCTGCGCCATTTGCGCGACAACATCATGGCAGCCGTGCGGGCCAACAAGCAGTTGCGCGACGTGCGCGACCAGTTGCGTTTCGAGATGACGCCGGAAGGCTTGCGCATCCAGATGGTGGACAGCGATCGCCGGCCGATGTTCGAGCTGGGCAGCGACAAGCTGGAGCCGTACATGCGCGATCTGTTGCGCGCGATGGTGCCGTTCCTCAACGAACTGCCGAACCAGTTGAGCATCTACGGCTACACCGACGATCGCCCGTACCAGACCGGGGAAAACGGCTACAGCAACTGGGAACTGTCGGCCGGACGCGCCAACGCCTCGCGGCGCGAACTGGTCGCCGACGGACTGGACAGCAGCAAGCTGCTGACGGTGACCGGCGTGGCCGATCGCATCCCGCTGCCGGGCGCCAAGTCCAGCGATCCGGCCAATCGCCGGATCGAGTTGCTGGTGTTGACCAGCAACGCCGCGCAACGCATCACCGATGGTGCGCCGTTGTCGCTGCAGCAGGGCGGTGAAGCCGATCACGAGCCGCCGAATGCCGGCGGCGCGGCGCTCGCGACGCAGCGGGCGGCGTCGGCGGCGCCCGCCGTCAAGCTACAGGGGAGGTAGTGTGGACGTTTCCGAATTCCAGGATTCATTCTTCGAGGAGGTTGGGGAACTGCTCGAAGGCATGGAAGCGCAGTTGCTGGCGCTGGACCTGGCACAGCCCGATCCGGAGCAGTTGAACGCGATCTTCCGCGCGGCCCATTCCATCAAGGGCGGCGCGGGCACGTTCGGCTTCGAAGCCATGCAGCGCACCACGCATCTGCTGGAAAACCTGCTCGATGCGGCGCGCCGCGGCGAACTGGCGTTGCGCCGGGACATCGTGGATACCTTCCTGGAAACCAAGGACATGCTGGGCGACCAACTGGGCGCTTACCGGCAGGGACGGGAACCCGATTCGCAGGCATTGGCGCGCATCTGCGCAGTGCTGCAACGCCTCGCCGACGAGGAGATCGGCGCGACCGGAAGCGGAAAAACCGGAGCGTCCAGGGACACGAAGCCGGCTGCGGAAAAATCGTCCGCGAAAAAAGCTGCTTCCGGAAAATCGAGCGCCGGAAAATCGTCCGAGAAAAAAAATCCCAAGGCGCCAGCGCCGGTCGACGAACAGGCAGAACGTTGCGATGGCTACCGGGTGACATTGCTCGGCGTCAGCGACAAGGATCGCGACCTGCTGATCGAGGAACTCGGTCGCCTCGGCCGCATCGACAGCCAGCGCCGCGATGGCGACCGCCACGAAGTGGTGCTGGCATCGTCCGAAAGCGCGGCGGACATCGAGGCCGTGATGTGCTTCGTGGTCGAGCCCGAGCAGTTGAAGATCGAGGCGTTGGTGACGCCACCGCAAGCCATTGCGGAACCGGCAGCCGGCTCGGCAGTGGAAACACGCGCCGTGAAAACCGAAGCGCCCACCCTCGCTCCGCCGGTCGCTGGTGACGCGCCAGGCGCCGCGCACATGTCCCATGCCCAGGCCGAGTCATCGTTGCGCGTGCCCGTCACCAAGGTCGATCACATCATCAACCTGGTGGGCGAGCTGATCATCACCCAGTCCATGTTGAACCAGGTGGTCGGGAAGCTGGAGGGCGCCGCCAAGGCAGGCTTGGTCGCCGGCATCGACCTGCTGGAACGCAACGCGCGCGACCTGCAGGAGGCGGTGATGTCGGTGCGGATGGTGCCGATGGATCACGTGTTCAGCCGTTTCCCGCGGCTGGTGCGTGACCTCGCCGCCAAGTTCAACAAGAGCGTGGAGCTGGTCACCAGGGGACAGTCGACGGAACTGGATAAGAGCCTGACCGAGCAGATCATGGATCCCTTGACGCATCTGGTCCGCAACAGCCTCGATCACGGCATCGAGCATCCCGATGCGCGCGAAGCCGCAGGCAAACCGCGCACCGGCGTGCTGACGCTGTCCGCCGAACACCAGGGCGGCAACATCGTGATCGAGGTCAGCGATGACGGCGCCGGATTGAACCGCGAGCGGATTCTCGCCAAGGCGCGCGAACGCGGCATGGGCGTTTCGGATGCGATGAGCGATGAAGAAGTCTGGCAGTTGATCTTCGCGCCGGGCTTTTCCACCGCGGCGCAGGTCAGCGATGTTTCCGGGCGCGGCGTCGGCATGGACGTGGTCAAGCGCAACATCGAAGGCCTGGGCGGCCACGTTGAAGTGTTGTCGCGCGCGGGGCAGGGCACCACCACGCGGGTGGTGCTGCCGCTGACGCTGGCGATCCTCGACGGCATGTCGATCCGGGTCGGACGCGAAACCTTCATCCTGCCGGTGAGCTGCGTGGTCGAATCGTTGCAGCCGCGCGCCGGGGATCTGCATGGAACGGTCGGCGACGACCTGCTGCTGAAGGTGCGCGAGGACTATCTGCCCATCGTCGCCGTGCACCAGGTGCTGGGCGTGTCCGGTGCCTGCACCGACGCGACGCGTGCGATTGCGGTGGTGGTGCAGGGCCGTGGCCGTCGCTATGCGCTGCTGGTCGATGAACTGGTGGGGCAGCAGCAGGTGGTCGTGAAGAATCTCGAAACCAACTATCGAAAGGTTCCCGGCGTGTCGGCCGCGACCATCATGGGCGACGGCAGCGTCGCCTTGATCCTCGACGTCAACGATCTGGGCCAACTCGGCGCGAACCGGAAAGAAATTGGAATTCCTGCCGATAACCCGGTCATGCCCACGTCCCACAGGAGCCCGAGTCATGAATCCCGTTGCATCCACTGACGCCGGCGCCGGCAACCAACAATTCCTGGTGTTCTCGCTGGGCGAAGAGGAATACGCGATCGACATCCTGAAAGTGCAGGAAATCCGCGATTACGCCCACGTCACGCGGATCTCCAATGCGCCGGATTTCATCAAGGGCGTGGCCAACCTGCGCGGCGTGATCGTGCCCATCGTGGACCTGCGCATCAAGTTCCGGCTGGAGAGCGCCGAGTACAACGCCAACACCGTGGTCATCGTGGTGAACGTCGGAAGACGCGTGATCGGGATCGTGGTGGATCGGGTTTCCGACGTGATGACGCTCACTGCCGAACAGCGCAAACCCGCGCCCGAATTCGGCGTCGGGCTTCCGCTCGACTACATCCACGGCCTCGGCGACCTGGGCGAGCGCATGTTGATCCTGGTCGATATCGAAAAACTGCTGACCAGCCGGGAAATGGCCCTGGTCGATGAGGCGGGCGAAAGCCGCGCAGCCTAGGACGCCGTGAACCCGAACCATGCCGTTGCGCAGCGGGAATATGCGGTTCGCGTTGATCGCGGCCCCGTGCGGACCACGATGATCGCCGATGGTGTTGCGGACGCGCCACCCATGCGTGAACCGCAGCCGCCGGCCTGCATTCCGCCCCGGCGTGCGCCCGCCAATCGGGTCTGCAGCATCGCGCTGGTGCGCGATCTCGAATTCGACGACCACGACTTGAAAAGCATCTGCGCGCTGATCTACCAGCGCGCCGGCATCGTGCTGGCCGCGAACAAGCGCGACATGGTTTATAGCCGAGTGGGGCGTCGCGTGCGACACCTGCAAATGACGCGATTCTCGGATTATCTCGCCAGCCTCGAGCACGATCCCGATTCATCGGAGTGGGAAGAGTTCACCAATGCCCTGACCACCAACCTGACCGCATTTTTCCGCGAAGGGCACCATTTCCCGTTGCTGGCGCAGCACGTCGCCGGTCGACGCGGCCCCGTGCGCGTGTGGTGCGCGGCGGCCTCCACCGGGCAGGAAGCCTATTCGATCGCGATGCAACTGGTGGAAGCGCTGGGCGAGAAAGCCGACTTTCATGTATTCGCGAGCGACATCGACACCCAGGCCTTGGACGTTGCGTGTCGCGGTGTGTATCCCTTGTCGCAGGTCGAGAAGCTGGACGAGAAGTGGCGCAAGCGTTTTTTCCAGAAGGGCGGCGGCCATCGCGCCGGCTATGCGCGCGTGCGGCCCGAGCTGGCGGCGCGCGTCACCTTCCAGCCGGTGAACCTCATCGCCAGCCAGTGGCCGAAAAACGGTCCTTACGATGCGGTGTTCTGCCGCAACGTGATGATCTATTTCGATACGGAAACCCAGGCGAAGATTTTGAAAGGTTTCGTGCCGCACATGAAATCCGACGGCCTGCTGTTCGCCGGGCATTCGGAGAATTTCACGTACATCACGGAACTCTTCCGTTTGCGCGGGCAGACCGTCTACACGCTGGCCTGAACGCCGGGCTTCCCGGACCGTCGACTGCGTCACGCTGCCGCCGCGCCGGCGCGATGCCGGCGCTTTGCCGTCTAAAGCTGCGATGGCCGACGCCGATAACTCCAGCGAGAGGAGTGCTCGACACGCTGCTTCGACGATGCGTCGCGGCAGATGGGGGATCCATTTTGGCCACGCAGAAAATCAAGGTGCTTTGCGTCGACGATTCGGCGCTGATCCGCGGTCTGATGACCGAGATCATCAACGAGCACGACGACATGGAAGTGGTGGCGGTGGCACCGGACCCGCTGGTCGCCCGCGACCTGATCAAGCAGCACAACCCGGATGTGTTGACGCTTGATGTGGAAATGCCGCGCATGGACGGCTTGGATTTTCTCGAACGGCTGATGCGCCTGCGTCCAATGCCGGTGGTGATGGTGTCGTCGCTGACGCGATCGGGTTCCGAGGTGACGTTGCGCGCGCTGGAACTGGGCGCGGTGGATTTCGTGGCCAAACCCGAAATGGGAATTCGCGGCGGGATGTTGGATTACAGCGACGTCATCGCGCACAAGATCCGCGCCGCGGCGGCTTCGCGGCCACGGCGGCAGCAGGAAAACAAACCCAGGGTGCTGCTGCGCGAACCGCTGGTGTCCAGCGAAAAGCTGGTGATCCTCGGTGCATCGACGGGAGGTCCGGAAGCGATTCGCGCGGTGCTGGAACCCCTGCCGCCGAACAGTCCCGCGATCCTGATCACACAACACATGCCGGCCGGTTTCACCCATTCGTTCGCGCAGCGGCTCGACCGGCTGTGCCGCATCACGGTGAAGGAAGCCGAAGACGGCGAGCGGGTTTTGCCCGGGCACACGTATATCGCGCCCGGCGATCGCCATTTGAAGCTGGCACGCAGTGGTGCGAACTATGTCGTGGCGCTCGATTCCGGAGCGCCGGTCAATCGGCACAAACCGTCGGTGGATGTGTTGTTCCGTTCGGCGGCGGAGCAGGGCGGCCGCAACGTGATCGGCGTGCTGTTGACCGGCATGGGCAAGGACGGGGCCGCGGGCTTGCTGGCCATGCGCAACGCCGGCGCCATCACGCTGGCGCAGGACGAAGCGACCTCGCTGGTGTTCGGCATGCCCAGGGAAGCGATTGCCCTGGGGGGCGCCAGCGAAGTGCTGGGACTTGAAGACATCGCCCCGAGGTTGTTGGCGTTGGCCGCGGCCACGGGGCGCGCACAACGGGTGTAAGGCAATCGGCGCACGTGAAAAAACATGCGCTCCCACAACGGATAGCGGCGAATTCGGAGCAAACCGATGAATGCGATGCGCTACATCAGGATCAATACGGCCATGCTGGGCCTGCTGGTGACCATCGCGGTGATGATGGCCGTGGCCATCGGGCTGAGCATGGTTGTGGGGCAGAAGATGGGCGATTGCCTTGACACGATCAAGCGGGTCGATATCGACCAGCTCAACGTGGTCAACGAGATCAACAACGAACAGAGCTTCGTTCGCGCACAGATCGCCGGCATGCTGGACGATGTGCGTGTCCATCGGGAACCGGATCGTACCGAACTGGCCGCGATCGCCGGCGCGCTGGATACCATGGACGGGCTGCTCGAGAAGTTCAACGCCGTCCAGAAAACACCCGAGCAGCAGGAATTGGCCCAGGCGATATCCGACAGCGCTGGCGGTTTGATCAAGACGATCCGCGGGGAGAAGGCGGCGATCGAAAAAGGCGACCTCGATGCGTTCAACGCGCTCAACGAGCAGATCGCCGCACCCGCGCAGAATTTCCACGACAGCCTTGCCGCGCTCGCCCATTACGCCAACGCAGGCAACGCCACGATCATCACGGACTTCGGTCGCGCCGGCAGCGTTTCCAAATGGGTGTACCGCGCGCTGGCGCTGTTCACGCTGCTCCTGCTGCCGGCGGTGTATATGGGCCTGCGGCGGCTGGTCGTGATTCCGCTGACCGGCGCTGTGAAACGGCTGGATGCGATTGCCAGGGCCGATCTTTCCGAGCACATCGGGGTGCAGGGCGACAACGAGATCGGGCGGCTGTTCGCCGCGATGCGCCGGATGCAGCAGAGCCTCGGCAAGATCGTCGGTGATGCGCGTGGCAGCAGCAATTCGATCTACGCGGGGTCCACCGAAATTTCTCGCGGCAATGCCGACCTTTCCACGCGCACCGAGCAGCAGGCCGCGTCGCTGGAAGAAACCGCGACCAGCATGGAAGAGATGACTGCCACGGTGAAGCAGAACGCCGACAACGCGCGCCAGGCCAGCAGCCTCGCCAACGACGCGTCGGCGACGGCCAGCCATGGTGGCGAGGTGATGGACAAGGTGACGCTCACCATGCGCGGCATTTCCGACAGCTCGAAGAAAGTGGCGGAAATCACCGGCATGATCGACTCGATCGCGTTCCAGACCAACATTCTCGCGCTCAATGCGTCGGTGGAAGCCGCGCGCGCCGGCGAACAGGGACGCGGCTTTGCGGTGGTCGCGGGCGAGGTGCGCAACCTTGCCGGCCGCAGCGCGGATGCCGCGCGCGAGATCAAGCAGTTGATCGAAAGCTCCACCCTGCAGGTGAGCGAAGGCTCCGCGCTGGTGGAGCAGGCTGGCCACACCATGCGCGAGGTGGTGACCGCGGTGAAGCGCGTCACCGACATCATGGATGAGATCTCGGCGGCGTCGCAGGAGCAGTCGAGCGGCATCCAGCAGATCAACCAGGCCGTCAGCCAGATGGACGAAGTAACCCAGCAGAACGCCGCGCTGGTGGAGCAGATCACCGCCGCAGCGGCCTCGCTGGAGGACCAGGCGCACCGGCTGGAAGCTTCGGTGGCGGTATTCCGCCTGCCAGGTTCCGGACAACAGGGCGAGGCCGTTGCGGCCAGATCCGCCGCGTCGCCCGCGAGCAAGGAAGTATCGGCGATGACGCAGCGGATGAAGCGGCTTGCCGCTCAGCCGCCGCGTCAAACGGCGGCGCCGCGGCGCGATGCGAAGGCCCCACGTGTCGAATCGGTCGCGGCCGAGGACAACTGGGAAGAATTCTGATCACCCGTCGGAGCGCCGCATGCGTTTCGGACCTGCTGTAACCGTGAGAGCAAGCCATGATCGACAAGAACATGAACGTCCTGGTAGTGGACGATTTCCCCACGATGCGACGCATAGTCCACAGCCTGCTCAAGGAATTGGGTTTCGCCAACGTGGACGAAGCGGAAGACGGGCAGGATGCGCTGGGCAAGCTGCAGGCCGGCAGCTTCCAGTTCGTGATTTCGGACTGGAACATGCCCAACCTGGACGGCCTCGAGATGCTCAAGCAGGTTCGCGCCGATAGTCGTCTGGGCGCGACGCCCGTCCTGATGATCACCGCCGAGGCGAAGAAGGACAACATCATCGCCGCGGCCAAGGCCGGCGCCAACGGCTACATCGTCAAGCCGTTCACCGCGGCCACGCTGGAAGAAAAAATCGGCAAGATTTTCGAGAAGCTGGGCAAGTAACCCGTGCGCATCCGGTCTGACAGGGGAATGACAATGCAAGGCAATGCTCAGCAAGTGGCGCAGGTCGCCGGCGGCGAGGGCGACGAGCTGGTACGCCGGATCGGCCAGCTGACCCGCACGTTGCGGCAGAGCATGCGCGAAGTCGGCCTGAACAAGGAAATAGAAAAAGCCGCCGCGGCGATTCCCGATGCCCGCGACCGGCTCAACTACGTCGCGAGGATGACCGAGCAGGCGGCCGAACGTTCATTGAACGCAATCGATCGTGCGCAGCCGCTGCAGGAACAGCTCGGTCGCGAGGCCCAGGCGCTGGACGCGAAATGGCAGGCCTGGTTCGAGCACCCGATGGAACTGGATGACGCACGGGACCTGGTCATGGTCACCCGCGGCTATCTGCAGAACGTGCCGGCGTTGACGCAGAAGATCAACGCGGAACTGCTGGAAATCACGCTGGCGCAGGATTTCCAGGATCTCACCGGCCAGGTCATCAAGAAAATGATGGACGTGATCCACCAGGTCGAGAAGCAACTGTTGCAGGTGCTGCTGGACAGCGTGCCCGAGGGTCGCGAACGCGACGAGGTGCAGCAGCGGCTGGAAGGTCGCTTTTCTCTGGGTATGGTCGAGGAAAGCCGTGCCCTCACCAACGGCCCGCAAATCAACGGCGATGCCGACGGCGTGGTCAGCAGCCAGGATCAGGTCGACGCGCTGCTGGATGAACTGGGCTTCTGAACGGACCCCGCACGGCCGCGGCTAAAGCCCGCGCGACCGATGCCGATATTGCGGAATAGAGGGGCTTGAGGTGGCTTTTTCCGCCGCTGTCCCGATTTGGAATGCGGCAACAATGTGACCCGTTGACGAGGTGCGCCAGGATCGCTGCGCCGGGCAACGGGCAATCTGCGGAACCTGAAGGAGTTCGCCGGTATGACATCGATCACAGCGCTTGGGGTGGGTTCGGGGCTGGACCTGAATGGCCTGCTTGACCAGTTGCAGCAGGGCGAAAACCAGAAGCTGACGCCCATCACCACCCAGAAGACCAGTTACCAGGCCAAGATTTCCGCGTTCGGCAGCCTGAGCAGCTCGCTGTCCACCCTGCAGGACGCGATGCAGGCGCTCAGCGACCCGAGCGCGTTCCAGGCGGTGAAGAGCACGGTGTCGGGCACGGCGTTGACCGCCGCCACGACCAGTGACACGCCGACCGGCGATTACCAGATCCACGTCGGCCAGCGCGCGCAGGCTTCCAGCGTCGCGACGCTGGGCGTGGCCGACAGCACCACCGATCTCGGCGACGGCACGGTGGATTTCACGCTCGCCAATGGCACCACCATGAGCGTTTCGATCAGCGCCGGCGCCAGCAGCCTCCAGGACATCCGCGACGCCATCAACGCCCAGAACGGCGGGGTGCGCGCTTCGCTGGTCAATGACGGCAGCAGCCAGCCGTATCGGTTGGTATTGCAGGCGGCCGATACCGGCAGTGCGGCATCCGTCAGCAGTGTCCAGTTCACGGGCACGCTCGGCAGCGCGCTGCAACTGGACGCTGCCACCCAGCAGGCCGGACAGGACGCCCAACTGACCATCAACGGCATCGCCGTCCAGAGTGCGAGCAACATCGTCGAGGGTGCGATCCAGGGCGTCACGTTGAATATCGCGGCAAGCGGCGATGCCAGCCTGCAGGTCACGCACGACGGCGACGCGATAAACGCCAGCGTGCACAAGTTCGTGGACGCCTACAACAGCCTGGTGCAGGTCCTCGGCGGACTCTCCGGCTACGACGCCAGCACCCAGACAGCCGGCATCCTGCTGGGTGACAGCACGGTGCGTTCGGTGCAATCGCAGTTGCGCAGTGCGCTGGGCGGCGCCGTCAACAACGGCGGGGCCTTCAAGGTGCTGAGCGACGTCGGCGTGACCCTGCAACTGGACGGCACGCTGAAGGTCGATGACTCCACGCTCAACAACGCCATCAACAACAATCTCGGCGCGCTGACCCAGTTCTTCGCGGGCGGCACGGCGACCGATGGCCTGGCCGACCAGGTCGACACCATGGTCGGCAACATGACCGACAGCAACGGCTTGATCGGCAGCGCCACCGACAGCCTCAACCAGAGCATCAGCCAGCTGAACGATCAGTACGACCGGACCCAGCAGCAGATCGACGCGACCATGGCCATGTACAAGCAGCAGTTCAGCCAGCTCGACAGCATGATCGCGCAGATGAACTCGACCAGCACCTATCTCACGCAGCAGTTCGATGCGATGAGCAAGATGACAACCAGCGGGAAATAACGCCGGAAGAACGGCGAGGAGATCACCTGATGAGTCCCAGGTTCGGTGCTGGCGCCTACGCCAGCGTGGGGGTGGAGAGCAACGTCCTTGCAGCCACCCCCTCCCAGCTGATCAACATGTTGTTCGACGGTGCCGGTGTGGCGATCCGCACCGCGGGCATGCACATGCAGGCCGGTCGCATGGCGCCCAAGGGCGAAGCGATCTCGCGCGCGCTGGACATCGTCAACAATGGCCTTTTGGCGGCGCTCGACGTCGAACGCGGCGGCGAGCTGGCGCAACGGTTGGCATCGCTGTACGACTACATCGCCCGGCGCCTGCTCAGCGCCAACTTGAACAACGACAGGTCGGCCTTGGAAGAGGCCGGCCGGCTTCTCGAAGAAATCGGCTCCGCCTGGCGTGAAATCTCCCCCCGGACGGCGCATCAGCCGTCATGACAGAGGATCAGGAAAACATGGTGCCATGCGGTCGCAAGATCATCGGCGTTTATCGCGAACTGGAAAGCCAGGCCTCGCGGATGGTGGCGCTTGCCCGGCAGCAGGATTGGGAAGCCATGATCTGCGAAGGCGAGGCCTATGTGAACGCGGTGGCCGCGCTCGCCGACATGGAAAGGGATTGCGAGCTGGACGAACAGGAACGCCTCGCCAAATACCGGGTGCTGGAACGCACGCTCGACTACGATCTGGAAATCCGCAGCTGTTTGCTGGAACATCGCGAGGAACTTTCCCGCCTGATGGCGTTGTCGCGCAGGGAACGCGCGTTGTCGCAAGCCTATGGCACGGTCGGCGTCGCGGCGGTGGGTAGCCAGCACCTCAACGAGTAAAGGCCATCGTGAGTGGCATCACGCCGATCCTCGACACCCTGTTGCACCAGGTATTGGGCCGGCGTGATACGCCCGTGGATCGGCCGCTGCCGGACCAACTGATTGCGCCGCCGCGCGCGGGCTTGCCGCCGCAGTCGGCGCACAGCGACTCGCGGCTGGACCCGCGTCCGTTGCCGACGGCGCGCACCGCGATTGGCGCCGGCGACAAGGTCGACGGCCGCGCCGCGACGCCTCGCAACGAAATGCCAGCGCACCCCGTGCAGGCGCAAGCGGTGACGACCCGTTTCAGCACTGCCGCGCGCATCATCGCGGACGTGCTGGCGCGCTTCCCCGCTTCGCCCTCCGCGATCCGGGCGCAGGCGCCGCTGGTCGCGATGGATGAGCGCACGAATGCCGTGTTGTTGGCGGCGCAATTGCGCGGCAGCATCGAGTCCAGTGGATTGTTTTACGAGGCGCACCTGCTGCGCTGGCACGGCGGCGCGCTTGCGCTGTCGCAACTGCTGCGCGAGCCGCAGATGCTTTGGAGCGGGCGCGCCGGCGCGCCGCCGCAAGCGCCGTTTCCGCAGCCGCAAGGCAATGCGCCCGCCGCTGCGCTTCCTCCGCATGCCGGCAATGCGGCACCAGCGCAAATCCCTGCGGCCGATCCTCCGCCGCCGCCGAATGCTCCGGCGGCTGCGTCGCAAGGCTATGGCGCCGACGGCAAACCATTGGGCAACATGCCTGCCGCGACCGCGGATTCTGCTGCCCAATCCATGCAGGCCTTCGGTCAGGCGTTGGCATTCGCGGGCGACGATCATGTCGTCCATTCCGCGCTGGAGGGCGTATTGCGGCACCAGCTCGAGATGTTGGCCGCACCCGTCCTGCGCTGGGAGGGCGCGCCGTGGGCGGGCGTGGTCATGGCCCTCACGTTGCAGCCCCCGTATCAATCGGAACAGGAGGCTCCGGATGAAGAGGGACGGTCGCAGCACGAGGGCGAGGCACCGTGGCAAACGCATCTGACCTTGCGCCTTGCCCGGCTGGGCGAGGTGAAGGTCAACCTGCAACTCGGTGCGAAACGGATCGCGCTGGATTTCGAAGCCGAACCGGACGCGGCTGACCGGATGGACGCCCAAAGCGGAACGTTGCGCGAGCGGCTCGGCGCACTCGGTTTCCACGAGGTGACGTTGCGCATCCACGCCCACGATCCGGCAGGGGGCGGCGATGACTGAGGAAAAGCGCCGCCAGGCCGTGGCGTTGGCCGGCTCCGACGATGGCCAGGCCGCGCGCGTGATCGCCAAAGGTTATGGCGACCTGGCCGAACAGGTGATTGCGGAGGCGCGCCGCCACGGCATCTACGTGCACGATTCGCCCGAGCTGGTCGGCTTGCTGATGGGACTCGACCTGGACCAGCGCGTGCCGGACAAACTGTACGACGTGGTCGCGGAATTGCTGGCCTGGGTGGCCGAGATGGACGCGCAGTAGTCCAAGGACTGCGGCCCCCTCGGTGATTCCCGGCCGTTTCCACGAATAGCCGGCCCAATCCCGCCTTTATCGCGGGATGGGCGCAGGTGCCGACGCTCGACAATGGCAGTGAGGAAACTGCCGTTCCCGCGCCGCATCCAGCATGTCCGAAGAAGCCGACGATCAGGAAAAAACCGAACCGGCGACCCTTCGCCGCCTCGAAAAGGCGCGCGAGGAAGGGGAAGTTGCGCGCTCGCGTGAGCTGACGACCTTCCTGTTGCTGGGCGGCGGGCTGCTGGGGCTGTGGGCGATGGGCTCCCGCCTGTCCCGGCAGCTCGCAATGGTGATGGAACAGGCGTTCCTGTTCGACCGCACACAGGCGTTCGATCTCCACGTGACGATGAGCCAGGTGTTCGAACTCGGCTCGCAGAGCTTGTTCGCGATCGCGCCGCTGCTGCTCGGGCTGGTGGTGCTGGCGCTGATTTCGCCGCTGCTGTTGGGCGGCTGGTCGATGTCCAGCAAGGCGATGGCGCCGAAATTTTCCAAGCTGAACCCCATCCAGGGTCTCAAGCGGATGTTGTCCGCCCAGATGCTGACCGAATTGGGCAAGGCCATCGCGAAGTCGCTGCTGGTGGGCGGTGTGGCCGTATGGTTCCTGATGCAAAAACGCGGCGCACTGATCGCCCTGATGGGGGAATCGGTGATGCAGGCGATCCCGGACGCGCTGAAGCTGGCGTTCGACGCCAGCCTGTTGATGGTGCTGGTGCTGCTGGTGGTGGTGGGCATCGACGTGCCATGGCAGTTGTTCAGCCACGCCAAGAAGCTGCGGATGACCAAGGAGGAAATCCGCCGCGAGAACAAGGAAACCGAAGGCGATCCGCACGTGAAGGGCCGCATCCGCTCGCAGCAGCAGGCGATGGCGCGCGGACGGATGATGAGCAAGGTGCCGGACGCCGACGTGATCGTCACCAACCCGACCCATTACGCGGTGGCGCTGCGCTACGACGACAAGAAGATGAGCGCGCCGCGCGTGGTCGCGAAAGGCGCTGGCGAAATCGCCATGCGCATCCGCGAGCTGGGCAAGGAACACCGCGTGCCACTGCTGGAAGCGCCGCCATTGGCGCGCGCGCTGTATCGCCACGTGGACCTGGACCGGGAAATACCCGGCCCGCTGTACAACGCCGTCGCCGAGGTGCTGGTGTGGGCCATGCGCCTGAAGCGCGCCCACGCCGATGGTGCCACGCCGCCGCCCGAACCCATTGACCTGCCCGTGCCCGAAGGCATGGACAAGATCGAAATCGACACAGGGGACAACGCATGAACGCCGCCGTCATGGGCCTGAACCGCAACTGGTTCAAGGACTCGCGCATGAAGCTGCTGACCGGTCCGATCTTCATCATGCTGGTGATGGCGATGTTGATCCTGCCGTTGCCGCCGTTCGCACTGGACTTCTTCTTCACCTTCAACATCGCGCTATCGGTGATGGTGCTGCTGGTCAGCATGTTCACCCAGCGCACGCTGGAATTCGCCGCGTTTCCATCGGTGCTGTTGTTCACCACCTTGATGCGGCTGTCGTTGAACGTGGCGTCCACCCGCGTGGTGCTGATGGAGGGTCACCACGGCGACGCCGCTGCCGGCAAAGTGATCGAGGCGTTCGGCCATTTCATGGTCGGCGGCAATTTCGCGGTCGGGCTGGTGGTGTTCATGATCCTGGTGGTGATCAACTTCATGGTCATCACCAAGGGCGCGGGCCGCATCGCCGAAGTCGGCGCGCGCTTCATGCTGGATGCGATGCCCGGCAAGCAGATGGCGATCGACGCCGACCTCAACGCCGGTTTGATCAAGGAAGACGAGGCCCGCCGGCGCCGCGTCGAAGTGGCCACCGAAGCCGACTTCTACGGCTCGATGGACGGCGCCAGCAAGTTCGTGCGCGGCGACGCGGTCGCCGGACTGGTGATCATGGGCGTCAACATTGTCGGCGGTCTGCTGGTCGGGATGCTGCAGCACGGAATGTCATTCGCCGAAGCCGGCCACACCTACACGCTGCTGACCATCGGCGACGGCCTGGTGGCGCAGATTCCGGCGCTGGTGATCTCCACCGCCGCCGGCGTCACGGTATCGCGCGTCAACACCAACCAGGACGTCGGCGAGCAGGTGGTCGACCAGTTGCTCTCCAAGCCGCGCGTGCTGTGGCTGGCCGCGGGCGTGCTGGGCCTCCTGGGCCTCGTGCCCGGCATGCCGAATGCGATTTTCCTGTTCTTCACCGTGTCGCTGGCGGGGCTCGCATGGTTCCTTGCGCGCCGCGAAGGCCGCAAGACGGCTGAAGCGCAGATGCAGGAAAAACCCGCGGCGGCGCCGGAAGCACCCGAGGCAAGCTGGGAGGACGTGCGCCTGATCGATGTGTTGGGCCTCGAAGTGGGGCATCGGCTGATTCCGCTGGTGGACTACAACCAGCAGGGCGAACTGCTGGGCCGGATCAAGGGCGTGCGCAAGAAGTTCGCGCAGGAAATGGGATTCCTGCCGCCGGTGGTACACATCCGCGACAACCTCGAGATCAATCCCAATCACTATGTGGTGACCTTGAAGGGCGCGCGCGTCGGCAGCGGCGAAGCGTTTCCCGGCAAGTGGCTGGCGATTGATCCGGGCCAGGTGTCCGGCGAAATCGAGGGTTCCGCCACCACCGATCCGGCCTTCGGTTTGCCGGCCAAGTGGGTTGAAGCCGACAAGCGCGAGGAAGCACAGATTCTCGGCTACACGGTGGTTGATGCCAGCACGGTGGTCGCCACGCATCTCAATCATCTTTTGCACCTCCACGCCGGCGAGATGCTGGGCCGCCAGGAAGTGCAGCAACTGCTGGACAAGGTCGGTGCGGAACACAAGCCGTTGGTCGAGGACGTCGTGCCCAAGACGGTATCGCTGGCGGTGCTGCAAAAGCTGTTGCAGAACCTGCTGGACGAGGCGGTTTCGATCCGCGACATGCGCACCATTCTGGATACGCTGGCCGCGCAGGGCGGCGAGCAGACCAATCCCGCCGAGCTGACCGCGCGGGTGCGCGTCGCGCTGGGTCGGGCGATCACCGACCAGTGGTTCGGCGCCGAACGCGAGCTGCACGTGATCGGCCTGGATACCCAACTCGAGCAGGTGCTCGACCAGGCGATCCACGGCGGCGGCGCGATGGAGCCCGGCTTGGCCGATACGTTGATGCAGGAAACCGCCAAGGCGCTGGCGCGCCAGGAAGCCGCGGGCGAGCCGCCGGTGCTGGTGGTCGCGCCACCGCTGCGAGCCTTGCTGGCGCGTTTCCTGCGCCGTCGGTTGTCGCAACTGGCGGTGCTTTCGCAGGCGGAAATTCCCGACGAGCGAGGGCTGCGCGTCACCACGCTGGTAGGCGCCACGCGTTGAGTGTGAACGAGCCTCGTCAACGCCGCCGCGCCAGGCACATCTGGCCGTGGGTGGTCGCGCTATGGCCGTGTTTCGCGCTCGCCGCATCCGGCAGTTGGAGCGGCACGGGGGACGGACCGCGTGTCGCGGGGCCGGACCGCAGCTACGTCAGCGCGATTTTCCATCCGCCAGCCATCGCCGTCCGTGCACGCGTGCGCCGGGTGCATTGGGGTTATGCGCTGCCACCGGACCGTCGGCTGATCGCCGAATTGTGCATGGCTCGACACTGCGTGCTTTTGGGCGGCGACCGCGGCACCAGCGATGCGTTTGCAGGTACGTCGGCCGCGACGCCGTCGGTGTTTCGTTTCCGGTTGCCGCCGGGCGAGCGCCGGGCGGTGCGGGTGGGCGCGATCCGGTTGATGGTGGACTACCAGTGAGCAGGGAGGCCGGACCCGCGGTCCGATCGTGCAAAAAGCCGTCGACATTGTCGCCTTATTGCTGCATTCCGCCGCGCACATCCGGCCATAATGGGCTCTCGTGACTATGATGTCCGGAAACTCCAGCCGCTCCTGATCCGACCAAAGATGTATACCGCACAGGGAAAAATTGATCAGAACGAGCTGCTGAAGCAGCACCTGCCGGCCGTCCGCCGCCAGGCGCTGGCGCTGCAGGTGAAGCTGCCGTCGGGGGTCGAACTGGACGACCTGATCCAGGCCGGTACGCTGGGGTTGCTGGATGCGATGGGTCGCTTCGATCCCAAGGCTGGTGCCAGCTTCGCCACCTTCGCGAGCCAGCGCATCCGCGGCGCGATGATCGACGAATTGCGCAGCCGCGACTGGTTGCCGCGCAGCGTGCGTCGCCAGGCGCGTGCAATGGACGCCTGCGTCCACAAGCTGGAACAGCGCTACGGTCGCCCAGCCGAGGAAAATGAAATCGCTGCCGAGATGGGTGTCAGCCTCACCGAGTACCAGCAATTGCTCACTGACACCAACAGTGGCTATCTGCTGCCGTTCGAGGAAGTGGTCGAGGAACACGGCGAGCCGGAAGACGACTCCGAAGGCCCGCAGTCGCCCATCGCCCGGCTGCTCGGCGAGGAACATCGCGAACGGATCAAGGCCGCGATCGATGCGCTGCCGGAGCGCGAGAAGCTGATGATCACCCTTTATTACCAGGAAGAACTCAACCTCAAGGAAATCGGCGCGGTGCTGGGTGTGTCCGAATCCCGAGTGTGCCAGTTGCACAGCCAAGCGGTCTCGCGCATGCGCGTGCGGCTCGCCGATTGAGGTTGGCGCAACGCCACATCCCCATGCAAATGCAAAGACGCGTCCGGAGATCGCAACGATCTCCGGGCGCGGTCAGTGACAACGGGCTTGGAACTGACCTAGTGCCGTCCGCCGGCCACGCGTTTGCGCGGCAGTTCAACCGGCTCGGCTGCGGGCGTATCCCCATTGGCGACGGGTTGGGCGTGTTGCATGTCGACCACGACGTTGTCCTGCCCGGTGGTCTCTTGAAGCTTGGAGCGGGCCTTGCTGGTCTTGCCGGCGCGCGAGGGCGGACGGCAGATCCCGCAGACGTAGTCCTTGCACGGCGTGTGCGCGTGCATCACGAAACGCCCGTGGCAACTAGTGCATTCGGCCAACTCCAGCAGCCCGCTTTCAAAGAAACGCAGCAGCGTCCACGCGCGGTTCAAACCCAATACCGGTTCACTGTCGTCCAGCATCACCTGTTCGAGGTACAGGCGGTACGCCTTCACAAATGCGTCGATGCGCTTGCAACCCTGCTCCTGGGTGAGCGTCTCGTAGATGCCGTAGAACAGCGACGAGTGGATGTTGGGCCCCCAAGTCAGGAACCAGTCCGTGGAGAACGGCAGCATGCCCTTGGGCGGCGAGATGCCGCGCACTTCCTTGTACAGCCGCAGCAGACGTCCGCGGCTCAGGTCGGTTTCGGTTTCCAGCACCTGCAGGCGGGCACCGAGTTCGATGAGGTTCACCGCCAGCTGTACTTGATGCATTCTGGCGACCAGGCTCTTTTCCGAATTTTCCATGTTCCCGCCCTCCTCAGGCGTTGGCCGCGGCGGCGCGCGACATCAGAAGGGAGGCGTGAGTTTGCATCATCGCCGAATCGCGCTTCTCGCCGACGATCTTCTGCACCTGATCGGCGTTGTCGAAGCACAGTCGGAACAAAAATTGGTTGGTGCGTGCCAGTCGGCTGAGTTGCCTGGTGGACAGCGACATCAGCAGTTTGGCCATGTCGTCGGTCAGCTTCAGCCGGAATTGTGCGGCGGCGTAGTCCTCCTTGAGCAAACGTTGCGCCAGCAACAGGTAGGTGAGATTGGTGTCCTGGATTTCCTCGAGCAGTTCTTCAATATTCATTTTTCACAGCGGGCGCCGAGCGCGGCGCCTCCTCCCCTTGTTTTCGTTGGTATGAATGCCATGCAGCCGGTTGGAACGTACAAACTTCTGCGTGATGCGATATCGAACTGCGTGCCTCCTTCCGTCAATCCAGCGACATGCAAGCAGCCTTCGCGCATCGCGACACCCGAAGCGGGTCGGGTGTTCCCACGTTTGTTTCGCATTGATCGTGCCTGGCGGTTTCAACGACCGGCGCAGCTGCGATCACGTCGAACCTGCGTTGCTGCGTGTCCTTGGACACGCGAAGACAGAAGCATGGTTCGTACCAAGACAAGGATTCCGCATGAAGAAGTGATAGTCCGATGCGCAAACTGTCGACTGGTTCCCGCGTGAGGGCGAAATCGACCCTCAAGTTCGCCGGAATGCGGCCGAGTGGACGGATCGTCATTTGATATACGTCAAAACGCAGAACGTGGTTGGGTCAGGCGCGCATGCGCGTGCCGGCGATGACCCGGAAACCGCGAGGTGGTGCGATGACGATCTGCGCATAGGCCGAAAGTCATGCACGAATTTCCGGAATCGCGCCGCGCGCCCGATACGGCGTGAAACGGAACGTGGCATCGCGACGCGCCAGAAGATCCCTTCCGGAATGGTGGCGGACTGTGCGCGCCGGAGCGCGTGCGAACGGCGAACCCGTCCGAAGGACGAACGCCACGGATGGCGTGAGTCATCGAACCACGCGTTTGATTCCGGCGATGCGGTTCTTGAAGTGGAGGTGCTGGCTCGCGAACCCCAGGCATTGGTGGCTAGGGGCGGAATCGAACCGCCGACCTCAGCATTATGAGTGCCGCGCTCTAACCGACTGAGCTACCTAGCCGATACCGCTGCGCCTCTGGTCTGGCGAAATCGCCGACATCGTGGGGCAATCGGCTGGACGCGAAAGCCCACCAAGGATGCAGGTAGCCGGTCAGTCTAACGAACGTCCCGTCACTGTCAAGCGTTTGTATTGGGCCAGTACATCCTGCACTGATTGCCAAGTTGGTCAGCGAGTATATCCAGCGGAGTGCGCAACGCGAATGCCATGGTGGGGCGTCGGCGGTTGTACCCGTGCACCCACTCGAACGGGCGATCGTTGAAGGCGTCGAGGTCGTCGAACAACAGGGATTCGTGCGCAGCCCGCCATGCGCGGGCGGCCGATATACTCTGGGCGTTTTTGCAAAAGCGAGTCGCGACCACGAGCACGCCCCCGCCAATGCCGACGCGCACCCGGCGTTTCCATTTGGCGGAGCCGCTGGTGATGCTCGCGACGGTCGTGCAATGGCTGGTGTTGTCGATTTTGACGGGCGCGCTGGTCGGCGTCGGCTGCACGATCTTCCTGCGGGCGCTGTTCGCCACCGCCGGGCGTGCGTACGCGGCGCCGCTATGGCTGCAGATGACATTGCTACCGCTCGGCGGCTTGGCCAACGGCCTGCTGCTGCACTACGGGTACAAGCTGCGTCGCAGCACCTTCAATGACAACGTGATCGTTGCAGTCAACGAGCAGCAGGGCAAGCTGCCATTCCGCACGATGTGGATCAAACCGGTCGCGGCGCTGATTACGCTCGGCTGCGGCGGTTCTGCCGGCAAGGAAGGACCGTGCTCGCACATCGGCGCCAGTCTTGCCGCGGCGGTTGGACGCGTGCTGCGCTTGAATCCAGAGATGCGCAAGCGCCTGCTGGCGTGCGGCGTCAGCGCGGGTTTTTCCAGCGTGTTCGGCACGCCGATCGCGGGCGCGATTTACGGGGTGGAGATGTTGGCAATCGGCCGCATCCGCCACGATTTCCTGTTTCCCGGCATCGTTGCGGGCGTTACCGCCTTCGAAGTGTCACGCTGGCTCGGCGTGCCCTATCCACACTACAGCATTTCCTTCGCGGGTGATTTTACCGAAATCCTGTTTCTGAAGACCGTCGTCGTCGGCATCTTGTGCGGCGCGGTGGCTTGGCTGTTCGTGGAACTGCTGCAGCAATCCAGGAAGGCGTTCGGCTGGCTGCGTCAACGTTACGCGTTGTGGCCGCCGCTGGTGCCACTGCTGGGAGGCGTGGCGCTGGCCCTGCTGATCCTCGCGATTCCGAATCAATACCTCGGCCTCAGCCTGCCGCTGATGGATCGCGCACTCCAGGGCGATGCGATGCCGTATCTCGCATTTTTCTGGAAGGCGCTGCTGGTCGCGGTTACGCTGGGGTCTGGCTTTTACGGCGGCATCGTCACGCCGCAGTTCGTGATCGGCGCGGTCACCGGCGGCGCGTTCGCACATCTGCTGGGTCTCAAGGCGACCATCGGCGCGGCGGTCGGGCTGGTCGCCGTGGTGGCGTCAGCGTCCAACGCGCCGATCGCGGCGATCCTGATGGGCGTGGAATTGTTCGGCGCCGATTCCACGCTGTACGTGGCGGGCGCGTGTGTGGCTGCATACCTCATCGTCGGCCACCGCAGCGTGTATCCGGAACAGCAGATCGCCTTCAGCAAGTCATCGTGGATCTTCGCGCGCGCCGACCTGCCGGTCGGGCAGGAAAAGGTGCGCCTGTCCTACGGATTGCTGCGCTGGTGGCGGATGCGGCGCAAGCGCGCCAAGGCGGCTGACGCGGACAAAAAATGAGACGAAGGGGTGGTTCGTTTATACTGCGCGGTCCGTGCACGCTCGTAGCTCGGAGGGATGGAGTACTGCCCCCCGAAGCGTCATCGAGCCGAAAATCGTAGTGGAAAAAGGTCAACGCGCCTGTAGCTCAGCTGGATAGAGTACTGCCCTCCGAAGGCAGGGGTCGTGGGTTCGAATCCCGCCAGGCGCGCCAAATCAAGCACTTGCGCTTGATCCTAGCGGCTTCCACATGCCCCCCACCGTTGACGTTTTGTGCGTGGATTTCGATACCGACCACTTTCCATCCTTGGGCATTTCCGCGAGTTTGGGCACAAATGCCCAGCCTGTGCCCGAGCTGTGCCCGCGGTGGTGCGGGCCTCGCTAGTTTGACCATTTGCACGCATGCCCAAGTTGTACGCGTTCAAGCGGGGACGTTTTACGGATTGTCACGGCGATCCTCACGGTGTGTTGGCGCCGTAGCAGCCCTCCCAATTCCGCGTCTCCGAATGGCCACGCCGGGCGGCGTGGCGTCAGTTCGTGAGCCACACCAGGCGCTAGCCGCGTAGTACCAAGTCCGCCATGCCATCGAGGCGCAGCTTGACCTGGCGCCAGTCCGGTACCCGAGCTGCAAACAGCGCGGCCATGATTGCGGGCGACCGCCAGGCGCGCTGTTGAACTGATCCAAGGGAGGGCTCTGTGAACAACGTACGCATCATTCGCTGCGGCGACACGGTTTTTGTAATGGGCCTGCTTTTCGACCCAGGCTGCGTCATTAATACCAGGGCCACAACCAATCCTGCCGAGGTCGCCAGTCACCTGTTTGACCACCTGGGGTTGTGTGGCGCATCCAACGATGATGTTGTGTGTGCAGCCGTTGCACCGTTCGTACCTGGCGATCCTCGTGATGCTAGCTAGCCCGCTACGAACGCCGCGCCAAGGGTGATGCTTGGGATTACCGAGTTCGACTGCGCCGACGTGGCGAGACATTGGCATCCGGATCACTGCCACCGAGCTGTTCCAGACGATGCGCGGCCTCGCTCCGCTTGGCACGATCCTCACGCGATCGAATGTCCTGCGCCGTGGCCCTCGGTAACGCGATGAAATCCTCCTCTCTCATGGCGTCATATCTGTCTTGGAAGGGCAGATACACGTCGATGATCCATGCGCGCGCCTGTCTTCGACCGGCATAGGGATGGAGGATCTCTCCATCGCCGCGGCGGCGATCAAATCGCAGCACTCCTTCGTGAGGGTACCGAAGCACGCGTCGCGCCTTCATCATGCGCTGGACGGCGTCCGCGGGATAGCCGGGGTGACCGCTGGTTTCTTTGTCGAAGGCTGTCGCCGCGATCGCTTCTTCGATCGTCAAATGGCAGTGAACGATTTCCGCCTCATCAAACACGATCTCCTTGGCAATGTAGGGAGGGCCTTGGTACCAGTCGGGGTTCTCACGATCGAGTGAAATCGCAAGAATGGTTCGTGTGCCGACATCCGTACAGCGCCATCGGCGGCCATTGCTGCCGACGAACTCCAATCCGATGCGGAAATCCGAGTGTTTCACCGTTCAATGTCCAGATGACGCGTTCCTCGCCGCATGCGCAGGTCCTTCCGTGGACCATGCATGTCTTCGGAGAGATGCTCGAAGCGTCGGCTCGTTCCGCCAAGGGGCGCTTCACTTCCCGCCATTCGCCTTCTCCATGCGGGTGGCCTCGAGGATCGGAAGCCCCGCTTCGGTCGGGATGTAGATGACTTGGTCCTTCGTGTCCGCGAGGTTGTTCACGAAGAGATACCGCAGGTACGCCTCATTGTCCTTGAGGCTGTCACCGATGATTTTGTTGGCCTGCGCCACACCCTTGGCGCGTTCGACTTCCGCTTGCGCCAGGAGCACTGCGGAATCTTTCTTCGCCTGCGCCTCACGCACCGCGACCTGCCGACTGTATTCGGCATTGGCAAGCTCGGCTTCGCCGGCGAGCCCCTGCTTGTAAACGCCGTACCTCGGCAAGCCCCACATCGCCAGCAGCACAGCGCCAACGACGCCGGCAATGGATAGGGCAGCAGTGAAAGTGGCGGCTCGATTGGTCATGATGGGCTCCTCTGTTTGGTTAATCGATCGGTTGAAGATTGGTGGCGAAAAGGTATGCGCCGAAGTGCAAAGAAGGACCTCGCCAAGCCTGAGGAATCACCCATCCGTCCAATGGACGTTGCAACGGTGCCTCAGGCACAGAAGCCGTACTGCGCAGCAGTCAGTTGCTGTCGTATCCCTTCCCGATCGCCGACCGCGAGTCGGCCGTAACAGGTGATGCCCCTTTGGCGGCGTGCAAACCAATGGGCCGCCTCTTCCTCCGCCCCGAAAAAGCTGAGAGCCAAGTCGGCAAGTTCCGGATCTTCCTTGCGCAAGTCGCGCCAGGCACCGAGAGCCACACGGTTCCATGCTGTGGTGGCGGCGTCAACCTGTGCATCGAGCTCGGCGTATATCTGTCGTTTGGAATCCATATCGAAGTTCTCCGTGAGCCTGTACTGGCGTTCTGCGCGCACGGCGGTACGGAGGGGCGCGCTGGTACTTGGATCCGAGCCCAAGGATCTGCAATGCTGGACATATCCAGCTTGCCACATGGCTGTCCCGCCGGGTGAGACACGGCGATGGGGCACAGCGGGTGCCGGGGGCCGCGTGCGGCAAGTTTCTATGACTCGGTGGTATCTATGGCAACCTCGATTGGCGTCATGCCGAACCGCTGGCTCCCGCGCAGATGCTGGTTGCATGTGCCGAATTGACGACCCACGAGCTCCATGCTGCACACGGTACGAACTACCGTGTGCCATAATGTTTGCACCTGTCGTTTCCTGTTCAGCGGCTGGGCGTTCATCGCCCTCCGAGGGAGCCTTTGTCCTCAAGAACAGGAGAACAGCATGAAGAAGCACGAT
>Ga0207707_10000300_pt1 | contig 51991 bp, 49 predicted proteins | sample KBSC83BmetaG_FD_184336 | JGI IMG/M metagenome (GOLD analysis project Ga0207707, IMG submission 184336) | Corn rhizosphere microbial communities from Kellogg Biological Station, Michigan, USA - KBS C8-3B metaG (SPAdes) (version 2) | ecosystem: Host-associated > Plants > Roots > Rhizosphere ... | reverse complement strand
GCCCGATCGCTGCCGCGCGCATCCATTCGCTGCGCGCGCGCTCCAGAAACCTGAGATAGCCGGCGTGATAGACCACGCCACCGGCATCGGTATCTTCCCAATAAACCCTTGTCCGCCACCTGAACGCCCGTTGAGCGTGATCGGTCACGTCGACCATCTATGACTCCTGTCGTTCGAACAGGTTCATTTCGCCGTGCGGCGGCTTCAGGCCGAAATGCCGCCACGCCTTGGCGGTGGCGATGCGCCCGCGCGCGGTGCGCGCCAGCAATCCTTGCTGGATCAGGTACGGCTCCAGCACGTCCTCGATGGTGTCGCGATCCTCGGCCAACGCCGCGGCCAGCGATTCCACGCCCACCGGACCACCGTCGAATTGTTCCAGGACCAGACGCAACAACCGGCGATCGAGTTCGTCGTAGCCGCCGGCGTCCACCTGCAGCATTTCCAGCGCCGCCGATGCCGCATCGCGCGTGATGCGCCCGTGCGCGCGAACCTCGGCGTAATCGCGCACGCGTCGCAGCAGCCGATTGGCGATGCGCGGCGTGCCGCGTGCACGACACGCGATTTCCGCAGCGCCGTCTTCGTCGCAGGCGATGTCGAGGATCCGCGCCGAGCGCGCAACGATCGATGCAAGCTCGCCGGGCGTGTAGAACTCCAGCCGGTGCACGATGCCGAAGCGGTCGCGCAACGGTGATGTCAGCATCCCTGCGCGGGTGGTGGCGCCGACCAGCGTGAAGCGTGGCAGGTCCAATTTGATTGAGCGCGCGGCAGGCCCCTCGCCGAGCATGATGTCGATCTGGAAATCTTCCAGCGCCGGATACAAAACCTCTTCCACCACCGGCGAGAGGCGATGGATTTCGTCGATGAAAAGCACGTCGTGCGGCTGCAGGTTGGTAAGCAGCGCCGCCAGGTCGCCCGCGCGCTCCAGCACCGGGCCTGAAGTGCTGCGCAGGTTGACGCCAAGCTCGTTCGCGATCACATGTGAAATGGTGGTCTTGCCCAACCCCGGCGGACCGAACACCAGCACGTGGTCCAGCGCGTCGCCCCGCTTGCGCGCGGCCTCGATCGACAGCGACAGTTGCTCGCGCATCGCCGCCTGGCCGACATACTCCGCCAGCGTGCGCGGCCGCACGCTCGCTTCGACGGCTTGCTCGATGGGGCTTTCGGCGGCGTCGACGACGCGGGATTCTTCCATGCGTCAATTATGACAGACGCCCGGCACTGCGACCCTTTGGCGTGCTGGTGCATCCTTGCAGTGTGGACACGCCGACGAACTTCCAGCAAACCGTCGATCCGGACCTGATCGCCCGCCTGCAGCGCGGCGAACTGGCCGCGTTCGAGCTGATCTACCGACGCTTCGAACGCGCGGCATGGACATTGGCGCTGCGCCTGACCGGCCGCGCCGATGTCGCCCAGGAAGTACTGCAGGATTCGATGTTGAAGGCCTTCGAGCGCGCCCGCCAGTACCGCGGCGACGCCCCGTTCGCAGCGTGGTTGCGCAAGCTGGTGGTGAACGAGGCCCTGATGCAGTTGCGCCACGACCGCCTGCACGTCATCGAAGTGTTCGACGACACACTGGCGGTCGACGAATCACCGGCGCCATGGATGCAAGCCGATGCCGCCACGGTGGAGCGCGCCCTGCACCGCCTGCCCGACGCGGCGCGCGCGGTGCTGTGGCTGTACCACGTCGAAGGCTATACCCACGTGGAAATCGCCGAGCAGTTCGGACGCTCGGTGAGTTTTTCGAAATCCCAGCTCGCGCGCGCCACCAAGCGAATGCGCGAATTGCTGCAACCGCAACTGCAAGTGGAGGTTACGCCATGCACGATCGGCTCGACCACGACTTCATGAACGACGAATCCCGGCAATACGACCCGAACGAAGCGGCCCTCGGTGTGGCGCTGCGCGCGCTGCCTGCCAGCGCGCCCGCAAGGGATGCGTGGCCCGAATTGGCCTCGCGCATCCGGCGACGGAACGTCGCACGCAAGGCCGTCTGGTTCACGCTACCCGCGGCGTTCGCCGCTGGCATGGCGCTCACACTTGCGTGGCCGCACCTCCACCGGCCTGCCGTCTCGCCCGCGTTCACCCCCGTCGCGACGCAGGCTTCCGGCCATGCCGCCACGCCACCGGCGAACAACATCGACGCCTTGCAGGCGAGTTCGCAGCAATGGCAGGCGTGGGTGCAGAAGCTCGACCGCAATGGCGCGCCGCTGGACGGCCGGCAACTGACCCAAGCCGTGGCGTTCCAGGACCGCATTGGTCTGGTGGACCTGCAACTTTCCGCCGCGCGCAATCCCTCGACCACGGCCGATCTCTGGCAGCAGCGCATCACGCTGTTGCAGCAACTCGGCCTGCTGCACCTGCAACCGTACCTCGTCGCGACGCAGCGTCCTGCAAGCAACGACCACCTCATTTCCATGTGACCGGAGAACCGCCATGCAACGAACACTCGCCTTCTGCCTGTTGCTGCCGCTTGCGGGCGCGGCATTCGCCGCGCCGCCCGCGGCGCCCGACTCCGCGCAAACCGCCACGAGCGACGCCGCCGACCAGCAACGGATGGCCCGACTGCAAACGCGCATGAACGACCTGGCCCGCCAGATGGCCGCGCTGTCCACGAAGCTCGGCGACGAGGCCAACGCCAGCGCGCTGCACTATCTCGCGGACAGCAAGCGCGGCATGTTCGGTATGGCGGTCATGAGCACGGACAAGGGTTTGCGGGTGGACGCCGTGACGCCCGGCGGTCCCGCCGAACGCGCCGGCATCAAGGCCGGCGACACGATCACGCGCATCGATGGCAAGCCGGTCGGCGCGCATGGCGAGAGCGCACTCTGGCACGCGCAAGCGGGCAAACCCATCGCGCTGGCCGTGGACCGCGGCGGCAAGCTGCACGAACTGCGCGTCACCCCCGAACGCCTGCAAGCGTCGGACTGGCAGGCCATCGCGCGCCAGGCGCAACTGGCCGCGGACCAGGCCACCGCGCAGGTGCGTTCGCCCGAATTCCAGCGCAAGATCCAGCAAAGCATCGAAGATGCCATGAAGGGCGCCGAGGCCGCGCGTGCCGGCGCGGACATGGCGCGCGCGCAGGCCGAGACCGCGCGCGAAGGCGCGGTGGCGGCACGCGAGGCAGCCGGGCGGGCGCGCGAGCGCGCGTGGATCGCGCTTCGCTCGACGCCGTGGTTCGGCCTGAACCTCGCGCCGCTGGATCCCGATCTCGGCAGTTATTTCGGCACCGACCGCGGCGCGCTGGTGCTGTCGCGCGACGACAAGCAGTTTCCGGAACTGCAACCCGGTGACGTGATCACTGCGGTCGGCGGTCAATCCGTCGCACGGCCCGAGGACGCCACGCGCGCCCTGCGCGATGCCTCGAAAGACAAATCGGTCGCGGTGGCGCTGCGCCGCCACGGCAAGCCGGTCACGCTGACGATGAAGGTGCCGACGGATTGGGACGTCCTGCCGCCACCCCCACCGCCGCCACCTGCCGTGCCGCCGGTTCCACCCACGCCATCGTCCGTCACGCCGCCGACACCGCCGCCACCACCGCCCAGCCACGCGTGACGATCATGCGCCGACCCGATCGGGTCGGCGCTTCCGGTTTGACGACATCCGCGCCAGCGATCCGCGCTGAAGGTCCGCGCACGGCTTCAGCGCTTTTTCGCGCGCGTGCGGGCGGCCTTGCGAGCCGCGGCCGAGCGGGCTTTTGCGCCTTTGGTGCGCGCCGCTTTTTTCGCCGCAGCGGAGCGCTGGCTGGCCGTGCGTTTGCTTGCCGCCTTGCGGGCGTGTTTCGAAAGCGCCTTCTTCGATGCGGCGGAATGACCTTCGCGCTTCAGGGCTTTGCTGCTGGCGCGCGCGCGTTTGCGTGAGGTCTTGCGCGGGGTTTTCGATGCGGCCCTCTTCTTTGTCGCCTTTCCGCCACGCTTCGCCGCCTTGCTCGCGGACTTGCGCGACCCCGCGCCTTTTTTCGCCGGAACCTTGACCCCGGCACGCCGGGCTTCCGACAGCCCAATCGCGATCGCCTGTTCGGTCGAACGCGCCCCGTGCTTGCCCTCGCGCACGTGCTCGATTTCCTCGCGTACGAACTCGCCAGCCTGGGTGCTGGCGGATTTGCCTTCGCGCTTGTCCTTCTTCGCGCGCGCAATCGTCTTCTTGTCCGGCATGTTGCACCTCCTTGTCAGTTGTGCAGCAGACGCTTGCGCCCGGCATTCAACCCGGTGCAAGCGCCTGCGTGACTTTCATCATGCGCGCGCCTTCCGCGCATGTCATCCGGGGCGCGATCGGGAGCCAGTGAAGGTTCATGTTTCGCGCCACGACGCGATTGGGCGCGCCGCTGCTAGATCTCGACTTGCGTGCCGAGTTCGACCAGCCGGTTGCCGGGAATGTGGAAGAACGCCGTGGCCGGCATCGCATTGCGCGAGAGGAAGGCGAACAGTTTGTCGCGCCACAGCACCATGCCGGGGCGTTTGGTGGCAACGACCGTCTCGCGCGACAGGAAGAACGTCGTATCCATCATGTCGAACGCCAATCCCCGGTGTGCACACGCGGCCAACGCCGCGGGCACGTCGGGATCCTCCATGAAGCCGAAGCGCAGCATCAGCGCATGGAAGGAATGGCCAAGGTCCCGCACCTCGATGCGCTCGGCCTGGTCCGCAAATGGCGCTTCCAGCGTTTCCACGCTCAGCAGCACGTTGTATTCGTGCAGCACCTTGAAGTGCTTCAGGCTGTGCAACATCGCGTGCGGCACGACATTGAGATTCGCCGTCATGAACACCGCGGTACCCGGAACGCGCGCCGGCGGATGTTCGGCGATGCTCTCGATGAACGGCGTCAGCGCGATGCCGCCATGCTTCAACTGGCGCAGCACCAGTTCGCGGCCACGCCGCCATGTGGTCATCACCGTGAACACCAGGATGCCCAGCACCAGCGGGAACCAGCCGCCGTGTTCGACCTTCAGGAGGTTGGCACCGAAGAACGCGCAGTCGATGATCAGCAACGGAATGCCCAGCGCGATCACCACGGGCCACTTCCAGTGCCACAGGCGCAGCGCCACCAGCAACGCCAGCAAGGTGGTTGTCACCATCGTGCCGGTGACGGCGATGCCGTAAGCCGCGCCGAGGTTTTCGGAGGAGCGGAAGCCGACCACCGCGACCAGCACCAGCACCAGCAGCATGCCGTTGATCCACGGCACGAAGATCTGTCCGGACATGCTGCTGGAGGTATGCACCACCCGCATGCGCGGCGAAAAGCCGAGCTGCACCGCTTCGCGTGTCATCGAATACGCACCGGAGATCACCGCCTGCGAGGCGATCACCGTCGCAATCGCGGCCAACACGATCATCGGAATCAGCAGCGCGTGCGGTACCAGCAAATAAAACGGATTGGCCGACGCTTCGGGGTGCTGCAACATCAGCGCGCCCTGCCCGAAGTAGTTGCACAGCAGCGCCGGGAACACGAAACCCATCCACGCAAGGCGGATCGGCCTTTTCCCGAAGTGGCCCATGTCGGCGTACAGCGCCTCGGTGCCGGTCACTGCCAGCACCACGCCGCCGAGCGCAAGGAAAGCGGCAAGGCCGTGGGAATGAAAGAAGCGCGCCGCATAATACGGGTTCAAGGCGAGCAGGATTTCAGGCGCGCGCACGATCATGTGCAGGCCAAGCAACGCGATGGCCGCAAACCACACGCACATCACCGGCGCAAACAACCTGCCCACGCGTGCCGTGCCAAACTTCTGCAGCACGAACAGGCCGAGCAGGATGACCACGCTGATCGGTACGACCCAGCGCGTCAGTGCGGGCGTGGCGACCTTCACGCCCTCCACCGCCGACAATACCGAGATCGCGGGCGTGATCACGCCGTCGCCGTAGAACAGCGCGGCGCCGAAGATCGCCACCACCGCGACCAGCCAGCGCAAGCGTGGAATCCCGCGCACGCTGCGCTGCGCCAGTGCCATCAGCGCCATGATGCCGCCTTCGCCCTTGTTGTCGGCGCGCATCACGAACACCACGTATTTCACCGTGACCACCAGCACCAGCGCCCAGAACACCAGCGACAGCACGCCGAACACGCTGGCGCGGCTGACGTGCAGGCCATAGTCGCTGCTGAAGATTTCCTGCAGCGTGTACAGCGGGCTGGTGCCGATGTCTCCGAACACCACGCCGAGCGCGCCGAAGGCGAGCGCCCGCAGCGGCGGAGAAGTTTCCGATTTCGAACCCGTGGTGTGCATGCCCCGCACCGGTGCCGCAAAAGAGGGCGCGAAGTGTAATGCGGGCGCAACCGGGGCGATGCGAAACGCGGCGCCCGGCAGCCTGCGGTTCAGGTAACCGCGAGGCGCCGCTAGATCTCCACCTGCGCGCCCAGCTCGATCAGCCTGTTCCCCGGAATGCTGAAGAACGCGGTGGCGGGCAATGCATTGCGTGCAAGGAACGCGAACAGCTTGTCGCGCCACATCACCATGCCGGGCCGGTCGGTCGCGACGATGGTTTCGCGCGACAGGAAGAACGTCGTGTCCATCATCTTGATATCGAGGCCCTGCTTGGTGCATTCGTGGAGCGCGGCGGGCACGTTCGGATCGTCCGCGAAACCGAAGCGCAGCGTCAGCAGATAGAAATCGTTGCCGAGGTCTTTCAGTTCCACGCGCTCGTCGAAATCGGCATACGGCGTTTCCAGGGTGTCCACGGTCAGGATCACGTTGCGCTTGTGCAGCACCTTGTTGTGTTTGAGATTGTGCAGCAGCGCGTGCGGCACCGCATCGGGATCGCTGACGAGGAAAATCGCGGTGCCTTCCACCCGTGTCGGTGGATGCTCGGCGATGTTGGCGATGAACGGCGCGAGTGCAAGGCCGCCGTGCTTCAACTGACGCAGCACCAAGTCGCGGCCGCGCCGCCAGGTGGTGAGGATCGTGAACACCGCAAGCCCCAGCACCAGTGGGAACCAGCCACCATCCTCGACCTTCAATGTGTTGGCACCGAAGAACGACAGGTCGATCGTGAGGAAGAACAGGCCCAGTCCGAGAATCACCAGCGGATTCCATTTCCACATGCGCCACGCGACGATCAGGAACAGCGTGGTGTCGATCACCATGGTCCCGGTCACCGCGATGCCATAGGCGCCGGCCAGCGCCTTGGAAGATCCGAATCCGATCACCACCAGCACCACCAGGATCATCAGCAGGCGGTTGACCCACGGCAGATAGATCTGCCCGACTTCCTCGTTGGACGTATGCACCACCGGCATGCGCGGCAGGAAGCCGAGCTGGATCGCCTGGCGCATGATCGAGAACGAACCCGCGATCACGGCCTGCGAGGCGATCACCGCGGCCGCGGTCGCCAGCGCGATCATCGGATACAAGGCCCACGATGGCACGGCGAGGTAAAACGGACTGCTGGCCGCCGACGGATCGTGCACCAGCAGCGCACCCTGCCCGAAATAATTCAGCATCAGGCCGGGCATCACGAATGCGTACCACGCCACCGTGATCGGCTTGCGCCCGAAGTGACCCATGTCGGCATACAACGCTTCGGCACCGGTCACGCACAGCACCACCGCGCCAAGCACCAGAAATCCGCCCGTGCCGTGGTGGACGAAGAAGTTGAACCCGTACCACGGGTTGATGGCGCGCAACACCAGCGGGTGTTGCACGATGTTGTACACGCCGATCAGGCCGAGCGCGACGAACCAGATGCACATCACCGGCCCGAACACGCTGCCGACGTTGCCTGTGCCACGCTTCTGCACCAGAAACAGGATGACCAGCACGGCCACCGCGATCCATACCACCCAATGCGCCAGCGCGGGCGCGGCGACCCCCAGGCCTTCCACCGCGGACAACACCGTGATCGACGGCGTGATCACGCCGTCGCCAAAAAACAGCGCGGCGCCCAGCACGGCCGCCAGCACGACCAGCTTGCGGGTGCGCGGGTACTTGCGTGTGGCGCGCTGCGCGAGCGCCATCATCGCCATGATGCCGCCTTCGCCCTTGTTGTCGGCGCGCATGATGAAGGTGATGTATTTCAGCGCCACCACGATCAGCAGCGTCCACAACACCAGCGAGAGCACGCCCAGCACGTTGAACGTGGTCACCGGCATCCCGTGCTGGTCACTGAAGGCTTCACTGAAGGTGTACAGCGGGCTGGTGCCGATGTCGCCGAACACCACGCCGATCGCGCCGACCACCATCACGTGCAGGGCCTTCCTGGCAGGATCGGCTTCCACCGCTTTCGCTTCGCTCTTCCCGGTCATCGTCCCAAAGCCGCGCGCAATGCCTTGCGGATGATCGTTTCGGCGTCGTCGCCATCGGCGGCGGCCGCGGCGACGAGCCGCGCGGCTTCGGCCTGCTTGTAGCCGAGTTGCTGCAGGGCCGCTTCGGCTTCGCTGCGTGGATCGCGCGCGACCGGTGCGCCTCCCGCCGGCGCCGAGGTGGCCACATTGCCGATGCGATCGCGCAACTCCACCACGATGCGTTCGGCGGTTTTCTTGCCGATGCCGGGAATGCGCGTCAGCGCGGCGACGTCGCCTGCCTGCACCAGCCGCGCGAATTCGTTCGTCGAAACGCCGGACAGCACCGCCAAGGCAATGCGCGCGCCGATGCCGGAAACCTTCTGCAGATCGCGGAACAGGTTGCGCTCTTCGTCACGCAGGAAACCGTACAGCGAGACGGTGTCTTCCTTGTGCGCGTAGTGCGTCAGCAGGATCGCTTCCTTGCCTACGTCGGGCAAGTCGTAAAGCGTCGACATCGGCACTTCCAGTTCGTAGCCGACGCCGCCGACTTCGACGAGCACCCACGGAGGGCGCTTGGCGATGAGGATTCCACGCAGTCTGCCGATCATGTGCAGCACTCCGGAAGCGGGGACCGGGAACCGGGGACCGGGGACCGGAAAAGCAGGCGCATCATCGGCGCCTTCCCCATGCAGCAGGCGCAATGCCCGTGCGCGCTTCGGTGGCGCGCAGGTGCGCGTGGGTGATCGCGATCGCCAGCGCGTCGGCCGCGTCGGCCTGCAACGGTTCGCGCACGTTCAACAGGATTCCGACCATGTGCTGCACCTGTTCCTTGCCGGCGTGGCCCTTGCCGACCACGGCCTGTTTGATGACGTTGGGCGCATACTCGCTGACCGACAGCCCGCGCCCGACCGCCGCGCAAATCGCGGCGCCGCGAGCCTGGCCGAGCTTCAACGCGGAATCGGCGTTCTTGGCCATGAACACGCGTTCGATCGCCGCCTCACTGGGCAACTGCGCATCGATGATGTCCGAGAGCCCGTCATAGATGCGTTTAAGACGCAGAGGGAACGTCTCCTCGCCGGCCACCTGAAGCGTCGCGCGGAACACGCAACGCAGCTTGCCGGTGGCATCGGATTCGATGATACCCACCCCGGTGCGCTGGCTGCCGGGATCGATACCGAGGATGCGCAACGGTGGCGCCGAATCCACGATCAACCCGCCGGAAGATCCGCGTTGGAGTACACGTTCTGGACGTCGTCGAGCTCGTCCAGCCGCGCGAGCAGGCCCTGCACCGCTTCGACCTGGTCGGCGGCCACGGGCACATCGAGTTCCGCGCGCATCGTGACTTCCGCATGATCGGGTTTCAGCCCGGCCTTTTCCATCGCTTCGCGCACCGACTCGAACGATTCAGGCGCGGTGATCACGTCGATCTGGCCATCTTCCGCCCACACCTTGATGTCTTCGGCACCCGCTTCGATCGCGGCGTCGGTGATTTTCTCCTCGTCCGCACCGCCGGCATACGACAGCACGCCGATCTTTTTGAACAGATAAGCCACCGAACCGTCGGTACCGAGATTGCCGCCGTATTTGGTGAAAGCGTGGCGCACGTCGGAAATGGTGCGCTGGCGATTGTCGGTGAGGCACTGGACCAGCACCGCGACGCCGCCCGAGGCGTAACCCTCGAAGTGCAGTTCCTCGTAGGTCACGCCCTCCAGTTCGCCGGTGGCTTTCTTGATCGCGCGGTCGATGTTGTCCTTGGGCATCGACGCCGCGAAGGCCTTGTCCACGGCGCTACGCAATTGCGCATTGCCGTTGACGTCGCCGCCACCGGCGCGCGCGGCGACCATGATTTCGCGCACCAGCTTGGTGAACACCTGGCCGCGCTTGGCATCCTGCGCGTTCTTGCGGCCGGCGATGGAGGGACCACGGCCCATGGGGGCGACTCCGTCAATGTCGAAAGTGGGAAAGTCTAGGGAAACGCGAGGCAAGCCGCCACGACGGCCGACTGCGCAGCAATGCAACTTCCCCCTTCGCTTGCGAAGGGGGAATGAGGGGGATGGCTCTTGCGGCGACGGCATCCCCCCGGCGCTGCGCGCCGACCCCCTTCGTATCGAAGGGGGTAGTTCAATGCTTCTCCGAGTCCCGAGTCCCGAGTCCCGGGTCCCGGCTCTTCACTTGCACGTGCAATTCCGCAAGTTGCCTCGCATCGACCGGGCTCGGCGCGTCGGTCATCAAATCCTGCGCGCTGGTGGTCTTGGGGAACGCGATGACGTCGCGGATGGCGTCGGTGCCGCCGATCAGCATCGCCAGGCGGTCGACGCCGAAGGCGATGCCGCCGTGCGGCGGCGCGCCGAACTTCAGCGCATCCAGCAGGAACCCGAACTTCGCGCGCGCCTCGTCCTCGCCGATGCCGAGTAGCCGGAATACCGCGCTCTGCATGTCGGGGCGATGGATGCGGATCGAGCCACCGCCGATTTCGGCGCCGTTCAACACCATGTCGTAGCCACGGCTGACCGCGTGCGCGGGATCGGCTGCGAGTGCTGCGGCATCGTCGACCTTCGGCGCCGTGAACGGGTGGTGCAGCGCAACGTAGCGTTGTTCGCCTTCGTCGTACTCGAACATCGGAAAGTCGGTCACCCAGAGCGGCTTCCAGCTTGCTCCCACCAGCCCGCGATCCTGCGCGACCTTGAGCCTCAATGCGCCCATGAAGGTGCCGACGGCCGTCCACTTGCCCGCGCCAAACAGCAGCGCATCGCCGTCCTGTGCTCCGGTTGCCTGAAGAATCGCCTTGAGCGTCGCCGCGTCGAGAAACTTCGCGACCGGCGAATTGACGCCTTCCAATCCTTTCGCGGCCTCGGCGACTTTCAGCCACGCCAAGCCTTTCGCCCCGAACTTCGCCGCGTGCGCGGCGTAGTCGTCCAGTTGCTTGCGCGAAAGCTCTGCGCCGCCCGGCACGCGCAATGCCGCGACGCGCCCATCAGGATCGTTGGCCGGCGCCGAGAACACCTTGAATTCCAGATGCTTCACCGCTTCGGCAATGTCGATCAATTCCGATTCGATGCGCAAATCCGGCTTGTCCGAACCATAGCGCGTCATCGCCTCAAGCCACGTCATGCGCGGGAACGGATCGGCCAGTTCGATGCCGCCGACCTCGCGGAACACATCGCGGATCAGTGCCTCGACCGTCTCCTGCACGTCGCGTTCCTCGACGAACGCGAACTCCATGTCGAGCTGGGTGAATTCCGGCTGGCGGTCGGCGCGCAGGTCCTCGTCGCGGAAGCAGCGCGCGATCTGGTAGTAGCGGTCGAAGCCCGCAATCATCAGCAGCTGCTTGAACAACTGCGGCGACTGCGGCAGCGCGTAGAAGTGGCCCGCGTGCACGCGCGAGGGAACGAGGTAATCGCGCGCGCCTTCCGGCGTCGCCTTGGTCAGGATCGGCGTTTCGATGTCCTGGAAACCGCGCGCGTCGAGCCAGTGGCGCAGAGCCTGCACCAGCTTGATGCGCGTTCGCATGACTTTCTGCATTTCCGGGCGGCGCAGGTCGAGGTAGCGATACCTCAACCGCATTTCCTCGTTGGGATTCTCGTGCAGCGCGAACGGCAGGTCGCGCGCGGCGTTCAACAACTCGATGGATTCGACGACCACCTCGTAGCGGCCGGTCGGAATCTTTTCGTTGATGTTCGAGCGCACGCGCACGGTGCCGCTGACGCGCAAGCAATCCTCATAACCGACTTTCGACGCGATCCTGAAGATTTCGGCGTCGTCGGGATCGGCCACGATCTGCACGATGCCTTCATGGTCGCGCAGGTCGACGAACACCACGCCGCCATGATCGCGGCGTGCGTCGGCCCAGCCGCACAAGGTTACCTTGTGGCCAACCTCGGCCGCCCCGATCAAGCCGCAATAATGGCTGCGCATCACCCACACTCTCCGCACACCGGTCCGGCCGGCAAGGCAAACGGGGAATGCTAAGCGCCGCGCGGCCCGTGCGCAATCGACTTCGTGGAGAGTCAGGGCGAAGGCGGGCGTTTACGCGATGCCGGTGGCATCGCGTGCCCGACTGAGCGCCCGGACAAGGATGGCCGGGCCGGCGCCCGCACCATGGACGGTTGCTCGCCGTCATCTGTATGCGAGGCAGTTACCCGACCGCGTGAAACCGCCAACTCAACAAAGTGGCGATCAGGGATGATCGCAACAATCAAGAACGCTCGCGCGCGCGGTTCTGCAGCAACACCTTGTCGGCGCGGCGCAGCGTCGATTCCAGGGGTTCCCCCGCCTCGCGTACCGCCCAGCCCAGTGAGAACACCGCCGGCATGCCGTCGTGGGAAGCGACGGCCAGGCGATCCGCCAGCTCGCGCACCACGTCGATGGTTGCGCGCGGCAGCACCACCGCGAACTCGTCGCCGCCCATCCGCACGAGTTCGTCGTCCGAGCCCGCGTGGTTCTTCAGCAGGTGCGCGAGGTCACGCAATACCGCGTCGCCGCGCGCGCGGCCCTCGCTGGCATTCAATTGTCGGAAGTAGTCCACGTCCACCACCACGCAGCCCCACTCCTGGTCGACGGTGGCCTGCATCGCGAACGCTTCGAGATAGCGCCGTGTGTGGAAACCGGTCAACGGGTCGCGGCGACTCTGCTCGCGCACCCGCAGTTCGTAGCGGTGCCGCAAGGTGACGTCCTGCGCCGAGCCCAGGACGTAAGGCGACGGCTCGGCGTCGGGATAGCAGACGAACTGGTACTGCCACACGCGCCGTTCGCCATTGCGCGACACGAAGTGCAGCAAGCCGGTGTCCCGCTTCAGGCTGCGCGTCCGATCGAGGTAATCGTCCCAATGTTCGTGCGCCCCGTCGGGCACGAAATCCGACAGCAGCCGGCCGGCCATGTTTTCGCGCTCGTGGCCCAGCGCGTCGGCCATCGCGGCATTCACCCACAGCAGGCGCCCTTCGGGGTCGTGCATCCATACCATCGCCAGCCCGGATTCGATCAGATCCTCGAAGCGGGCCTCGGCTTCGTCCAACGCACTCTGCGCGGCCTGCTCGCCGGACACATCGCGCACCAGCATCAGGTGCGATGGCACCGCTTCGTGCGGCAGATTGCCCATGTCGGTAACCGCTCCGAACAGCTCGCCGTTGGCCCTGCGATGTTTCCATGCGACGCTGCCGGGCGGAAGCGCGCGGCCTTCCCTGCGCAGGTACGCATGCAGCCGGGCGGCCTCGTCCTCCGCGAACAAATCCGGCAGGTGCAGCCGCAGCATGCGTTCGCGGTCATAGCCATAGCACTGCAACGCCGCCGGGTTGGCATTGCGGATGCGCAGCTCCGAGCCGGTGAATTCCACCACCGGCAGCGGGTTCAGGTCGAACCAGATGCGCGTTTCGTCGGCGCGCCGGCGCATGACGCTCTGCAGCCCCAACTCGTCGGAAATGTCGCGGGCCACGCCGAGCAACCCGGCGATGCGCCCGCGAACGTTGTGCAGCGGATACTTGCCGACCAGGAAGGAACGTTCGCCGTCGGGTGTTTGCTGGGTTTCGCGGAACAGGGTCGGCAGGTCGCGGTCCAGGCAGACCCGGTCGTTTTCCTCGAAGGCGAGCGCGGCGGCGCCGGGGTCGAGTTCATTGTCGCGCCGGCCAAGGATCTCCGCGGGCTGGCGGCCGACCAGCGCGGCGGCTTCACCGTTGGCGAAGCGATAGCGATGGGTGGCGTCCTTCACGAACACCGGGCCGTTGCTGCGTTCGCACAGGACCTGCGCCAGTTCGGTCATCCGTCGCAGGCTCCCAAGCACCAACGCCATCGCATAACCGGCTGCCAACAGCGCCAATACCCCGGCCGACACCAGTGCCCAGACCAGGATGGGTCCGCGGAAATCCTGATCGCTGATGGCGGCCAGCACCGCCAGCATCACCACGGGAACCACCAGCAGGCCGATGCCTGCCCAGCCGCACCAGCGCAATGCCGCGCGTGCGCCGGGGATCGCTCCGACGATGCCGAAATTTTGCGGGTGCCTGTCCACGATGGATGCCTGAATGCTTTTTCGCACCGCGAGACCGCGGCGTCCAGGCGATCTCTGCAAGAGCCATGCTCACGTTGGCCCGTTGCACATCATTGACACACTTTTTGACGCGACACGGACAAAAGATTGATGTGCGTCTCAGTTGGTCGCGCCGGCGCTTCGCGTTCGTTCATGCCCGCATCAACGTGGATTTGCCGAACAGACTCTCCACCAAGTCCACGACCAGTTCCGCGGTGCGGTTGTGTTCGTCCAGCGCCGGGTTCAGTTCCACGATGTCCAGTGAGGCCGCCAGCCCGGTGTCCGCGATCATTTCCATGCACAACTGGGCCTCGCGATAGCTTGGCCCACCCGGCACAGTGGTCCCGACCGCCGGAGCGATCGAGGGATCGAGAAAATCGATGTCGAAACTGACGTGCAGGTGGGTATTGTCGTCCAACCTGTCCAGCGCCTGCTGCATCACGCCGCGCATGCCGATCTCGTCGATGTAGCGCATGTCGAAGATCTCGAGGCCGGCGTCGTGCACCAGCTTCTTTTCATTGGGATCGACCGAGCGGATGCCGATCTGGCGCACCTCGCTGGCGGCGAGCGTCGGCATCTCCCCGCTGATTTCCGTCAACTCGCGCGGACCGAGCCCGCACAGGCAGGCAACCGGCATGCCGTGGATGTTGCCGGACGGCGTGATTTCCGCAGTATTGAAGTCGGAGTGCGCATCCAGCCACAGCACCCGCAACTTGCGTCCGCGCTTGCGGCAATGTCGCGCCACCGCGCCGATCGAACCGATCGCGAGGCAATGATCGCCGCCCAGCATGATCGGCAAGCAGCCGGCCTCGAGCTCAGCCGTTTCGGCATCGAACACGGCACGATTCCAGGCCACCACTTCCGCAAAATGACGGTAGCCCTCGTGCGGCGGCTGCCACGGATTCAAGGGGCCGGCGAGGTTGCCGCGATCGACGACATTCATGCCGCGCCCAGCGAGCGCCTGCGGCAGGCCCGCCACGCGCAAGGCTTCCGGCCCCATCGAAGCGCCGCGCGAACCCGCGCCGATGTCGGTGGGAACACCGAACAGGGAAACCGATTTCGCTTTGCTCGCCACTCTGCATCACCCGATGATTGTGCGAAACGTGACAGCATAGCCCGCGGCAGCACGGGGAGCCACCCACGCATCAGGTGGCCGCAATGGCCTCGTCCAGTGCCGTCATCAGCTGCGCAACCACGCCTTCCGCGGCGGCGCGCGCCCGGCATGGCGTGCGCCCGGAGAGCAACTTGTCGAGCCCACGCGCGAGGTCGCCCACGACATCAAGACCGTAGTTCGGCGCCGACCCCGAGAGCTTGTGCGCAACGTCGCGCAGGCGCAGCCATGGCGCTTCGTCGCCACCATCCGCGCATGCGTTCCAGGCGGAAACGAGCGCGGCCCTGCGATCCGGAAGTTCCTGCATGAAATGCCTGCGCAGCGCCTCGAACTGCGCCTGGAATTCGATTTCGCGAGGGTCCGTTTTGGTGCCCATCATTCGCTCGGGTCCACCACCTTGCCGCGGGACAGTCTGACTCGAATAGCTCTCGCAAGCCAATGATTCTAATCAATATCGCCAATCGCAAGCGCGAAATATACGCACAAAGTTACGCACAGATCGCGCTACTGACCCGCCGCGATACCTTTGGGGATTGCCGCCGGATCTGTCAACGATGATAGCGGTTCCAGGGACACCCACACGCGGAACGAAGGCATGTGGTGCTTTCCCGAAACCGGACCACAGAAACGAACCCCCCGTCGCCGGGGCGTTCGCATTGATTGATTACGCTGGAGCGTTACGTCTACGCCACGCGCCTACGCAAGCCCACGAACGCGCCGATCATCAGCACGCCCAAGCCGAACATGCCGAGTGCGCCGGGTTCCGAAGCGTTGACGGTGTTACCGATAATCAGCGTAAAACTTTGCTCTGCGCCGGTGTCCCACGTCCACGTGTAGGTTGCCCGTGTCACGCCGAGACTGGCGAAGCTTGCGTTGTTCCAGGTCAAGCTGCCCGAGAGGACCGCACCGGAGCTGTAGCCGTGCGGCACAAAGAGCACTGAGGGAAAGTTGTCGCAACCGAAAGCGGGGCGATCGGGTTGCCATCCCCGACGCGCGGAAACTGCATTTTCAATAGGCTGCCGCGCGCGCAAAACTGGAAGCCTCAAAATGTGTAAAGGTTTCCGACAATTATCAGGGTGAGGAACGCATTGGATTGGATGCCGCGGCGTGGCACAGGTATTTGGTGCCGGCAGTCTGACTCGAACAGACGACCTACCGCTTACAAGGCGGTTGCTCTACCAACTGAGCTATGCCGGCGCACGTCATGTGGATTCTTGCACGAACCGCCTGTGGCGGCGTGCGCGCAGCATTATCGCAGGAACTCTGCGCGCTGTTGGTCACCCGCACACCTCAAAAGCAGTCGATCGGCTTGGCATGCAGGTCGCTGCGACCCGGCAGCCACATCTGCCAATCGAACGAAGCCCCGGCCTTGGCCGCGTAATCCACCCAGTACGCCGGTTCGGTATCGACGCGTTGCTTGATCGTTGCGGGGAAGCCCAGCTGCTGCAACTTGGCGACCCGGTTCTGCGCGTTCGATTCGTCGTCGAACAGGCCCAGCGAGATCGTGTTCTGCGCATCGCCGGCGGTCACGACGTAATAATCGTTGATGCCCTTTTCCGCGAGCTTGCGCGCTTCGTTCAACGCCGCTTCGCGGTCATCGGTGGCGGGAAGGTAAACCCAGAATCCGTGTGATTGACTGATCTGTTCCTCGCGGTACTGGATCCTCGCCACGTGCGGCGAGAGCGCCCGCATCGCGGCACGCATGTCGGCGGCGGTAGTGAAGGCGCCGAGCGTGCTGCAGGTTTCAGCGGTCGCCGGGGCAGCTGGAACCGATGCATCCGGGGCCGGAGGCTTGGCTGGCTGCTCCGAGAGCAGGCGCAACTCGGTCACGCCCGCGTCCGTCGCCGGCGGCAATGCACGTGTCGGCACGCGCCCGAACAACAACCATGCGCCCGCGCCAAGGTTCAGGGCCAGCAACAACAGGAACAGGAGTCGGAGGAACATCGTTTTCAGCGCCCAACATGGCTCGCTCGAAGCGGCTGTTGTGAAAAGTCAGGCCAGGAGCTCTTGGCCATGGATGGCGGCTTTCAAGGCCGTTCTGATGTTTGTGATCTTGAGTCCGCGCGGTTCGTCAAATTCCCCAACGGAACAGCGATCAGGGATGATCGCACAACTGTGCCTCCGCCCAGACCGCGAGGCCGCGCAATACGGCGTGATCCAGCAATTGCACCGGCAGACCATCGCGCGCAAGCCATTCGGCCAGCCGCTCGGCCCAGCCGCCATGCAGCCAGACATGTTCCGCGCCTGGACTTTTCCCGGAGCGCGCCACGAACCATTCCACCAGCGCGCCGGCCGATGCCCAGCAACCGGCCTGCAACGCGATCGCGGTGTCGTCGCGAACGTCTGCCGCGAAGGCATCGGGGTTGCGATCGGCAATCGCGGTGGCGGCGTGCAAGGTCTGCAGCATGCGTTCCGGCGACAACGCGATCATGCCTTGCGTGTGGATGCCGTCGGCGGAAACCGCATCCAGCGTAAGCGCGGTGCCACAGCCGATCACGACGCAGCCGCCGCGCGCATGTGTGTGCGCGGCGAGCATCGCCAGGAAGCGGTCGACCCCCAGCCGCTCGGGTTTCGCATAGCTGTTGGTGAGGCCGCACGCGCTGCGCGGCGTGCGCAGCCATTCGATCCGGTCCGCTTCGATCGAATCCAGCGCGGCGCGCATCTTTTGCGCGCGTTCGACGGATGCGACCGACGCAATCCATACCCGCGCGGGTTTCGACCAATGCCCCAACCCATCGCGCAGCGCGGCGACGAAATCCGGTCGGTTCCAATCCAGCGCAAACACATCCAACGGCTCGGCGCCTTCGAGTCGCGCCGCCTTCGCGCGCGAATTGCCGAGGTCGAACAGCCAGGTTTCCGGGTGGCCGCCGCTCACTTCGGGCGCACCGTGACTTCGGCGCTGTCGAGGCATTCCATGCTTCCGGCGCGGCGCACGCGCAAGGCACCACGTGCATCCACGCCCTCGGCCGTGCCGTCGAACACGCCGCGCACGCCGTCGACGCGGATCGCACGACCGGCCAACGCGTCGCGCGCGGCCCACGCGTCGGCGAAAGCCGCGAAACCGGAATCGCCGAACACATCCAGGGCTTCGACCAGCCGCGCGACCAGCGCAGCCGCCAAAGTGTTGCGCGACGGCGCGGTGCCGCCGCACAGATGTTCCAGGTCCGTGCAGGGCCGATCGAGCGCGCGGCGCATCGCCTGCGGCACGCGCAGGTTGATGCCGACGCCGACGACGGCGTGGCAGGGTCCCATGAATTCGCCGCCCAATTCGATCAGGATGCCACCGAGCTTGGCATCGCCGTGCACCAGGTCGTTGGGCCACTTCAGCCCGGTGCCGGCAACGCCGCAATCTTCCAGCGCATTCGCCACCGCGATGCCCACCGCAAGCGAAAGCCCCGACAGCGCCGCGTAACCGCAGGCGAACTGTTTCAGGCACGAGAACTGCAAATTGGTCGCCGGCGGCGAGACCCACTGCCGCCCGCGCCGCCCGCGCCCGGCGTCCTGCCAATCCGCGAACACGAAGGAACGATCCGGCAACTCGCCGACGCGCCGCAGGCACTCGCTGGAGGTCGAGTCCACGCGCCAATGGTTTTCTATCTCGCCGACGCGGCGCCTGACCGCGGCCGGCAGCGCCGCGTGGATCGCGGCGGGATCGAGCCACTCCAGCGGCTGTGTCAATTGGTAACCCGCCTCGCCGGATTGGACGTCCAAACCCGCCGACCGCAGTGCCTCGATTTGTTTCCACACCGCCGCCCGCGAAATGCCCAGCCGCTGCGCCATTTCGGGGCCAGCATGGCAGTCGCCGGAAGCCAGCAGCGCCAGCACCGCGGGCACCCCCGCGGCTGCTCCGCGTGTGCCTTTCCGGCTCGCTGGCGCACGTTGGCGGGATGTGTCAGTATGGGTTTTCAACATGCGCTGATTCCGGGGGCTGCATGAGACGCTCGTCGTTGTGGTTGACAGTGTTGGTGATCGGCGGCCTGCCGTTGACGGCTGCGGCGGTCGATTATGGCCCGAATGCGCCGTTGCTTGCCGCGGATACCAACGCTCCACAACTACCCGGCTCGCAGGTGAGTGCGGCCGCGCGGGGCGAAATGCCGAAGCCCGACGTCACTTCCGACAGCGAAGAGAGCGGCGGTGATTCCGCACCCGGTCCCACATCCGCGCCGGAGCGCATGATGCCATCCGCCTCGTCGCCACATCCGGTTGTTCCTGCGCACGGCATCGGTCCCGCAGCCCGCAACAAGCCGCATGCATCCACGGCCCCCGCGCCCACGCTGCTGCCCACGGCTTCGTGGCAATCACTGCTGCCGGGTTCGATTCAATAGCGATGCGATCATCCATGATCGCCGTTTCATTGGCGAACTGGCGAGCACGCAGACCCAACTCGCAAACATCACCACGGCCTTGAAAGCCGCCGTCCATGGCCAGGAGCTCTGTGGCCTGACTTTTCACAACAGCCGCTTCGTCACCGTATCTTCCTTCGCGTTCCTCACATCTCCGCGAAGCTGACGTGGAAACACGCACCCCCGAGTTCGTTCGAACGATCGACATGCAGTATGCCGCGGTAGCCGCGCACGATGTCGTCCACGATCGCCAGACCGATACCGTGCCCCTGCACACGTTCGTCACCGCGCACACCGCGCTGCAATACCTTGTCGAGTTTTTCCAGCGGAATGCCGGGACCGTCGTCCTCGACCCGAATATCCAGCCCCGCGCGCCATGACCGCGGATCAACCGGCGCGATACGCACCACCCGCAACAAAACCTGGTGGTTGGCCCATTTGAAGGCGTTCTCGAGCAGATTGCCCAGCAGCTCCAGCAGGTCGCCCTCCTCCCCATAGAATCGCGCGCCCTCGTCGATGTCGAATTCGCACAGGACGTTCCTGGATGCGTACACCCGTTCGAGGCTGCGCACCACCGCTTCGGCGTGGCCTTGCACGGCAACCGGCTGCGCGAACGTGGAATGCCCGGAAGCCTTGGCGCGCGCGAGTTGGTAGGCCACGATCTGGTCCATGTGCTGCACCTGGTCCGCCAGGTCCTGGCGCAGCTCGGCTTCCCCATCAGGTGATTCCAGCCGCGAGCGCGCCACCGCCAGCGGCGTCTTCAGGCTGTGTGCCAGATCGTCCAGGGTGTTGCGATAGCGCTTCAGGTGTTCGCGCTCGCTTTCGATGAAGCGGTTGAGTCCCCGCGTCAGCACCTCGACTTCGCGCGGGTACGGCCCGACCAGGCGTTCGGCGCTGCCGCGTTCAATTCTCGCGATGTCGCGGGCGACCCGTCGCAGCGGCGAAAAACTCCAGCGCAGCAGGATCTGCTGCAGCACCAGCAATGCCAGCCCCAACGCAGCCAGCCAGCCGAACAGCGTGCGCCGATACGCGGTCAGGCCGGTGTCGAACAACGCATCGTTTTCGGCGATGTAGATGGTCAGGTGATAGCCGTGGGCACCTTGCAGTGGAATCCAGTCGATCCCCTGGCTCAGGACGTACAGCGGCCCCGCGGAAGTATCAACCGGGCCCTCGAACTGCGCCGGCCCCGGTGGCAGCAATGCATCGAAGGGCAGGTCGCGGCCGAGCGTCGATTGCGTCTCGAAAAGAACCCCTTTCTCCCCCACGATCACCGCGTACAAGCCGGAACCCGGGCGCCCGAAATCCGGGTTGGGCGGCGTCACGTCGGGCGGGATCACCCGCTCGGAACGGCTGCTGACGTCGATGCCGGAAAGATACGTGTAGGCGTAGCTTTGCAGCTGCGCGCGCAGGGCTTCCAATGCCGCATGCTTGTACGCGCGATCCAGCGCGAAACCGGTGATGCCGAGGAACCCGACCAGCACCAACAAGGTTGCAATGATGGAACGCGAGACCAGCGACAGCGGCCTGCGTGAGGCAGTGTCCTCAGCCATCCAGCCAGACCCTTCGTGCGGTCAACGCCGACCGCAATGGTCGCCATGATCGCCGCGGGCACCCCGCACATGCAACTGCAGGGACCGCCGCCGGCGGATCATTCGGCGGGCGTTTCGTCGCGCGCGATCGCGAAGCGGTAGCCGCGGCCACGTACCGTTTCGATCGGTTTCAGGCTGCTCTCGGGATCGAGCTTGCGGCGCAGGCGGCCGATGAACACTTCCAGCACGTTCGAATCACGGTCGAAATCCTGCTGATAGATGTGCTCGGTGAGATCGGCCTTCGACACCAGCTCGCCGGCATGCAGCATCAGGTACTCCAGCACCTTGTATTCGTAGCTGGTGAGATCGGTGGGCCTGCCTTCGACCGTGACCGTTTGCGCCGTGGTGTCGAGGCGGATCGGTCCGCACGACAGCACCGGCTTGGCCCAACCCGACGCACGCCGAACCAGCGCGTTGATGCGCGCCAGCAATTCCTCGACATGGAACGGCTTGACGAGGTAGTCGTCGGCCCCGAATTTCAGCCCCTCCACCTTGTCCTGCCAGGAGGAACGCGCGGTCAGGATCAGGACCGGGTAGCTGTGGCCTTCCTTGCGCAGCATCTCGATCAGCTCCATGCCGGACAGCTTGGGCAAACCCAAGTCCACGATCGCCAGGTCGAATGGCACTTCGCGCCCGAGGTAAAGCCCTTCTTCGCCATCGGCGGCGGCATCCACCGCAAAGCCGTCGCGCTTCAGGCGCGCGGCCAGGGTTTCACGCAGCGGCGCTTCGTCTTCAACCAGCAGGATACGCATCAGTGTCCTCCTTGATCGGACTTGGACTTGCTCGAATGCCCTTGCGCCTGCGGACTGGAATGCAGTTGCATCACCTGCACCTTGCCCTGCGGCGTCAGCACCTTGATTCGGTACACGTTGGTTTGCCCGCGCGACACGGTATCGGCCGCAAGGATATGCCCACGCGTCTGGTGCTGCACCTGCCGGACGGCCTGCTCCAGGCTGGCCGGATGGGAAGCGGGCGGAGGCGGGGGCGCCGAACGCGGCGGCTTTGCCGAAGCATCGACGGCGCACGCCACCAGGACGCCCGCCAGCAGCATGGAAAAAATGCGGAATTTCATGACCGTTGCGGGACTCGCGCAAAACTTCAATCCCCGATCATCCGGCCACCCATTGAATTCGTGCTGAACACGCCGTCGGACCGCGGACGAGCCGGCATCAGGCGGCCCGGCGCTCGGCGTGCAGTCGAACTTCGTCCAGCGCGGCTTCGACGGCTTCCCAGCCCGCGTCCGCCGCATGCGTCCGCTCCGAGAGAACCCGCCGAAACGCCTTGCCGCCGACCTCGCCGTGGTACAGCCCGAGCACGTGACGAGTCACCGCCGCCAACCGGGTGCCGCCCACGCGCTGGCGTTCGATGTACCCGCGCATGCGCAGCATGACTTCTTCGCGAGAGGGCGGCGTCGCACCCGCCAAGGCCGCATCGATGCACGCCAGTGCGTATGGAGCGTGATAAGCGAGCCGGCCCAGCATCACGCCATCGACGTGTTGCAGATGCTCCTGCACGGCTTGCAATCCGTCGATACCGCCGTTGATCACGACCGTCAGTTCCGGGAATTCGCGTTTCAAACGATAGACACGCGCGTAGTTGAGCGGCGGTACCTCGCGGTTCTGCTTCGGCGAAAGGCCCTGCAGCCATGCCTTGCGCGCATGCACGATCAGGACTTTCACGCCCGCATCGGCCATGCGCGCGGCAAACGCGAACAAGTCGCCGTCGTCATCCTGGTCATCCACGCCGATCCGGCACTTCACCGTCACCGGCACGCGCACAGCTTCGCGCATCGCGCGCACGCAATCGGCCACCAGCGCGGGCTCGCGCATCAGGCACGCGCCGAAGCGCCCCGACTGCACGCGGTCGGACGGGCAACCGACGTTGAGGTTGATCTCGTCGTACCCCGCCGCTTCGCCAAGGCGCGCCGCCAGCGCCAGCTCGCGCGGTTCCGCACCGCCCACCTGCATCGCGACGGGATATTCTTCGGGGTTGTGCGCCAGCAGGCGCGCACGATCGCCATGCGCGAGCGCCGCCGCGGTCACCATTTCGGTGTACAGGCGCGCGTTCGGACTGAGCAGGCGATGGAAGTACCGGCAATGCATGTCCGTCCAGTCCATCATCGGCGCGACACACAGGCGCCACGCGTTCGCATTCGTCGATTGCATGCGCCAATGATAAGACCGCAAGCGCTGTCGCCCCAGCAATTGCTTAACACGCCGTCGCCTAGACTCGCGCATCGCTCCACGAAACACGACGATGAAAGCGCCCACGATGAAAGCGTCCACGACCATCACCGTCGCCTTCGCCGCGCTTGCCTTGGCCGCGTGCCAGCAGCAACCTGCGACGGCCCCGGCTTCAACGCCTGCGGCCAGCGCGTCCGCGCCGGTCATTCCCGCACCGGCTACCGCCCCAGCGCCTGCCAGCACGGCGCCCGTACCGGGCGACCATGCCGCCACCAAACACTACAAGATCGCGATCAGCTTGCCGGCGCTGCCTGCCGATGCCAAACCGATGAGCGAGGCGATGCGCACCACCGCCGACAATGCCAAGCGCGATTTCGTGCAGGCGTTGCCGGACCCTCAGACACTCCCGGAATTCGCCAACCGGCAATTCGAATTGCTGCTGGATTTCAAGGTCGCGGCGCAAACGCCGGCCTTCATCAGCGTGCGCGAATCCGGAAGTTCGGACACCGGCGGCGCGCACCCGAATCCGGTGCAGGCGGCGTTCGTGTTCGACCGCAAAGCCGGCAAACTGGTCGCACTGGATGACTTGTTCGCGGATCCCGATACCGCCCGCAAGGCGCTCGCCAATTTCGCGCACGACACGCTGCTGAAGAAGCTGATGGCGAACGCGCCCAAGCCGGGCGAAGGTTCGCCCGGTGCGATCCGGGAGTGGAAGTCCAACATGCTGCAGATGCTGGATGGCGGCACCAAACCCACCACGGTGAACTACTCCGTGTTCGTGGTGCAGGCGGGCGCCAATCAGGATGCGCCCAGCCCCGGCATCACGCTGATCTTCCCGCCGTATCAGGTCGCGCCTTACGTCGATGGCACACAGACGGTGGACGTGCCCGCGGGCACCTTCGCGAAGTTCCTGAAGCCGGCCTACCAAGGCGATTTCGCCGCACAATGAGTCAGCAATCCGCGGGCTGACTTTCGGCCCATCCCGGGGTGCACCTGGCGTGCTAGCGTGCGTGCATCGCCACGGGAGAGTTCGCCATGAGCCAACGCATCCTCGCCGCCGTTGCGGCGTTCGTCCTGTCCGCACCCGTTGCATTCGCCGCGCCGCCGCCGTCGGCCAAACCTGATTTGCGTCCGGACCATCCGCCGGTGCCGCCGCCTGCATGGGTGGCGCAGAGCAATGGCTATGCGCAGGTGCTGCTGAAGACGCTGGCCGAATTCAATCCGGAATTCGCGTCGCAATTCGGCCTGCCGGGTTACGACGACAAGGTCGTCGATCTCAAACCGAACGTTGACGTGCGTTCGCGCGAAGCCTTGACCAAGGCGCGCGACACGCTGCAGGCGGATCTCGCAAAAACCACCGCTGCGAACGTCCGCGAGGATCTGGAAATCATGATCCACACGGCCGACCGCTTCATCGACAGCAGCAAGCTGCAGGACCAGTACATGCTGCCCTACACCGATGTCGGCCAGACGATCTTCCAGGGCGAATTCGGTTTGCTGCAGGATCAGGTCGCGGCCGCGCGCCGGCCGCACGCACTGGCGCGCCTGAAGTGCTACGTCGGCATGGCGCCGGGCTGCACGCCGATCACCAAGGAAGCCGAGGCTCTGTTCAAAGCCAAGGCTGGCAACAAGAAACTGCTTGGTCCGTACAAGGCCGAGGTGGAACAGAACCTCGCCAACACCAAGCGTTACGTGGACGGCATCCGCAAGCTGTACGCGAAATACAAGATCGACGGCGCCGGCCCCGCGCTGGATACGTTGCAGAAGCAACTTGACGATTACAGCGCGTGGGTGAAATCCACGGTGCTGCCGCGCGCGCGTACCGACGCGCGCCTGCCCGAGCCGATCTACGCCGACAACCTGAAGAACGTCGGTATCGACATCCCGCCGCAGGAGCTGATCAAGCAGGCCGAACAGTCCTTCATGGAAATCCAGTCGGAGATGGAAACGCTGGCGCCCTACGTCGCCAAGGCGGAAGGCTTTGCGCCCACCACCGACTACCGCACGGTCATCACGGATCTCAAGAAGCAGCAGCTCGACCGCAACAACATCGAGCCTTACTACCAGACGGTCATCGACAAGATCGAGGCGATCATCCGCGAGCAGCACATCGTCACGCTGCCCAGGCGCAAGATGATCATGCGGCTGGCATCCGAAGCCGAGAGCGCCGCGCAACCTGCGCCGCACATGGACCCACCGCCACTGATCAACAACCATGGCGAGCGCGGCGCGTTCGTACTGCCACTCGGCAACCCGCCGTCTGGCAATGGCAAGAACGAAGCCTACGACGACTTCACCTGCAAGGCCTGCGCGTGGACGCTCACCGCGCACGAAGGCCGCCCCGGCCATGAATTGCAGTTCTCGGCAATGGTGGAGCACGGCGTGTCGCTGGCGCGTTCGCTGTTCGCGTTCAACAGCGTCAACGTGGAAGGCTGGGCGCTGTACGCGGAATGGATGATGGTTCCGTACGAACCCGCAGGCGGCCAGATGATCGCGCTGCAGCTACGCCTGCTGCGCGCCGCGCGCGCGTTCCTCGACCCGATGTTGAACCTGGGACTGATCGACCGCCAGCGCGCGCACGACATCCTGGTCAACGACGTTGGCATTTCCGAAGCGTTCGCGCGCGAGGAGCTGGACCGCTTCATGTTCCGCTCGCCGGGCCAGGCCACCGCTTATTTCTATGGCTATTCGCGCATCCTGCAGCTGCGCGCTCACACCGAGGTCGCGCTGGGCGACAAGTTCAACCTGCAGCAATTCAACGATTTCATCCTGTCGCAAGGTTTGCTGCCACCGGATCAACTCGCGGAAGCGGTGGAGAAACAGTTCATTCCTGCGCATCAGGCGCGTTGAAACACGCAGCGTAGGCGCGGGTGATCCGCGTCTACGCCGCCGGGCGCGCCCGGATGTTCTCGAGCGGCGTGAAAACGCGCAGCGCGAATTTTGCGAGCGAGTCAGCGTCGTCGATGGCGACGCGGGGCAGCATGAAAAAGTCCATGCCGCGACGCGCGCGTCCACGCCCACCGTGGGCGATGCGACGTGGCCCGCATCGCGCGCGGCATCGCATCGCTCATCGACACGCCGCGCCAACCGAGGCGATGCAGCAGAACCATCTGTGCGGCAAATGCGGCGGGCGTGACGTACAAACAGCGGCCGTCCGGATGCAACGCGTCGGGCACTTCGGCCACGTTGTGGTACATCAGGATTGGAATCGCCATCCGCCCGCTCCCCGCGCGAGCAGGCATCGCACCTTATGTGGGCCCGGATACGGCCGTCAGTCGCGCCCGGACGGCAAACAAAAAGGCTTGTGCGCTGACGGCACCGATGGCACTGCCAGCGCACAAGCCTTGGATCGCGTAGATTGATTACCTGCTGATCGTGAATTTCCCGAAATCGACGCCGAGGTTCCAGCCGCGCCCCGTACCACTCAGCGCGAGCGAGACATTGCCCTTGGTCATCACGGTGCCATTGGCCGATGCTGCCGCGCCGGCATGCGCTCCGCCCGTGACGTAGGTTCCGAGGATCTCGTCGATGTGGAAGATGCCGGAGAACTTGCCGACCCCTTCAATCTGTTGCTTGCCGAAGGTCAGGCCGCCGCCCTTGCTGCGCAGGTGGACGCGCATGTGCTGGCCGTTGCTGCAGCTGATGTCGCCGCTGCCGCTGGCAGTCTTGTAGAACGCCGACCAGCCGTGGATCTCGAAATGCATCTTGCAGCTGATTTCACCACCCGCGGCGTGCGCGTTGCCGGCGTACAACATTGGCGCGCCAGCGAGCAGCGCGGCGAGAACGAGGTTGCGTGCGATGGCCATGATGGCCTCCTGTTGGTTGTGCCGAAGTTGCGGGAAACATTGTTGCTTGGAAGCATGAACGAAGCCACAGATTCCCGCAGGGATCGTTCAGTTTCCGTTTTACCCCAAAGCCTGGCCAAACTGGCGCTTGAATTCGGCCGCGAATTCGTCCGTGCTGAAGCGATGGTTCTGGGTACCGGGTTGGGCGATTTTCAGCGCACCCATCAGCGATGCGATCCGGCCGGTGGTCGGCCAATCGAATCCTCGCAGCAAGCCGTGCAGCATCCCGGCGCGATACGCATCGCCGCAACCGGTGGGATCGACCACCGCACTCGGTTTCGCCGCCGGGATCTCATGCGTCGCGCCGTCGGCGTGGATCACCGACCCGTCTGCGCCATGGGTCACGATGCAAGCTTTGACGCGCTTGGCGATCTCTGCCTCGGACCAGCCGGTGCGCTCGGACAGCAGGCTGGCTTCGTAGCTGTTCACCGCCACGTAATCGGCCTGTTCGATGAAGGCGCGGAATTCCTCGCCGGAGAACAGCGGCATGGCCTGGCCCGGATCGAAAACGAAGGGCGTGCCCCGCGCGGCAAAATCGCGCGCATGTTCGAGCATGCCGTCGCGACCGTCGGGGGCGACGATGCCGATGGCGGCGTCGGCCACGTCGGCCACGCGGTTCAACTGGCTTTGACCCATCGCGCCTGGATGGAAAGCCGTGATCTGGTTGTTGTCCTTGTCGGTGGTGATGAAGGCCTGCGCGGTGAAGGTCTCCGGCACTTCGCGCACCTGGTCGAGGCGGATGCCAAGCTCGTCGAACCACGCGCGGTACGGCGCGAAGTCCTGCCCCACCGTCGCCATCGGGATCGGCTCGCCACCCAGCAACTTGAGGTTGTAGGCAATGTTGCCGGCGCAGCCACCAAACTCGCGACGCATCCGGGGCACCAGGAAGGACACGTTCAACATGTGCACCTTGTCCGGCAGGATGTGGTTCTTGAAGCGGTCCTCGAACACCATGATGGTGTCGTAGGCCATGGAGCCGCAGATCAGGGCAGCGGGCATCATCCTTCCTCGTTCGCGAGACACAAGCCGCCGATCCTAGCGGTTGCAGCGCGCGCTTTCGAGCCGGCCGTCGAAAACCCGCACCAGGCCCGCGATTTGCCACGCTTTCGTCCTTGCGCCCCGGCCCCGCTGTAACTAGACTGGCGCGTTCTTTCCCCCTTGCCTGTCACCCAGGCCCGCACCCTGCCGGTTCGCGCATGTTCAAACTGTTCCGCGGCATCTTTTCCAACGATATTTCCATCGACCTGGGTACCGCGAACACGCTGATTTACGTGCGCGACCAGGGCATTGTGCTCAACGAACCCTCGGTGGTCGCAATCCGCCAGGATCGTGGCGCCGGCGGCCCGCGTTCGGTGGCAGCGGTCGGCAACGACGCCAAGATGATGCTGGGCCGCACGCCCGGCAACATCGTCACGGTGCGGCCGATGAAGGACGGCGTGATCGCCGACTTCACCATGACCGAGGCGATGCTGCAGCACTTCATCAAGCAGGTGCACAAGAACCGATTCCTGCGCCCCAGCCCGCGCGTGCTGGTGTGCGTGCCGTGCGGCTCGACCCAGGTCGAGCGCCGCGCGATCAAGGAATCGGCCGAGGGCGCCGGCGCACGCGACGTGTTCCTGATCGAGGAACCGATGGCCGCCGCGATCGGCGCCGGCATCCCGGTGCACGAGGCGCGCGGCTCGATGGTGCTGGACATCGGCGGCGGTACCTCGGAAGTCGCGGTGATGTCTTTGAACGGCATCGTGTATTCGCAATCCGTGCGCATCGGCGGCGACCGCTTCGACGAAGCCATCATCAACTACGTGCGCCGCAGCAACGGCACGTTGATCGGCGAGCCCACCGCCGAACGCATCAAGATCGAGATCGGCTGCGCGTATCCGCAAAAGGAAGTGCGCGAGATGGAAGTGTCGGGCCGCAACCTCGCCGAGGGCGTGCCGCGCATGTTCACCATCAACTGCAATGAAGTGCTGGAAGCCCTGCACGAACCGCTGCACGGCATCGTCGCGGCGGTGAAGGCGGCGCTGGAGCAGACCCCGCCGGAACTGTGCTCGGACGTGCACGAACGCGGGATCGTGCTGACCGGCGGCGGCGCGCTGCTGCGCGATATCGACAAGCTGATCAGCGAGGAAACCGGCCTGTACGTGCAGGTGGCCGAGGACCCGCTGACTTGCGTCGCGCGCGGCGGCGGGCGTGCGCTGGAGCTGATCGACATGCATGGAAGCGATTTCTTCGCGAGCGAATAAAAGGTGTCACCCCCTTCCGAGGGAAGGGGGTCGGCGCGCCAGCGCCGGGGGGATGTCGCCTCGCGAAGAGCCATCCCCCTCTCGCGCTGCGCGCGCGTTCGCTTCGCTCCGCCCTTCCTGCTGAAGGGGGAAGAAAAGCGGTTCCACTGACGCGCGGATTCTGGAAATGGGAACGCAGAGTCGTCGTGTCATTTCTTTTGTTGTTACGCTGTAACTCTGCTTCACCCTGCCCGTCCCGCCATGGCGCTTCCGCAAAAGGAATCCTCTCCGATCTTCTCGGACGCGACCGCGGGCACGCTGCGCCTGATCGCCTACCTCGCGCTGGCCGCGATCCTGATGGTGCTGGACCACCGCAACGGCTGGCTGCACCGGGCGCGTTATTTCACCGCGGCCGCGATCGTGCCGATCTACAAGATGGCGGCGGCGCCGGCCGATTGGGTGCATGACGCCAGCACCGCGTTCGCCCAGCGCAGTGCGCTGATCGACGAGAATCGGCAATTGCGCGAAACGTTGATGCTGGCGGAGGCGCGGCTCAATCGCATGGATGCGGTGGCGCACCAGAACGAACGCCTGAAGCAGCTGCTTGACACCCAGCACCTGCTCGGCATGCACGCCCAACTGGCGCGCCTGATCGATGTGCAACTCGGGCCGACCCGCGACCACGTGATGCTGAATGTCGGCGCCGACGAAGGTGTGCGCGTCGGCCAGGTGGTGATCGATTCGCACGGAGTGATGGGCCAGATCATCGAAACGCTGCCGCACGCGTCGGTGGCGATGCTGGTGGTCGATCCCGATCACGCGGTCCCGGTGATGCTTGCGCGCAACGGCCTGCGCGGCATCGCGCACGGCACCGGCGACCCGGATGAACTGGTGGTGCCGAACCTGCCGCTGTCCTCCGACATCAAGGCCGACGACCAGTGGGTCACGTCCGGGCTGGGCGGACGCTTCCCCGCGGGTTTTCCGGTCGGCACCATCACCGAGCTGAGGCACGGGCCATCGGGCATGTTCCTTGAAGCGGTCGTAAAGCCCGCCGCGGAACTGCAACGCAGCGGCGAAGTATTGCTGCTGCGTGACCAGCCCGATCCGGTCGGGCCGCCCGCGCCGGCGCCTGAAGTCGGGCCACCGTCATCGCTGGCGCCCGCCACGGCGGCGCAGAAGCCGGCGACCATCTCCCAACCGGCAGCGCCGGCCGCAACCACCGGAACCATGCCGTGAACCGCCTGCATGCACAAGGCTGGGCGTTCTGGATCGGCATCGCGCTGGCGCTGCTGCTGATGCTGATGCCACTGCCCGCGATGATCCAGCCGCTGAAGCCGTACTGGCCCGCGCTGGTGCTGATCTACTGGTCGCTCGAATCGACCGATCGCGTGAGCATCGGGCTCGCGTTTTGCGTCGGCCTCGCCGCCGATCTCCTGAATGGCGCGCTGTTGGGCGACCAGGCCTTGCGCCTCGCGGTGATGGTGTTCATCGCCTTGCGCTTTCGTTCGCGCCTGCGCTTCTTCCCGATGTGGCAGCAATCGCTGGCGGTGTTCCTGCTGCTGCTCAACAACCACGTGCTCCAGACCTTGATCCGCGCCTTCGCGGGCGATCCAGCGATGCCAGCGCTGTCGTGGCTGGCGCCCGCGGTGGGCACGGCGATCTGGCCGTTCGTGTTCCTGCTGCTGGATGACGTCAACACGCGCTTGCGAGGCAAGGGCGCCAGGGGCGCCAAGACGACATGAACGGGCGCGGCGAGCTGAAGGACGAACGTGCGCGGCGCGCACGCTTCGGCCGGCGCGCGCTGGCCGGATTCGCGATCATGCTGGCGCTGGTGCTGGTGGTGGCCGGCCGCTTCGTCTATTTGCAGGTGTACGAACACGCCGAATACTCGACGCGCGCAAAGGCCAACCGCGTGCGCCTGCGCCACCTGCCGCCGCCGCGCGGTTTGATCTACGACCGCGAAGGCAAATTGCTGGCCGACAACGTGCCCGCGTTCCGGCTGGACGTAGTGCCCGATCAAGTGAAGCACATGGACGCGATGCTGCAGCGGCTTTCCGCGGTGGTGCCGTTGACCGATGACGACATCCGGCGCTTCAAGCAGAGCCTCAGGCAACACCGTTCCTTCGAGTCGGTGCCGCTGAAATTCCGCCTCACCGAAAGCGAGCGCGACCGCTTCGCGATCGACCAGTGGCAGTTCCCGGGCGTCAGCATCGCGCCCTACCTCACCCGCAACTATCCGTACGGCCCCGAGTTCGCGCACGTGATCGGCTATGTCGGCCGCATCGACGAGAAGGAACAGCAACACCTCGACCCCGACAAGTACGCGGGCACCACGCATGTCGGCAAGACCGGGGTCGAAAAGGAATACGAGGATCTGCTGCACGGCACGCCCGGTTACGAAGTGGTCGAGGTCAATGCCAACCAGCGGCCGCTGCGCGTGCTGCAGCAGGTGGCCGCCAAGCCCGGCAAGAACCTGTACCTGACCATCGACGAGCGTCTGCAGAAAGCCACGATCGATGCCTTCGCCGGCCAGACCGGCGCCGCGGTGGCGATCGACCCGCGCAACGGCGACGTGCTGGCGATGGTGACGGTGCCGAGCTTCGATCCCAACCTGTTCGTCAACGGCATCAGCCAGGCCGATTACACGGCGCTGCTGGACGATGAGGAAAAACCACTGCTCAACCGTGCGATGCGCGGCGGTTATCCGCCGGGTTCCACGGTCAAGCCGTTCCTCGGGCTGGGCGGTCTGGAGCTGGGCCTGCGCAAGGCGACGGACACGGTGCTGTCCACCGGCACCTGGTACATACCGGGTTCGTCGCGCGGCTATCGGGACGACACGCGCTACGGCGCCGGCAACGTGAACCTCGTGCAGGCCATCACGCAATCGGTCAACACGTACTTCTATTCGCTCGCCTACAAGATGGGCATCGGGAAGTTCGATGAATGGATGGCCAAGTTCGGCTTCGGCAGCCCCACCGGCATCGACCTGCCGGACGAAACCGGCGGCGTGTTGCCCTCGCCCGAATGGAAGCGCAAGACCTTCAACAAACCGTGGTACCCCGGCGAAACCGTGATCGCCGGCATCGGCCAGGGTTACTGGATGGTGACGCCGCTGCAGATGGCGCACGCGCTGGCCACGCTCTCCGGCGGCGGGCTGTCGCACACGCCGCACCTGCTGACCGCGACCAGCGACGGGCTCGGCCAGACGGAGGTCGCGTACAAGCAACCCGCGCCCGTACAGATCACCCACGATCCCGCCGATCTCGAAGCGGTCAAGCAAGGCATGCTGGGCGTGATTTACAACCCCCAAGGTACGGCCTTCGCTGCCGGCATCGGCAAGGGTTTCCCGTACCTGATCGCGGGCAAGACCGGCACCGCCGAGCGCTATTCGCGCACCAGTGAGGCGTACAACACCAACAAGAACCTCGCGTACCTCGCTTCCCGCCACCGCGCGTGGTTCATCGCGTATGCGCCAGCCGACCATCCGCAGATCGCGATCGCGGTGGTGCTGGAACACGGCGCCTGGGGCGGCAGCGCGGCGGCACCGATCGCGCGCAAGATGCTGGACCAGTGGCTGGCCGACACGCCGCCTTCGCAGCGCCCGCCGCTGCCGGTCACTGCCGCCGCCACGTCACCGGCAACCTCCGCGCCGACGACGCCATGAACGATTTCGCCGCCAGCCTTGCCGCGCGCGCATTCCGGCTCGGACGCCGCGTGTTCTCGCGCCCGCGCATCGACCTGCCGTTGGCAATCGGCCTGCTGATCCTCGCGCTGATGGGCCTGACCGTGCTGTACAGCGCCAGCAACCTCGACACCGGTACGCTGGCCGGGCAGGCCGCGCGCTTTCTGATCGGCGCCGTGCTGATGATCGCGATCTCGCGCATCCCGCCCAACCTGCTGCGCGCCTGGACGCCGTGGTTCTACGTGATCGGCGTGCTGCTGCTGGTCGTGGTCAAGGTGCTGGGCGAGGGCCAGGGCGCGAACCGCTGGCTGGACATCGGCGTGGTCCGTTTCCAGCCGTCCGAGCTGATGAAGCTGGCAATGCCGATGATGATCGCGTGGTACCTGCATCCGCGTCCGCTGCCGCCGCGCTGGCGTGATCTGCTCGTCACCGTTGTATTGATTGCGATCCCCGCGTTCCTGATCTTCAAGCAACCCGACCTCGGCACCGCGTTGCTGGTCGCGGCCTCCGGCCTGTTCGTGCTGTTCCTCGCCGGCCTGCAGTGGTGGAAGATCGGCGCCGCCATCGTCGCGGTGGCCGCCGCCGCACCCGTTGCCCTGCACTTCATGCACGGCTACCAGCGCCAGCGCATCGTGACGTTCCTGCACCCCGAGAGCGACCCGCTCGGTAGCGGTTGGCACATCCTGCAATCGATGATCGCGGTCGGCTCCGGCGGCATTCTCGGCAAGGGCTTCAACCAGGGTACGCAATCCAAACTGGAATTCCTGCCCGAGCACACCACCGATTTCATCTTCGCGGTGCTGGGCGAGGAATTCGGATTGGTCGGCGTGCTCGCGCTGCTGGCGGTGTATGCGTTCATCGTCGGCCGCTGCCTGTGGATCGCGGCCAACGCACGCGACACCTGGTCGCGACTTGTCGCCGGCGCGTTCGCGCTGGCTTTCATGGTCTACGTGATCGTCAACGGCGGCATGATCGCCGGCCTGCTGCCCGTGGTCGGTGTGCCTTTGCCGCTGGTTAGTTACGGCGGCACCTCTGCCATCACGTTGCTGGCGGGGTTCGGGGTGGTGATGTCGATCCATGCACATCGCAAGTGGACGCCGTAGCGCGGTTGCACGCTCCATCGCGCTCCTCATTCCGGCGCAGGCCGGGATCCAGTGCCCTTGCTTTGAAGCTCCGACATCCATGTCCTTTTTCGCGTGCATTCCATGCGCGCGCCCCCGGGAGGGGCGCGGAACAAGACAGGGATGTCGCCTCGACTCAACAAGCGCAAGCGTCGCTAGAATGCGCGTTTGCCTTGCAAACCGCGCTGCGCGCGGAATCCGGAATCCAGGTGATGGACAAGAGTTTCGACCCCAAGCAGATCGAATCGAAGTGGTACGCGCGCTGGGAAGACGCAGGCTGCTTCAAACCTTCGGGCAAGGGCACGCCCTATTCGATCCTGCTGCCGCCGCCGAACGTCACCGGCACGCTGCACATGGGCCACGCGTTCCAGCAGACCGTCATGGATGCGCTGATCCGCCACGCGCGGATGTCGGGCAGGAACACGTTGTGGCAGGGTGGCACCGACCACGCCGGCATCGCTACGCAGAAGATCGTCGAGAACCAGTTGGCGGCGGAAAACAAGACGCGCCACGACCTCGGCCGCGACAAGTTCGTCGAGCGCGTGTGGCAGTGGAAGCAGGAATCCGGCGACACCATCACCCGGCAGATGCGCCGGCTGGGCGCGAGCGTAGACTGGTCGCGTGAACGTTTCACGATGGACGAAGGCCTGTCGGCTGCGGTGCGCAAGGTATTCGTCGATTGGTATCGCGCGGGGTTGATTTATCGCGGCAACCGGCTGGTGAATTGGGATCCGGCGCTGATGACCGCGGTGTCGGATCTCGAAGTGAACAACGTCGAGCGCGATGGACACCTGTGGTCGATCCGCTACGACGTGGTCGATCCACAACCAGGCGCGCCCGACCACGTGGTGATCGCGACCACGCGCCCGGAAACCATGTTGGGCGACGTCGCGGTGGCGGTGCATCCGGAAGACGAACGCTACGCGGCACTCGTCGGCAAGCGCTTGCGCCTGCCGCTGGCGAATCGCGAGATTCCGGTCATTGCGGATGATTACGTCGATCGCGAGTTCGGCACCGGCTGCGTGAAGATCACGCCAGCCCACGATTTCAACGACTACGCGATCGGGCAGCGGCACAAGCTGGATTCGATCAACGTCCTGACGCTAAGCGCGAAGATCAACGACAACGCACCGGAAAAATATCGCGGCCTCGATCGCTACGACGCGCGCAAACGCATTCTTGCCGACCTCGAAGCCGAAGGACGGCTGGTCGAAGCCAAGCCACACAAGCTGCAGGTGCCGATCAGCCAGCGCTCGGACGCGGTGATCGAGCCGATGCTGACGGACCAGTGGTTCGTCGATCTCACTTCGGACAAGGGACGCGCCGCGATCACGCAGCCCGCGCTGGATGCCGTGCGCAAGGGCGACATAAAGTTCGTGCCGGAAAGCTGGGCGACGACCTACACGCAGTGGCTGGACAACATCCAGGACTGGTGCATTTCGCGCCAGTTGTGGTGGGGGCATCGCATCCCCGCGTGGTACGACGAAGCCGGCAACATCTTCGTCGGCGAAGACGAAGCCGATGCGCGCGCGCATGCCGGAACGGCGCCGGTCGGCACGCTGCGCCAGGACGACGACGTGCTCGACACCTGGTTCTCCTCCGCGCTGTGGTCGTTCTCCACGCTCGGCTGGCCATCGGACGAGCCGGAGAAGGACGAACGCGGCGGGATCGTCGCGAACTGGCCGACCGACAAGATTTTCCTGCCGAGCCAGGTGCTGGTCACCGGCTTCGACATCATCTTCTTCTGGGTCGCGCGGATGGTGATGACGACCTTGTACTTCACGAAGCAGGTGCCGTTTCGCGAGGTCTACATCAATGCGATCGTGCGCGACGCGGAAGGCCAGAAGATGTCGAAGTCCAAGGGCAACACCCTGGACCCGCTCGACCTCATCGACGGCATTACCCTGCCCGCGCTGGTCGAGAAATCCACCAAATCCTTGCTGATCCCGCAGGTGCGCGAAAAGGTCGAAAAGCGCATCCGCAAGGACTACCCCGATGGCATCACCGCGATCGGCACCGACGCGCTGCGCTTCACCTTCGCCGCGCTCGCAAGCTACAGCCGCACCATCAACTTCGACCTCAAGCGCGCCGAAGGCTACAAGGCGTTCTGCAACAAGCTGTGGAACGCGGCGCGGTTCGTGTTGATGAACAGCTCTTCCCCTCTCCCTCAGGGTACAGCTGCCATCCCTGGCCAAGAGCTCCGTGGTGGCGCGCCAGCGCCGGACGAGGGTTCGGGTCTTGCGATGCGCCTCGGCGAAACCGGACCCTCACCCCAATCCCTCTTCCGGGGGGAGAGGGGCTCAACGCCAGTAACCGAAGCGGAGCGCTGGATCCTCACGCGCCTGCACGCGACGCTCGCGGAAGTCGAACAGCATTTCGCGACGTATCGCTTCGACCACCTCGCGCAGGCGCTGTACGAATTCGTGTGGAACGAATATTGCGACTGGTTCCTCGAACTGTCGAAGCCCGCCTTGAACGGCGACAAAGCGGAAGCTGCCGCTTCGACTCGCCACACGCTGTTGGTGGTGCTGGAAACCGCGTTGCGCGCGCTGCATCCGATCATTCCATTCATCACCGAGGAAATCTGGCAGTCGGTGGCGCCACAACTCGGCCTGAAGGAATCGAGCATCCTGCAACGTGCTTATCCGCGCGCGGACGAATTCGCGGTCGACGAAGCCGCCACTGCCGAAATCGAATGGTTCAAGGCGGTGCTGACCGGCGTGCGCAAGATCCGTTCGGAAATGAACATCGCGCCGGGCAAGACCATCCCGTTGCTGTTGGCCGATGGTGATGCCGAAGATCGCCGCCGCGCGCAGAAATTTTCCGCGCAGATCGAATTCCTCGCGCGCTGCGAGGCGCCGCGCCGGCTTGCAGCCGGCGATTCCGAACCCGCCGCCGCGGCCGCCATCGTGGGCAACCTGCGCGTGCTGATTCCGCTGGCCGGACTGATCGACCTCGACGCCGAGCGCGCGCGCCTCACCAAGGAAATCGCCCGCCTCGAGGGCGAAATCAGGAAGTGCGAAGGCAAGCTCGGCAACGCGAATTTCGTGGACCACGCGCCCGCGGCCGTCGTCGAACAGGAACGCACGCGTTTGTCCGACTGGAATACGCAACTCGGCGCGCTGCGCGAGCAGGCGGCGCGACTGGTTGATCCCGTTGCCGAACGCACAAGCCTCGGGCACGGATAAGATCTGATCAAAGCGGACAAGGGAAAGCAGTATCGGCCTTGATCGGATTTGATCCGTGTCAAAAAGTTTTGGTCGGCATCAACGGACAGCGAAAAGTCGCCCTACTCCAGCGCGCCGGTTTCCTCGGGAAACAGCACATCGATGAAGCCGAACTTCGAGAAGTCGGTGATGCGCGACGGGTACAAGCGCCCGATCAGGTGGTCGCACTCGTGCTGCACGACGCGCGCATGGAAACCTTCGGCCGTGCGGTCGATCGGCGTGCCGCTCGGATCCATGCCCTGATAGCGGATCAACGAATGCCGGCTGACCACGCCGCGCAGGCCCGGGACTGAGAGGCAGCCTTCCCAGCCTTCTTCCATGTCGTGCGACAGCGGCGTGATCAAAGGATTCAGCAGGATCGTGCGCGGCACTTCCGGCTCTTCGGGATAACGATCGGAATGTTCGAAACCGAACACCGTCAGTTGCAGGTCGACACCGATCTGCGGTGCGGCGAGACCGACGCCATCGGCTGCCTGCATGGTTTCGAACATGTCGGTGATCAGGTCGTTCAATTCGGCGGTGCCGAACATCGAGGTCGGTACCGGCGGCGCGACGCGCAGCAAGCGTGGGTCACCCATCTTCAGGATTTCGCGGATCATGTTTTGCTCTCGCGGGGTTCAGGGGTGCCGCCTGCGACGCAGCCACAGCAGCGGTGCGGTAGCGATGAAGTGCGACGCAATGCCGCATGCGACCAGCGCGCGCATCGCCGGCTTGCGCGCGACCGGATCGAACTTCCGGAACCAGCGCCACATGCCTCGATGCTTATGGTAGCTGACGAACACGGGACGGTGCGCGCTGGAGCCGCCCTTGGCGTGGAGCACCCGCACGTTGCCCGCGAGCCATACCGTACAGCCCGAGTCGCGCACGCGCCGGCACAAGTCCAGGTCCTCGCAATGGAGGAAGTAGCGATCATCGAAACCGTGCAACCGCTCGAACACCGCGCGCCGCAGCAGCATCAGCGCGCCGGAAACGTTCTCGACTTCAATCGGCTCCTGCGGGATCGGACCCGGCACATCGATGCCTTCGTAGCGTGCGTTTTCGCCTTCACGCTTCGCGCGACCGCTCATTGCGTTGAGCGAACGGCGCAATAGTGGATCGCGCCGACGCGAAGCCGGATCGGGCGTGCCACCCGCATCGCATACCACCGCGCCGACGACCCCCGCATCGGGTTTTGTGTGCAGCACGTCCAGCATGCGCGCCAACGTGTCCTTCTCCAGCAGGCAATCCGGATTCAAAATCAGCAGCGTGTCGCCCCGCGCCGGGCGCGCACCAACATTCACTGCAGGGCCGAAGCCGATGTTCGCGCGGTTGTAGATTACACGCAGGCGTTCGTCGTGCTCGTTGGCGCGCGCCAGTGCCTGCGGCACGCCGTCACGCGATGCGTTGTCGACGACGATCAACTCCACCGCCACGCTGGATGCCAGCGCACGCACCACGCATTCGCGCAACGGCGGACCGCTGTCGGCAGCGACGATGAGGATGGACGTCAGCGTTGCGGGCATCCGCGCAGTTTAGCGGCCTGCTCGCGCTACGTGTGCCCATGCAAGCTGCCCTGCACGTCGGTGACACCCTTGTGAATCGACCCCGATCAGGATCGGCTTCCGCCATCCGCCAACGCAGTTTTCAGGACGAACCACGTGTCCCTGACAAACAACCCTCCGCTGGCGATTGCATCGGCACTCGTATCGGACGTGCCGGAAGCGTTCTCCTGATCCCACGGAATGTTTTGAACGGGCACGGGGAGATACGTGTTCAATTGGCCGTAATGGCGGGCAGGCGCACCCCTGAGGCCACCATCCGGATTCAGCGTGATCGTGCCGGCGACCAGCATGCTTCCCTCGACGTGCGGCTGTGCTGCCAGGCCGAGCGCCGGAATGAACAGGCTCAACATCAAACAGGCCCACGCTTCATCGCAACTCTTCGTTGCCGGTTCAGGCCGTTGCGCCATGGGCGCTACTTCCGCACGACAAGCATGCCGCCGATATGCAGGCTGTCCGAAATGGCAGCGCGCAACCGCTCGGCCGCGTCGCGGCTCACCACTGGCCCGGCGCATACGCGCCGGTTGGTGCCGTTGGCCGTGGCCACACTTTGAACATAGCCGGTGTAGCCGAGTTGCTGCAACCTGCCGCGCAGGGCTTGTGCGTCGGCGTCGCTGGTGAAGGAGGCCACCTGCACCGCCCACCCGCCCGAAGACGTGGCTGCGGGTGCATTGTCGGTAGGCGAGGTTTCCGCGGGCGTCACGGCCGAAGCAGCCGCGTCGTCTCCTGCAGCCGGCGCGCTGCTGGCACTGCCTCCTGGCAGAATCGGCTTCAGCGATTCGAACTGGGTTTCGTATTCGTCGGTATTCTGGCGCGCTTCTTCCGGGTTGCGGATGATGCGCGGCGTGATCAGCACGATCAGCTCGGTGCGCGAGCGGTTGCGGTCGGTGGTGCCGAATAAACGCCCCAGCACGGGAATGCGATTGAGGAACGGGACGCCATTGTCCTGGACGCTGTCCGTCTGCTCGATCAGGCCGCCCAGCAAAACCGTCTGGCCACTCTGCACCGCAACTTCGGTCGAAAGCGCGCGGTTGGAAATGGTGTAATTGCCGTTCTTGTCGGTGGTGGCGGAAGGCTTGCTGACGACCTGCTGCACGTCCAGATACACCAACCCGCCCGGGCTCACGCGCGGCACCACGTCCAGCAGCACGCCGGTATCGATGTATTGCACCTGGCCTGCGTTGACGTTGTCCGAGGTGGAGCCAATGCCCGGCACGAGGTAGGTCTGCACGATCGGAATCTTCTCGCCGACCTTGAAGGTGGTTTCCTGGTTGTTGAGCACCACCGTGGAAGGCGCCGACAGCACCTTGGCGTCGCCGCTGCTCTCCATCGCGCTCAGCGCGAATTGCAGCTTGTTGCCTGCGAATGAATAGAACAGTGCATCCGACGTCGAATACTTCACGCCACCCAGGCCGGCGGCGCCCTGGTGGCGGTGGTACGACTCGTCGGTGTTGGGCGGCGAACCCGGCTGGGTACCGATCAGGCCGCCGAGGTAATACTGCACGCCGAACTGGAATTCCCCGGTCAGGTTGACTTCCAGCACCTTGGTTTCGATCTGCACCTGCAGTGGCTTTTCGTCGAGGCGTTCGATCACCGGCAGCAGCTTCTGCCATGCGCTCGGCGTCGCACGGATCAGCAACTGGTTGTTCTCGTTGACGGCGGCGATGCGCACGCCCTCGCTGGTCGTGAAGGCGACGCTGCCCTGGTTGCCCTGCTGCTGGCGGCGGCTCTGGGTGGAACCGTAAACCATGCTGCTGTCGTTGCCGCTTCCGCTGCCTCCGAACACGTCGCCACCGCCGGTGTCGCTGCCGCCACCGAACGTGCTGTCCTGCGAGAACGAGCCAAACCCCTGTTGCGCGCCGAGCCGCCCCTGGCCCGTCTGTTCGAGCGGCGAAAAGCCCGGTGCGACCGCACCGGCCTGCGACTGGTAATTGCCGTTGCTGCCGTTGCCGAACAATTCATTGAGGTGTTTGGCGAGATCCGACGCCTTCACGTTGAGCACGTTGTACACGTACAGTCCCGACGCATTGCCCGCGCCGTTGTCGATGGTCGTGACCAGCCGGCGCACCTCGTCGATGTAGGAAGGCTGCGAGGTGATCACCACCAGCGAATTGCTTTGCTTGAGCGGGATCAGGCGCACCATGCTGGACAGGCCACCCGCGGTCGCGGAACCGGAATTGCCGAACGTCATCGTGACGTTGCTGCCCGGCACCTTCTGCTGGGTTTCGTTCCCCGCGCCGCCTTGCTCGTTGAAAATCGTTTCCAGCTGGCCGACCAGTTCCGTGGCCTGCACGTGCTGCAACGGAATCACCGCCACCGACATCCCGCGCAGCCAATCCACGTCGAAGGTGCGCACGATGCGCTGGTAATTGGCCAGCTCGTCCGGTGTGCCGCCCATTACCAGGAGGTTCCGCAGCGGATCAACCAGCAGGAACGCCTTCGGATCGGCGAACGGTTTCAGCAGCTTCTGCATCGCATCGGCGGACACGTAATGCAGCGGGAACAGGCGCGCCGCATAGCCCATGCCGGGCGACACCGCGCCCAGTCCCGGCACCAGGTTGCCGGGCGCAGCCTGGTCGATCGGCACCACGAGATAGCGCCCGTTCTGCTGGATCAGCGCGTTGCCTGTCCACGACAGCAGCATCTGCAGGATCGGCAGCACTTCGTCCTGCGTGACCGGCTGCGAGGTTGCAAACGTCACCGTGCCCTTGACGTCGGGCCCGATCGAATAGTTGGCGTGCAGCACGTCGCCGAGGATCGCCTTGACCGCAGCCTGCACCGGCTGGTTGTCGAAGTTGAAGGTGATGGTGCCGCCCGCATTGGCGGCGCCGGACTTGCCGTGCGCGGCGGCCGCATTGATGAATACGCCGGTGCCATATTGCTCCTGCGGCGCTTCCGCATTCGCGAGCGTCTGGTTTTGCTCGGTGCCGACGTCCAGCGGCTGGGGCACCGGCTTTTGAGTGCCAGCGATCGTCTCGCGCTGCAGCGTGTAGTCATTGCTCGGCCGAATCTGCGGGGCACAGCCGGCCAACACCGCGACGGTGCAGATGGTCCCCAGCGTAGCCAGCTTCTTGTACACGTGGTGCTCTCCAGACGATCGAACTGCATGAAGCCGGTCACGCCGGCCCTGAATCAACCGCCATCCTCGTGTTGGCGTGCCGCGCGCCGCCGTGCCGCTTCGATCCGCGCCTTCAATTGCCGGGCGCGTGCCTCGGCAGACGTTTGTTCGCCAGGCCCGGCCCTGGGCACCAGCCGCCCCGAATCGCTTGGCGCTTGGCGCGAGACCATAGCAGATGCGCCCTGCCCTGCGCTTTGCTGGGGTTGCGTGCCGTCCTGCGCGGGCGCGCTCGCGTCGGGCGACGGACCCGGGATCAGTTGCAGGTTCACGCGCGAGCCCGAGGTGTCCACCACCGCACTGCGCGGATGCAATTCGACCAGCGTCGGGCCGCCTCGGGATGGCCGGCCCTCGATGATGCGGTAATCCTTGTTGTTCGTCTTGTCGTGCAGGATCGCCATCTTCAGGTTCGGCAGCATGATCACGCCGGTCAACTGCAGGTCGCCGGTCGCCTCGTCGCCATTGCCGGCCGCGGCCTCGGGCGTGCGCGAAGGATTGAACAGCGGGTGCTGCCAGACCGCGGCGTATTGGTCCAGCGGCGGCACCGTGGGCGCTGGCAGGTTGGTACCGGCCTGCGGCAGCACCTTCGGCGGCACGGCCTTGTCGCGCCAGTGCGCGCCGTGCCCAAGACCCAGCCACAGGGCGATCAGGACGAGCAGCAGCACCGCGGCCACGATGCCCAGCGACGGCGTGAGGCGGCGGCGGTCGGCGGCGTTCATGGCGGCGAACTCGATGGACGCAGGTAGCCCGACAGCGAAAGCTGCGCCTGCATGCGCCCGGTGGGCGAACGGGCAACGGTCAGGTTGTCCACGAACAGGTACGGCAAGCCGCGATCGAAATCGTGCAGCACCGCGGCCAGCGGCTGCATGCCGCAATCGAGCGTGATGCTGACGCTGACGCGGCGGAACGGCTCGTTGCCGCTGTCCTGCTCGATCGGCATCTTGGAAGGCATGCTGCAGCCCGCGCCTTCGTGTTCATGCGCCGCCACCACGTCGGTGGCGCGCTGGATCAGGTCGGCCGAGGCCGTGCTCGGATCGGCGGCCGAGAGGAACGCGTTGACCGTGGCGCCGCCGCGCTCGAGATCCGCGACGCGTTTCTGCAGCAAGGGCTGCTCGGCGATCGCCGCGGCGTACTTCGCGTGGATCGACTGCAGGTCGTGCATCTGGCCGTCCACGCTCGTCAGCGGCGCGACGAACCACCAGTGCAGCAGCACGAAATACGCGATCGCCAACGCCAGCAATGCCAGCGCGATCGCGGCAAGGCGAGATTGCATCGGCGTCATGCGTCGGGCGTCAATGCGCATCGGCGGGAGCCTGTTGCTTCACGCGTGCGGTCAGCTCGAAGCGTTCCTTGCCGGTAGCGGGATCGGGCTGGATCACGCCCTGCAACTTCGGTTCCCCGAACACCTTGGAACCGCCCAGCTTGTCGACCAGTGCCGCGGCCTTGTCGGCTTCGCCCTTGATGTCGAGGCCACCGGAATCGTCCAGCGTCATCGCGTCCAGCCATGCCGTCGCCGGCATCCGCCGGGTCAGTTCGTCCAGCACCGCGAGCGGCGGCGGGTTCTCGGCCTTGCGCTTCACCAGGAATTGCGAAGCGGCCATCGCCGCGCTCAACTGCGCGCGCAACTGTTCGGATTGGGTCGCCCGCGCACGCATCGCGTCCACCTCATCCTGCATCTTCGCCAACGCCACGCGGCGATTACCCAGCCACTGCGCCAGCACCAACGCCACCAGCAGCACGCAGCCCGCGGCGAGGATCCAGTTCAGGCGCCGCCGCTTGTCCAGCCTGCGCGGCCGGCGGCCGGCCGGCAACAAATCCACGCTCGCGAGCGCGCCGCTGGCGGCCTGCACGTCCACGCAATCGGGGTGCACGCCGATCGCGGCCAGGCGTTCCAGCATCGGATCCAGTTCGGCCCGCGGCGCGGCGTACAGATCCAGCGCGACTTGTCCCGCCGGTGCGGGCGCCGGGCTGACCCGGACGTCGTAATAAAGCTGGTCGGGCTTGAACGGCGTCTGCCGGTCGAGTTCGTAACCGACCACCTTGCGCGGATCGGCCGCGGCGGCGAGCGGCATCAACAAGCGCCGTTGCAACACCGACGTTCCCGCCACCACCAGTACCAAGCGGCGATCATCCGGATCGATCCCCGCGCACGCACTCTTGAAAGTCGTGCGCTGGACTTCGACCGAAGCCTCTGCCGGAATCGTGGCCAGCACGTCGGCGGTGCGCGCACGCTTCACCAGCAACGCATCCGGCGTCATCGTCAGGCGCAGCACGTCCGGACCGCGTTGCAGCCATGCACGGATGCGCACCGGCAGCAACGCAGTCAGCTCGCCACCCCACCAACGCAGAAATCCCGGCAGCGGCGAGCGCGACCAGGCAAGCTTCATGCGTTCAATGGATTGTGCGCTCGCGGTGGCCATGGTTCTATTGGATCATGGCGCTGCGCCGGAATCGGTGCGCCAGTCCAGCACTTTGTACGGGCGTGCCTGGGCTCTCGTCAACGCCAAGCGTAGCGTGACATCCAGGCGCGCGCGGTTGCCGTCCGGCATTTCGGCAACGCTGTAGACCCGTTCCACCACGCCGCCGTACCCGGCCACCAGCGGTCCGTTCGCGACCGCGCCGAAGGCTTGGCCGTTGCCCGCGCCGCGCCGCGCCGCGTGCTTGTGGCGGGCATCCACCAGTGTTTCGGCCTGCGCGACGCCGATGCCACGGAGCGAAGCCAGCACCAGTGGACCGGTGTACGACGTATCCGGGAAATTGCGGCCTGAGTACACCGTGACGGCATTTTCGATCTTCCTGAACAGGCCCAAGTCCATGCCCGGCAACCGCGCCAACTCGTCGATCGCGCGGAACGGCTGGCCGGGCCTGCCCGAGGCGCCGCCGCGCGAGGACACCACCGCATCCGCCAGTTGGCCCGCGCGCAAGGCATCCACGCCCGCGGCCTGGAAGATGCCGCGCAACAACGCGGCCGGTGCCGCGTTGAGATCGGCCATGCCGCTCACGTCGACCACCTTGACGGTGACCTTGGCGCCATCGAACGTGAAGGTGTAAGGCCGTCCATCCGGCACCCATTGGTGTTGCTGGTCGGGCGCGCGCAGGCCCGCGATGGCTTGCGCAAGCCCGGCCTCGGCGGCCAGTTCGGCCCGCGCGTGTTCGGCGCCGTAGAGCGCGGCCTGGCTGTGGCTGCGCGATGCCGCCGCCACGCCCGCCAGCAGTGCCGCGAGCAAAATCGTCGCCCACAGGACCAGCAACAAGGCCGTGCCGCGCTCGTGCCGCCTCATCGCGAACCTCCGACCTGCGCGCCGAAACCCTGGCCGGTACGCACCGGAATTACCATGTCCGGGAATCCCACTCGCGTGCGCCATGCGGGATCGAGATGGATGCGCACCGCCAGCGGCAGTCCGTTGGTGGCTTGCCAGTCGTCACGCCACGCCGGCGGCTTGCCGAACGCGGCGGCGGCGAGATACTCGAAGTTGCCACCGCGCAGATCCGTCAGCAACACATGCTCGACGGGCTGCGCGTTCGCCGACTGCTCTTCCGTGTAGGGCTGGTACGCGAGGCGCAGCGACATGCCGGCGCCATCCTTTTGCAGGCTGACGGTCTGGATGTACAAACCCGCGTGGCCGGATTGCATCGGCAAGGGTGCGACGTACTCCATCGAAGTGGCATCGCCCCGGAACATGCGCGCCGCCGATCCGTCCGCCGTCACGAACGGTTGCGGCCCCGCGGCACCCACATACCGGCGCAGGAACTGCTGCACCGTGCGCACGGCTTCGCCCTGCGCCATCACGGCATTGGCGGAATGGGTGACGCGGGCGGCGCCGCGCATCGCGCCCCACACACCCAGCATCACGAAAGCCAGCAGTGCCAGCGCCAGCAGGATTTCCAGCAGCGTGAAACCTCGTTGGCGAACCACGCGCTTCATTCGTCCGTGTCCTGCGGTGGCGCGGCTTGCGCACGCTGGGTGGACATCCGCACCACGCGTCCCGCGCCGTACTGCACCGTCGCATCGAGCTGCCAAAGTTCGATATTGGCCGCTTGCGCCATCATTGCTCCGCCTTGCTGCAGCGTGACGGCTGCGGCGCCCGTGCCTTGCGCCGGCCGCGGCAACACGTGCACCTTCAGCGTCCAGCGCATGCCGTCGCCGAAGGCTCCCTCGGTGCTGTCGTTCTTCAATGGCGCGAGCAGGCCTTGCTCCGCGAACAGGCTTTGCGCGTGCTCGACCGCCGCGTCCAGGGCGGCAGCGCGTCCAGCGTTCTGCGCGGATTTGCCGAGTGCTCCCAGACCGATTGCAAAGGCGATCGCAAGCAGCGCAATCGCGGCCAGCACCTCGATCAACGTGAAGCCGCGCGGGCGCGTGATCACTGCGGCACTCCGCTGCTGACGGTCACAGCCCCGGTCAGCCAGTCCACATCCACGCGCGTACTGCGCCGGGCTTCGCTCAAGGTGATGTTGCCGCCACTCGAACTTCCATCAGGGAAATAACCGATGCGCGCGCTACCGGGTTGGTTGCCCGCTTCCGCGGCCGCCTCGACGTGCACGGTTGCAGCCGCGGGCAGGCTGCGCGGATCGCGCCCCGGCACCGTGTAGGCGTGCGCGCGCAGGTCGACGCTGAACCACTGCGGCTTGCCGGTCGCCATCGCGCGCGTGCGGGTGTCGCGCAGCCCGGCCGCGACGCGTTGCGCGGCCGCCTGCAACTCGCCGCGGCTGCGCCCACGCAGCGACACGGCGGTCACGCTGGCGGCGATCGCGATCAACACGATCACCGCCAGCATTTCGATCAGGGTGAACCCCTGCGCGGCATCCCGGCCATGCTTATTGCCAGTTGCCGTAATCACGATCGATGCCCTCGCCCCCGGGCTTGCCGTCGCGGCCGAAGAAGATGATGTCGTACTGGCCGTGCTTGCCGGGATAAACATAGCCGTAAGGATGGCCAAACGGGTCGTTGAGGTCCGCGGGTTTCGCATAGGGACCGTTCCACGACGGCGCATTCAACGGCTTGGTGATCAGGTCGTCGGGCGACTTCGGGGGCGAACCATTGTCCAGCGCATAAGCCTGCACGTCCTGGTCCAGCTTGGTCACGCCGATCTTGCCGGCGTCCCACTTGCCGGTATCCACGCGTCCGGAAACCGAGCGCGCCACGATCACGCCGACGATGCCAAGCAGCACGATCACGGCGAGCATTTCGAGAAGCGTGAAGCCGCGCTTGCCATATCGTCGAGCGGAAGAGTTTGTTGCAAACATGGGGCGTCCTCGTCTGGCCAGAGCAAGCTTTTGCCCCCCTTGAGTCAGGGGGGCGGCTGCGCGCAGCGCAGCGGGGGTTGTGGGGATATGTCGATTCAATGGTGCGACATTCTTTCATGCACAACGATGGTTCCATTCATTGAATGCTGCCGGTAAGGCTCAACAACGGCAACAGGATGGACATCATGATGCCGGCCACCAGCAGCGCCATCACGATGGTCAATATCGGCACCAGCGCCGACAGCATCTTGTCGATCGCCGATTTCACTTCGCCATCGTAAGTATCGGCGGCGCGCAGCAGCATGTCGTCCAGCGTGCCCGACTCCTCGCCGACGGTGGTGATCTGGATCGCGAGCTTCGGGAATCCGCTGTGCGCAGCCAGCGCGTGCGACAACGAATCGCCGCCCTTGACCGCCTCGATGGCAGGTTCCAGTTGCGCCGACAATTCACGATTGGACACCACCTGGCGTGCGATGCCCAGCGCGGCCAGCAGCGACACGCCGTTCTTCAGCATCGAGCCGAGCGTGCGCATCAGCCGCGCGGTATCCACCTTCAGCAGCAGCGGCCCGAATACCTTGACGCGCAGCAGCCGCGCGTCGAACGCGCGCCGCACGGCAGGATCGCGCATCCGCGCGCCCGCGTACAAACCGGCAACCACGAGTGCCGCCAGCACCAGCAGGCCCCAATCGTGCAGGAAGCTGCCGAACGCCATCAGCACGCGCGTGATCAGGGGAATCTGCACGTTCATGTCTTGGAAGATCGGCACGAACTGCGGCAGCACGAACGCGAGCAACAGGACCAGCGAACCGAGTACGCCGAACAACAGGAACGCGGGATACACCAGCGCGCCGATCACGCTTTCGCGCAAGCGTCGCGCACGCGTCAGGTAATCGGCCAGGCGCGCCAGTGCGGCATCCAGCGCGCCGCCCGCTTCGCCCGCCCGCACCATGCTCAGATAGAGCTTGCTGAAGACGCCGTGTTCTTCTTCCATCGCGCGCGACAGCGACGAGCCGCCGCGCACGCGGTCGCGGATGCGTTCCACCACGTGGCGGGCGCGCTCGCCTTCCGGCAATTCGAGCAACATCTGCAGCGCACGATCCAGCGGCAGGCCCGCGTGCAACAGGATGCCGAGTTGTTCGGTGAATTCGACCAGCGCTGCGCCAGACAACGTTTTCTTGCGCAGGCCGCCGAACAGCGCCCCGCCGCCCGCGGCGTCGGTTGCTTCCAGCGGCACGTTGCCCTGTTCCTGCAGGCGCGCAATCACGTCTTCGGTGGATGCCGCGTCCATCCGCCCTTCGACGGTTTCGCCGGCGGGCGTGACGGCTTTGTAGCGAAACGACGCCATCTCACTCGTCCTGCGTCACGCGCAGAACCTCCTCGATGGTCGTGAGCCCCGCCAATGCCTTGCGCAGCCCGTCCTCGTACATCGTGCGCATGCCGCTCTGGCGCGCGGCGCGTTCGATGTCGGAAGCGTCGGCGTGCTGCATCAGCAGGCGACGCAACGCGTCGTTCATGGTCAGCTGTTCGATGATTGCGAGCCGGCCATAGAAGCCACTCGGATTCTCGGCCGTGGACCGCGGCCGGTACAGACGCAGCGGACGCTCGTCGGTGAGCTTGTCGAGGCCGAGTTCCGCGACCAGTTCCGGCAGCGGTTCGTACGCTTCCGCCGCATCGGGAACGAGGCACCGCACCAGCCGCTGCGCGACGATTGCATTGACGGTGGAAGCCAACAGGTAATCCTCGACGCCCATGTCCAGCAATCGCGTCAAGCCGCCCGCTGCGGAGTTCGTGTGCAACGTTGAAAGAACAAGATGCCCGGTGAGTGCGGACTGGATCGCGATCTTGCAGGTTTCCAGATCGCGCATTTCGCCGATCATGATCACGTCCGGATCCTGGCGCACGATCGAACGCAAGGCGCCGGCGAAATCCAGCCCGATCTGTGGCTTCACCTGCATCTGGTTGATGCCTTCGATCTGGTATTCGACCGGGTCTTCGACCGTGATGATCTTGCGATCGGGCGTGTTGATCTTCGACAGCGCCGTATAAAGCGTGGTGGTCTTGCCCGAGCCCGTCGGGCCGGTGACCAGAAGAATCCCGTGCGGCTGTTCCAGCACGCGCAGGAATGGCGGCAACGTCAAGTCGTCGAATCCAAGTGCCTTGAAATCCAGCACCACTTTGCCGCGGTCGAGGATGCGCATGACCACCGACTCGCCGAAACTGGTGGGGATGCACGAGACGCGCAGGTCCAGTTCCTTGCCCTGCACCCGCAGCATGATGCGGCCGTCCTGCGGCAAGCGGCGCTCGGCGATGTTCATGCGCGCCATGATCTTGATGCGCGAGATCATCGCGGCCGTGCTCGAAGCCGGCGGCGCTTCCACTTCGTGCAGCACGCCGTCGATGCGGTAACGCACCTTCAGGCGATTCTCGAAGGGCTCGATGTGGATGTCCGACGCGCGGGCTTCCACCGCGCGCTGGATCAAGAGATTCACCAGCCGAATGACGGGTGCTTCGGACGCAAGATCGCGCAGGTGCTCGATGTCGTCGTCACCGGCTGCAGTTTCGCCGCGCTCGCCTTCCAGCCCTTCCACGATGCTGCCGAGGGCGCTGCGGCCCGCGCCGAACCAGCGTTCGATCAGATCGTCGATTTCCGAACGCGCGGCGACGACCAGCGACACCGGCCGCCCGCAGGCAAGCTGCACCGCATGCGGGATATAGGCGTCGCCTGGATCGGCCACGGCGAGTTGCAACGCGGCATCGGTTTCGCCCACCGGCACCACGTGGTATTGCTTCATGAACCGCGCCGTCAGCATGCTTTCGGGCGGCACATCGGGGACGTCCCTGGCGGACAACAGCGGCAGGTTCAGGGTCGCGGTCCACGCTTCGGCGAGGTCGCGTTCCGACACCAGCCCAAGCCGCGCCAGCAGTGCGGTCAGCCGCGTCTCCGGCGCTTCGGCCAGCAGGCGCTCGGCGCGCGCGAGGTCTTCCTGCTTCAACCGCCCGCGCTCGACGAGCAGCCCGCAAACGCGTGTCTCCACGTCATCCACGGCCATGCGGTTGGGATCATAGCCTTGCTGCAACACTGCCGACATCGCCTGCTCTCGCGGGGGCCGTTCGTCAGGCCGTCATTGGTAGCATACCTGTTTGGGCAATGCGAGCATCTGTCGCGCCTCACGGGGCAACGTTCAGACCGCGATAACCTTGACAGCGGCTCGCTATCGCCGGGCCCGCGGTCCCGCAGAACCGAACCACCGGCCGGCAGCGATCGGCGGTTCGGCGTGGCTTTCCCCTACTTCGAAGAGGGCGGCGACGATGTTGCCGCGGAAGCGTCCATCGAATAGCTGAGATGCAGGATGATCTTGTCGCCCTTCTTCAGGTTCTGGGCGGCGTCGGGGAAGTGCACCGTCAGGTTGCCGAGGCCGGTCTGCACCTGGACCATGCCGTTCGGATCGACCGACTGCACGGTGCCCGCCATGTCGTGCTGACCCTTCACGTTGCTCGTCGCGCTGGCCTTGGGGATGCGCGCGGGCAACTGCTGCTGGGTCTGAGCCTGTGGCGTGGTCTGGAAAGGCGGCGCGTGCGTGACGCCCGGCTGCGTACTTTGCTGTTGCGGCTGGGTCGGCGGCGGCGTCTGCGCCAGCGCAAGCGGGGCGACGCAGGCCAAAGCAATGGCCGCGGCGATGCTGGAAAACGAATGCAGGCGTTTCATTGAATCCTCCTTGCGGGCGAAAGTCCGTGCCGCGCGGCAACGCGTTGCGACAAGGCGCGCCACGTTCCGTGGCCCTTCCACTTCACGCGGGGGACGCGATGGCGTCAAGACGAGCGCACACCGCCGTTCAGCGCCGTTGAGGATTCGAGTCAGCGGCGGCTCAGCCTGAGGTTAAGGAATTGCGAAAACAGGACGCCCGGCTGAAAACTTTCGCCGGAACGAGGAGCCCCTCAGCACTCGATCACGTTGACGGCCAGGCCGCCGCGCGACGTTTCCTTGTACTTGTCCTTCATGTCGCGGCCGGTGTCGCGCATGGTCTTGATGACCTTGTCCAGCGAGACGCGGTGCTTGCCATCGCTGCGCATCGCCATCCGTTGGGCGTTGATGGCCTTGACCGAACCCATCGCGTTGCGCTCGATGCAGGGAATCTGCACCAGGCCGCCGATGGGATCACACGTCAGCCCGAGGTTATGCTCCATGCCGATCTCGGCCGCGTTCTCCACTTGCTGCACGCTGCCGCCGAGCGCAGCGGTGAGCGCGCCGGCCGCCATCGAACACGCGACGCCGACTTCGCCCTGGCAGCCGACTTCCGCGCCGCTGATCGAGGCGTTTTCCTTGTAGAGGATGCCGATCGCGCCGGCGGTCAAAAGAAAATCGATCACGCCCTGCTCGTTCGATTTCGGGCAGAAGCGGTCGTAGTAATGCAGTACCGCGGGCACGATGCCGGCCGCGCCATTGGTCGGCGCGGTGACCACGCGGCCGCCGGCGGCGTTTTCCTCGTTGACCGCGAGTGCGTACAGGTTCACCCAGTCGAGGATGGTCAGGGGATCTTTCAGCG